>WNFM01039989.1_pt1 | contig 14173 bp, 14 predicted proteins | sample 5400271 | NCBI WGS metagenome assembly WNFM01 (sample SAMN13153352, study PRJNA577476) | soil metagenome | isolation source: 60 cm saprolite on Douglas fir-dominated hillslope | place: USA:California | collected 2013-09-17 | reverse complement strand
GAGGACAGAAAACTGCCGAACGAGGTCCAGAATACTATCGGCAGATCGCCTCAAAGCGCAAAGTGTTCAGCGGTGGTAGGCCGCGTAAAACTAAGTAAATACAAGTCTTAGTTGGTACTATAGGGCACTGACAGGGTCACACTGCATGGCTGCGTTAAACTGCTTGAAACGTGGACCACTGACATGCTATCGTCCTCCGTATCCTTTTGCGGAGGACCACAGTGAACAATTTTTTGGAGATGTTGAAGGAGCGGCGTCAACGCGCCGCGACGGCTTTTTCGGATGGCGTGCTGCTGCTGCACTCCAATACCACGATGGGTTTCCTTTCGGACGGTTATCGAGAGGAGGCGGCGTTCTACTACCTGACGGGATTGGAGGATTCGCCCGGCACGATACTGGCGATCGTGGGGAAGAGCGGCGAGAGCTGGCTGTTTGTGCCGGGCTCGGAATCCAAGGGAAGCGCAGAAACCAGGCCTGGCGAAGGGGCCGAGCGGAAGGTTGGCCTGGATCATGTGGTGGATTGGAAGGAAATGCAGGGTTTTCTGACGGAGCAGACGAAAGCGGGAGCAAAGATCTATTACAAGCCGGAAGTGGCGATGCTTCCCGAAAATCTTTCCGCAACGAAAAATAACCGCGCACCTGGTTGGATTCAGGTGCTGCAGAAGAATTTTCCGGCGGCAGATTTTCAGGCGGTGGGCGTGAAGCTTTATATGCTTATGGCCGTTGAAAGCAGCACGGAACAACATGACTCAAACAAGGCAGCGCTCGCAACGGTTAAAGCGTTTGCCGCGGGCGCTCGCTCCATCCATGCCGGGGCTTCGCAGCGCGAAGTGGAACTTGCCGTTGTGGATGTTTGCTGGAAAGAGGCGCGGGGTGTCTCGTTCTGGCCGTGGGCGATGGCCGGCGCCAACGGCGTGTTTCCCAAACCTTTTGAATCCGAATCCCGTTATGACCATCTGGATTCCCGGATGCAATCCGGGGATTTGGCGCGCCTCGACGTTGGTTGTGAATGGCAACACTACCAGGGAGACCTTGGGCGCACGATTCCTGTTTCCGGCAACTTCAGCGAGGAGCAGCGCGAGGTGTGGAACATCTTTGTTGCGGCTTACCAGAGCGTGGCACGCGAATTGAAGGAAGGCCTGACCGAGGATGGTGCCTTCGACATATGGAAGAGCGAGTTACTGCGGCACCGCGAAGCGGCGAAATCCCTTCTGGCGCAGCGGGCGATCGAGACCTGGTCGGAGCGCAAAAACGTCCCTTACTGGCAGATGCACACGATGAATCTGGATGCCGGCTATATCGAGGGGCCGCTTCGCGCGGGAATGGTGATTGATTTTGAGCCCATCGCTTCGATCGGCGGGCAGGGCTACTATCTGGAAGACATGTACGTCATCGGCAAAGATGGCGCGAGGGTGATGACGGGCGGCCTGCCGTACACTGCGGAAGAGATTGAAGCCTTTCTAGCGCAGAAACCATAAGACAGAGCGAAGAGAGTTGGAAGCGGAGGAGGGGGGACGGATCTCCGCAAAAAAGCTTGACAGCCCTATCCGTAAGCTGTAACTTACCGTAAGTGGGTACTTACCTACAAAATGGACTGGCGGCGTTGGGCGACCCGACGCGGCTGGCGATCTTTGAGATGCTGGGCGAGCATCCGCAGGCGGTGAACCAACTGGCGGCGGGGTTGCCGGTATCGCGGCCGGCCGTTTCGCAGCACCTGCGAGTGTTGAAAGAGGCGCGGCTGGTTCGCGACCGGCGGGAGGGCACGCGCCGGATTTACGAGCTGAATCCCGAGGGGCTGGCGCTGCTGCGGGATCACTTTGCGAAGCTGTGGGGTCAGGCGCTATCCGCTTTCAAAAAATTTGCAGAAGAAGAACATCAAAAGGAGAAGATCCATGGCTCCCGAAGCAGCACCCTCCGCGGCGGTAAAAAGAACGATCCACGTAAACGTACCCATTGAGAAGGCGTTCAAGGTTTTCACGGAGCGAATGGCGGCGTGGTGGCCAGCGACGCACCACATTGCCAAGGAGCCGTTCGCGGAAATAATCGTGGAGCCGCGCGCGGGCGGACGCTGGTACGAACGCGACGCGAAAGGGAACTCCTGCGTGTGGGGGCAGGTGCTGGTGTGGGAGCCGCCGCGCAGGCTGGTGACGAGCTGGCAATTGCAGCCGGACTTCAAATTCAACCCGGACCTTTTTCGCTGGCCAGCGAAGTGGCGCTGGAATTCATCGCTGAGGGGCCGGAAGTGACACGGCTGGAATTCGAACACCGGCTTCTGGAGCGGCACGGCGCGGGCTGGCAAGAACTGCGCAAGGCCGTGGACGCGCCGGGCGGGTGGACGTTGGTGCTGGCGCAGTATGTTGATGGTTTTAAAGGGAACTAAGTGCGGAACGGAAGTTGGAACTAGAAGGTACAAAACATAAGGAAGGTGAAGCCATGAAACTGACGCTGCTTGTGGTTGCTTTGCTGTTGACTCCGATGGTGGATCAAACCCTTTCACCTGCGGAGCGGGATCATGCGGTTGCGGAACTGGAGAGCTCGCGGAAGGTGTTCCTGGAGGCCACCAGTGGACTCTCCGAGGCGCAGTGGAATTTCAAGCCGGCGCCGGATCGCTGGTCGATTGCTGAGTGCGCCGAGCACATTGGCGTGACGGAAGGATTCATCCTGAACCTGATAACCGAGCAAGCGCTGAAGGGGCCCGCGGAGCCAGAGAAGCGCGCGATGGTGCAGGGGAAAGACTCCTCGGTCATGGTGGCAGGCGTGGATCGGAGTACCAAGTTCAAAGCGCCCGAATCTATTCAGCCGACGCGGCGGTGGGCTACCTCCGGGGAGATCACGAAGAATGTGCTGGAGAATCGCGCGCACACGATCGCGTTCGTGAATACCACGCAAGAGGATTTGCGGGACCACTTTATGGATCATCCCGTATTCAAGACGTTGGACACTTATCAATGGATATTGCTGACCTCGGTGCACATGCGGCGTCATACGGCGCAGATTCTGGAAGTGAAAGCGGATCCGAACTTTCCCAAACAGTAGCCTGGGAAGGCCTGGTCCGCATAGTTTGTGCCGCTGCAGGAAGCTACAGGAAACTCCCGAGGGATAAAGCAAGGAAATCCCGGATGCAATTGCGGGCGGAGCAAGAGTAGAATCAAAGTAATGTCGTGTGTTGGCCTCCGTGTGTTGGAACGGAAGACGCCGAGGAGGCAAATGATGAAAGGCGAATCGCTGCTGCTGTTGGGCGCGGGGATCTTGTTTGGGACCACGGGTGCATACGCGCAACACCCGGAAGGTGGACACTCCGAGGGGCAGGACGCGGAGGCTCCGCGTTCGGAAGGGCGTAACGACGTGCCGAGAGCCAACCAGGGGCATGTACCGCCTGCGCCGGTGCATAGCGGTATCACGTCGACCATCCGTTCGAGCGTGGACATTTTGAACATTTCGGAGCGTCGTACCGCTATCACATTGAGAAATTTGACCGCGACCATCACCGCTTCTGGTTTCCCGGAGGTTTTTATTTCCAGGTGGCGGATTGGGATTGGCCGATCTGCGCGGATTGGTGCTGGGACTGCGGTGAGGACTTTGTAGTGTATGAAGACCCGGACCACGGCGGGTGGTACATGCTCTACAACGTGCATACGGGAGTCTACGTGCATGTTTCTTACCTAGGGACGTAAATTTTTGTTTGAGAGCTTAGGCAGTGCCGGTTTTTTAGCTTTTTAACCCAGCCCAAAATTAAATCCGAAGGCAGGGGTGATCTCCCATGGATCGAGTGGCAGTATGGGCCGTATTGGAAAGCAAACCCGGGAAAGAGGAAGAGGTGGAAGCGTTCCTGAAGTCGGCGCAATATTTGGCGGAAAAAGAGCCAGATACTACCAATTGGTTCGCGCTGAGAATTGGGCCGTCGAAGTATGGAATCTTTGACACGTTCCCGGACGAAAGAGGCCGAGTGGTGCACCTGACGGGAGCAATCGCCAAGGCGCTTGTGGCACGGGCGCCGGAACTATTCGCGAATGGGCCCGAAATACAGCGGGTGAGCATCCTGGCAGCGAAGACGGCCAGCGCTACTCTGGCGACAGCCGAGGGCGACGGCTGAGGGCGACGGCTGAAGACGGGCTAATCGTCGCTATCGGAAGTTGATTCCTGCGCGGTGACAGGGACGAGCTCCGGCGTTCGCTGGGGCTCGTTTTCGGCAACCGCTTCACGTGAGTGCAAAGCGGATTGCATCGGGAGTCCGGCCCAGAGGTTGATCATGCCGAAGATTTCGTGGATGACCTGGTGGGTGTCTCCCGTGCGAGTCCACCATGCCGAGGGCTGGAAGTCATCCTTCGAGATGGCGTGAACGATTATCTTTCCAGAAGACGAATCGAGTTTGTTCCAGAGTTCGTGCACGCGGCGGGTGTGGGCTTTGTTGGTGACCACAATGACAGCGGCGGCATTTTTTTGCCGGAGTGCGCTGCCGATGACTTCCAGTTCATCCTGGGTGTTGATGATCGGAGAATCCAGTACGTGAATTGCTTTTGCGGGAACTCCCTGGCGGCGGAGAACCTGATAATTGAAGTCGGCTTCGCTGGGGTAATGAATGCCCAGTTCGGCAAGCTCTTCCGATTGTGTGCCGGGCCGAGTGAGCCAGATTTCTCCGGCGTAGCCCTTGCGATAAAGTGAAGCGGCTTCCAGGGCGCGCGCGGGGAAATTGCCGCTGAGAACGGCGATGGCGTTGGCCTTTTGCAGAGAGTCTTCTTTAATGAGCCAGTGTCCGACACCCAGCATGAGCGCGAGACCAACGGAGAGTGTGAACAGAGCAAGAGCGCCAAGGACTGCGAAGATTCGAAGCAGTTGGCCGACGAAGTCGTAGGAGGGAGATAGATTCGCAGACTTCGATAAGATTAAGTTATTCGAGCTAATTCCGTTCGTTTGCATGTCGCCCCTCGTAGTGCATCTGCGATGCCAAAGGTGGACGTGCGAGCAGAAGAAATGGGTTCTTAGTGGCCGGGAATGAGACACTTACGTACTCGCCTGAGTCGATGTTTAAACAATGATTAGCAGGAGTCGGAAAGTGTGTAATTCTGGCACACTGCGTGAAAACTTGGCAAGACGATACGGTCGTGGCTGCTGAGTAGGCTCACGAGCCCATAATCCTTTCAACGGCAGGAATAAGGTCAATTAGCAAACCTAGAGCGGCGATGCAGGCTGAAGTGCCCAAGTGCGGAAGTTCCCAGCCCAGAATCGCGCCATCACGTGAGGAACCGGTGTTGGGTTTGCAACCAAGTATTCTAAAAGTTGAATTGCACACACTTGGCGTTCTATTTGTTGACAAGCATTGACAGTAACGTAAGCTAAAGCTCAGACTGCGCTTCGCATTGGATTCCGCAGCGTGCGAATTCACTCCCCCTTCCCAATCGCACAGTAGAAAGCGCAGCAGTAGCAATATGATGCTCCTAGTTCTTTCAGGATTCGGGTGTCTCTATGTCCTTCATTGCCAGCCTGCTTACGTCCCCAGAATTCATGCCACATGGTTTTTGTTATTTGTGGGACCGCAACCTCATTTGGCTCCAACTGATCTCCGACGCAGTGATCGCACTGGCGTACTTCTCGATTCCGCTCAGCCTGGTGTATTTCGTGAGCAAAAGACGGGACCTGCCGTTCCACTGGATGTTTCTTATGTTCGGTCTGTTCATTGTGGCCTGTGGCAGCACTCACGTCATGGAAGTGTGGAACCTGTGGCACGCTGACTATTGGATAGCGGGAATCATCAAGGCGATTACCGCCGCGGCCTCGATTGTCACCGCGATCCTGCTGTTTCAACTGGTGCCAAAAGCCTTGGCGCTGCCGAGCCCCGAAGCGCTCCAGGAAGCAAATCAAAACCTGATAGACCGTACAGCAGAGCTGGACCGAGCAAACGCGGACCTGGCGTTTGCGAACCAGGCGTTACGGCGCTCGGAGGAGCAACAGCGCATTCTCTTTGACAGCATTCCGCATCCGGTGTGGGTCTACGAAACAAGCACACTTGCCATCAAGGATGTGAATCAATCGGCCATCGCAAGCTACGGTTACTCGCGCGAAGAGTTTCTGTCTCTTACGATCAAGAATTTGCGTCCAGAAGAGGACATTCCCTCGCTTATGGAAAGTGTGCAAAAGACACCGCATGGTTCGAAGGGCGCAGGCGTCTGGAAGCATCGGAAGAAGAACGGGAATCTGATCAATGTGGAAATCAGTTCCGACGGCGTATTGTTTGACGGGAAGGAAGCACGGCTGGTGGTGGCCACGGATATCACCGAGCGAAAACAGATCGAAGAGCAGTTGGAGCGCCGGCGGAGCGAGTTGGCGCGGTCGAACGCCGAACTTGTTGCCGCCAATAAGGAACTCGAGGCGTTCAGCTACTCCGTGTCACACGACCTGCGTGCGCCGCTGCGCAGCATAGACGGATTCAGCCTGGCCTTGCTGGAAGACTATGAAGAAAAGCTCGACGCAGAGGGCAAGGACAACATCCATCGGGTGCGCGCAGCCACGCAACGAATGGGGGTTCTTATCGACGATCTCTTGAATCTTTCGCGAGTGACCCGTGCCGAAATCAAGCTGCAACAGGTGGACTTGAGCGCCATTGGCCGTTCCATTGGCGAGGAGTTGGAGAAGAGCCAGCCGGAACGCCGAACTGAGTTCCACATTCAGGAGGGACTGGAAGCATACGCGGACCCGAATCTGATGCGAATCGCACTGGAAAATCTTCTGGGGAATGCCTGGAAATTCACTTCGAAGCGTAAATCCGCCCGTATCGAGCTCGGACAAACGCACAACAATCGGAGCCACGTCTTTTTCGTTCGCGACGACGGCGCGGGTTTCGACAGCGCCCGCGCTGCGCGACTCTTTGGGGCCTTTCAGCGTTTCCATGATAGAAATGATTTCCCTGGAACGGGCGTCGGATTGGCGACCGTGCAACGAATTATCCAGAGGCATGGGGGCCGGATTTGGGCGGAAAGCACCGTAAGCAAAGGTGCAACATTTTATTTTACGTTGCTGGATGCAAGTCGGGGGGAACCTGAAGCATGGCAGACAAGATAATTTTGCTGGTGGAAGACAATCCCGACGACGAGAAGCTGACACTTCGCGCGTTGCAAAAGAACAAGATCAGCAACGAAGTCGTTGTGGCCCGCGACGGCGTCGAGGCGCTCGATTATCTCTTCGGGAGCGGGCCCCATACCGGAAATTCGAATCCCCTGCCGCAAGTGGTGCTGCTCGATTTGAAGCTGCCCAAACTGGACGGCCTGGAGGTCCTGCGCCGCCTGCGCGCCCATGAACGCACGAAGCTGCTGCCCGTGGTGATCTTGACGTCTTCGAACGAAGAGCACGATCGCATCATTGGATATGGTCTTGGGGCCAACAGCTATGTTCGCAAACCGGTGGACTTCAACCAGTTTATGGAGGCGGCTCGTCAACTTGGACTTTATTGGTTGGTTCTAAATGAACCCCCACCGCCAGGGAGGGCCTGAATGGGCGTACCCCTTCGAGTACTGTTAGTTGAAGACTCGGAAGACGATACCGCGTTGATTGTCCGCGAGCTGAAACGAGCGGGATACGACACTGATTTCAAACGTGTGGATTCTCACGACGCATTGAAGTCTGTGCTTGCCCTCCAGGACTGGGACCTGGTGATTTCTGATTTTTCCATGCCCCAGTTTTCGGGCACAGACGCCTTGAAACTTGTCCGAACGATGGGATCGGACGCCCCTTTCATTTTCGTCTCTGGGACGATGGGGGAAGACACGGCGGTCGCGGCGCTGAAAGAAGGAGCCCAGGATTACCTGGTTAAGACCAACTTGAAACGGCTGGTGCCCGCCGTCCAACGCGAACTAAGAGAGGCGGAGGAACGCAGGGAGCGGAAGCGTCTAGAACAACATGTGCAACAGCTCCAGAAATTCGAAGCGATCGGAAGGTTAGCCGGCGGCATTGCCCATGACTTTAATAACACCATTGGGGCGGTGATGGGCTGGGCCGAAATGGGATGCGATGAGACGAAACCAGGGACCAGACTCCACGAACGATTTGAGAGAATCCGGGATCAAGCGGTGTGGGCCGGAAAGTTGACATCCCAATTGTTGACGTTCGCTCGCCGTCAGGTCCTGCAACCGCGAGAAGTTAATTTGAACACTTTGATCGACGAGGGAATGAAGCTGCTTCAAAGAATTATTGGAGAACATCTTGAAGTCCGAGTTCTTACGGATCCGAGCCTTAAACTGACGTTGGTGGACCCTACGCAGGTCGAGCAGGCGCTGATGAATCTTTGCCTGAACGCCAGGGACGCAATGCCGGAAGGCGGGACTCTGACAATCGAGACACAAAATGTGGAGATCGGCGAGGAGTACTGCCGTCACCATCCCTCCGGGAAGCCGGGACGATATGTGATGCTTTCCGTTTCCGACACAGGTGTCGGGATGGACAAAGCGACGCTGGACCGGGTGTTCGAACCATTTTTTACGACAAAGGAGATGGGCCGGGGAACGGGCCTGGGTTTGGCGACGGTGTATGGGGCAGTGAAGCAGCACGAAGGTTTTATTTATGCCTACAGCGAACCCGGAAGCGGAACCGTATTCCGGCTCTATTTCCCCGTACTAATTGGCGCTGCAGCGCCGCGAGTGATTCAGGTTGAGGAACCACCCCAAAAAGGCACGGGAACCATTTTGCTTGCGGACGATTACGAGGGGATCCGGGAATCAACGCGCGAAATGTTGCTGGCCCTGGGATATGAGGTGATTACGGCTCGAGATGGGGCGGAAGCTATTCAACTTTTCAAGCTGAATGCGGACCGAATCGATATGGTCCTGCTGGATGTGGTGTTGCCGTCGTACAGCGGGCCGGAGGTGTACTCACAAATCTCCGCGATTCGTGCCGGGACAAAGGTCATTTTTGCTTCGGGTTATACGGCCGAAAACGCTTTACTGAAGTCGGCGATTCAGAAAGGGATAATCGTGTTGCAGAAGCCGTTCAGCATGAGCAGGCTGAGCCGGGCGATCAGGGACGTCCTGGGGCGGGGAGATCACTAGGAATAGAGGAAAATTCAGAAGGCTGGCTGAGATTCGAGAAACGTCAGGATCTTGCGCCAGCAAAGAAAAAGGGCGGCCGCTTGCGCGGCCGCCCTTTTTGCTGTGCTGGAAACGGCCCGCTTCGGAAAGCGGGCCCTACGGGGTTTAGTACATGCCGCCCATGCCGCCTGGGCCACCGGGACCGCCGGCAGCTGCGCCCTTCTTGTCGTCTTCCTTGAGCTCGGCCACCAGAGCTTCGGTGGTGAGCATGAGGCCGGCGATGGACGCGGCGTTTTGCAGAGCGAGGCGAGTGACCTTGGCCGGGTCGATGACGCCAGCCTTGACGAGGTCAACGTATTCACCGGTGTCCGCGTTGAAGCCGTAGTTCTCGTCCTTGGACTCGCGGATTTTGCCGATGACCACGGCGCCTTCGAAGCCGGCGTTGAGGGCGATCTGACGGCAGGGCTCTTCGAGCGCCCGCTTCACGATGCCTACACCGACCGCTTCGTCGTCGTGCAGCTTCAGCTTGTCGATCGCGGTGAGGCAGCGCAACAGAGCCGCTCCGCCGCCGGGAACGATACCTTCCTCGACAGCCGCGCGAGTTGCGTGCATGGCGTCCTCAACACGAGCCTTCTTTTCCTTCAGCTCGGTTTCGGTCGCAGCACCGACTTTAATCACCGCAACACCGCCGACGAGTTTCGCCAGACGTTCCTGGAGCTTCTCGCGGTCGTAGTCGCTGGTGGTGTTTTCCACCTGGAGGCGGATCTGCTTGACGCGGCCTTCGATTTCGCCGGCCTTGCCTGCGCCTTCGACGATGGTGGTGTTGTCCTTGTCGATGGTGATTTTCTTGGCCTTGCCGAGGTCCTCGATCTTGACGTTTTCGATCTTGATGCCGAGGTCTTCCGTGATGGCCTTGCCGCCGGTGAGAGTGGCGATATCTTCGAGCATCGCTTTGCGGCGATCGCCAAAGCCGGGGGCCTTGACGGCGGCACACTGCAGGGTGCCGCGGAGCTTGTTCACCACGAGGGTGGCGAGGGCTTCGCCTTCGATGTCTTCCGCGATGATCACCAGGGGCTTGCTGAGCTTGGCAATCTGCTCGAGCAAGGGGAGGAGGTCCTTCATCGAGCTGATCTTCTTCTCATGGATGAGGATCAGAGCGTTTTCGAGGACAACTTCCTGGCGGTCCATATCGGTGATGAAGTAGGGGGAGAGGTAGCCGCGATCGAACTGCATGCCTTCGACGACTTCGAGCGTGGTGTCCATGGTGCGGGATTCTTCCACGGTGATGACGCCGTCCTTGCCGACCTTTTTCATGGCTTCGGCGATGATGCCGCCGATCTGCTTGTCGTTGTTGGCGGAAATGGTGCCAACCTGGGCGATCATGTCGCCCTTGACGTCTTTGTGGAGCTTCTTGATTTCCTCGATGGCGACTTCGACGGCCTTGTCGATGCCACGCTTGAGGGCGGTGGGGCTGGCGCCGGCGGCGACAGTCTTGACGCCTTCGCGGAAGATGGCCTGGGCCAGAACGGTGGCGGTGGTGGTGCCATCACCGGCGACGTCGCTGGTCTTGCTGGCGACTTCGCGAACCATCTGGGCGCCCATGTTCTCGAGAGGGTCGCGGAGTTCGATTTCCTTGGCAACGGTCACGCCGTCCTTGGTGATGATGGGCGCGCCGAACTTCTTTTCGATCACCGCATTGCGGCCCTTGGGGCCGAGGGTAATCTTTACTGCGTCCGCAAGGGCATTCACGCCGCGAAGAATCGCTTGGCGGGATGCCTCTCCGGTAACAATCTGCTTCGCCATTGGTACTTTCCTCCTGAGTTTGTTACTAGCTGCCTTGATCTTGGAACTGGTTCACTGCTTGAAGCTTGGTAAGGGTAATTAGTTATCAGTTTTCAGTAATCAGTTAGAACCAGATCCGGAACTTAGGACTTAAAACTGATTACTATAAAACCTGCTTACTTCTTGGCTGCTTTGGCGGCGCCGCCGATCTTCGCGAGGATTTCTTCTTCGCGGAGGATCAGCAGTTCTTCGCCTTCGATTTTGATTTCGCTGCCGCTATATTTGCCGAACAGCACACGGTCGCCAACGTTGACGTCTAGGGGCACACGCTCGCCCTTCTCACGCTTGCCGGCGCCGACGGCGATTACTTCGCCCTCTTGCGGCTTTTCTTTTGCGGAGTCGGGGATGATGATGCCGCCCTTGACGGTTTCCTTCTCTTCAATGCGCCGCACGATCACACGGTCGTGTAGCGGGGTAAGATTGACTGCCATCTTTGAAAAACCTCCATAGGTGAACTAAGGGTAAGACTGAGAATCGGTGGAAGAGGAGAGCAGGAAAGGCGGTTAGCACTCCTCGGTACCGACTGCTAATATAGCAATAAATCCTATCAAGTCAAGCGAATTTCTGACAATGAGGCGTGACGCCGATCAAATTTCCGGGTCCGCAATCAGAGTAACATGCTTATTTACAATGAGTTAGTGCTGCCAGATTTTCCTTGCAGTTGGGCATTGCCCTGCTTTGGAGTCAGCTATAGACTTCGGCGAGGAACACGATGCAGTGGACATTGTATCTCCGGTTGATTGTGCTGACTGCGGGAACGCTGCTGCCATTTTTCTGGATGGTGGTGATTCTGGGCCATCGGCGGCAGCGAAATTTCGAGCGGTTGTTTTTCTTTCTGTGCCTTGCGCTTACGTGTTTTTTTGGGAGCAGTTTGCTGGCACTGAACGCGGAGCTTCATTACGCGGCGCCGCCGGTTGCCTTGCTGACGTTTGCGTGGACATTTCTGTGTCTTGGGCTATGGTTTGTGCCTTCGCTGATTCTCCACTTGCACGTCGAGTACGCCAGTGTGAGAGGTTTGTTGCACTCCGCTTCCGGAAAATATTTGTGGATCGGGGCGGCCTATTTGCCGGCGATCCTGCTGATGGGGGAGTTGCGGCGCGCGCTGCAGAGCCAACAACACAATTTTGAGAGCCCATCGCATGCGATCGGGGCGGGATTCCAAGTCTGGTTGATTATTACCTTGCTGGCGGCCGTTTACTGGCAGATACGGTTCCTGCAGGCCACACCAAGCGACACGCAAAAAAACTTTCACAAAGGGATTGTGGCGAGCCTGGGGGTGCTGTGTGTTTTCCTGGGCTACATTTTTTATGCGGAAGAAAAATATGGGGCGGGCTCGGCGGGGGTTATCCATGTGCAAGTTCTGGGATTGGCCCTGATGCCGCTGGCGGCGCTGATCTTGGGAGTGGAGCGGTTTAATTTTTTACAGATCGGGCGACAGCGAAATCTGATTTATGCGGTTTTTCTGGTTTTCGTGGCGCTGCTGTATCTGAGCCTGGTGCGGCGAGCGAGCATGTGGCTGGAGGCTTACCTTCCACCCGAGGCGACAGCGGCGCTGCTGCTTTTTCTGCCGGTGGTGTTTTTTGAGCCGTTGCAAAGATTGATGCGGCGAACTCTGCGGCAAACGGCACAAACGGAAGTGGACCGGGCGCAGAAGTTAATGGGGCCGATTACGGAGGTAGCGCGGCTGGGGGATCAGGGGAAGCTGCGAAAGTTTTGCGAGGGGTGGATCGCGGAGCAGTTGCAACTGGCGGAGGCCAGGCTGGCGCTGAATGCTGACGCTGGAGCGAGTGAGACCGGGGAAGCGAAACACAGCGCGGCGGTGGAGCGGTTCGAAATTCGGCGAGGCGTCCAGCGGCTGGGGTGGCTGCAGGCGCGGGCGTACGGGGCGATGATTTCCGGGGAGACTTATGCGGCGCTGGAATTTTTGTGTGAACAGTTGCCGGGGGCGTTTGATCTTTGCCGATTGATTGAGGAGAAGCTGCAACTGGAAAGGGAGTTGGCGGAGCGGGAGAGGTTGGCGTTGGTGGGGCAGATGGCGGCAAGCATTTCGCACAATCTGAAGAATCCGCTGGGATCGATCAAGACGATTCTCCAGGTGCAATTGGAGGGCGCGGAGTTGCCGGCTTCTCTGCGGCAAGAGACGCAGATGGTGCTGGAGGAGATCAACCGGCTTTCGGCGCGGCTGAACCAGTTGCTGCAGTTCAGCCGACCGGGTGTTCGAGCGGGGAATGGAGCGCAGAGTTGCAATCTTGCGCAAGTGGCTGAGACGGTGGCGAATGTGCTGCGGCATGCGGCCGAAGAGCGGCGGGTTTCGCTGCAGCTCGCAAGTTCGAATGGAGAAGCGCGCGCGGCGATTGGTGAGGAAGCGGCGAACGATATTCTTTCGAACGTGGTGTTGAACGCGATTGAGGCGGCGCCGGACGCCGGGCATGTGCGCGTGGCACTGCGCAGTTCGGAAAAAATGTGCAGCGTTTGTGTGGAAGATGATGGGCCTGGAATTTCGGCGGCCGACCAAGGCAAGGTGTTGCAACCATTTTTTACGACCAAGGCGCGCGGGACGGGGCTGGGCCTGGCGATTGTTGAGCGGCGGTTGCAGGAGGCGGGAGGGACGCTGGAGATCAAGAGCCCGGTGAGTGGGGGGCGCGGGACGGAGATTCGGTTGAATTTTCGTGTGGCGACGAAGGAGCAGGGTGGATGAAAACTGTGCTGATTGTGGATGACGAGCCGGCGTCGCGGTATGCGTTGCGGCGGGCGCTGGAGAGCCGGTATCGCGTGGTGGAGGCGGATTCGGCGGCGAGTGGACGCTCGTCGCTGCTGAGCGAGAAGCCGGATTTGCTGCTGCTGGACGTGGTGTTGCCGGGGGAAGACGGGCTGACTTTCCTGAAATGGTTGCGGCGGGAGGGATATGAGTTGCCGGTGCTGATGGTATCGGCTCTGGACACGGCGAAGACGGCTGTGGAGGCGCTGCAAATTGGGGCGGCGGATTATATGGTGAAAGGGTTTGAGCTGGAGGAGCTGCGGCAACGGGTGGCGAACCTGTTGAAGCTGGTGGGGCTGGAGAAGGAAAACGAAAATTTGCGGCGGCGCGTGGCGACCGAAGGGCAATTCGGGCAGATGATCGGGCGTTCGGTGGCGCTGCGAAAGGCGTTTGAGTTGGCCGACCGGGTGGCGCCGACGGATTCGACGGTGCTGATTCTGGGCGAGAGCGGGACGGGGAAGGATCTCTTGGCGCAGGAGATTCACGCGCGGTCGCAGCGAAACGGCAAGGCCTGGGTGGCGGTGAATTGCGCGGCGCTGCCGGAGACGCTGATTGAATC
>WNFM01049638.1_pt1 | contig 14174 bp, 12 predicted proteins | sample 5400271 | NCBI WGS metagenome assembly WNFM01 (sample SAMN13153352, study PRJNA577476) | soil metagenome | isolation source: 60 cm saprolite on Douglas fir-dominated hillslope | place: USA:California | collected 2013-09-17 | reverse complement strand
AGGACGCTCGACTGGCCCTGCGCCAGCACCGCCTGACGACGGACTTCGATCAGCACGGCGCCGGCGCCAGCGGCGCGGGCATCCTCCAGGTATTCATGACCATCCGCGTGCGACCCGCGCACTGCCACGAAGCACTCGCCGGGAGCTACTTGACGCGAGTCATGCGCAAACGCAGGAAAGCTCGCGCGGGCGCCAGCGGAAACCAGGTTCGCGGTGGTCGCCCGCACCAGGTCGTCGAGATAGATCATGCGCGCCTTTCTGGCTGTGTGGTGGCGGCTGGGTGCGACGGCAACCCACCTGGGTCCCTGCGCGTGGACGCCTCAGTGTATAGAGCGAGAGCCGCCGGGTCAAGGCCACGAGGCGGGGAAACGGAAACGGGTCCGTGCTGCAGGCGCGTCAGACCCTCTCGTGGCGGCGTGCGCACTTACCATTCGGCTGGTCACAAGCGACGGGTTCCGCATCCATCACTGTACTCTTGCTTGACAACCAGAGCGATGCGCGGCTATGCTTAAGCCAGCATAGGTATGTCGCATGGCATCGACCAGGACGAGTAGGCTCCCGACGTGTGGGAACAGCGAGCCGGAAGAGTGTAAGCCGGCCCCAGCGCGCGCGCTGAATGGACCTGCGAGCCGCCGCCCGAACGGCGCCACCGCGCCATAGGGTGAGCCGGGAGCCTCCCGTTAACGAGGCAGAGCATTGATTCAGCTCCTCAGCGGGCGTGGATTCATGCTCGTCTATGAGGAATCGTCGGCGCTTCTCTCTCGAAGCTCGCGGTTCGAATGTGGGTGGTACCACGAAGGTCTTCGACCTCTCGTCCCAGTGGGACGAGAGGTTTTTTGTTGGCTGTTGACCAGGGACCGCAACGCCCAGACGTCACAGCATGGTAGGAGAGCAACAGGAATGAGCGCACCAACCCATACAGGCTCCGCACACACACACCGCGGCGACCAGCCGACCAGCGCGGACGAGCCGCAGCCGGCGCCGAGCGTTCGAGAGACGTCGCCGCGGCGCGACCGTGTCTTTTCCGGCATTCAGCCCTCGGGCAACATCCATCTGGGCAACTATCTGGGCGCCATGCGCCACTTCGTAGTCGATCAGGACAAGTTCGACAACATCTTCTGTGTCGTCGATCTGCACGCCATCACCGTGCCCCAGGATCCCGTGGCGCTGCGCGCCGCGACGCGTGAGCTGGCGGCGATGTTCTTCGCGGTGGGACTCGACCCTGATCGCTGCGTGGTCTTTGTGCAGTCACACGTCGCCGCTCACACCGAGCTGAGTTGGATTCTCAGCTGCATCACCAGCATCGGCCAGCTGAACCGGATGACCCAGTTCAAGGTGAAGGCCGGCGAGGAGCGCGAGGAAGCTAGCGCCGGGCTCTTCACCTACCCCGTGCTCATGGCGGCGGACATCCTGCTTTACCAAACGGATGCCGTCCCGGTGGGCGACGACCAGCGGCAGCATGTAGAGCTCACACGGGATATTGCCGAGCGATTCAATTACCGCTTTGGCCCAGCGTTTACCCTGCCGCGGCCACTCATCCGTGAGGTGGGGAGCCGCATCATGGCGTTGGACGACCCGACCAAAAAGATGAGCAAGAGCGGCGGCGAGCCCTCGTACATCGCGCTGCTGGACGCCCCGGAGACCATTCGCAAGAAGGTCGCCCGCGCGACGACCGATTCGCAGCGCACCATTTTGTTCGACGAGACACGGCCTGGTATCTACAATCTCCTGACCATCTACGAGTTGCTGGGCACGGAGAGCCGGGCGGCGATTGAGCGCGAGTTCGAAGGCAAGGGATACAAGGAGTTCAAGGCGGCTTTGGCTGATCGCCTGATTGACGCGCTCCAGCCGATCCAAAGGCGCTACGCCGAGTTCACCGCCGACCCCGGAGAATTGGATCGGCTGCTCACCCGTGGCGCTGGTAGCGTGCGCCCGCTGGCCGAGGCGACGCTGGATGATGTGAAGCGACGCGTCGGCCTCGCCTGAGCGCACCGATCGCCCCGCGCAGAGGAGTCACGTGATGGCTACTGACCGCTCATGCCCAACGCTGGTACCGCTCTGGCGCGAAGTGCCGGCTGATCTGGAGACCCCCGTCTCGGCCTACCTCAAGCTCGCCCGTGGCCCTTACAGCTACCTGCTGGAGAGCGTCGAAGGCGGCGAACGACTCGCACGCTACAGTTTTGTGGGGGCGGACCCCTATCTGGTGCTGACGGTACGTGAGGATCGGGCGGACCTCCAGTGGCTGACAGGGTCGCGCGCGGGCACGCAGGAGCAGCGGGCGTGTCGTGATCCCCTGGCGCTGGTGCAGGGCGAGCTGGCACGGCGACCGCTCGATCAGGTGCCGGGGCTGCCGCGATTCCATGGCGGGGCGGTGGGGTATCTCAGCTACGAAGCGGCGGCGCGCTATGAGCCACGCGTCCCCCTGCCCGCGCACGACGCCCTCAGTCTACCCACGGCCGTGTTCATGTTCACCGACACCTTGCTGGCCTTCGACCATGTCCGCTGTTGCGCGCGCCTCGTGACGCACCTCGACGTAGAGGCGGCGCACGGCGACGTCGCGCTGGCGCGCAGCGAGGCCGAAGGCCGGCTGGATGCATTAGAGCAGCGGCTCCGCGGCCCAATGCCGCAGCGCAGCGATGCGGGTCGCGCGTCAACGCCGGCGCTGCGTCCGGCCAGCGCGGCGCATGGCGGATCGCGGTTGGCGCGGCGGGCCGCGTATGAAGCGGCAGTGCGGCGCGCGCAGAAGCACATTCGCGCGGGCGATTGCTTTCAGGTCGTGCCCTCGCGGCGCGTGGGTCGGACCTCCGCCGCGCCCCCGTTCGAGGTCTACCGCGCCTTGCGCTCGATCAACCCCTCCCCGTACCTGTTCTATCTCGCGCTGGATGACGTTGCCGTGGCTGGTGCGTCGCCCGAGCTGCTGGTGCGCGTCGAAAACGGCGAAGTCGCCATCCATCCGATCGCGGGCACCCGACCCCGCGGCGCCGATCGAGCTGCGGACCTGGCGCTGGAAGCTGAGCTGCGCGGCGACGCCAAAGAATGCGCCGAGCACGTCATGCTGGTGGACTTGGGACGCAACGACGTCGGGCGTGTGAGCGTGCCGGGGAGCGTACGCGTCCCCCAATTCATGGAGGTCGAGCGCTATTCCCACGTGATGCATCTCGTCTCGCACGTCACCGGACGCTTACGTGCGGACCTCACGCCCTTCGACGCCCTGCGCGCCGGGTTCCCGGCGGGCACCGTATCGGGCGCTCCCAAGATCCGCGCGATGGAGCTCATTGCCGAGCTTGAGGGCGAGCGGCGGGGCCTCTACGCCGGAGCGGTCGGCTACTTCGGCTTTGACGGCAACCTGGACACGTGTATCGCGCTGCGGACGCTGGTTCTCAAGGACGGTATGGCCTATGCCCAAGCGGGCGGCGGTGTGGTCTACGACTCGGACGCGCGCGGTGAGTACGAGGAGACGGAAAACAAGCTACGTGCGGCGCTCCTGGCCGTGGAGGAGGCAGAGCTGCGATGCTGTTGCTGATCGATAACTACGACAGCTTCACCTACAACCTCTATCAGTGCCTCGCCGAGCTCGGCGCCGACGTGCTCGTGCGGCGCAATGACGAGATCACCCTGGCCGAGGCCGAGGCGCTGTCTCCTGAGCGTCTGGTCATCTCGCCAGGACCCGGCGCGCCGCACGAAGCAGGCGTGTCGAGCTCGCTGGTCGGGCGACTGGGGCCGCGCGTGCCCACCTTGGGAGTATGTCTTGGGCATCAGTGCATCGGCGAGGTCTTTGGGGGGCGCGTGATACGGGCGCCGGTCCCCGTACATGGCAAGGCTGTTGACGTTTACCACCATGGGAACGGCGTGCTGCGTGGTCTTCCATCGCCCTTCAGCGCCGGGCGCTATCCCAGCTTGATGGTAGAGCGTGCGACCCTCCCCGAGGCGCTACTGGTGACGGCCGAGACCGCCGACGGGCTGATCATGGGGATCCGTCACCGCGTGCATCCAATTGAGGGGGTGCAGTTTCATCCGGAGTCGGTGTTGACGCCCGCCGGCAGAGACCTGCTGCGTAATTTCCTCGAAGGCGCGTCCTCGCCGGCCGCGCGGATCGAGGCCCGACTCGGCGTAGCGTGATGAAGGAAGCAGCATGACAGTGTTTCGTTACCATCCCGACATCCTGGCGCGCTATCCGAGTGTCGTCGGTGGGGTGATCCTGGCCGAGGGGATGGCCAATGGCCCGACCCCGGAGGGCCTGCGAGCGGCCTATGCGGCCGAGCAGCAGGCGGTCCTGCAGCGGATTGTCGCGACACCGTTGAGCCAGATCGAGTCGCTGGCGGCGTGGCGGAGCGCCTTTCGCGGCTTCGGCGTCGATCCGACTCAGTACCGCAGCGCCGCCGAGGCTCTGTTGCGCCGGCTGACCAAGAAGGGCGACATCCCCAGCATCAACGCGCTGGTGGACCTCGGCAACCTGGTGAGCATCCGCTATGCGCTGCCTGTGGCTCTCTTCGATACCCGCGCGATCCGGGGACCCGTGGTGGTGCGCTTCGCCGACGGGTCGGAGCGATTCACCCCGCTGGGGGAGAGCGCGGTGGAGCATCCAGAGCGCGGCGAGGTGGTGTTCGCCGACGAGACCGGCCTGGTACTCGCGCGGCGCTGGTGCTGGCGGCAGAGCGACGAGAGCGCCGCTCAGGCCGACACCACCAGGACTGTCATCACGGTGGAGGCGCATCACCCCAGCGGACGCGCCGCCATCCAGGCCGCGCTCGACGACCTGTTGGACCTGCTGCGTACGTATTCAGGAGGCAGCTTCACCCCAGCCGTGCTGGACGCGGCGCATCCAGAGGCTTCGTAGTAAGCTCGCTCATTGATCTCCGTTCTCGCGCACGGGAAGGGGAGCGGGTGTAGGCTTGGCGGATGGAGGCATAATGATGATTCGGGAGGCGATTACGGAGCTCGTGGCGGGCGGGACGCTCAACGAGACGGAGGCGGCCGAGGTCATGGAAGAGATCATGACCGGAACGGCCACTCCTGCGCAGCTCGGGGCGTTTCTCACCGCGCTCCGGCTCAAGGGTGAAACCGTGGAAGTAGTGACGGGTCTCGCACGCGTGATGCGCGAGAAGGCGGTCCATGTCTCCCTGCCACCTTCCCTGCAGGCAGTGGACACCTGCGGAACGGGCGGCGACGGGGCGGGGACGTTCAACGTCTCGACCGCCGCGGGTCTCGTCGTGGCGGCGGCGGGACAACCCGTCGCGAAGCACGGCAATCGCGCTGCCTCCAGCCGCTGTGGCAGCGCGGACGTGTTGGAGGCGCTGGGCGTCAAGCTGGAGCTGCACGCGGACCAGGTGGCGGAATGCGTCACGGAGGTCGGCTTTGGCTTCATGTTCGCGCCGGTGTACCACCCAGCGATGCGGCATGTCGGGCCCGTGCGGCGCGAGATCGGCATCCGGACGATCTTCAACATTCTCGGCCCGCTGACCAACCCTGCGGGCGCGCGCTACCAAGTCTTGGGCGTGGCGGACGCGCGCCACCTGCGCTTGATGGGGGAGGCGCTACTCCGCCTGGGGTGCGCACGGGCGCTGGTCATCCACGGCGAAGACGGAGTGGACGAGTTTTCGGTGAGCGCGCCTACGCGTATCTGCGAGGTGCGGGGCGACGCGGGGACGCTCACCGAGTATGGCGTGACGCCGGAGGATGTGGGACTGCCGCGGCGCCCGCACGCGGCAGTGCAGGGCGGCGATGCCGCGGCGAACGCTACCTTGCTGCGCGCGGTGTTCGTGGGCGACCAGACGGGCGCGCCCGCAGAAATGGTGGCGCTCAACGCGGGCGCGGCGCTCTTCACCACCGGCCAGGCGGACTCGCTCCAGGACGGGCTGCGCCAGGCGCAGGAGACCATACGCTCGGGGCGTGTGGTCAGCCTTCTGGAGGCCCTGGCCGCCCGAACGCATGCCTATGCCGGGGCGGCGGAGTAGTGTGAGATGGCAGACACTTTTCTCGAACGCATCGTCGCCCTCACGCGCCTCGATCTGGCCGAGCGCATGGCGCGCGTCCCGCTCGCGGATGTGCGTGACCAGGCGCTGGTCGCTGCGCCGCCGCGCGCCACGGCCAGGGCGCTGCGCCCGGCGCGCGGCGCCCCAGCCCGGTTGATCGCGGAAGTCAAGCGTGCTTCTCCCTCCAAGGGCGTGCTCCGCGAGGCTTTCGATCCCGTGGCACAGGCGCGTGCGTATGTTGCCGGTGGAGCGGCGGCCATCAGCGTGTTGACCGAGCCGCATTTCTTCTTGGGATCGCTGGAGCACATGCAAGCGGTGCGTGACGCCGTGGAAGTACCCATCATCCGCAAGGATTTCGTGCTCGACCCGTACCAAGTCTACGAAGCGCGCGCGGCTGGAGCCGACGCCGTGTTGCTGCTGTGTTCCCTGCTCGATGACGCTGCCCTGGCGGCGCTGCTCGACCTGACGCACCGTCTCGGCATGGCCGCGCTCGTGGAGGCGCACGACGAGGCCGAGGTGCGGCGTGCAGTATCCAGCGGCGCACCGATCATTGGCGTGAATTGTCGCGATCTGCGCACCTTTAGGGTGGACGCTGACGTCGTGCCGCATCTCGCTCCCTTAGTGCCGACCGAACGTATTCTGGTCGCCGAGAGCGGCATCGCACAGGCGATGGACGCGGCGCGCGCCCGCGCGTGGGGCGCCGAGGCGATATTGGTGGGCGAGGCGCTGATGCGCGCCGTGGATCCAGCCGCATCCGCGGACGCATTCGCTCACGCAGGTGGAGGAGGTATGGCTGCCCTCTTCGCCGGACGCCCGCACCCGCTCGTGAAGCTGTGCGGGTTGCGCGAGCCCGAGCATGCGCGCGTCGCCGTTGAGGCTGGAGCGGACGCGTTCGGACTGATCTTCGCGCCCGGACGCCGGCAGGTGTCTCCTGAGCAGGGCGCCGCCATCGTGCGCGCGGCGCGCGAGGTCACCACGCCAGCGCAACAGGACGACGCTGCTGTGCCGCTTGCCGTCGGGGTCTTCGTCGCCGAGGCTATCGGTGACATCGCGCACATCGCCGGCCAGGTTGGTCTCGATGTGGTGCAGCTGAGCGGCGACGAATCGCCCGCGGCGTGCGCGGCGGTCGCCCGCGCAACTGGACTGCCCGTGCTGAAAGCCGTCCGGCTGAGCGCGGCCGACGGACTGGAGACCGCTGACGCCTACGTCGCGGCGGGCGCCACTATCCTCGTGGAACCGGCAGGTCTCACCGAGCGCGGCGGCAACGGCCACCTGGGGGATTGGGCGCTGGCCAGGCAGGTGGCGGCGCGGTGGCCCGTCGTGTTGGCGGGCGGATTGACTGTGGACAATGTGAGCGCCGCCCTCGCCGCGGTGGCGCCGCGCGGGGTAGACGTGAGCAGTGGCACCGAAACCGACGGCGTGAAGGACCCGGCGAAGCTGCGCCGATTCGTCGCCGCCGCACGGGACCACCGGGCGTCCACTACCACTGTGAGGAGTGCGTACGGTGTCTGAACCTGATCTCGCGGCCAGCAGACCGGCCTACGTGCACGGGGCGTTTCCGGATGCGCGCGGACGCTACGGCGATTTCGGAGGCCGCTTCGTGCCAGAGAGCCTCATGGCCGCTCTCGATGAGTTGGAGCACGCCTACGCCGCCGCCAGCGCCGATGCCTCGTTTGCCGACGCCCTCGCGCACCACGAGCGCACCTATACTGGTCGCCCCACACCGCTGTATCTGGCGGAGCGTCTATCAGCACGCGTTGGGGCACGCGTCTATCTCAAGCGCGAGGATCTCGCGCACACCGGGGCGCACAAGATCAACAACGCGCTCGGACAGGGATTGCTCGCCGCGCGCATGCGCAAGCCGCGCATCATTGCCGAAACCGGCGCCGGCCAGCACGGCGTCGCCAGCGCGACGGTCTGCGCGAAGCTGGGATTGGCATGCGTCGTGTACATGGGCGAAGCGGATATGCACCGCCAGTCGCTCAATGTGCTGCGTATGAAGCTCCTCGGCGCAGAGGTTCGTCCGGTCACATCTGGCAGCTGCACGCTCAAGGATGCGATCAATGAAGCCATTCGCGACTGGGTCACCAATGTGGAAACCACCCACTATATGATCGGCTCCGCCGTGGGTCCTCATCCCTATCCACGCATCGTGCGCGATTTCCAGAGCGTCATCGGGCGTGAGACGCGCGCGCAAGTGCTGGCGGCGGAGGGTCGACTACCTGACGCGGTCGTGGCCTGCGTGGGCGGGGGCAGCAATGCCATTGGTCTGTTTCACCCCTTCGCGGGCGACGCCGACGTGCGCTTGATCGGCGTCGAAGCAGGTGGGCGGGGCCTCGCCAGCGGCGAGCACGCAGCGACGCTGGTGGCGGGGCGTCCCGGCGTCTTGCACGGTGCGCTAAGCTATCTCTTGCAGGATGCTGAGGGGCAGGTGAACGAGACCCATAGCCTCTCGGCAGGCCTCGACTATCCTGGCGTGGGGCCGGAGCATAGTTATCTCAAGGCGACGGGTCGGGCCGAGTACGTGAGTTGCGATGATGCGCACGCGTTGCGAGCATTGCAGGTGTTAAGCGAAGAGGAAGGTATCATTCCCGCACTAGAATCCGCGCATGCCGTCGCGCATGTGCTCGCGCTCAGTGAGGCCGGTGAGTTACGACCGGAGCAGATCGTCATCATCAACCTCTCTGGCCGGGGCGACAAAGACATGGATATCGTGGCCAGAGCCCTGGGCGTCCCGCTCGCCTGAGGCCGTACGCCCGGCGCGGCGCTGAGTGCGCGTGGCAGTTGCCGATGGCCGGGTAGGCGATGACCGATGAGGCCCCACGCGGAGTGACGCGCGTGAGGAAGGAAACCAGCATGACCGGACCGAGTGTGCCAGGTGCCCGCATTGGCCAGGCTTTCGCGCGTGCACGCGATGAGGATCGGGTCGCCCTGTTGCCCTACGTGATGACAGGCTATCCCGACCTCGAGACGAGCGAAGCGCTGGCGCTCGCTCTCGCGCAGGCGGGCGCCGATGTGATCGAGCTTGGCATCCCGTTTTCTGATCCGCTGGCGGACGGGGTCACGATACAGCATGCGGGCCAGGTGGCCCTCGACCGCGGCACGACCCTTGGCACGTCTCTCAGCCTGGCGGGCCGGCTCTCGACACAGATCGATGTGCCAGTCATCTTGATGGGCTACTTCAACCCGATCTTCAGCTTCGGGGTTGAGCGGTTCTGCGTGCATGCCGCAGCCGCTGGCGTCGCTGGGCTGATCGTGCCCGATCTTCCGCCCGAAGAGGCCGTGCCGCTAGCGATCGCCGCCGAAAGGCGCGGCATCGAGCTCATCTATCTCGTTTCGCCCACCAGCCCCGATGCGCGCATCCGGCTGGTGGCCCACGCGGCCGATCGGACCGGTAACGGCTTCGTGTATTGCGTGTCCATCAGCGGCGTCACTGGTGCCCGCGACACCTTGTCCGAGCAGTTGCCAGATCTGCTCGCGCGTGTGCGCGCCCACACAAAGTTGCCGCTGGCGGTCGGCTTCGGCATCTCGCGCGCCGAGCATGTGACGCGGGTCGGAGCGCTGGCCGATGGCGCGGTGGTGGCGAGCGCACTGCTCAACGCGGTGGATGCGGCTCGCGCAGACGAGCGTGTCATGGCCGGCGTGGCCTTCTTCAAGGGCCTGCTCATCGGCGCGCAACGCCACGAGCGCATGGACGAGGCATGACCACTCCACCCGCGCCAGCTGAGCTGCTGCCCGCGCGGTGGCGGCGCTTGCCCGACTCGCGCGCAAGCATGGGGTGGCAGCTGGCGCATACGGAGTCATTATTTGCAGGGTTGGAGGCAGGATCCCCGCCGGTTGTACGCTGGTACTGGCCGAAGGAGCCCGCCCTCGTTCTCGGCCGGAGCCAGCGAGCGGAGCGCGCCGACCTCATCGCGGCTCGCGCTGCGGGCATCGCCGTATTCGGCCGCATGTCGGGGGGCGGCGCGGTCCTCATCGACGACCACGCCCTCAGCCTCGATGTCGCGTTGCCCAGCAGCCACCCGTTAGCCAGCCACGACGTGACGCACGCGTACCGCTGGATCGGCGAGATCTGGGCCGAAGCGTTGCGTGGTCTTGGCATCGCGCAGGCGCGGGCGATACCGACCGAGGAGGTGCGGGCGCTTCCGGCGCTGCCGGCAGAGGACCCACTCCGCCTGGCGTGCTACGGCACGCTCTCCCCATGGGAGGTCGTCGTCGGGCGACGGAAAGTGGTCGGACTCTCGCAGGTGCGTCGCCGCGCGGGCGTGGTCTTTCCGATTGGCGTTCACCTGCACTGGGAGCCTGGGCGCTTGGTGGACCTACTCGCCGTGTGGCCCGCTGCGCGCCCGCGCTTCATCGCTGCCTTGCGCGGCGCGGCGGCCGGTCTGGACGAGCTCACGGGCCGGCCAGTCGCCGCGCATGAGGTCATCGCCGCGGTCGAGGAAGCGCTGCAACTGCGGCTCGGAGTCCGTCTCACCCACAGTCAGTGGCTGCCCGCTGAGCAGGCAATGGCCGAACGCCTGCTATCTGCCCAGCCTCAGCCCCACGTGTAGGCGGGGCGCACGGTTGTCCTGGCGCCCTGAGGCGCAAAGTTTCATCTGCTACAATAGACTTTATGCTCTTCTTCCTTAAGGCGCTGGTCGTCCTCTTCACCATGATCGATCCTGTGGGCCTGGTTCCCGTCACGGTCGGGTTGACGGCCAGTCTCTCGCCGCACGAGCGCGTACGCGTCGCCACCCGCGCGACGTTCATCGCCGCGGGCGTGATCGCCGTGTTCGGCGTGCTGGGCCGGTTCATCTTTGACTGGCTTCAAGTCACCATCCAGGCGTTCGATATCGCGGGCGGGGCGCTGCTCTTCCTCGTCGCCATTGATATGCTCTTCGGGCGTCAGTCTGGCGCGCGCGAGACGGCCCGCGAGCAACGCGAGGCGCGCACGCGTGAGGACGTCAGCGTCTTTCCACTCGCCATCCCGATGATCGCCGGACCAGGGACGATCACGACGATTATTCTCCTGGTGGGCAACGCGGCGCCCAACCCTGTCTCGCTACTTGCCATCGTGGTGGCGGCGGCGATCACTCTGACGGGGTGCTGGGTGGCTATGCGGCTCAGCGTGTCTATCCAGGCCCGCACCGGCACCTCGGGCATTCTGGTGCTCTCGCGCGTCCTTGGGATGTTGCTCGCCGCCATCGCCGTGCAATTCATCTTAAACGGGATCGCGCTATTTATGAGCTCCGGCGCGCTTGCCCACTGAGCGCTGCGCGTAGCTGCGGCATCTCCTCACACCTGCCGCGGATGTTGTCGCCGCCAGTTTGGGCGCTCAGTATTCTCAGCATATTCTAAGCGAAGGCGCGGCAGATCTTACCCAAACTTCAGGGTTTCCACAGCTTTGACGCGCATACTGAGGCAGTTGTCGAGCGCGGGGCGGCCAGACGCTGCGCTCATGATCGGCGCAGGCGACACTGTGACCCGCGCGCCGTCGCAAACGCGCGAACTCGCCCAGCACGGCGGTATGGCGTCGAACGCCGCATTGGCGTGAGCAGTTCTGGCTATCAGGGAGCCCGTGGGGGCGAACGCCCTATAATACTGACACGTTCTGGACGCTGACACGTTCTTTACTACTGACACGGTCTCCACGGGGCAAACAGCCTGGCTGCTGATTCCGCGGAGAACGGGTCGATCGGCGTACGTCGCAGTGGCCTTGGGAAGCCCAGGCTGGCGTCTCAGAGGACCGCCGCGGCACTCGCGAATGAGCTGGGCATCTCCATCAGGTACGCGGAGGCCAACGACCTCGCACTGTGGTCAGGGTGCTTGGTGCCAGACACACCTTGACCTGGAGCACATCTCATGGGCGCAAAGGACTCGCAGTTGGCGGAACTCAGCGCACCCAAGACAGGACTCCGGCGTACCCAGAAGCGGCGAAGCATATCGTGGGTGCCCTTTGCCACACGGATCTTGGGCTCACAGAAAGGCCCTTTCGGGGAGCTGTGGTTCCCGTTTCGCGAAGTCCCGCCCGCGCCACGCACGCGGAGCGCCCGTATCGCGCTGGTGAGCGTCGGGGCGCTGGTCGCCGTCTTCACTGGCTTCTATGCGGCATACCTGTTCGCCCTGCACGATGCCTATCTCACCCACTCTGAGGACATGGGCATCATGATGCAGGCCCTCTGGAACACGACGCATGGCGCGCCGCTGCATCAAACCGTCTGCAATATCGTGTCGGACACCAACTGCCTGGGCGATGTCTCACGGCTGGCGATCCACTTCGAGCCCATTATGTTTCCCCTGGCGCTCATCTACGGAGTGTTCCCGTCAGCGAAGACGTTACAGCTCCTGCAAGCCGTCATTGTCGCGGTTGGCGCCTTCCCGGCCTACTGGATCGCGAGCCGGCGTCTGGGCAACCAGTTCATCGGCGTGATATTCGCGTTACTCTATTTGCTGCATGCGTCGCTGGATTCCGCGGTGACGTTCGACTTCCATCCCGTCACGCTGGCCGCACCTGCGCTGATGTTCGCCCTCTATTTTCTGCTCACGCGCAACGATCTCGGACTCTACATCTCCTGCCTGCTCGCGATGTCTACGAAGGAAGAAGTAGCACTCAGCGTCGTGCTCATCGGCCTGTGCGCGCTGGTATTCCAGCGTCGTTGGCGTGTCGGCGCGGGCCTGCTGGTCATGGCGCTGCTGTGGATTGCGCTTGGAGTGCTCGTGATGCATGCTGTGAGCCCAGCGGGCATTTCCCCGACGATCGGCCGCTACGCGCAATTCGGCGATTCGCCCGCGCAGATTGTGGCGTATGTGCTGACGCATCCAGCTCTGGTGCTGCGGAACTACGTCTTTGATCAGCCGCGTTTCCTGTATTTACGCGCCCTGGTCGCTCCGCTCGGCTTTCTGGCGATTCTCAGTCCACTGGTCCTGCTGATCACCGCGCCGGCGCTCGCGATCAACTTGCTGAGCAACAATCCCTCGATGTACTCGGGCTTTCTGCAGTACACGGCCGAGAGCGTGCCCGTCATGGTATTTGCCGCTATACAAGGCGTGGCGCTTCTCAGTCGGCTCGGGGGGCCGCTGATCGCTCGGTTGGTCAAGTTCGGCGAGGGATTCTGGCGCTCAGCCCTCCGGCCGAGGCCCGCATTGGCGCTGTTCAGCGCGCGGCTGCGGCTGTCTCGGCTGCAGCCGGCCGCAGTTCTCGCGGTGGTGCTGTCGCTCGCCGCCGTAGGGTTCAGCGTCCATGACCAGCGGGATCACGACTATACGCCACTTGGAGCCACGTTTGCATGGCCGCAGACGAGCGCTCATACACGTATGGCGGATCACCTGGTCGCGCTCATCCCGGCCACGGCGAGTGTGTCGGCGCAATCCAATCTGGTCCCCCACTTGAGCAACCGACGCTATATTTACCTCTTTCCGTATCAAGATCAAGATGCTGATTATGTGCTCTTGGACGAGACCGACGAGCTCTACCCGCTGCAAGACGCTCCCGCCCAGTATGCGCAAGACGTGGCGCAGGTGTTTGCGAACCCGGCGTACCATGTCGTCGTTGCGCGGGACGGCTTCATCCTTCTATCGCGCGCTGGAGCGTAGAGCCAGCCACTCGCCAGAGCGGTCGTCATCGGTCTCGGTGATCAGGAAATGGCAACAGAAACACTGATCGAGATGGATGGCCACACGCCGCCGCATGAGACCATAGAGGCGCTGGCGACACGCCTACAAGGCCGGCGGCGCAAATCCCTCAGGTGGGTCAACACAAACTGCGGAATGAGAGCATCAGCATAGGGTACCCTCACCCGCCTTGTCCAGCGTCTCCTGAAACCCCACAAGGAGGCGCAGCCATGCCCGTCCATCGCGACACGTCCATCACCCGCCAGTGCGCCTGGTGTGGTCAACCCTTCCACCCGTGGGCGCACAAGCCGACCACCATGTACTGCTCGGCACTCTGCGCCCGTCGCGCGGCGCTTGCTGGCATCAATGGGGGTGTGATCGACCCAACCCCAATGCCGGTACGGCAGAGTAACTCTGATCGAACGCTCCCCGCTCTGAGTGTCAACGTCAACGCTCCCGGTCACTGCAGCGCTGAGGAATTGGGCGCGACATGGCGGCAGGCCGGCGAACATTGGGAGCGTGTGGCCGCCTGGTACGCAGCGCGACGCGCGGCCGAGCATCAGCGTGCCCAGCGACGTGATTTTGACATGCCGTCGCTCTCGGTCGAGG
>WNFM01308710.1_pt2 | contig 14175 bp, 10 predicted proteins | sample 5400271 | NCBI WGS metagenome assembly WNFM01 (sample SAMN13153352, study PRJNA577476) | soil metagenome | isolation source: 60 cm saprolite on Douglas fir-dominated hillslope | place: USA:California | collected 2013-09-17 | reverse complement strand
ATAGTTGACGATGAACCCTTCCATCTGCGCCGGATCAAGGCCGCCATAAGGCTGCGCGACGTAGATGGTTGGCACCCCGAGATCCGGGAAGATGTCCCGAGACATCCGATCGACCGCCAGAAAACCCACCAATGCAACGGCTATGACCATCGTCAAAAGCGAGATCGGGCGTCGCAATGCAAATGACACCAGGTTCATCGTGACGCCTCAGCCGGTTTCACCGCGCCGAGCGCGCCCCGACGGCAGCAACGGAGACTTGCGGGACACTTCCGAGAAATGCGATTCATATAGGCGTCCAAATGCTCAGCCCTCGAGGTTCAACGACCTCGAGCGGCGAGCAGAACTTGGACGGCGAACCGTCTTGGAATGCCGGGGGTCTGCAGGCCCCGACGGTAGATGACGATCCACATGGCAATCAAATGCGGTCGTCTCAAGTAAATTAAGTTTCAAGTCTCCCAAGCCTGATCCACACGAATTTGTGAAGCTCACACACGAACGTCTCTTGAGAGCGCGGGTTTATTGCTGAAAATAGACGCAAAGCAGCCCACGTTTTATCCGCGCTCGATACTGGTTCCTCTTGCGTTTGACGACGACAGCGTCCGCCAGCGGGTCACCAACCGACAGCATTCTGACCATGTAGTCAGCCTTGTCTCCGTGCCGGGCAACCGCCTGGTCCAAGTTGATCACGCGACCAGGAATTTCCGAGCCTTGACGTGTAGGCACTCTTTCAAGCGCGCCGGAATTGGTCATTTCTTTCTCCGTAATCGTTAGCAAAAAAGAGCGCTTCGCTTGAAGTCGTGCGAGCAGTGCCGTCGTCGGGGCGCAGGGTTGCATCCGTCCCGAGTGCATGATTGCAGAAAAGCTGAGCGCGGGCGCGTTAGTCGTTGTTAGAATTTGTTGAAGTCGGCTTTCTTTGCTTGAGCCTCAATGTGTGGCACTCCAAGTAATTTTAAGGAGCGCAATGCGCTGGGCAACGCTGGGCGTGCGAGCAAAGATAAGGCCGGCGATTGAGCGAAGATCAGAAACTTTTGAACCCACGACGAGTGCTCCGCTTTGTATGCAGCTGGCTTCCTACCTGACATGATCTTGAATAGGAGGCAGCAACGCCGCGCTGGATTTCGGTTCTGCCGATATCACCGGATTGTCGGTCATCGATGTGGACATCAGTGGTAAACAGCTTGAGCTGCTGAAGACCTTCTTGCCTACGCTGTCGCGCGTCGCGGTTTTGTTGAATCCGGGTAACGCGGCCAATCCCGCAGTATTGAAACACGTCCAGGCTGTTGCGCCGACGTTGAGCATTGAGGTCGTGGCGGTCAACGCAGCGACGCCGCAAGCAATCGAGCATGCCTTTGCCGACGCGGCACAGCAAAGAGCCGGCGCTGTCATCGTCGCCGCCGATGGATTCTTTTCAGGCCAAGGGTCGAGGATTGCTACCTCGGCACTCCAGCACCGGCTGGCAACAATCAGTCTCTACCAAGACCATGTTGTAGCCGGCTGCTTGATGAACTACGGCCAGAACGTCGCCGAGTTTCATCGGAAAGCAGCCGAATACGTGGACAGGATTTTGAAGGGCGCGAAGCCCGAGGATCTGCCGGTGGAGCAGCCCACCAAATTCGATCTGGTCATCAACCGTAAAACTGCGGAAGCGCTGGGGCTGGCGATCCCGCAGGGGCTGCTGGTGTCCGCCGATCGTGTGATCGAGTAGCGATGCTATTTGCTGCAATGCACGAGTCTCCTACGGGAGATGGCGAACAGCGGGTCAATCGATCTCCTACGTGATTTCAGCGAGACCTGCCGTACGGAATTCGAGTCGCTTCCCGATAAATTCTGAAACTCTGCACGCGGCGGAAGAATTGCTCCCAGTTGGCAGTCAGCGGTGACTGCCTAGAGATGTTACGCATGCAAGCCATGATTCGTCGGCGACGGCTAGTTTACTCGCCTCGTAGACAATCCTATTTCAACTCGTCCAAAAGCCGCTTGGCGGCCCTTAAATCGAGAGTGTCGAATCCCTCGGAGAATCGGTCATATACCGCTCGCAGCAGGCGTTGCGCCTCGTCACTTCGACCGTGGCGAGCCCACAAATAAGCCAGGCTCGTTGCCGCTCGCAGCTCCCATGCCAGCGCCGATTGCTCCCGCGCGAGATCTAGCGAGCGTGAGAACCAAGACTCAGCCTCGGACACATGAGGTCCGGACGCGAGCAGTTCTCCTTTAATGCGCATTATCTCGGGGAGATAAAAGTGGGGATCAAACGCCATCGCCTTGTTGATGGCAGCGTCAGCCTCGTCAGGCCGCCCTGCCCTTGCCCAACCTATCGCCAAATCGCTAGTAAATACCGGTGTCATAGTTTGGTGTTGAACTGCCTCCAAAGCGTCAAGAGAGGCATTCAACAGCCGCACGCCAGCCTCGGTATCGTCCTGCCGGAGAGAGATCTCTCCTTTCAAGCCAAGGCAAATGGCGTGATGACATCGCAAGGAGTACTTTTCCGCATAGCCGATCAACCTATCGATAATGCTGTCCGCTTCAGACCATTCGCCGGTCCAGAGAAACAACGTCACTCTGTAGATTCCACAAAGGCAAAGCGAGACGGGATGGTCGAGCGCGGTTGCCTGATCTAGCGCCTGCGTTGCAACCGTTACAGCGCGGTTGGCATAGCCTCCCAGCCAAAGCGCGCGAGCCAAAGTGAGCAGGGCGCGAATACGCTGATTATATCCGGGGCGAATCAGGCTTGAATTCTGAATTGGCGCTTGCTTCAGCGCGGTTTCACAATGTTTCCATGCGCTCGCCTGGTCACCAAGAAGATGATGGGAAACCCCGAGCATCCAATCGGCCATCATCAAGGCCATTGGATCATCCGTCCTCTTCGCAACAGCTACATTTTGCTCGGCAATAGCTGCAGCTCCACGGAAATCTCCAATCCGCACCAGGAACGTATGATGCGCAGCCAATAGCCGCATCTGGTGGTATGGCAATTCCAGAACCTGTGCGAGTGAGAGTGCGGTCGTAAGAGCTGCGAGGACATCCTCGCTATTTCCTTTGATGAACATCAGCGATACAGCAAGCGCTTCTTGCAGTTCCATCTCACGACGGTCACCTTGACCACCGTGTTCGGCTATCGCGCGTTCCATCCAGAAACGACACTCCGTCAAAAGCGACAATTCAAGAAAGAGCGGGGCTGACGCTGCCGCCAGCGCGGTGCCGAGTTCCCTGTCTCCCTGCTCTGAGAAGCTCCATTCCAAGGCGGCGCGCACGTTGCTCACGTGCCTCCAGGTTTCGATGGTCCCATTGCTTTTGGAGCCAGTAAGCGAGGCAATTTCGATACGCTCGAGGAATTCGCGATAGTAGACTGCGTGCCGTTGCGCGATTGTGTTTCTTTCGCCGCCGTCCAGCATTTTTGCCAGGACGTAGGTGCGCGTGGTATCCAGCAGCCGATAGAGCGTCCCGGTGCGGTTCGTCTCCACCGCGACGAGGGATTTCGTGACCAGACCTGCTATGGCTTCGGCGACTTGCTCTCTCTCAAGGATGTCCCCTGCGACGACGAATCGCGCGGCCTCGAGAGAAAAGGCTCCGACGAACACCGAGAGCCTGCGAAGGATCATGCGTTCAGGCTCAGGGAGCAGATTGCAGCTCCAGTCGAGCATGGCGCATAGCGTCTGATGCCGGAGCAACGCCGTGCGCCGTCCTTGCCACAGCAACCTGCATGGGCCATCGAGGAGCGACGCAATCCCATTGATTCCATAGACACCGACGCGCCCGGCAGCGAGTTCGAGCGCAAGGGCAATTCCGTCAAGCTTGCGGCACACCTTGCCGACGATCGGCGCGTCGGCGTCATTCAACTCGAAACCGCCCTTTGCAGCTGCTCGCTCAACAAACAGTTGCACGGCTGGAAAGGCCAGCGCCTGTGCCGCCGTCAGCGGTTCATCATCAGCGGGGAACGCCAACGGATGTATTCGATAGATTTGCTCACCTTCGACCTGCAGCGGTTCCCGGCTCGTCGCCAGGATATGGACCTCTGGCGCCTCCCGGAAGATGCGCTCCGCCAATGGAGCAATCGCCTCAATCAGATGCTCACAGCTATCGAGCACCAGCAGCATTCGTCTGTCGCGCAGGAAAGCGGGTAGCGCAGCAAGCGGGTCATCGAAATTGACCGGCAGGCCCACGGTCGATGCGACCCTGTTGGCAACGAGAGACGGGCTGCCTAATGGCCCGAAGTCAACGTAATGGACCGCACCGTCGAAGGCGGCGAGCATGCTATGGCCAACCACGGTAGCAAGGGTGGTTTTGCCGATCCCGCCTGGACCGCCGATGGTGAAGAAACGTCGCGCGGTCAGTTCTTCCGAGACAAGTTGGACTGTTTCTTCGCGTCCCACCATTCCGGTCGGACTTGGGGGGAGCCCGACGGGCGAATGTGCGAGCGAATTCCTCAAGGGCGCAGCCGCGGCTGCAGCACGCGAAATCGGCGCGACAAAGCAGTAGCCGCGACCCGACACGTTGGTCACATATCGTCCACCCGATCGCCCTTCACCGAGTGCCTTGCGCAAGGCCAAAACGTGATAGCGAAGGTTGCCCTCATCGACCACAAGGTCAGGCCACACTCTTGCGAATAGCTCCTTCTTGGTAACCATTTCGGTCGGGCGCTCGACGAGGGCGATGAGGATGTCGAGAGCACGGCTGCCGAGCCGAACCCGAACACCTTCTTTTTCTAAGACCCGCTCGGTGACGGAAAGACGGAAGGGGCCGAAGCAGATCAGGTCGGGAGAAAGAGGCCCCTTAGATCGCGCATCCATGATATTCATTTCGTCTTGCCTAAGTATGCCCCCTTCCGGAATTCCATTCTCAACAACCGTGAACAGAGTGGTCTGACAGTGAACCCAAGTAGCCAAGCGTCGTATCTATCGCTCCTTCAGAAGGCCGCAGCACCTCGCTGACCGGACTTCGCCGGTTGCCAAGGCCTGGAGAACCGCACGCCAAAACGAGCACTGCCCGAGCAAGAGCGTTGACGAGGTCCGTGCCGCTGGGGGCGACAGTCGATTACACCGCCGCTTGATGACTTCAAGATTCGAGAGCCCAAAACATTCTGCGCCGAGTTCGTCCTGCTGGAAAAATGACATCCAGCAACGCGATCGTCTTTCAGAATCGACCTCGGATTATTTGAATCAAACGGGGGACCCAAGTGAAAATTACACATGGCTTTGCAGGAATTATGCGGCATCCTTCGAGGAAACTCCTTCAAGACAATTGCGTTTTCGATTTGTCAGTCGCGGTCATGATGCACTCGATAGCGTAGCATAATGCGTAAAGATGTCGGTTAGCACGAGGATTGGCGCCAGCGAACAGGAGTCGTTCCGATGATCTTCTTGAAGACGACCGTAAAATGCGCTTGCGAACTAAAGCCCATCATGGCGGCCACATCGGCAATCGACAATTGCGGATCGAGAAGGAGTCGTTGTGAATATGCCACCTTCCTTCTCAGGATGTAGTTATGGGGAGAACATCCAGTTGCCGCACGAAATTGGGTAGCAAAGTGCATCCGGGTCAGACCGACGACATTGCCAAGTTCAGCCAAATAAATCGGCCTAGTCAGGTTGGCCTCGATATAGTCGAAGGCGCGCCTCAATCGCCATTTAGGAAGAGGCGTGGATTTATTCGATACAAGAGCTCCACCCCTCATCGAGTTAAGAGTAAAAAGGCGAGAAGCCAGCGCTATGCTTACGCCATCGACAAAGGTCGGTCCGGCTGGACCTCCATCATCATCAACTTGCGCCAGCATGCTGGCCAATTGAAAGACAATGGGGTCAGCCATGAAATGAGGATCAAAAAGCTCGATTGGACCAGAGGGCGCACGTCCATAAATTTCCGTAAAACACTCGGCAAGAAATGACTGGGACAGATAAATACGAACGCAATCGAATGTTTTTGTGAAAATGGTGCGACTTGGTTCTCCCGGTCCCGTTATTAAAACGGTATTCATCTGAATTTTGCCGTTTGCGACCTGCTTGCCCGCAAAAAAGAATTCTACCGAACTGGGAACAAGAGGAAACGTGATGAGGTGTGAGTCATCGGGATAGTTCGCCTCCAGCTCCAATGGCTTGATGGGCTTCTTCACCGTCCAACGGGAGAGCGTTACGCGGTGTCCTGCATCTGGGCGCGCATCTTTACCGACCGGACGCTTACGCCACTCGATCTCTGGAAGGATGAGCTTTGCGCGAGCCGCAACATCAGCGAAAATCGATGCCTCTGCCCTCGTGCGCGCGATTGGTGTAAAGTTTGCTTCCAAGGTCGCTACCGGTGTCTGCAACGTTGGCAAGATGGCGGCATATAAGTGCTTTCCCTTGCCGTCTGGCCGCCCCGGCGAGATCTCGCGATTTGACGGTAGTCGGCGCACATCGAGCTCTCAAATAAATAAGGTTTTAGTGTTGTGAGGCGGGACATAGCTGCGTGGTCCTATATTGCAGAGCCCTCTCTAAGGCCCGGAGCGGCATGCGAAATCGGCGCGACAAAACAGTAGCCGCGGCCCGACACATTGGTCACATAGCATGTGCCCGATTGCCGTTCTCCGAGTGCCTTGCGCAATACCGAAACGTGATAGCGAAGGTTGCTCTCATCGACCACAAGGTCCGGCCACACTCTCGCGAACAGGTGCTTCTTGGTAACTACTTCGCCCGGGCGCTCGACGAGGGCGATAAGAATGTCGAGAGCACGGCTGCCGAGCCGAACCGGGACGCCGTCTTTTTCCAAGACCCGCTCGGTGACGGAAAGACGGAAAGGGCCAAAGCAGATGGGATCCGGAGAAAGAGGCCTCTTGGTCTGCGTATCCATGATATTCATCCCATCTCGCCCAGATATCCCCCAGTCCGACTTCATGTTCGATAACTGACGGCTTGGACTTCCCGGCATGGGATGGACCCAAATAGCGCAAGTGGTCCTTCGCATCATTGATCGCCTCCGTGGTTCGACAGCGCAACACCATCCGCACCAGAATCGTCAGGTGGCGCGCCCACCATCGATGCTGAGGATGCCTTTCACAACCGACCAACTTCCGGGCGGGACCTCTCGCTCAAGAGCATTTCAAGCAAGATATCGGCGTCGCCTCGTTCGGCGACGACGTGCCTACGAGCTAGGCCAAAAGGCCGAATTTGAGCCGGTCATCGTCGCGGCCGGTCTCCCCGAAAGCGGCCTCAAAGGCATCCTACGCGCGCTTGTGCATGCGCCTACCACTCTTCCGGAAAGACAGCTCATATTAACGTATAGGTCGAAAACGAAGGGGTGTTTCGCCGTTTGCGATCGAACGCTACAGCGGCGATGACACCCGAACCGCTGCGATCGTATGGAGTCTCAACCTGCCGAGGCCCGAATCGCGGGCAAGGAAAAACGGAAGCGGGCTCCTCCCAGAGCGGACTTATCATCGGCTTCAATGTGGCCGTCATGCGCTTCAATGATGGATCGGCAGGTCGACAGGCCGATGCCCATGCCGGTGTCCTTTGTCGTAAAGAAACTTTCAAAAAGATGAGGGAGGTGCGTCGGATCTATGCCCGGGCCGCTATCCTCGATAACACAGCACATCGTTTCGGGATCGGACAGCATTGTTCGAACGAAAATGCTGCGGCGCTCCTTTCCCGACTGCACCATCGCTTGCACGGCATTGATCACCAGGTTCACGACCACCTGACTAAGCTGGGTGCGGTCCCCGGTCACTTGAGGAAGCGCTGGCGCCAACTTCAGGGTAACGGAGACCCCTTCAGATTGGAGTTCATGGCGAAGGAAGAGCATCGACTCCGCGATGACGTCATGGAGCGACAGCGCGGTCTGTTGCGGCGCTCGCCGTGTTGCCATCGCCCGAATTCGCTCGACGATATCGGCGGCGCGACCAGCGTCACTGAGAATGCGTCGCATTAATTCACGCGCTTTCGGGACGTTCGGCTCGGGTCGATCGAGCCAACGCAGCCCGGTTTCGCCGTTGGTCCTCACAGCGGCCAGCGGATGGTTGATCTCATGCGCGATCGACGCAGCGATCTCTCCGAGCATCGCAAGCCGCGCCGCATGCGCGAAATCTGCTTGCACTTGCTGAAGCCGTTCCTCCGCGCGACTCCGGTCGGTTATATCGATAGCTCCGCCAAGACTGATTCGCTCGCCGATTGATTCCAGTCTGGCGGCTGTGAACAGCACGTCGATTTCGCGCCCGTCAAGCGTGATAAACTTCGTTTCCTCCTGAAACGTGGGCAGTCCGCGGAACCTGGATTCCATTGCGCGTCGAAACGTATCTGGCCTCCTTTGCCAATAAAACGTGCTAGGTCCCAGCAGCTGACTCCGTTCCGTCGCGCCAAACATCTTGATTGCGTGTTCGTTCACCTCTTCCACGACGAGTGCGTCCATCATGCGAAGCAAGAAATCCGGTTCCTGATCGAGGTAGGTGCCCAAGTCCGTCACGCCGGCGGCGCGCAGGCCGTTTAACAAGTCCGCTAGGTCACGCCCATCGACTTGCCACATGGCGATCGGCATCTGCTCAAAAAGGTGCCGATATCGCTGCTCGCTGTCCCGCACCGCTCTTTCGGCGTCTTTGCGGGCGGTAATGTCCATTAGCGCGCCCATGAATTTGCCGGGTTCATCCCTCACCGCATGGAGGACAACGTGGAGATGCTTGACCGAGCCATCCGGCATCATCAGACGATGTTCAAGATCAAAATCCTGCTGATCGTGTCCCGCGCGATCAATGACCTGTTGGACCAGAGCAACGTCGTCCGGATGGATCCGCTGGAGAATCAGCGGGATCGACGGCTTGATTGCTTTATCATATTCAAAAATTCTGAAACTCTCCTCCGACCAGAAGATCTCTCCACTTGAAACGTGCCAGCCAACGCTGCCGGTGCGACTCAATTGCTGCGCCTCGGCCAGGTAGGTTTCCTGGGTTCGGCGCAGCGCATCCTCGGCGCGTTTGCGGTCCGTGATGTTGTTATTGGTCTCAAGCGTTCCGAGCGGATACCCGCTGTCGGTTCGTTGGAGAGACCATCGACTTGCGACGATGACTTGTGTCCCGTCGCGCTTCGTCTGCAGGAGCTCGCCCTCCCAGCGCCCGGTGCCAAGCAACGCTTCCGTGATTTGTTCGAGCGGAGCGGGAAACACTGTCTGCAGGAGTTGGTGCGTCACCTTGCCGAGCACCTCTTCTCTCTTCCACCCGTAGAGCTCCTCCGCACCACGATTCCAGTACGTGATCACGTCATTCGGGTCCCGGACAAAGATTGGGTCGTGTGTGAGATCGAGCAATCTGGTCTGCTCTCGATGGACCTCTCCGAGCCGCCGCACCCGCCGCACCAGGCTGGTGACGGCAAGCGAAGTAAAAAGAAAGGTGGCCAGCGCCGCGATGTCTTGAGGACTATCCACATAAAGACTGAAAAGCGGCTCCGCGAAAAAGTAGCTGAGGCTACCAACGGCGATAACAGAGAAAACAGCAGACGAAATGAAGCTGTCCATCAGAGACAGCAGCACGATGATAGTCAAAAATACGAGAGCGGTTGTGGCGAAGTTGAGGCCGAGCTGGAAGCACGCCCACGTCGCGAACACCAAGCCGACGCTGCCCGCGATCCACAACGCGACCAAGTGACTAAACCGATGGATGAGCTCTCGCTTCATTTGTGTGACCTGGTTGCCCACCCGGCTGAGGGAATCTGCCAGCCGGCGAGATTTGCAAGCGGCACCGGGATCAGACCTCCAAAGCCTTTTTGAGATGGCCCATCAGGTCATCTGCTCCGAATGGCTTTCTGAGCAGGCAGATTGCGCCGCTGGCGGCCGCTCTCGCTTCCAGCCCCGGTTCTCTACGCGCGGTAATCATGATCACTGGGACTCGCCAGTCACGAGCCATGAGCAGTCGCATGAGATCAAACCCGCTCATGCCGGGCATGTGAATGTCGGTGATGACGCAGTCACACGAGGTTCGCGCGCCCGCCGCGAAAAACTCTTCGGCGGATGCAAACCCGCACGCGCGGTATCCCAACGAACAGAGCGACTCGACAAGCGCCATTCGGAATGGTTCGTCATCGTCGACGACCGCGATTAGGGGCTCTCTCGACACACATCATCCTCGGGGTGTGGCTGCAGCAAGCGGCAGCAAGGAGAGCAGTTGTTGCATCTGACGGGGCGCCAGGACACTATACACGAGTGTTATATGTTAACCCGACGTTCAAGGTGCTTTGGGCTTTACCACTTCGGCCATGCGCACAAGGTCGGCCAGGGTCCTTGCGCCCATTTTGCGCATGGCCGCACCCCGATGAAGTTTTACCGTAATCTCGCTTACTCCAAGATCGCCGGCTACCTGCTTGTTCATCTTCCCGGTTCCTACCAGCATCATCACCTGCTGTTCCCGTCGGGTCAGTGTTTCGAACCGTTGCCGCATCTGCGAAGCACCTTCATCGGCAGTCCGCCGCTGTCGATCGCGTTCGACGGCCGCCATCACAGCATCGAGCATGTCCTGATCACGGAATGGCTTCGGAAGAAAATCCACCGCGCCTCGCTTCATCGCGCGGACCGTCATCGGTATGTCGCCATATCCGGTCATCATGATCACCGGCAGGCGAACACCCAATTGGGTCAACTGGACCTGGAATTCGAGCCCACTCATATCGGGCAAGCGGATGTCGATAACGATGCACCCTGGCTCATCCGCAAGGCTGGCATCAAGAAAATTGCGAGCGGCTCCGTAGGTTCGGGTCTCAAGTCCCACCGACTCGAACAGGCTCTGTAACGCACCGCGCAGCGATGGGTCGTCGTCGACCACGTGCACCACCGCCCTATTGTTCGTCTCGAACGGCATCGGTCAGGGCCATATACGGTAACGCCAGAGCGTCCATAACATAGCAGAATCGTGGCGTGGATCAAACCAAGGTATGAGCCGGCTGGGCCATCGGTCTGACGTAGGCGCGATATATCGCGCTCATCGGAAGGCGCCCATCGACGGATGTCTTTCCTGCCTCATCGCGCGAAGACGACCGGAGCGCTGACCAGTACGTTTGCTCGGCCTGCTCCAAAATCTACTTTGAAGGTCGGATGCGGAAACTCAGGCATGGAGAGCCGAGGCTAACGAAATCCAACAACGTCTAACGTGCCACGGCCCAACTTCTTTGCAATTCTGTAGTCACGACCCGGCGACGACGGCGCTGCAGGTAAGACCTCTCAACGGATCCGCGACAGCGAAGCAAACGTTTCGGCGAAGCGGACTTCGATCGCTCGAGCGGCAAGGTGCAGAGGTGAGAAATGCAGTGGCTTGATGCGGTTCAGTTCCTCGTTCTGTTGTTCCGTTCTGATCAGGAGGCACTCCGATGGCTGGTCTTACCAAAATCATCGACGTTCATTCACATCCTATCTTGCCTTACGGGTCAGGTGCGCCGGTGGGACCTGGGCAACCGCAGCCTAAGTGGTCTGTCGAAAGCGCGATCTCGTATATGGACGAGCATGATATCTCGGCCTGTGTCCTCTCCGACCCTGACTCGGCCAATCACGCAACGGGGCAAGAAGCGCGGGACATCGCCAGGCGCGTCAATGAAACGCTCGCTGACATCGTTTCCAGACATCCCCGCCGGTTTGGGGCGGTCGCAACCTTGCCCGGCCGGGAAGCCGATGCAGCCGTGACTGAGATCGGGTATGCGCTCGACATATTGAAGATGGATGGTGTCAGCACTTCAACGAGTATCAGCGATGTCTATCTGGGCGACCCGCAATTCAATCCGTGGTTCGAGGAATTAAACCGGCGCAATGTGACGCTGTTCGTCCATCCCACGTTTGCGAAAGCAACGCAGGCGTTGCTCATCGGGCTGAACCCGTCCGTGCTCGAGTTCATGTTCGATACCACTCGCATGATCGCCAACATGGTCGCCACTGGGGCCAAGAAACGCTTCTCAAACATAAAGATCATCTCGACCCACGGCGGCGGCACCATCCCCTATCTAGTCAACCGGATCCAAATGCTTGAGCACACCTTCGGCGTCGGGACTGGACGGCTCGAGCTTTCCCCAGAGGAAGTCCGGGACGGTATCGCGTCGTTCTACTACGACCTGACGGCAGCGACCTCTGAGGCCCAACTCGGAGCCATTCTCAAACTTGTGCCGGCATCGCAGCTGGTGATGGGACTTGACTACCCACTGATGCCGAAATCGACATTTGCGCCGGCCATCGCCAACATTGGACGTTACCCGGCATTCAACACAGCCGATTTGCAAAGCCTGTCGTACGGCAATGCGGGTCGTTTGTACCCTGCGCTTATGGCGCGCATCGAACAGAGCAGTGAGCACAACGGCTCTGGATCTACTTCGGCAGCCGAAGGCACTCCGCTGTTGTGGCGTGGCACGACATGATCTTTTCAAGAAGGTCAAAAAGCATGACTGGTAAGATTCGCAGAGAGATGGACAGCGTTGGCAAACCGCCCTTGTCCATAGTGATAATAATCTCGGGAGCGGACTCTTCCGTTCTCTCGCCGGTCGAACCGCGCGAAACAATGCTGCGCGTGGGATCGTTGGAGCTAGATCTCATCGATCGCACAGCGAGGCGTGGCAACCGGCCAATTGATCTGCGGCCGCGCGAATTCCAGTTGCTCAAATACATGATGGAACGGAGCGACCAAGTGCTGACATGCGAAAACCTGATCAAAGATGTGTGGCACTTTGAGATCGTTCCGGAAACAAACCGTGTCAACGTGCATATGGGTCGGTTGCGTTCAAAGGTCGACGGACCAGACGAGGCCCGGATGATTCGAAATGTCCGCGGCGAAGGATTCGTTCTCAGTGCGACTCCAGCGCTCTCTAACAGTTTACCCGGACTGCGGGGGGCTCAAGCAGAGAGGGCTGACTCAAACGGATTCTAACAACGTCTAACGTGCGCGGGCCCGGCTTCTCGATAAATGTAAGCTCAAGGACGCGCGCAAGATCCTGCCCGACGACAACACTGCTCGCACGACCCCAAGGGAAGTTCTCTTTCTCATTGAGCTTCACTCAAGCAATGACGGAGAAAGAAATGGCCGATTCCGGCGCGCTCGAAAGAGCGCATACAAATCAAGGCTCTGAAATTCCTGGTCGCGTGATCAACCTGGGCCAGGCGCGCGCCCGGCATGGAGACAAGGCTGACTACATGGTCCGGATGTTGTCGGTTGGTGACCCGCTAGCGGACGCGGTCATCGTCGAAATAGACGCACTCGGCAAGGAAGGCCGTCGCATCCTCAACGCTGGTCTTGCCGACGGCCTGGAGAACCTGACCGAGCGCCCGCCGGCCATCACCGCGTTGTTGCAGCAGCTGGAGACCATGCCCGCGTGGGTGGACCCCGACATGCTCGGGCGCGGCGAGGTGGCGTCGCTATCAGTATCGCCGCTGTGGTACGAATTGGCGGCCATCGGCAGCGCCTTGGTCCACACCTACGCCTCGCCCGCCATCGCCAAGTTGCTGACCCAGACGGGACGGCTGACCACCATTGCGCCCCGGCGCTTGGCCGAAACCGGCATGTGGGCAGGGCAAGCCACGATGCCCGGTGGGCTTCTGCGTGGAGCAAGCGGATACCTAGCCACCGTCCAGGTACGGCTGCTGCACGCAAGGATACGATCTAGTGCCCTCAAACACGGGTGGGATACAGCCGAATGGGGCATTCCGATCGGGCAAGTGGATATCGCCCGCACATGGCTGGACTTCACCCTGACGCCCTTCCGGGCCCTGGCCGCACTCGGCATCGAACTGACGGAGGCCGAGCAGAATAGCCTGTACCGGTACTGGCACTACATTGCCAATCTGCTCGGACTGGACGACGGCCTCTATCGGGACGTCACCGATCACGCGAGCGCCCGGGAGCTGCGACACCTGTTTGACTCGACCATTGGTGCACCGGACGGCAATTCGCGCGCCCTGACCGCTGCCATGGTCGGCGCGCAGGTGGAGCTACTGGCGTCGGCGCCGCAACCGCTCATGTCGCGCGCTGAATTCTCCGACCTCATCCACGGCATCCTCCGGCGTACCTTCGGTGACGACCTCGCCGATCAGCTCGGCATTCCCGTCTCGTCCGCTGCCCCGTTCCTGATGATGATCGCGCTCGCCAACAGCGAAACACGGCGCTGGCAGACCCTTACCCCCCAGTCCGCCGCGCAGGCCCTTCGGGAGAACATCGCCAGACGGTCAGCACAAAGGTCGGCTGATATCGCGGGCGGCCCGACC
>WNFM01281352.1_pt1 | contig 14175 bp, 13 predicted proteins | sample 5400271 | NCBI WGS metagenome assembly WNFM01 (sample SAMN13153352, study PRJNA577476) | soil metagenome | isolation source: 60 cm saprolite on Douglas fir-dominated hillslope | place: USA:California | collected 2013-09-17 | reverse complement strand
CCCCCGCAGCTTCGTCGAGGCGCATTCGCTCAAGGTGCATGTGGGCGAGACTCTCGATCTGGAGGCACTGCGCGCGCGGTTGACGTTGGCCGGATATGCAGCCGTGACCCAGGTCGTGGCACACGGCGAATTCGCGGTGCGCGGCTCGCTGCTCGACGTGTTCCCCATGGGTTCGGACAATCCCTATCGCATCGACATGCTGGACCGGGATGTCGAATCGATCCGCCACTTCGATCCGGACACGCAGCGATCGGGCGACAAATTGGAGCGGATTCAGTTGCTGCCCGCGCGCGAAACTCCGCTCAATCCGGACGCGGTACGAGAATTCCGCCGTCGCTACCGACTGCGGTTCACGGGCGATCTTTCCGAGCAAACCGTGTATCGCGACGTGAGCTTAGGCCAGGCGCCGGGGGGCATCGAGTTCTTTCTGCCGCTGTTCTTCGACCGCACTTCGCATCTCTTCGAATACCTGCCGCCGAGCAGTATCCTGGTCGATATCAACGAGGCCGGTGCGGCAGCCGATGCGGCGTGGAGCGGCATCGTCGACCGGCACGAACAATTGCGCCACGATCGGCGCCGGCCGATTCTCGATCCGTCGGAACTGTATTTGTCGCCGGCGGAATTTCGCTCCGAGACCGCCGCGTGGCTGCAGATCGATTTGCGGACCTTCGAATGGCCGCCCGAAACGGAAGGCCCCGTTCAAAATTTCGCAAGCGCGGCGCCGGCCTCGGTACGCATCGACGCACGGGCCGAACAACCGGCGGCGCAGCTCGAAGCGTACCTCGCTGCCGGTCACCCTCGAGTGCTGCTCGCGGCAGAATCCGCGGGGCGCCGCGAATTGCTGCTCGACTTGCTGCGCGGCCGCGGCATTCAAGCAAAGATATTCGACACCTTCGCGAACTTCGTCGCCGCCGGCCAAAAACTCGGCATCACCGTGTCGTCCGCGGTATCGGGTCTGCGCCTGGAATCTCCTCCCCTGGAGATTCTTACCGAGGCGCAGCTATTCGGCGACCGTGCCCGGCAAGAGCGCCGGCGGCGGCGCGCCGAGCGCGACCCGGCGAAAATTCTCAAGGAGCTATCCGATCTGCGGATCGGCGCGCGGGTGGTTCATGAATCGTACGGCGTCGGGCGGTACGTCGGCTTGCAGACCATGGACGTGGCCGGGTACACGGGCGAATTTCTCGTGCTCGACTATGCCGACGGAGACAAACTGTACGTGCCTGTGCAGGCGCTGCACCTCGTCTCGCGTTACACGGGGGCGCCGGCGGAGACCGCTCCTCTGCACAAGCTCGGCGGCGAACAATGGCAGAAAGCGCGCCGCAAGGCGGCACAGCGCATCCGCGACGTAGCCGCTGAACTGCTGGACCTCTACTCCCGGCGCGCGGCACGGCAGGGCAGCACGATGGTGTCCGGCGAGGGTGAATATCGCGCCTTTCAATCAGGATTCCGCTTCGAGGAGACCGCCGACCAAGCCACGGCCATCGAACAGGTACTGAACGATCTCAAATCCGACAAGCCCATGGACCGGGTGATTTGCGGCGACGTGGGCTTCGGCAAGACCGAGGTGGCGCTGCGCGCCGCGTTCGTCGCGGTTCAGGCCGGCAAGCAGGTCGCCGTCCTGGTGCCAACGACCCTGCTCGCACAACAGCATCTAACGACGTTCACGGATCGATTCGCCGATTGGCCGGTTCGCGTCGAAAGTCTCTCGCGATTCCGGACCAACAAGGAAGCGGACGCGGTGCTCGAAGGCGTGGCCGGCGGGTCCGTGGACATCGTCATCGCGACCCAGCGCCTGTTGCAGGGCAAGGTCCGGTTCAAGGATCTGGGCCTGGTCGTCATCGACGAAGAACACCGCTTCGGCGTACGGGACAAGGAGAAGCTCAAGGCCCTGCGCGCTGAAGTCGACGTGCTGACACTCACGGCAACGCCGATTCCGCGAACCCTGAACATGGCCATGGGTGGACTACGTGATCTATCGCTCATCACGACTCCGCCGGCCGAGCGTCTCGCGGTGAAGACATTCGTCCTCGAGTGGAACGAAACCGTGGTGCGGGAAGCCGCCATGCGCGAGATTCGCCGCGGTGGGCAGATCTATTTCGTCCACAACACCATCGAGACTATCGAGAAGACTGCGCAGGCCATTCGCGAACTCGTGCCCGAGGCGAACGTCTCGGTGGGGCATGGGCAAATGCGCGAACGTGAGCTGGAACAGCTCATGCTGGATTTCTATCATCGCCGCTTCAACGTATTGGTATGCACCACCATCATCGAAAGCGGCATCGATGTACCCACGGCCAACACCATCGTCATCGATCGCGCCGATCGCTTCGGGCTTGCCCAGATTCACCAGCTGCGCGGCCGCGTGGGACGGTCGCACCATCGAGCTTATGCGTATTTGATTACGCCGCCGCGCAAGGCGATGACCGCGGATGCCGTGAAGCGGCTGGAGGCGCTCGAGTCGCTCGAGGAACTCGGAGCGGGATTCACACTCGCCACTCACGACCTCGAGATTCGCGGCGCCGGCGAACTATTGGGGGATGAACAAAGCGGTCAGATCGAGGAGATCGGCTATAACCTCTACATGGAGCTGCTGGAACGCGCGGTCGCCGCGCTGAAGTCCGGCAAGCAGGCGGACCTGGAACGGCCGATGGACGCCGGCCCCGAAGTGGAATTGCATCTTCCGGCGCTGATCCCCGAGGACTACGTTCCCGATGTCCATCTGCGTTTGGTACTGTACAAGCGCATCGCCAGCACGCAAACGCGCGAGGAACTCGACGAACTGCGGGCCGAAATGATCGATCGCTTCGGGCCCATGCCAAACTACGCGCTATCCCTGTTCCGCTGCGCGCAGATCAAGCTGCGCGCAGTGGACCTCGGCATCAGAAAAATCGATGCCGGGGCCGCGAGCGGCTACATCATTTTCGAGGAAAAAAACAAGATCGACGCGAAACGCGTGTTGAAACTGGTGCAGGGAAAATCCAAGGATTACCGGCTCGACGGCCCGTTCAAACTTCGGTTCACGCATGACGCGCGGACCGAAGAGAACCTCTTCACGAGAATCGAGTTGCTGGTGGAACTCCTCTCGTAGCTGCTGAATCTGGTCGTAGCTACTGAATCGGGCCCAGAAAGTCGGTCTTGCCGATCTCCACTCCGCTCTTGCGCAGCAACGCATACACCATGCTTTCGTGGAAATAGAAATTAGGCAGGACGAAATCCGTCAGATAGGCCAGCGCAGTGAACTTCCAGGCGCCATTGGGAAACTTGATTTCGATGGTGCGCCCTGCATCGCGGTCGACTTGGGCCGCCGTCACCGTCTTGAGAAAATCCACAGTCTTCGCAATCCGCTGCTTGAGCTCATCCAAGGTGGTCTCGGTATCCTCGTGCTTGGGGACCTCGACGCCGGCAAGCCGGGCGGCCGCACCCTTGGCGGTGTCGCAGGCGATCTGCACCTGACGCACGAGCGGATGCATGTCGGGGTACAAACGGAGCTGTGCAAGCACGACGGAATCGTACTTCTTGGCGGCGGCATGCGCGGCGGCTTTGTCCAGGATTGCGGACATGTTGCTCAAGCCCCGGCTGAGCGCCGGTATGGAAACTTCGTACAGTGAAATCGACATCTCAAATCTCCTCAAGGTCGCAGGTCGGTGGGAGCCTGTCTGAGTATTCTGCGTGAGCCGCGTTGGCAGGGAGCTCCCGGGGCCGACACTGTAGCGAAAGCGGCGTCGAATGAGTAATAATTTCGCCAAACGCATGGAGTTCCATATGATGCCGTTTTCGGAAGCCTGCGAGCGCAACAAGGGGCCGATCCTCGAGGTTTTGCGCCGCGTTTTTGCGGATCGCTCGCACGTCTTGGAAATCGGCAGCGGAACCGGCCAGCACGCCGTTCATTTTGCAGCGCACCTTGAGCACGTGACCTGGCATCCGACCGAGCGGCTGAGTGCCTTGCCGGAGCTGACGGCGCGCATCCAGGCGGAGGGCGGACGCAATTTGCGGCAGCCCATGGTGCTCGATGTCCGGCAGTCGGTTTGGCCGCTGCGTTCCGTGGATGCCGTGTTCACGGCCAACACGCTGCACATTTTGTCGTGGCCGGAGGTGATCGCCATGTTTCACGGCATCGGCGGCACGCTGACCTCGGGGGGCGTCGTATGCGTCTACGGGCCGTTCCGATACGCGGGCCGCTACACGTCCCCCAGCAACCTCGAGTTCGACCGCATCCTGCAGGAGCGCGACCCTGATTCCGGAATTCGCGAGATTCACGACCTGACCACGCTTGCGTCGGGTTTCGGGCTTAGGCTGGACGCCGATCACGATCTTCCGGCCCACAACCGGTTACTAGTCTTCATGAAGGAACCAGCATGACGGAGCCGGCTACCGATTTTCCCTACCGCACCGCGCTCATCGTCGGCGCGGGAGCGGGGATCAGCGCCTCTGTGGCGCGCCGTCTCTCGGCGCTCGGGGTCAAGGTCGGGCTTGCTGCCCGAAACATCGACAAACTGCAACCTTTGTTGTCGCAAGCCAAGGCAATCGCCTTTGCGGCCGATGCGCGCGATCCCGGCGCGGTGGCAGCGCTGTTCGACGACGCCAATCGGCAATTGGGGGGCATCGACGCTGTGATCTACAACGCCGGCGCACGCGTGCAGGGACCTCTCGCGGAACTCGACCCGACTGCCGTTGCGGGCGCCTTGGGCGTAAATGCTTTCGGGGCTTTCCTGGTCATCCAGCAAGCGGCGAAGCACATGGAACCGCGCGGTCGCGGCGCCATCCTGCTGACCGGCGCGACGGCAAGCATCAAGGGGTTCGCCAATTCGTCGGCGTTTGCGATGGGTAAGTTCGCCCTCCGCGGCCTTGCGCAGAGCGCGGCGCGGGAACTCGGACCCAAGGGCATTCACGTTGCCCATTTCATCATCGATGGCGGGGTACGATCGGCGCAGCGCCAAGAGCACGGCGATCAGCCCGACAGCATGCTGGATCCGGACGCCATCGCGCAAACCTACGTCGATGTCCTGCGGCAGCACCGCAGCGCGTGGTCGTTCGAGGTTGAGGTGCGGCCCTGGGTGGAACGGTTTTGAAGTAGAGCGGTTTTGAAATGGCGCCCCGGTTAGCCCCGGGGCGCTCTTCGATGAGCGAATTATTCGGCGATGACGATCTTGTTGGTGACCGCCGTGACGCCCTCCGTGTCCTTGGCGAGCATTGCCGCAAGATCGCTGGCGTCCTTCGTCGGCGCCTTGCCGCTGAGCACCACCACACCCTGATTGTCCGTATCGACCTTGATGTCCGTCAACGTCGCCATGTGCTTGGCGGCCAGCTTCGATTTCACTTTGGCCGTGATGACGGAATCCTTCACGAATGCGCCCGGGTGCGATCGGTCCGCTGTTCTATCCGTCTCCGACTTGTAGTCCTGGGCCATCGCGGCGGGCAGACAGAACGCGGCCGCGGCGATGAGGCATGTCATAATTAATTTCTTCATGCTTTTCTCTCCTAAATACGTTGACTCGCTGGGCGAGCGTTTTAAAGGCCTCTCGGCCTCAAATGCGCAACCATCATCGTCCACGGGGTTGTTGGACGTCTGTAGGCAGTGGTTGTTGAACGCCTGTAGGAGAGGCGTGGGGCAGCGCGACAGCGCCGTCCCACAGAAGAATGAACGTACGCGTCCTAGGACTCGTCCCGCGGCGAGAACTTGAACTTCTCTCCGGCGACGGCCACCTGTCCCATGAGACCGCCCTTGGCGATCACGAAGGTCACCATGCCCTTCACATATTTCCCGCGGGTGGTGGCGTCGTTCTTACCACCGCTCGCGGCGGCATCGGCACCAGTGGTCCCGGCGCTGGCCGAAGCACCGGCGGTGATCGCCACGACACTGGCATCCGCCCCGAACTCGAAGGATCCGGATCGAAACTCATCGAGAGCCCGTTTATCTTCGAAGAAAATAATCTGGCTGAAGGCCTTGCCGCCCGCCTGGAGGCCGACGCTGAGCTGCGTCATCGTGACGTTGCCGTCCCATTTGCCACGGACGTAGACACGGCCTTTGCCGTGTGCGCCGCCGACGATAAGGGAGCCCTCGCCCACCGTCGGAAACACCGCGTAGGCGTAGCTATTGCCGAAGAAGCCGGCGCTCGCGCCGGAATTCTTGAACATGGCTATGGTCTCGTGATAGCTGCCCGCTGCGTACGCCGAACCGGCCGCGAGCGAGATCATCGCGCACGCCGACAAAACATGCTTCATCAACTGCATACTCCATATCGGTCGCATACTTCCTCCCCCCATGAAAATAACTAGCCGAGGTTCTGCTCGGCGAAATCCCAGTTGATCAACTTGTCGAGCACGGCGTTAACGTAATCCACGCGCTTGTTTTGATAGTCCAGGTAGTAGGCATGTTCCCAGACATCGACGGTCAACAGGGGTTTTACCCCGCGGGTGATCGGCGTCTCGGCATCGGCGGTCTTGACGATTTTAAGCGTGCCGGCATCCGCCACCAACCACGCCCAGCCGCTGCCGAACTGCGCCACCGCAGCGGCCGACAATTCTTTTTTGCAGGCGTCCACGCTGCCGAAAGCCGCTTCGATTTTCTGCTTGAGCATCGAGGGCGGCTCACCGCCGCCCTTGGGACGCAGGCTGTTCCAATAGAAGGTGTGGTTCCAAACCTGTGCGGCGTTGTTGAAAATTCCCGCCTTGTCCGCCTTGCCCGCGGTTGCGCTGATGAGGGTCTCGAGCGTCATATCGGCGAACTCCGTTCCGGCGATCATCTTGCTAACCGTGTCGGTGTAGGTCTTATGGTGCTTACCATAATGAAAGCTGATGGTCTTCGCGGAAACGACCGGTTCCAGCGCGTTCTCCGCCCACGGGAGCGGCGGCAGCACGATGGACCCCAATGCGGATACAGTTGCCGATGAAGATGCTCTTGCCGATGCAGACGCTGTTGCCATTGACACTCCTTAGGTATTGACGATTCTCGATTTGATCGACGCTCGAGGCCGGCGCCTCGCGACTTGATCCATCTTAGAGGTGCGCGGGACTGGTCGGTCGAGGCGGCGGGCGGGATCGATCGTAGGCGGCTTCCGACAGCGGCATCTCGACGCAAGGTCTTTTTTTTGTAATAGTCGCACCCATGCGCAATCTTAAGTCGTTGATACTCTCGGCGGCGGCAATCCTGTTCATCACGGTACAAGCGCCGGGCGTCGCTGCACTCCCCGATATCTATCCGGACCCGGGAAAGGCCAAAACGGATCTCGCCGCCGCGCTGCAATCCGCCGCCGCAAATCACCGACGCATCATCGTCGACTTCGGCGGCAATTGGTGCACGGACTGCCACGTGTTGGACGGCTACTTCCACGATGCCGCAAACAGGCCCCTTCTCGACGCGGGCTTTCTCCTCGTGCACGTCAATATCGGGCGGCTGGATCAAAATCTCGATCTCGCGGAGCGCTTTCAAGTCCCGCTGAACAAAGGCGTCCCTGCCCTCGCCGTGCTCGACAGCGACGGCAAGCTTCTCTACAGCCAGAGGACGGGGGAATTCGAAGCCATGCGTCGCATGCAATCGAGCGCGGTCACGGCGTTCCTCACCCAATGGAAACCGGTCGCGCCCGCGGGGAATACTCCCTCAGGCTCCTGACGCGCAGGTCAGCCGATCAGGGATCGAAGGCGCTGCGTACGGGTTCCGGTCGCGGTGTCCGCCGCCCGGCGCAGGAGTTTGTGCGCGTCGGTGGCCGGCAATGCCCGGCTGAACAAGAAACCCTGGGCCTCGTGACAGTCGTGTTCCTGCAGGAATAGAAGCTGCGGGAGGCTTTCCACCCCCTCCGCCGTCACGTTGATCCTAAGCGAACGCGACATCGCGATGATGCCGGCCGCGATGGCCCGGTCGTCGCTGCATTCCAACAAGCTGGTCATGAACGACTGATCGATCTTCAGCCGGTCGACGGCGAAATGCCGCAGGCGCCCGAAACTCGAGTATCCCGTTCCGAAGTCGTCGATGGCGAGCTGCACGCCCAGCCCCTTCAGTTGGCTCAATGCGACTTCCGCCCACGCCTCGTCCTTCATCACGACCGACTCGGTGATCTCTAATTCCAACATGAAAATCCTTGAGGATGAACTGCTGCCCGGAAACGTTGACTGCCATGCGTCCGACCGGGAGCCCCTCGTCGAGCCATGCCTTCGCCTGCCTGCACGCGGAACGGAGCACCCATTCGCCGATCGGCAGGATGAGTCCGGTCTCCTCGGCTACGGGTATGAATTCGGCCGGCGTCACCGCGCCCAAATCGTCGCTCGTCCAGCGCAGCAACGCCTCCATCCCCGCCACCGCGCCCGTACTCACATCGAACTGCGGTTGATAGTGCAACGCGAATTCGCCGCGCTCGAGCGCGCCTCGCAATTTGGCCTCCAGCGTGAAGCGACGCAGCGCGGCGTCGTTCATTGCCGCATCGAAGAACGCGTGCATTCCCGGCCCCTTGCGCTTGGCGAAATACATCGCGAGGTCGGCATTGCGCAGCAGCGTATCGACATCGGCGCCGTCCGACGGATACAAGGAAATCCCGACGCTCGGCGTGATCACCAGCGAATGCAGCGCGAGCCGCATCGGCACCTGCAGATCCGCGATCAACCGGGACGCCACCGCCGCGGCATCCGCCGCCGAGCGAATGTTCGGCAGCATCACGATAAACTCGTCTCCGCCCAGCCGGCCAATATGACTCGATCGAGGAGACGAATTCGCATCGGTCCCGGGTCCGTCGTTCGACCGCAGCGAATGCCGCAATCGGGCAGCGACCACGCTGAGCAGTTCATCCCCCACGGCATGGCCCAGCGTATCGTTCACCCGCTTGAAATTGTCGAGATCGAGATACAGGACCGCCATCATCCGTTCGCTCTCCTGCGCCGCCGCGAGGGCGCTGCTCAGGCGGCTGCGAGACTGCTCGCGATTCGGCAGGCCGGTCAACGCGTCGAAATAGGCGAGCTTGACGATCCGATGCTCGGCCCGCCATTTGCTCGCCAACGAGATGGACATTTGCCTGATCTCATGGGGATGAAACGGCTTCTGCAAATAGGAAAGCTTTTCCTCCGGCGGCACGATTCCGCCGATCTCGGCCGGGTCGACGTCCGAATACGCGGTGCAGATCACGATCTCGATGGCGGGATCCAGTTCGCGAATGCGCTGCGCCGCCCACACGCCGTCGGGCCCCGGCGGCATGCGCATATCCAGGATCGCGATGGCGAAGGGAACGTCGGCGGCGATGGACTCCCGGACTGCCGTCACGGCCGCCTCCGCGCCCTCACAAAACACGGGAGCGAAGACGGTCTTGCGGGTGCCAAGCTGCTTGGCCATCTGTTCCGGGGCTCCCTTCGCGAACAGGCGTTCGCGTAGATTGCGGAACACCGCGGTCTCGCCGCTCATGTCCGCCTCCAGCAGAATCTGCCGATAGGCATCGCGCACTTCCGCCTCGTCGTCGGCAACGAGAACTCGAATCTCAGGTCGTTTATTTTTTGACAAGGCGGGCCTCAACGATACTCATGAATTCAGGGGCGCGGGACGGAGGTTCAAGGGAAGCATCATATGCATGGACGCTCCGCGGCCGGGGCCGTCGCTCACCGCCCAGATGCGGCCGCCCATGGCGGAGATGGCATTCGCACACCAGTGCAACCCGATGCCGTAGTTGGTGTCGCGCGACTTAGTCGAGAATCCCTGGTCGAAAACCCGCTCCAGATTACCGCGGGCGATTCCGATGCCGTTGTCTTCGCAATGCAGATGCAATTGATCGCGCTCGGAGTCGCGCACGATTTCCGCGGCGACCCGAAATATACCCTTGTCGCGCCCGGCCTCGCGCACGGCGTCGGCGGCGTTGATGATGAGGTTTTGCAGCACCAGCCGCAGCACCGTGCGGGCCACGTTCACCACACCCACGCGCCGCAAGGAGTCGTCCGACTCGACCACCAACCGCTGGCGACAGACATCGGGTACGATTTCGAGCGTCTGCGAGACAAGGTCCGGAAGGCGGACCGATTCGACGACATGCTCGTTGCGCGTGGATCGCATGAGTTCGGACAACGCCGTCTGGACGATGGTGGTCTGGCGCTGAATCACCATCACATCCGCCTGCGCCTCCTTGAGAGCTCCGCCTAGTTCCCGGCAGCCGAGACGCAGGAATTCCTGCAGATCCCGGTATCGCTCGGAACCAAGCGGTTCACGGGCAAGTTCGCTGGCCGCCAGTTCGACGTCGGCCGTAGGTACGTCGCGCAGCCGTTCGCCCAATTTGGTGAGACGAACGCCCAAGGGCGTCATGGCATTGCCCAAATTGTGCAATACCCCCTTGGCGAGTTCCGCGAATCCGGCTTGAAATGATTGGTCCATGAGTTGCCGCCGGGACTCGGCAACGCGCTCGACCATGCGATCGAATTCGCCCGCGAGAACGGCAACCTCATCGCGACCGGGCAAACTCAACCGCGCCGTCAGATCGGTGCCTTCGCCGATGGCGACCGCATGCCGGGTGACGCGGGCGAGCGGTGCCAGCACCACCCGATTGAGCACGATGACGAGCAGAGTCAATGCCGCCAGCGCGGCGACCATCAGATACGTCGACGCGTAGCTTACCGCGCTTTGCCCGCGTTCGGTGATTTTGCGGGGAACATTGACGCGCAGAGTCATCAGCGGGTTCCCGTATATATCGGCGAATCGCCGCGATACTTCGGTTGCGGCGTCGGTCTCGATCAGTTCTTCGGCGCCGTCCGGCCGATAGTCCGCGTTCATCGACACCTTGGCCTGCGCCTGCGCACCGATCTGACGCACCTGTTGGGGCGTCAGGATTCTGCCCATGGAGCCCCCGCCAGCATCATGACTCCCCGATTGGTCTTGACCAGCCCCTTCGCCGGCTTACCCTCGGCTACATTGCGGCGCCATGGAAAATTCTCCGGCAACACCGTGTTTGCCGACAGATCGATATCGATGGGCGCACCCGAATCCAGATCACCGCTGCTGGCCACGACCACATTGCCCTTGAGATTGACCAGCATCACGGTGTTGACCTGCATTTGCTTCAGGGCGGCCGCCGTGATGTTTGTCTTCGCGAAATCGGTGTCGAGTCCCTGGACGAATTTATAGGCGTCCGCCCAATTCCCCCAGTCGGCCGCGTTCAGCTGGAGATTGTCGAGCGTAAAGTTGAGCACGTTGTCGATGCGCCTCATCGACGTCCTGGCATCGTCTCGCTCGAGCTCCGCGAAACTGGGCATCAGCACGTGCTTCTGAATGCCGATATCAAGAACGATCAGCACCGCAAACAGCAGCGCCAGCACCGAGATCATTTTCGTGCGTACGTTCATGAATAACTTCGTACCAGAATCGGCGCGGAACGAACGTACACCCGTCGTGTTTCAGGTAGGCCCTGAACGTCGCATCAACGGATTTTGAACTTCGTCACGGATGGAGCACCGTCCGATGAGAACCCGTTCACACTGGAAATGGCGCCGCGCGCCGGGTGCTCAAGCGGCCTGGTTGCGGCCGGATTGCTTCGCGAGCTTCAAGTGCCGCTGCGATTTCTCGATCAACATCGACGGTTCGTCCTTTGCGCCCGGAACCGCCGCGCTGACGCCGACGCTCACGCTGACATAGCGCAGCACGCCCGAGCGCGGATGGTGGATCCGCAATTCGCGCACGCGCTCGGCCATCATCTGCCCCATGTGCATCGCCTGTTCGGTGGAGAGCCCGGGCGCGAATGCCATCAGGCTGCCGCCGTCGATGCGCGCCGTGACGTCGCTCGCGCGCCGCAGGCATCCCGAGACGCAATGCGACACGCGCCGAATGGCGGAGTCGCCGGCGGCGCGGCCGAACGTCGCGTTGTACAGATCCAGCGCATCGATGTCGATGGCGAACACCGCGATGCTGCGGCCCTCGCGCTGCGCTATCGCCCAGTCCCGTTTCAACAGCTCCTCGAGATAAGGAAGCGTGAACAAGCCGGTCAAGCGGTCGTCGCGCACGGCGACCGTGGTGGGTTGCTGGGCGCCGCTCATCGCATCCCTCGAGAGTTTGGGATCGATGCGCAGCCGCTCTCCCGCGTCGCGATGGTGTCCCGCAAAATGCGTGATTCGGCCCTCCGCATCGCGCAACGGCAGCACCGTCATCTCGTTCCAGAAGACCGTCCCATCCTTGCGGTAATTGCGCAGCAGGATGCGGCAGGACTCGCCTTTGGCCAGCGCCTCGCGGAGCCGATGCCGGGCGTCCTGTTCGCGGTCGTCGGCCTGCAGCATCCGCAGGTTTCTGCCGATGAGATCGGCGCCCGAATAGCCGGTCAGCGACTCGAAGCCGGGATTCACATACACGACCGGATGCTCGGGATTTTGCGCGTCCACCAGCACGACTCCATCGGGGGAACATTCGAGCAAGCGCCGGTAGAAATCCGCGTCGAAGGCCGTCACGACTGACCCTCCGTCAAAACCAGCGGCGGTGCGGACGACAGATTCACGATGCGCTGCACCCCCACGGGGGCCTCGCCACGCGCGCGCATTCGCACCATCCGCGCCTGCGAGGCGGGCGACGCAAGCGACCCAGGCTTGAACTTATCCAGCACCGCCGTCACCGCCGCTCGATCATTGCAGATCGGAAGCACGTCGCACCCCGCCGCCAGGGCGAGTCGCGCCCGCTCCACGACATCCCCGAATGCGACGGCGCCCGCCATGGAAAGGTCGTCGGCGAACACGCAGCCGTGGAAGCCCAACTCGCCGCGCAGAATATCCGTGATCCAGCGCCTGGATAGGCTGGCCGGCAAGTCGTCGATGGCGGGAAACACGACGTGGGCGACCATGATTCCCGGAAGGTTATTCTCGATGAGCATCCGGTAGGGCCGGAGGTCGTCTTCCATGTCGACAAAGACGCGCCGGTCCACGGGCAGCGCCACGTGCGAATCGGCCACGACGGCGCCGTGACCGGGAAAATGTTTGGCAACCGCCGCCATGCCCGCGTCGCGCATACCCATGAGATAGGCCGCCGCGAGCGCAGCGACGGTATCGGGATTTCGATGGAACGAGCGGTCGCCGATGATCTCACTCACGCCGTAGTCGAGATCGACGCAGGGTGCGAAGCTGAAGTCGACCCCGACGCCTCGCAATTCGCCGGCCATGAGCCACCCGACGGAACGGGTCAACGTCAAGGCGTCGCGCCGGTCCTCGTCGAACCGCCGGCCCAAGGGCCGCGAGGGAGGCAGCTTGGTAAAGCCCTCCCGAAAGCGCTGCACGCGGCCGCCTTCGTGGTCGACCGCGATCATGAGATGCGGGCTTCGTACTGCCCGAATGGCAGCGGTCAGCGCGCCAAGCTGGTCCGGGTTGCGATAGTTGCGGGTGAACAAGAGGACACTGCCCACGAGGGGGTGGCCCAGCACATCGACGTCTTCGGGACTCAATTCTGTCCCTGAAATATCGACCATGAGCGGTCCTAGGCTCATACGCCTCGCTCGAATACCGCGATCGATTCGACATGCGTCGTATGCGGAAACATATCCATCACCCCTGCACCGGTCAGCCTGAACCCGTGGGCACCCACCAAGATTCCGGCATCCCGAGCCAAACTCCCTGGATGACACGAAATATACACGAGCCGGCGTGGGCGCCAATGTGGCATACGTTCCAGGATTTCAGCCGCCCCCGCCCTTGGAGGGTCCAAAAGCACCAAATCATAGGCATCTTGGGCCCATGCTCCGGCACCGGCAGGCTCGAAGAGGTTGTCCGCATGAAAGCTCGCATTGACGATCCCGTTGCGCACAGCGTTGGCTCGGGCCTTGGCCACCAAGGCCGCATCGCCCTCCACCCCCACTACCCGCCGGGCGCGCTTTCCCAAGCTCAACGTGAAATTACCCAGCCCGCAAAACAAATCCAGCACCGAGTCGGCCGAGGTTGGCTCCAGGAGTTCTATCGCTCTCTTCACCATTGAGACATTGATATCCCGGTTGACCTGGATGAAGTCGACCGGTCCAAACTCGAGTGTGACGCGTTCCTCATCGAGTGAATAGGAAAGCGCTGCGTGGCCCTGGCGCAAGGGTCTGACCGTTTCGAGCCCGCCGCTCTGCAGAAAGATCTGCACTGCATGCCGGCGGCCGAATTCCTCCAGTTTCTCGAGATCTTCCTGGATGGGAGTGTCCATTACCCGAAATACCAGCGCCGCCGAATAGTCGCCGGGGGCTCCTGGGTCGCCCGCCGCTACCTCGA
>WNFM01213256.1_pt2 | contig 14176 bp, 16 predicted proteins | sample 5400271 | NCBI WGS metagenome assembly WNFM01 (sample SAMN13153352, study PRJNA577476) | soil metagenome | isolation source: 60 cm saprolite on Douglas fir-dominated hillslope | place: USA:California | collected 2013-09-17 | reverse complement strand
AATACTACGCCGAGGTCGGCGTGCGTTGCCGCTATATGCACTCTGAGATCGAGACGCTCGAGCGCATCAAACTGCTGCGCGACCTGCGCAAAGGCGAATATGACGTGCTGATCGGCATCAACCTGCTGCGCGAAGGGTTGGACCTGCCTGAGGTCTCGCTGGTCGCGATTCTCGACGCCGATAAAGAAGGCTTTCTGCGCTCCAGCGGCTCACTGATCCAGACCATTGGCCGTTGCGCCCGCAACCTGAACGGCCGCGCCATTCTTTACGCCGACCGCATGACCGATTCGATGAAGCGCGCCATCGACGAAACCGACCGCCGTCGCGCCATCCAGGTGGCCTACAACCAGGAGCACGGCATTACGCCGGAGTCGATTATTCGACCGCTTTCCATGTCGCTCGCCGGCATCGCCGAGGCGGACTACGTGGATGTTACGCAGGGCGCCGACGGCCTGCCCGACTTCAAATCGCAGGACGAACTGGATGCCTACATCGCCGGCATGGAAAGCGATATGCGCGAGGCCGCCAAGAAATTTGCTGCGCGATACCGTGCGCGATCTGCGGACCAAAGAATTTCTGTTTACCTAAAGCCGCAAAGCCCGCTCAAAGATAATGTGCGCAACAGGTTCAGCTCTGCTGAACCTGCGCGGTAAACACTACCTCTAGTATTTTCTTCTCACCGATTCCACAAGCCCCGGCGGGGCGCCTGCCAAAAACATTTTTCCACAACGTACCTTGAAAATAACCCTTGACAGGCAAATGTTTAGGCGTAGGATGTGGTCTAAAGTGGTTGAAAGTGGTAAGCAGCGGTTCGATTACGGGGTAAGTGGTCCAAAGTAGACAGAAGGGCAAATGAACCAGAAAAACCCCCAAATTGCGGTGACCGAGCCAGAAAAGCAGCTAGAAATTACCGTTTTCGCCTCCTTATTACCGGTTGTAGCCGGGTTAGCAGCAAGAAAGAACAATGTTTCGCGGCAACCATCCAACTCGCGTCGACGAGAAGGGACGTCTAAAGGTCCCCGCGGAATTCAAGCGCCTGATCGACGAGAAGTACGGCGCCCAATTTTACATCACCTCGCTCGATGGGAAGGTTGCTCAAGTGTATCCCTTCGAGGAGTGGCAGCGGATCGAGGAGAAGCTGGCGCGGCTCTCCAATTTCAATCCGACCAAGAAAAAGTTCTTGAATCGCACCAACTATTACGGTCAGCAGGTGGAGATCGATGGGCAAGGCCGGTTGTTGATACCTGCGCTGCTCAGAGATTCTGCCGGGATCAAGGGCGAAGTGGCGGTCGTCGGCAACTTGACGTACCTCGAGGTGCAGAGCATCGAGGCTTACAAGAAGGACATAGAAGAGAACCCGTTCACGTCTGACGATGAGAAAACTCTCGACGAACTGGGCATCTAGTGGCGGAAGAGTTTGGTTGGGACAAAGCCCCCGAGGGGGCGCATGGCGGTGGGGAAGTTGGCCATGTTTCGGTTCTTTTAAAAGAAGCGATCGACTTTTTGGCAATCCGGCGCGGCGGCACCTATATCGACGCGACCCTGGGACTGGGCGGGCACAGTTTAGAAATCGCAAAGCGCCTCGGCCCACAGGGTCATTTGATTGGCTTCGATAAAGATACCCACGCGATCGAACTGGCGCGGCAGAGGCTTTCTCGGGTCGGAGGTGATGACCGCCCGAAGATTACGCTGCTGCACAGCTCTTACGCCGAGGTCCCCCAGCATGTCCCGCCGGCTACGGCCGACGGACTGCTGGCGGACCTGGGCGTAAGTTCGCTGCAGTTCGGAGACGCGGCGCGCGGATTCAGTTTTCAGGCGGAAGGGCCGCTCGACATGCGGATGGACCCGCAGGGCGAGCGCACCGCCGATCAAGTGGTAAACCACATGCGCGAAGAAGACCTCGCGAATGTGATTTACGAATTCGGTGAGGAAAGGAGGTCGCGGAGAATCGCCAGAGCCATTGTCCGGGCGCGGCCGATAAGAAGTACCGCTCATCTGGCACAAGTCATATCGGCTGCGCTCCGGTCAATGAAAAAAGACCATGGAGCTCGGGAAAGGATTCATCCAGCGACCACGACTTTCCAGGCAATCCGAATCTTCGTAAACCGCGAACTGGACGACCTGAAGGCGCTGATGCAAGCGGCGCCAGGCGTCCTGAAGCCGGGAGGCAGGCTGGTGGTGATCAGCTTTCACTCCCTGGAAGACCGCATCGTGAAAGACGCTCTGCGGGACGGCGCGAAAGCCGGCATCTTTGGGGTTCTGACAAAGAAGCCGCTGACGGCGACGAAAGAAGAGATCGATCGCAATCCAAGGTCGCGCAGCGCAAAAATGCGGGCCGCGGAAAGAAAATGAAAGTTTGGTTTCGCCTGGCCGTGGTAGGCGGGCGATACCGCAAGTTTCCGGGGAGGCGCTGCCTTCCTTTTGTACTTGGGCGAACTTTTGACACCTTCCTATAACGGTGCCGCCCCGGAATAAAAGATCCCTCGAGAAAAGCAGAGGACAAAACGATGTTTCAAGGAACAACGATTGAAGAGCTGATCAACAGCGTGGTGCGTGCGGAAGATCACGCCCGCGAACAGGAAAAGATCCAGATATCGGCGCTGGAGCGCCAATATCCGCTGCGCCGGTTTGAGTGGCGACAGGAAAGAGTTGAGGTAGCGTAAATGGCCGCGGGGGCAATGCACATCACAGGAATGATCACGCCGGTCGACGCTCGCTCTGCGGTGCGGCGCAGCGTTGCCGGGCTCACGCCGGAGTTCTACTTTCAGAAGACCATCGACAATTCCCGGCTGGTCAAGCTGAGCGATCCGCAGCGCCAGCGCGAGATCAGGATGTTCTCCGCCAGCGTGGCCGCTCTGTTTCTGCTGATGATGTTCTACGCATGGCAGCACTTCAGCTCCATTGAATATGGCTATCGCATTGAAGCGCAGAAGTCCGAGCGCGAGCGCCTGGTGGAAGTGAACAGGTCGCTCAAGCTGGAAGCCGCGTCCTTGCGTGATCCCAGCCGCATCGATGTGCTGGCCCGGCAGATGGGGCTGGAATCGCCGGAGCCCGGGCAGGTCATCCGCATGAACCCGGATGATAGCGGCGCGCCGATCATCGCACGGGCAACGCCGGTGGCGGTCATCGCTGCGCAATAAGTTTTGGTTGGTGGACCTTGCCCCGGAAGTTTCCGGAGCTTGATGGCGACTCCGGAAAAACAGCCGGGGTTGCCTCATTTTTTTGGGAGATAAAAGGCGAGGCCAGCTTGCGCGCCGAGCCTGCTGCTCCAGGCGCTGGGAGATTTAAATGGAGGAATGCTCTTGAGCGGTTTGGAGCGCAGCGACAGAAATAAAGCCCGCCTCTTCATCCTCGCCGGTTTCCTTGCTTTTTGGTTTCTTGTGATCTGCGGGCGGCTGGTGTGGCTGCAGGTGGTCGATTACGGCGACTACACGCAGCGCGCCGCGAAACAACAGCAGCGCAGTATTGACGTCTCTCCCGTTCGTGGCAATATCTACGATCGTCGCGGCAACGAGCTGGCGATGACGGTCAACGTGGATTCGGTTTTTGCCGTCCCGTCGGAAGTCCCTGACGTGCACTCCGCCGCGCTGGTCCTGGGCCGCGTGCTCAAGGCCGATTCCACTGAGATCGAAAATCGCATGCGCGGTTCGCGCGCCTTTGCCTGGGTCGCGCGCAAGATCGATAACGCCACCAGCGCCCGTGTCCGCGCGCTTAACCTCAAGGGCATTTACTTCCAGAAGGAATCCAAACGTTTCTATCCCAAGGGTGAACTGGCAGCACAGGTGCTCGGCTACGTGGGTCTGGACGACGACGGCCTGGGCGGAGTGGAACGGGAATTTCAACCCAGGCTGGCTGGCAAACCGGGGAAGATGCTGATCACCATGGACAATAAGCGGCGCTGGCTGGGCCGCGTGGAGAAGCAACCTGAGCCGGGCGAGAACGTGGTGCTCACCATCGATGAAAAGATCCAGTATATCGCGGAGCGAGGGCTGGCGAAGGCGATCGACGAGACGCACGCTGAGGCGGGCACGGTCATCGTGGAGAACCCGCATACCGGCGAAGTGCTGGCTCTGGCCAACTGGCCTACATTCAATCCTAATATCTTTAATAAGGTAAATCCGCAGGCGCTCAAGAACCGAGCGGTCAGCGATATTTATGAGCCTGGCTCGACATTCAAGGTTGTGACACTGGCCGCGGCCCTGGAGGAGAAGATCACCAATCCTGACGAGGTGATCGATTGCCAGATGGGCTCGATTGTGGTCAACGGCCTGCGCATACATGACCATCATGCTTACGCGGGGCTCACGGTGGCGCAGATACTGGAGCACTCGAGCGACGTGGTTTGACCGCTACATCCGCACCTTCGGCTTCGGCGCGCAGACGCGCATTGAGTTGCCGGGCGAGACCCGCGGCATGACCAAGCCGGTGAGCCGCTGGTCGAAAGTCAGTATCGGCGCGATCTCCATGGGGCAGGAGATTGGCGTGTCACCGGTGCAACTGGCGTCCATGGCTTCGACCATCGCCAACGATGGCGTGTTTGTTGCGCCCAGGATTGTTGCCGGGACCACGCCACCGCGAAGCACGCCGCAGTTGATTGAGTTTCATCCTCCGCTGGGCCGGCGCGTGATCTCTCCGCTGACGGCGGCGCAGATGAAGCACATGATGGAGGGCGTGGTGTTGCGCGGCACGGGAAAGAAGGCGATCCTTGACGGTTACACCTCGGCCGGCAAGACGGGCACAGCGCAAAAAATCGACGCGACCGGGCGATACTCGCATCGGCAGCACATTGCGTCGTTTGCCGGCTTCGCGCCGGTAAATAATCCGGCAGTAACGGTGCTGGTGGTGCTGGATTCGCCGGCTGGAGGCTATCCCCACGATGGTGGCGGGGAAGCTGCTGCTCCGGTTTTCGCACGCATTGCTCAGCAGGTGCTGGCTTACATGAATGTTCCGCACGATGTTGACGTGCAGGACCCGAAGCGTCTGTATCTGCGCGCGCACACAAAAGAAGACGACATTTCCGAGGGCGCGCCTGATTACATCGCCAGCCAGCCAGAGCATGTTGACGCGCCGGCTGCGCCGCCGGCCCCTGCCCCCAGGGAAGATGCGAAGCTGCAAAATGTGGCTGCGACAAGCAATCCCGCGTCGCAACTGGCAGCCTCGGCGGCGGCGAGTACGCCAGCAACGGTACAGCAGGCAAGCTTGAAGACTTCAGAACAGCCTCGTGGCACGGTTGTGCTGGACGTAGCTGGTGGCGTGCTTGTACCGGATTTTCGGGGAAAGTCGCTGCGGTCAGCGCTGGAAGAAGCGGAGTCGGCGGGCTTTGAACTGGAAGTGAGCGGCAGCGGTGTGGGACAAGAGCAATCGCCAGCCGCGGGATCGAGAGTCCCGCCCGGCGGACATGTCTCTGTACGATTCGGAAGATAATTCGCCGCAGATTGCGCAGATGAGCGCAGATCAGATTAGGCTGCCGGAGTCACTCTCAAGGACCGCAGCAACACAACAAAGGTCGGCCTAAAGATCTTTCCTGACAATAGGGATCCCTCGCTGCGTTCAGGACAGGGCAAAAACCTATATAAACATTTCTTCGTCTTCCACATTCTCCCCATTGGTTCTATGGCGGGCGCGGTTGGACTTGAAGAAGCTGAGGCCAGCATTGAGAGCCGTTACAATGGCGCGGACGCGCCGCATGGGGCTGAGGACTTTATCTTGCAGCAGTTCAGACGTGGCTTCCACTTTGTGGGCGGCGCTGAGAATGAATTCATCCAGGCGTGCGGCTTGCGCGCGGGCGCGTTCGGCAATTTCGCCCGTAGCCTCTCCCACCGTGGCGACGTGAGCGCGGATGGTGGCGGAACTTTCTGCCAGGTTGGTGGTGATTTCGGCGATCTTGGGCTGGGCATCTTCCAGGATGGCGGCAGCAGTGGTGAGCACGGGCGAGGCCTGCTGTTCCAGCCGCCCGGCGATGCCTTCTACTCGCTCTGAGGTCTGCCGCAGCGCCTTGTACAAAGCAAACAGGATCACCATCTGCAGGACAATGGCGACCGCGGCCACGACCACAAAGACTGTGATGATGTGGTTATCCACTTAGAATGCCCGCTCCTTAGGAGCCTTTCTTGCTTTCTCCAGCGGCTTCACGGTAGGCCTGCCGCGTGGCGTCGATGGCGGCGCTGATCTTCTCTTTCTGCTGACCGACAACATCTTTGCCGCGGTCGACCCACTGGCTCACGGTCTCCTTGGCTTCACGGCCGCGGGTCTTCAGATATTCACTGCCTTCCTGCGCCGTGTTCTTGATGGCATCGCGCGTTTCGCGCCCGGAGCGCGGGGCATAGAGCACGCCCATCAGGGCGCCAAAACCAAGTCCAGCCAGGAACCACATGAAGCTGTTGCTGTTGTCTCTATCCGACATCACACTACCTCCACAAACTAGCGATGTTAACACCCGGAAGTCAGCATTATCAAATTACCGAAACCCCTCTGATGGGTTAGGTTGGACAAATTATTTGCATCTGCCAAAATATGCCAGACTGCTTGTTGAACCGATCCCGCCCGTCCTTAAGCGGTCAAGGGCGCAATGACAGATGATCGTATGAAGAAAAAGAAGATTTCTATCGCGATTTCACCTGATGTGCTGGCGGGAGTCGACCGTCTAGCCGGATCGAAGCATTCGCGCTCGGCTGTCATTGAGCGGATCCTTCGGCGCTATCTGCGCGCGCGAGCGCGGGGCCTCGGGAAGACAAGTGATCTGGAGTTCATCAACAGCGCCGCAGATCATCTCAATCTCGAGGCTGCTGAGGTCTTGAATTATCAATCAGCTTGCACAAAACTGACCTGACTCATTGTGTGGGACTGCTTCCGCCGGCTAAACTCGCGGAACTCGATCGCGCATTGAAAACCGCCCTCGAACTTTTAGCTGCGACATTTCCTTTCCCAAGCAAACACTTCATCCCCACATTTACAACCTCTTTACACATCATTGCCAGCCATTTTACCCAGCCACCATGGGAAACATGTTTCCATAGAACCATCACGTCACGGAGGGCAACAACGAATGGCAGCAGCAACGCAGTCGATATTCAGTAGTGAAGTGACTCAACAGCCAACAGTCCAAGCGGACGCAAGACGGATCAGAACGGTGGTGGTGGATGATTCTCCGATGTTCCTGCAGGTGGCCTGCGCACTGCTGGAACTCGATCCGCTGATCGACCTGGTTGCCCGCGCGGGCAAGGGTGGAGAGGCGATTGAAACCGTAATGAAGTTGAAACCGGACCTGGTCCTGATGGACGTTCACATGCCCTATCTCGACGGTCTGACACTGGCGTGGTTTTTCGCGCACCGGTTCCCATCAGCCCAGGTGGTGCTCATGTCATCGGACAACACACCGGAGCTGCGGGAGGCTTGCGAGGATTCCGGCGCGTTTGATTTTGTCCACAAAGAGAATTTCCGGAAGGAGTTTCACGCGGCGCTGGAGCGCATGTGCCTTCTTCATTCCGAACCGAACTAATCATTATTCATAGACTGGATTCATAGATTGGCATTATCTGTCGCAAAGTACGGGCAATAACGGAGAAATGGCCGAATGAGAACAACCCTCTTGAAAGTAATCGCTTTCCTTGCCATGGCTAGCATGATCGCTGTGGCGCAACATGGAAACCCGCCTGATCCAACGGAGATGGCCCAGCACCGCGTCAGCTTTCTGACCAAACAGCTGTCACTGAGCGCGCAGCAACAACAGCAGGCCACCAGCATTTTCACCGAAGCAGCCAACAATGCAAAGCCATTGCACGACCAGCTACACGCTGCTCATCAGAACCTGCACGCGGCTGTCCAGAAAAATGACACGGCTTCGATGGAGCAGATCTCAAACACCATTGGCAATCTTATGACGCAGATGACCCTGGCCGAAGCCAAGGCGCACGCTGCGTTCTACCAAACGCTCACACCAGAGCAACAGAGCAAGCTCAGCCAGATGGATATTCATCACCATGGGCCGGGCATGCACGGACACGGCGGGCCAGGAGGGCCCCCTCCAGGCACTTCTTTCAGATGACCTCCTGCCGCCGTTTCGAGGACAGACGGGCCTTTCGTTCACCTGCGATCTCCGGGCCTGTTCTGTCCTCGGCTGTATTTGACCGAGCGGTGACGCCGGCAGCTGTCTTTACAGAAACTTTACAATCTCTTGGCAGGTTGTTTACCCAGCCGATTGCACTTCCTCTTTAAGCTAGATAGTTAGGTCTGAAGGGTTTATATGTCATTTGGAACAGTTGCATTGGTGGCCGGTGCGGGCAAGATTGTCCCGCCGCCTCCGAGATTGAGACGGACGCTGGTGGTGGACGATTCAACCACAATTCTGCATGCGATCTGCGCCTTGCTCCAGCATCATGAGGTCGTGGAAATCGCGGGGCGGGCTGAAAGCGGGCCGGAGACGATTGACGCTGTCATGGAACTGAAACCCGAGCTCGTCCTTTTGGATGCCGACATGCCGGGCATGAGCGGTTTGAGGACGGCGTTGCTGATATCGCAAATGCATCCCGCGACGGAGATCGTTTTGATGTCGATGGATACCAGCGTACAGTTCCGGTCAGCCTGCGCCGGGTGCGGGGCCACGGCGATGATTTACAAACCGAAATTCCTGCCCGAGCTGCGCGCCTTTCTGAAGCAAGCAATACTCCCAGCCCGTTCGGTTGCCCTCGGAGCATAAGCGGTTGGCCGGCGGTCTGAAGCGAACTCTATAATGGATAGGAGCGAGTTGCATTCCTGCTTCGCTTCGTTCTGGGGCGCGTGAGACGGCGTTTCCAGTTTTAGTTGATGATAAAACCTGAAATCAAAGAACGGCTTTTTCGATGGGTTGCCGTGCCGGCGCTGGCCGCGGTACTGGCCTTGCTCGCGGTGCTCCAATACAAATGGAGTGGGCAGGTCAGCGTCGCCACAAAGGCGCAGATGCAGTCCAACCTGCAGAATTCTTTGATGGCCTTCCGCCAGGACGTTGGGCGAGAACTGGGCGCAGCCTGCCTGGAGATCAGGACGGCGCTTGACGCCTCCCACTCAATCAATCCTTCCGAACTTAAAGATCAATTCCAGCACTGGCAGCAGACAGCAGCGCATCCGAACCTGGTGGCGCACATATATATCTGGCAAGATCCCAGCCATCAGCAGCCGCTAAGGTTTGATCCCGGACAAGACAAGTTCGAGCGAGCAACCTGGCCTCAGGAATTTGAGCCGCTGCGCCAACATTTGCAGGAGATCAGCGCGATGGCGGCCATGCATTTCCCCAACGGAATGCCGGGTGGTCCGGGAGCGCAGTCTGGACGCCGTCGGGGGCCGCAGTTTGGCGATCATGATCACTTTCGCGCCGGTCCGCATCGCGGAGGCCCGCATAACCACGCCGACTTCTTCCTGCCCTGGGGCGTCGATCAATCCATTCCCGCTTTGGTCTACGCGATGCGGTCGCGCGCGGTCCCAGGTCAGCGTTCGCCGGGCGGCGCAGCGACGTGGCTGGTCATCCAGTTGAACCGGAGTGTTCTGGAAAAAGAGATTTTTCCCGAGCTGGCGCAGAAATATTTTCGCGGCGCAGGGGGACTCGACTATCACGTAGCGGTGCGCGAGAGTGGCAAAGAACCAGCACAGGTCATCTACGCTTCTGACGCGGGATTCGGCCAGGACGCCGGCCAGCAGATGGATGCGTCGCTGAATCTGTTTGGACCTCCGTTTGCCCGGGCAGGTGGTCAGGAGGTGGGACCAGAATCTTTCTTCGCGCCCTTCCGACCGGGGCCAGGCGGTCCTGGCCAGCCGCAGGATGGCCGAGGTCCCGAGCGGTCGCCACGGTTTGAGCCTTTCAATCATTCCGGCGAGCACAGCGTGTGGCAGATTGTGGCCAAACACAAGAACGGTTCTGTGGAAGCTGTGGTAAGCGGCATGCGCCGCCGCAACCTGATGGCGAGTTTCGGCGTACTGGTATTGCTGGGCGTGACCATGGCGCTCATCCTCATGGCCAGCCAGAGGGCGCGCCGGCTGGCGAGATTGCAGATGGATTTTGTGACCGGCGTGTCCCATGAATTGCGTACCCCCCTGGCGGTGATCTCTTCCGCGGCGGAGAACATCGCCCACGGTGTTGTGGAGGACAAGCAGCAACTGGTGCGTTACGGAAATACCATCGTGAAGCAGACCCGGCAGCTCACGCAACTGGTGGAGCAGGTCTTGCAGTTTGCCGCCACCCAGCAGGCGCCGCGCAGCTATGGACTGGGCGCGGTAAATTTGACTGACGTTGTGGATTCCGCGCTGGAGGGTACAGCGTCAACGGTCGCCGCGGCCGGATTCACTGTTGAGCGGCGGGTGGAGCCGGGATTGCCTCCGGTGAGCGCCGACTTCAGCGGGCTGGTGCAGAGCCTGCAAAACCTGATCACCAATGCGGTGAAATACGGTGGAGAAAGGCGCTGGTTGCGCGTTTCAGCCGCGGCCGTCAAGGAACAAGGGAAGACGCAAGAGGTCACACTCGCGGTGGAAGACCAGGGAATCGGCATCAGCAAAGAAGAGATGAAGCACATCTTCGAACCGTTCTACCGCAGTCCGGCAGTCGCTGAGTCAGGAATCCACGGCACCGGCCTGGGGCTGCCGCTGGCGCGCAAGATTGTGGAAGCCATGGGCGGACGTCTCACTACTGAGAGCGAATTGGGTAAGGGAAGCTCGTTTACCATCCATCTTCAGGTCGCGGAGGAGCGCGGTCTGGAAGAGCCGCGCCGTCGTGCGGCGGACAGACCGGCTGGCGTGGAGCCGGACTTCTCCTCATGACCGACGAGCGCATTCTCCTGGTGGAAGACGAAGAAGACCTGCGCATGACGCTCTGCGACCGCCTGAAGGCCGAAGGCTACGTCGCCGAGGCCGCGGCTGATGGCGAAGACGGCCTGCGCAAGGCAGTCCACGGATCGCACGACCTCATTATTTTGGACGTAATGCTGCCCAAGAAAAATGGCTTTGACCTGTGCCGCGATATTCGCAATGCCGGAATCGTTACCCCGATTATCATGTTGACCGCCAGGGGCCAATTGGTGGACAAAGTCCTTGGCCTGAAGATCGGCGCCGATGACTACCTGACCAAGCCTTTCGAACTTCTGGAATTGATGGCCCGCATTGAGGCGCATATACGGCGCGGGGCCGCGCCAGCGGCGAAAAGCGCTGATGTCCTGCAATTCGGGCCGATCCGGATTGACCTGAGAGGGACAACGGTCTTTCGCCATGGCAAGGTGGTGCCGCTCTCCGCGCGCGAATTTCGCCTGCTGCGTTATTTTGCGCAGAACCCGGGAACCACGCTTTCCCGCGAAGTGCTGCTCAAAGAAGTCTGGGGCTATAACGAAGACACATTTACGCGGACGGTTGACGTGCATGTGGGCAGCCTGCGGGGGAAGCTGGAAAAGGATCCCAAACAGCCGGCGCTGATTGTGACCGTGCCCGGGCTGGGCTACAAGTTTGTGGCCTGAACACGGCACGCGAGGGGTACTGCGCAGTGAGTAAATTTCCGGTTGCATCGATGTAAAAAGGCTGTAAAGCCTATGGACTCGGGCGGCGATGAGCGCGAAAATCACGCCATGCCTCAAGAGCTATGTATCCGCGGAAGAGAGCTTTTTTCGAAAGCATCCGCAGCGGATGATTTATTTAAAGCGCGGCTGCTTGAATTTTTCTCTTCGGTGAAGAAAGACGACGAGGAAATGAAGCGGATTGAAGAGCTGGGCGAGCGCCACCGCAACGTGGACGAGGCGTTTCACCGTCACCAGAAGTTTTGCGTGGTCTGCGCTGAGCTGCACGTCGCGGTCTTGCGTTACGCCGGCGCCGATTGATACCAGGTCCTTCGCCCCGGGTTCGGACGCTTCGGCATTCGCGCGGAAGCGTCCTCTCCTGCGGAGCTCGGGTTGGCGATCCTGACTAAAACGTTCCGTCAAAAGCCGCGAACAAGCCTTTCCCGGTAGCCTGGCGCGCGATGCTGCCAAACGCGGTGAAAGAATTAGGCCCGGCGTTGACGCAGGCGCCGACGCAGCCGTCCGCGTATCCCACTAGAACGCGTCCCTGCTTATCCACGGTCGCATCGATGAAGTCCAGCAGATTGCGGTCATTGCCGCAGGTCGTACCGCCGAGGCAAATCGAGCCGCGCTGCACGGGATCGGTGGGAGTTGCGTCCACCAGAGTCCAGGTTGCGCCGCCATCAAAAGTGTGGGCAATGTAGAGGTGCCAAACGCCCTTGAAGTTAGCCGTGTCCTGGGCGTTGCCGCCGGTGGGCGTACCCAGGAATGCGAGCGCGGCACGATTGCCGTCGCCTGCCACCATTGCCGGGAAGGCAACGTTCTGAATGCCTGCAGCCGTTCCCACGTCAGCAGTGTTGGTCCAGGTAGCGCCGTGGTCGTGAGAGACGGCAACCATGGGATGTCCGTTGCCACCGTGCCAGCCAAGATAGACGGTGTTATCTGCGGCCACAGCAACCGAGGGGTCGCTATCGCCTGAAGCGCTGCCCGGCACGACGTGTATGGTCCAGGTAAGTCCGTTATTGCCGGAAGAAACGACAGCGGCATTTCCGCTACCGCAATTCTTGTTGGGAACGTAGGCTGTGCCGTCAGGGCCAACCTTGATGTGGCCGTGGAGGCCGCCACAATCGAGCAGGGTGTAAATCGGAACCGCAGGGCCGTAGGTGAGTCCGCCGTTCAGGCTGATGGCGCAGGAGGCATCGATCACATCCTGCGAGCAGTAATAGATGGCATGTTGATAGCCGACAGGAGGCGGCAACTGAGGCACCACGCTGGCAGCGAAAGGGCCGCCGCCGATGGTCTGGTGATCGATTCCGGCGGGAACGCCGCAGCCCACGGCAGGCGTGTAGCTTGTGCCGTCATTATCAGTGAATGAAGAGAGGCTGCACGCGCCTGCAAGTTGTGAGACCAGGGTGCGTCCGGTGGTGGAGTCAGTAAACAAAATAGGATCAAGGGACAGCATGGAAGTCGCGGTAGAGCTCATTTTTTCCCAGGTTGCGGTGGCTGGATTGCCGGCGAAGGTGACACGATCAGTTTCCAGTCCAGCCTCAAACATAACTTTTCCGGTATTCCAATTGGAACCAATGGAGGGCTCACCCGCGCTGGTGGCAAAGCCAGCAGGGGCGGGAAAATTCTGGTAGGTTTGGGCAAATGCTGTAGCTGAGAGAAACAGGAAAGCGAGAAGCAGACACCGCAGCGAGGGATCGTTCTTGGTCACAGAATGTCTCCTTTGCGAATTTGGCAGAGTGAATTTGTTTGAAAAGTGGCCCCATGACCGATAAAGACACGTGTCCTATCAAGTCTAGTAGATGATTGATGCTGTTTTTGAGCATAGGGATGGCAAATGCCCGCCGGGGTTGTTGGCGGATTTTAAGCCTGCAGACCCATTTTGGAACTCCTAACTTAAACTGCCGTGCTGCCTGATGACCAGCGGCCCAAAGAAATAGAAACACGACCCACGCAGGAAAAAGGCCAGCGCTTTGAGTGGCGCCGGCCTTGAATGTCGACATGGGGCCAGGCTGGCCCGACGTGTTTGCTGGAGTGTTACGGCATCCTGGTGGTTTGGAACCACACGGCTTGCCACTTGCCATTTCGTTTTAGCCAGGTACGCGAGAAGTGATACTTGCCGGTCCCGTCTTTTCCGTCCATGGTGAACTTGGCGTCCGCAACTCCGTGGGCAATGGCGAGGTCTTTCTCAAAAACCTGGACATCTTCGTTAGCAACTTCAATGCTCTGGTACTTGAGTTTGCCCTGTTTGAGACTGTTGACTACATCATTTTTGGTGTGCGCCTGGCCATCCACGGCGCTGATGCTGTGATAGTCGGCGGCCAGAAACTGCTGCACTCCGTCAGCGTCATTTTTTTGTGTTGCCTCACGCAGTTTTTTCTCCGCATCCATCACAGCGTCTTTGACCGCGCTGTCTCCAGTGCTGGCTGCTTTATGTTCAGCTTTCTTCTCCGCCGGTTTTGACTTGGCGTCTTTGTCAGCTTGCGCCAGCGCGAACGCGCATCCGGCGACAAGAGTGACAAGCAATATCAGCCTTCTCATAGCAATACCCTCCTTGCCCTTGGACGATACGCCTTTGCGATAAGAGCACGCAATCGGGGGCCGCCTGAGGGGAATTTGGGAGCTTGTCCGGTTTCCCTGCGCTATTTCTTGGCTGGCGCCGGCGT
>WNFM01305523.1_pt2 | contig 14180 bp, 8 predicted proteins | sample 5400271 | NCBI WGS metagenome assembly WNFM01 (sample SAMN13153352, study PRJNA577476) | soil metagenome | isolation source: 60 cm saprolite on Douglas fir-dominated hillslope | place: USA:California | collected 2013-09-17 | reverse complement strand
AGGAAGAGCTGGTTGAGCACGTCCTGTTGCGCGTGGCTGCCGCCGAGGCGATGCATGTCGTCGAGCACCGGCCGCATCAGGTCGACCGCGCGGGAATATTGACCGCGCCGATGCGCCAGCACCGCCTCGCCGACGGGGAGCGCGACTTCGCCGACGATCGGAGCGATGGTTTCGCGCCCGTGGCTGAATGCGCGCATGGCATCGAGCATGCGCTGCGCCGCCTCGTCGCGGCCGGTCGCGGCCAGCGCCATCAGCCAATGCGGCAGCGTGAACGGCGATCGGCAATCGCCGATCCGCTTTTCGGCCTTGTCGGCAAGCTCGATCCAGCGATCGCCGACGCCTACGTCATGGCGCTCCAGCCGGAAGAGCATCGACGCGGCATTCTGGATGTCGATATGGAAGTCGGGCTGCAGTTGCGCCAACTGCGAATTCAGGTCGCGAAAACGGCGATCGTAGAGGTCGAGAACCACGTCGAACTCGCGCCGCTCCAGATGGAACAGCGCGCGATGCCACCACAGGTGATGCAACAGGTTGTTGGCGCCGGCCCAGTGTGGCTCGAGCTCGCCGAGCCAGGCAATGCCCTCGTCGTGCCGATCTTGCATCTCCATGATATGCGCGACCGCATGCGTGGCCCATAAATCGGCGGGATCGAGCTCGACCGCCGCGCGGCCGGCCGCCTCGGCGGTCGCGTAGTCGCCGCATTCCTCATGGGCAAAGCAACGGCAGGAAAGCACCGCACCCCAGCCGGGCAAGTCGCGGCCCCATCGCGGAACAACGCGCTCGACGGACGCAACCATGTCGCGGGCCCGTCCCAGCCAGAAATATTTCAAGTGCGCGAGTCGCAGCGCCAACGCGTCGGTCGGATGGTCGGCGAGGATCGTTTCCCAGATCGCGACCGTGCGGTCGAGATCGCCCGCAGCCCAGGCGTCCAGAGCCTCCACGTGGGACTGCTCGCGCGCCGTCGCCTTGGCCACCAGCGCGCGCGCGGTCCGCGCCGACTGCGCCGCCGGCGCCACGCCCGCCTGCTTGTAGAGCAGCATGGCGAAATAGCCCTTGAGGCAGTGCGCCAGGCTGAACTCCGGATCGGCCGCAAGGCAGCGCGACAAATGTTCCCGCGCATCGAGGCGAAACTTGAGAAAGCTCGAAAGCGCGCGCTCCATCGCCGCGCCCGCCTCGGCGGACGAGGTCGAAATCGTCAGGCCGTGAAGGTCCTTCACCGGCAGCCTCCAGAACGCATCCCGCCGTGTCGTCGCCGCTGTTCGGCGTCTGCGCGCTGTCTACTCTTTTTCGTGTCGGTCAGCTATCGCACGCGCGCCATTTGTGGTGACATTTGCGCCAAAAGCGAGCCGCCCGCGGTGCCGACGATCGCTGTTGGTCGATGGCTCCGTTGCGCGCGCCCACCCGGCCGGGAGAACCGTCCATGGATTTCGAGCTCTCGCCTGCCCAAAAAGAGCTTCAAACGCGCGCCCGCGCACTCGCCGAGACGCACATGGCGCCGCGCGCCGCCGAAGTCGACCGCACCGAAGCTTACCCGTGGGATCACGTCGAGCGCCTGCGCGCCGCTGGAATGATCGGCATGACCATTGCGAAGGAGCTCGGCGGCCAGGGATTGGGCTACCTCGAGGCGGTGCTGGTCATCGAGGAGATGGCCAAGCATTGCGGCGCGTCGGCGCGCATCGTGGTCGAAACCAACATGGGCGCCATCGGCGCCATCCTCAAATACGGCACCCCCGCGCAGCGCAAGCTCGCGGCGGAGCTGGTTCTGTCCGGCGACAAGCCGGCGATCTGCATTACCGAGCCGCAGGCCGGCAGCGCCGCGACCGAGATGACGACGCGTGCGGACAAGCGCGGCGACGTTTATATCCTCAACGGCAGGAAGCATTGGATCACGGGCGGCGGAATATCTCGACTGCACCTGGTTTTTGCGCGGGTGTTCGACGAGCGCGGCGCCGAGCAGGGCATCGGCGGATTCATCCTCGTACGCCATCCCCAGCTCAACACTCCCAAGGGATTGATCATCGGCAAGCGCGAGCCGGCGCTGGGCTTGCGCGGCATTCCGGAAAGCGAGCTGATCTTCGACAATCTCGAAGTGCCGGCCGAGATGTTGCTCGTGCCGCCACGCGGACTGCGCCACGGTTTTGCGGACCTGATGGATGCCTATAACGGGCAGCGGGTGGGTGCGGCGACGGTGGCGCTGGGTCTTGCTCAAGGCGCTTACGAGAAGGCCGTTACCTACGCCAACAGGCGTGAACAGTTCGGCCGTCCGATCGCGGAGTTCCAGGGGCTGCAGTGGATGATGGCCGACATGTCGATCGCCCTCGAGGCGTCGCGCGCGTTGATCTGGAAGGCGGCATTGAGCGCGCCGCCCGGCGGCTTTCCCGATGCGGTGCTCGCGGCGCGCGCCAAGATTCTCGCCGCCGACACCGCGATCAAGGTGACGAACGACGCCTTGCAGATCTGGGGCGCCGCCGGCTATTCGCGCGACAATCCGCTGGAGCGGTATCTGCGCGACGCGCGCATGTTCACGATCGCCGGCGGCACCGCGCAGGTGCTGCGCACGTTCGTCGCCTCCTCCATCCTCGGCCGCAAGTTGCCGCAGACCCGCGACGGCTATCTGACGGCGGGCGATGAGATCGGCAGGCCGGATCTTCGTCGCGACAAGCAATCGTCGCGCGCCAAGGCTCGCACGTGACGCGGACCGGGTGGGAAAGACTTGAGGGTCGAGGACTTTCGCGCTTGAAGACTTGGCGCTGACACACTTGGGTCTTAGCGACTGGGTCTTAACGACCCGGCATTTAAGTGCTTGGCACCTAAGCAGGTGGGGGCTTAAGGATTGCGAGCCTTATCCGCGGCGCGCGCGCGCCGAGGGAGAACGCCATGGCAGCCGCCGACCTTCCCGGCACCGATGAAGAACGCGCCGAAGCGGCGCTGATCGCGGCCGCCGGCAACATCCTGCGCAGCGAAAATCGCGAAGTTCCCGAGGATTTCGTCGCCGCGCTGTTCGCCTACGCCGTCCCCGAAGACCTCATGCGCTACGACCCGCGCCAGCTCGCCGAGCTCGCCGCGAATGCGTGGTCGTTGCTCGCCGTGCGCAAGCCGGGCGTGCCGAAGATCCGTCTCGAAGCTTTCGACCCGGCCGGTCACGAGCGGCCGCGCAACGATTCGGTGCTCGAGATCGTCAATGACGACATGCCATTCCTGGTGGATTCGGTGCTGGCGGTGCTCGCCGAGCGCGGGATCGATGTCCGTTTCGTCGTGCATCCCGTGCTGAGCGTCGCGCGCGACGCGGCGGGGCGTCTCACCGCCTTCAAGGGCGCGAAGCCCGCTGCCGGGGCGCTGCGCGAAAGCGTCATCTACATCCATATCGAGCGTATCGAGGAGGAAGCGCGCCGGGCCGAGATCGTCGAGGCGATCGAGCGCGTGCTCGCCGACGTGCGCCTGTGCGTTCAGGACTGGCGGGCGATGACCGCACGCATGGCGGACATGGTCGCCGAGCTCAAGGCCAATCCGCCGCCATTGCCGGCGGCCGAGATCGCGGAGGCCGTTGCGTTCCTGGAATGGCTCGCGGACAACAATTTCACCTTCCTCGGCATCCGCGACTACACATTCACGGCCGGTGAGGATGCGCTCGAGCCCGTGTTCGAGACCGGACTCGGCATTTTGCGCTCGCGCGACATGCGGGTGATGCAACGTTGGAATCAGCCTCTCGTCATCACGCCGCAGATGCGCGCGCTGCTCAAGCAGCCGACGCTGCTCATCGTCACCAAGGCCGCGGTGCGCTCGCGCGTGCACCGGCGCGTCTACATGGACTATGTGGGCGTGAAGCGCTTCGATCGCGACGGCAGGCTCGTGGGCGAGTTCCGCATCGTCGGTCTGTTCACGTCCACCGCCTATACCCGCTCGACCCGGTCGATTCCGTACTTGCTTCGCAAGGTCGACGCGGTGCTGGCGCGTGCCGGCTTCGATCCGGACGGGCACTCCGGCAAGGCGCTGGTCAACGTGTTGGAGAATTATCCGCGCGACGAGCTGTTTCAGCTCGACGAGGACACGCTCTATCACTTCGCGCTGGCGGTGCTACAGCTCGACGAGCGGCCGCGCGTGCGGGTCTTGCCGCGGCGCGACCGCTTCGATCGCTTCGTTTCGGTGCTCGTTTACGTGCCGCGCGAGCGCTACGGCAGCGGCGTGCGCAAGGCGATCGGAGATTATCTCGCCGACGCCTACAAGGGCCGCGTGAGCGCCTTCTATCCGTTCTTCCCCGAGGGGCCGCTGGTGCGCGTCCACTTCATCATCGGACTTCCGCCGGGCGAGGCGCCGAATCCGGATCGCGCCAGCCTCGAGCGCGCGATCGAGGCGATCGTGCGCACCTGGGTCGACGAGCTCGGCGACGAGCTCGCGCGCGTCTACGATGCGGCGCGGGCGCGTGTCCTGTTCAGGCGTTACCGCGACGCCTTCTCCGAGGGATATCAGGAGGATTATTCTCCCGTCACCGCCGGCGGCGACATCCGCATCATCGAAGGCCTGTCGCCGAGCCGCCCGCTCGGCGTCGATTTTCACCGTCGCGCCGCCGACCCCGGCGACTGCGTCGGGCTGAAGGTGTGGAGCTACAACCGGCCGATTCCGCTGTCCGAGCGCGTCCCGGTGCTCGAGAACATGGGCTTCAAGGTCGTGGACGAGCGAACCTATCGGATCGCTCGCCACGCCGAAGACGCGCAAGGCGGCGCGGACGTTTGGTTCCACGACATGTTCCTCGAGCGCGCCGACGGCCGCGCGGCTGCGCTCGAGGTCAACAAGCGCGCCCTCGAAACCGCCTTCGTGATGGTGATGCGCGGCGCCGCCGAGAACGACGGCTACAATGCGCTGGTGCTGGCGGCCGCCCTGGCGTGGCGCGACGTGGCGCTGATCCGCGCGATCTCACGCTTTCTGCGCCAAATCCACGTGCCCTATTCCCAGGGCTATATGTGGGCGACGCTGGTCAAGCACGCCTCGATCGCCGCCGATCTCGTGCGTTTGTTCAACGCGCGCTTCGATCCGCGTCTCGATATTTCCGCCGACGAGCGCAAGGCGCGCGAGGCCGAGATCGCCGGCGCGATCGAAGCCGCGCTGCGAGAGGTTCAAAGCCTCGACGAGGACCGCATCCTGCGCCGCTTCGTCAATGCGATCCAAGGGGCGATCCGCACCAATTTCTACCAGATCGACGCCAGCGGACACCCCAAGCAGCTCATCGCCATCAAGTTTGCGAGCCGTCGGCTCGACGCCGTGCCGCTGCCGCGACCGCTCTACGAGATCTTCGTTTATTCCCCCCGGGTCGAAGGCGTGCACCTGCGTTTCGGCAAGGTCGCGCGCGGCGGCATCCGCTGGTCGGACCGGCCGCAGGACTTTCGCACCGAGGTTCTCGGCCTGGCCAAGGCGCAGCAGGTCAAGAACGCGGTCATCATTCCGGTCGGCGCCAAGGGCGGGTTCGTGCCCAAGCTGTTGCTCAAGGGCGGCTCGCGCGAGGCGGCGCAGGCCGAGGGCACGGACGCCTACAAGCTGTTCATCTCAACCTTGCTCGACATCACCGACAATCTCGCCGACAAGGAGGTGATCGCGCCCGACAACGTCGTGCGCCATGACGACGATGACCCCTATCTCGTCGTCGCCGCCGACAAAGGCACGGCGACCTTCTCCGACCTCGCCAACGCCATCGCGGCCGAGCACCGTTTCTGGCTCGACGACGCGTTCGCGTCCGGCGGCTCGGCCGGCTACGACCACAAGAAGATGGGCATCACCGCCCGCGGCGCCTGGGAATCGGTCAAGCGCCACTTCCGCGAGATGGACGTCGATATCGGCGCGACGCCGTTCACCGTCGTCGGCGTCGGCGACATGTCGGGCGACGTCTTCGGCAACGGCATGCTGCGGGCGCGCACGATCAAGCTCCTCGCCGCCTTCGACCACCGCGATATCTTCATCGACCCCGCTCCCGATCCGCCTAAAAGCTTCGGCGAGCGCCAGCGGTTGTTCGATCTGCCGCGTTCGAGCTGGCAGGACTACGACCGGGCGCTCATTTCCAAAGGCGGCGGCGTGTTTTCGCGCGCCTTGAAGGAGATTGCGCTTTCGCCCGAAGCGCGCGCCGCGCTCGGCTTTACGGCGGCCACGGCGACCCCGGACGAGGTGATCCGGGCGATCCTCAAAGCGCCGGTCGATCTTGTCTTCTTCGGCGGCATCGGCACCTACGTGCGCGCGTCATCGGAGAGCGACGACGTGGTCGGCGACCGCGGCAACGACGCGGTCCGCGTCACCGGCGCCGAGCTCCACGCCAAGGTGATCGGCGAGGGCGCCAATCTCGGCATGACCCAGCGCGGCCGCATCGAGGCGGCGCTGCGCGGGGTGAGGCTAAACACCGACGCCATCGACAATTCCGCCGGCGTCAACACCTCCGACCTCGAGGTCAACATCAAGATCGCGCTGGCGCGGCCGATGCGCGACGGTCGGCTCTCGCGCCCGGCACGCAATGCGCTGCTGGCCGAGGTGACCGAGGACGTGGCGGCGCTCGTCCTGCGCAACAATTATCTGCAGACGCTCGCGATCTCGCTCGCCGAGCGGCGCGGACTCGAGGACCTCGGCTTCGAGCAGCGGCTGATGCAGACGCTGGAGACGGCGGGCGAGCTCGACCGCGCCCTGGAGTTCCTGCCCGACGACATGGAGATCGCCGAGCGGCGGCGGCGCTCGCAGGCGTTGACCCGGCCCGAGCTTTCGGTGCTGCTCGCCTACGCCAAGCTTTCCCTCAACCACGAGCTGGTGCAGTCGAGCGTGCCGGACGATCCCTATCTCGGCCGCGAGCTCGATCGCTATTTTCCCAAGGCGATCGCGGACCAATTCCCCGACGCGCTCGCGCAGCACCGGCTGCGGCGCGAGATCATCGCCACCCAGCTCGCCAATTCCATGGTCAATCGCGGCGGCCCCTCGCTCTTGGTGCGCATCGGCGATCAGACCGGCGCGCCGCCGGCGCGCATTGCCGCCGCCTTCGCCGCCGTGCGCGACAGCTACGGCATGACCGCGCTCAACTCCGCCATCGACGCGCTCGACAACAAGATTTCCGGCAAGCTGCAGCTCGAGCTCTATCAGGCGGTGGAGGATCTGCTGCTCGACCGGTTGGTCTGGTTCCTGCGCAACGTCGACCTGGCGCAGGGGCTGGCCGCGATCGTCGCCCACTATCGTGAGGGCATCGCGGCGGTCGAGGCCGCGCTCGACACCGCGCTGCCGGAGGCCGCCGTCGATGCGCGCCAGGGGCGCGAGGCCGATCTGCGCAAGCAGGGCGTGCCGCACGAGCTTGCGCGCCGTCTCGCCACGCTGCCGGCGCTCCTCGCCGCGCCCGACATCGTCATGGTCGCCGAGCGCACCGGGCAGGATATCGCCGAGGTTGCGGCGATCTATTTCGCCGCCGCGGCGTTCTTTCGTCTCGATCACATCGCCCGCGCCGCGCGCGGCATCGTCATTTCCGACTATTTCGATCGCCTTGCGCTCGACCGCGCGCTCGATTCGATCGGCGACGCGGAGCGGCGGCTCACCGCCGCGATGGCAGGGAACGGCGCCGTCGGGCTCCATGCGGTGGAAGCCTGGGTCGCGCCGCGCAAGGCCGAGGTCGAGCGCATCCGGCTGGCGGTCAACGAAATCGCCAATTCCGGGCTGACGCTGTCCAAGCTCTCGGTGGCGGCGAGCCTGTTGGGGGATTTGGTGAAGAATTGAGCGCGTGTCCCGGTGTCGTGCTGCGCCCGGCACGCGAGCTCAATGCCTGAAATGCCTTGTCCCGGTGAACACCATGGCGATGCCGTGGTCGTCGGCGGCCTTGATCACCTCGTCGTCGCGCACCGAGCCGCCGGGCTGAATCACCGCGGTCGCGCCCGCCTCGACCGCGGCCAGAAGGCCGTCGGCGAAGGGGAAGAACGCGTCCGACGCGACCACCGAGCCTTTGGTCAGCGGCGCTGGCAACCCGGCCGCCTTGGCGGCGTCCTCGGCCTTGCGCGCGGCGATGCGCGCGGAATCGATCCGGCTCATCTGGCCGGCGCCGATGCCGACCGTGGCGCGATCCTTGGCATAGACGATGGTGTTCGATTTCACGTGCTTGGCGATACGGAAGGCAAAGGCGAGATCGGTGAGCTCGGCGTTGGTGGGCGCGCGCCTGGTCACGACTTTGAGCTTCATGTCGTCGACCACGGCATTGTCGCGGGACTGCACGAGCAGGCCGCCGGCGACCGATTTCACGGTCATGCCTGCCGCGCGCGGATCGGGCAGGCCATCCGCGATGAGCAAGCGAAGGTTTTTCTTCGCGCCGACCACGGCGATTGCTTCCTCGCTCGCCTCGGGCGCGATGATGACCTCGGTGAAGATGTCGGTGATGGCGCGCGCGGCCTCGGCGTCGAGCGTGCCGTTGACCGCCACGATCCCGCCGAAGGCCGACACCGGATCGCAGGCGAGCGCCTTGCGATAGGCCTCGACGAGGCTTGCGCCCTCGGCGGCGCCGCAGGGATTGGCGTGCTTGACGATGACGCAGGCCGCCGTGCGCTGGGGATTGAATTCGGCGACGCATTCGTAAGCCGCGTCGGTGTCGTTGATGTTGTTGTAGGAGAGCTTTTTGCCCTGCACCTGCCGCGCGGTGGCGACGCCGGGGCGCAGATCGCTGGTGCGATAGAACGCCGCCGACTGATGCGGGTTCTCGCCGTAGCGCAACGGTTCGATCAGGTGGCCGCCGATCGCGCGGAAGGCGGGCGCGGGATCCGAGAGCTGATCCGCGAACCAATTGGAGATCGCGGCGTCATAGACGCCGGTGCGGGCATAGGCCTTGGCGGCGAGCTTGCGCCGCAACGCGAGCGTCGTCGCGCCGCCGTGTTGCCTGAGCTCGGCCAGCACGACGGCGTAGTCCGAGGGATCGACCACGACCGCCACCTCGGCATGGTTCTTGGCCGCGGCGCGGATCATGGCGGGACCGCCGATGTCGATGTTCTCGATGCAGGTTTCGAAATCGGCGCCCTTGGCGATGGTTGCTTCGAACGGATAGAGGCTGACGACGAGGAGATCGATCGGCGCGATGCCGTGCGAACGCATGGCGGCGGCGTGATCGGCGTTGTCGCGGATGGCGAGCAGGCCGCCATGGATCTTGGGATGCAGCGTCTTCACCCGGCCGTCCATCATTTCGGGGAAGCCGGTCACCTCGGAGACTTCGAGTACGGGAAGGCCGGCGTCCGCCAGCGCCTTGCGCGTGCCTCCGGTCGAGATGAGCTCTATCCCCTCCGCCGCCAGCGCACGCGCGAACTCCACGACGCCCGACTTGTCGGAAACGGAAATGAGGGCGCGAGAGACGCGGCGGAGGCGTTCGGTCATGATCGACTAGTGTCCCGATTCCGAAGTTCGCAAGCCCTCGCAGCGCCCTATGATGCGAACTTCGGAATCAAAGGGACACTAGCAACTCTATGATTCTAGTGCCGCTCTTGAACCCGAAGTTCGCAACCGCACTTGCCGCACGATGTGTGCGAACTTCGGGTTCGCGGCACTAGCGGGTATCACAGCGAGCGCGGCATTCAAAGCCGCGCGGAGCAAGCCTCACAATGGCAGCTGCGGTTCGTCCTCGCGACCGCGGCGGGGGCCGGCGGGGCCCGTGCCTTGCACGGCGTGCGGCGCAAAGGTCCACTGCACGCGCATCGTGTTGCGGGCACGACCGTAGATGACGAGTTGCACCGTGCGGCGCGGTCCGTCGGGGCCGGCGAGGTAGACGCTCTCCTCGACGTCGACGCGGTCCTCGTAGGCGTTGAACGTCCACACCTCCCTGTTCGGCATCGCCAGCATGGCGCTGTGCCCGTCGGCCAGCCGGTTGGCCTTGACCGACGGATGCAGGTGAAAGCGCACCGCGAACTGATCGCGGTCCGCCGGGATCAACGCGCCCCGCGCCGGCGTGAACAGGTCCTCGCCGTCGAGCCTGCGTCCGTCGTCGGCGAGCATGAGCACGCGCTGGTGGATGACGTTGAAGATGTCGGCGTAACCGTCGTGCGACGTGCGCAGTATGACGGCGTCCGCTTGCTCCTCGCGGGCGACCGCGACCTCCCGCGGACCGGCGATCATGGGCGTGCCGTAGAGCATGCGCTTGATGGGCCCCGCTTCGATGAAGCGGCAAGAGGACGTGTCGTTGAACGTCACGGTGGAGTGCGCGGCGGTCGTGCGTGCGACTTGCCGCCAGCCCTCGCGGCCGGCCACCGGCAATCCGCAATTGACCACGATGCGATTCTGCTTGGTCGAGAGTTCGAACGACAAGCAGCCGGCATGGGCTTCCTGGCTCACCGCCATCGGCGGCGGCCGGCCGGCATCCATCAGGACGAGCGTGCCGGCGCTTTCCAGGCGCTGATAGCCGGAATGCGGTGCGTTCGCGAGCGGCGCGCCGCGTGCGTCGTCGTAGGCGAGGACGGTGGTGAGCAGGTCGGTCGGCGTCGGGCCCATGCCGTTGAAGAGCGCGAAATTGCCGTCGCCGTGCCGGAAGAAACGCAGCATCGGCATCATGCGGTCGATGGCATTGAGCAGCGCCGGCGGCGGTACGAGGTTGCGGGCGGTGAACACGCTCCGCAGCGGCAAAAGGTCGACCAGCAATTCGATCAGGGCGCCGGGATTGCGGCTGATATGGCCGCCGTCGGGGAGGATCTGGCGTGCGAGCTCGTCCGAAAGCCGCTTGCTCGCGGCGCGGATATGGCGCTGTTGGCGTGCCATGCACAGCGCCGCATAGGCGAGCGCGATCGCGGCCTGCAGGCGCGGTACCCCATCGCGCGCCTGCCAAACCGTGTGGCGCAGGTGGCGGACCTGCCGCGTCAGGCTGCGCAGGAAGCGGCGGTAGAACTGCGCGTCGGCATCGTCGAGCACCAGCGGCGCCTGGCTGAGCCAGGACATGACCCGGCGCGCGACCACGTCCGCGCGCCAGGCAATCGGGTCGTGGGAGCGGTTGAGCGTGATCCACTCGTCCACCAGCGCGCGGGCGTTGGCGCGGGTGATGCCGGATTGGGCGGCGCGCAGGTGGCGCAGCCAGCTGAAGCCGAAGAGCGCGGCCGCCCAGTCCTCGGACGGCGGGGCCATCTCGAAGGGGGAGCGGGAATCGCAGGTGACGACCTTGCCCGCGAACGCGAAGCGGCCGGCATAGATTTCGCTTGCCCGGGTTGCATCGCTGGTCCGCAAGTCCTGCGGCGCGATGGCGATGCGGTCCGCTTTGCCGAAGGAAAACGGCCAGTTAACGATGGGATGCGCGGTGACGCGGCTGGTGACCCTGCCAAGAAGGCCACGCGCCAGGAACACGGACAATCGAGTGCCTTCCGCGACCGAAACGCGCGCCATCGAGGCGTTGGCTCCCTCCTCGCGGGCGTTCTTGGTCCCGCGGGGCGGAACATAGCGAAGGGCGGGGCAGCGGCCAACCGCCCTAACCCGTTCAAATCCTTTGCAGACGGGCGGCGTAGAAGCCGTCGAGGCCGCCCATGCGCGAATCAGGGTCGCCCAGGTGGCAGGGAAGCGTCCGCAGGTCGCCGTCCGCCGTCAGCCACTCGGAGCAGCCGTGGACTTCCTCCGCCGAGATCGGTTGGCGGCGCAGGTTTGGGTTGTGAGCGAGGAGATCGCGGATGACATCGACCCCTTCCTCCGGTTCGAGCGAGCAGGTGCAATAGACGAGAACGCCACCCGGCTTCGTCAACTCGCTCGCGTGGGCCACGAGCCGGCGTTGCAGCGCTGCGAGCGCAGCGACATCGGACGCACGCTTGAGCCAGGGGATGTCGGGATGGCGGCGGATCGTCCCTGTCGACGAGCAAGGGGCATCGAGGAGGACGGCGTCGAACGGCCCTGCCCGCCATTGCATGACGTCGGCCGCGACCGTTTCCGCCGCGAGATGGAGGCGCGCGAGGTTCTGCCGCAGCCGTTCGAGCCTTCCGCCCGCGCGGTCGACGGCGCTGACGCGGGCGCCGGCGGCCGCGAGCTGGGCAGTCTTGCCGCCCGGCGCCGCGCACAGATCCGCGACGCTGCGGCCGCGCACGTCGCCGAAGAGCTTCGCCGGCAATGCCGCGGCGGCGTCCTGCACCCACCAGGCGCCCTCGCCATAGCCCGGCAGCTGCGATATCGGTCCATGAACAATTGCGCGCACCGAGCCGGTTAAGAGCACGCGCCCGCCGAGCGTGCGTGCCCATTGCTCGGGATCGTTCTTCACCGTCAGATCGAGCGCCGGCTCCTGCCCGTTCGCGCCGGCAATCGCGCGCGCGGTCTCCGCGCCGTAGGTCTTTACCCAGCGCGCCATGAGCCACTCCGGCGTGTCGAGCGCGATCGTGTCGACGGTCGCGAGGAATTGCGCGCCCTCGCGGGCGACGCGCCGCAGCACCGCATTGACCAGGCCGGCGTAGCGCGCGGCGCGCCGCTCCGCCTGCACCAGGCGTACCGCGAGGTCGACGGCGGCGTGGTCCGGCACCTCGAGCCACAGGATTTGCGCCGCGCCGAGGAGCAACGCGGTTTCGACCCGCGGCGCGTCGGCGGGAAGCTTCAGCCAGTGGCCGAGGAGATGGCGCAACGTCCCGAGCCGGCGCAACACCACCGTCACCAACACGCGCACCAGCGCGCGGTCGCGATGCGCAAGCGCTGCAAAGTCAGGGTGCGCGGCCCGTTCCTCGAGCTGTTCGTCGAGCGGGCGGTGACGGCGCAGCACGCCGTCGAGGATGTCGACCGCGATCCGCCGCGCCGCGAGGCCAGGAGGGTCAATGGCGGAATCGGTACGGGCCATGCCCGTCATTTGCCATGAAACCGCGGAACGCAGCGAGCGGTCGAAACCATAAACCCCACGGGCCGCGATTTTCCGGCATTAGGTAGCGAACTGGCCCCGGTTGCTCCAATCCTTGGGAGGGCGGAACGCCTTGGGCTTGATCGTCTCGACTCGGAAATCAGGCTCGAATTGCAGGATCGTGGCGTCCAGATTCTCTAGGTCGAGAACCATTTTGCGGAGAGCTTCGTGGGTTTTCTCAATGTCACCGGCAAGCTCGGCACGGCGCTTGACTAGCCCGCTCACAACAAAGGCGTTCATGGATGCCCGTTCAAAATCCACCAAATGTATTGGACAACGTAGACGGCGCTGATCGCAAAAATGACGGAAAAAGCTATGTCTCTAAGGACGTCTCTCAGGAGCGCCATGTTTAGAACGGTAGCACGGCGGGCAGGCTAGGTCGCCAGGATAGAAGGTGAGTTTGCTACCTAGTGCCGCGATTTTCGCCGCGCCCGCCGGGACTGCCCCAAGGACCTGCGGGACGCCCGGGATAGGCGGGGGCGCTCGCCCGCGGGCCGTATCCGCCTGAACCGATCTCCGCCGCCAATCGCTCCAGCGCGGCGATGCGATTCTCGGTCGAGGGATGGGTCGAGAACAGGTTGTCCATCCGCTGGCCGGTCAGCGGATTGACGATGAAGAGATGCGCGGTCGCCGGTGTGCGCTCCGCGCTGGGGTTCTCGATCGTCTGCGCGGCGGCGGAAATCTTGGCCAGCGCCGAGGCGAGCGCATCCGGCCGCCCGGTGGTGCGCGCGCCGAGTTCGTCGGCGGCGTATTCGCGCGTGCGGCTGATCGCCATCTGCACGATCATGGCCGCGATCGGGGCGAGGATCACCGTCGCCAGCGTGCCGATCACGCCGAGGCCGCTGTTGTTGTCGCGAGAGCCGCCGAAGAACAGCCCGAACTGCGCCAGCATGGAAATCGCGCCGGCGATGGTCGCGGTGATGGTCATCGTCAGCGTGTCGTGATTTCTGACATGGGCGAGCTCGTGGGCGATCACGCCGGCGATTTCCTCGCGCGAGAGCATCTGCAGCAGGCCGGTCGTCGCCGCCACCGCCGCGTGCTCGGGGTTGCGTCCGGTTGCGAATGCATTGGGCTGCGGATTGTCCATGAGATAGACGCGCGGCATGGGCAGGCCGGCGCGCCGCGCGAGGTCCTGCACGAGGTGCACGAGGTCGGGGGCCGTGGTCTCGTCGACCTCATGGGCGTCGTGCATCGCCAGCACCAGCTTGTCCGCATTCCAGTAGCTGGCGAGGTTCATGCCGGCGGCGACGAGGAGCGCGATCACGGCGCCGCTTGCGCCGCCGATGAGGTAGCCGACCCCCATGAACAGGGCGGTGAGCCCGGCCAGCAGAATGGCGGTACGCAGATAGTTCATGGGTCG
>WNFM01120057.1_pt1 | contig 14184 bp, 15 predicted proteins | sample 5400271 | NCBI WGS metagenome assembly WNFM01 (sample SAMN13153352, study PRJNA577476) | soil metagenome | isolation source: 60 cm saprolite on Douglas fir-dominated hillslope | place: USA:California | collected 2013-09-17 | reverse complement strand
AGGCGCTGTCGCATTCGGTGAGCCTGCACGGCGCATCGGTCGAGTTGGAGCAGGTCGTGGTGCTGGACGAAATTCTTCAGCTCGAAAATGAAATCACAAGAGAAAAAGTAGAAGGCAAAGTGGTGTCCATCCGCCGCGCGCGCGACGGCAAGCGTTACGTCGCGATCGAATTCACGGACAGGAATCCGAATTTCTGGCACATGGCCTTTCCGGTGCCGGGCGCAAGGCCAATGCGCCGCCCAATTTCCTCCAAAGTTTCCTCGCTATAACCGCGAATCCGCGCGGATCGCGAACCCGCGCAATTTGCGAATCCACTGCAGGGCGCTCTGTCCGCTCTTCCTTTGAACGGGCGAGACCCCGATATCTTCGCGCCGCCGATTTGTATTATCTTTTTGCCGTGCCCCCTGCGCGAAAATCCCACGCTGAAACTCCGCGTAACGCGGCTGGAAAAAATCCGCAAAAAATCGGACTGATTTCGGATACACACGGATTGCTGCGCGAAGAAGCGCTGCGGGCGCTGCGCGGCTCGGATTTGATTATTCATGCCGGCGACGTCGGCGATTCAAACATATTGGAGGCGCTGCGGAAGATTGCTCCGGTGGTGGCTGTGCGAGGAAATGTGGACACGGCAGAGTGGGCGAAATCGCTGCCGGAGTCAGCGGTGGTGGAAGCGGGAGCAGTGAATATTTATGTGCTGCACGATTCGAACGCGCTGGACTTGGATCCGAGGGCGGCGGGATTTCAGGTTGTGGTGAGCGGGCATTCGCACAAACCTGGGCGCAGCGAGCGGAATGGAGTGATGTACATAAATCCGGGGAGCGCGGGGCCGCGGCGATTCAACCTGCCGATTACGGTGGCGCTGCTGGATTTGGGAGCGAGTCCGTTGAGCGTGGAGTTTGTCGATTTGGAAAAAGAGCGTAGAGTGAAGTGAGGCGTGGCGGTTCAAAACGGGTTCTGATTCCTTCGGATTGGGCGGCGCGGTTACGGAGAGCGAAGATGAAAAAAAAGAACAAGAAGAGCGGCAAGAAGCGGGCAGCGAGCAAGAGCAGAGTTTCGGCGAAAGCAAAATTGAGCGCGGGGAGCGGACCGAAAAAGGGAGCGACCAAACGCAAGCGACCGGCGCCGAGGAGACGAGTCCGCGAGAACCAAGATGTGCTGAGTAACCAAGGCATTCAGAAGGTGCCTCTGTCAGCGATACGGCCGAAAGCGCGGTCGGCGCGAGTTGGGGGCGGAGCGGGCGATTACCGAGGAGTTTCGGTGGTCGAAGGTGCGGATTCTGAGAGCCCCAAGGAATTGCTGGAGGAGGGGCAGACCTTTGAGTCGGGCGTCGTTAGCGGCGTGCAGAATGCTGCGAACGCGGACCAAAGCGAAGTGCGGACGCACGAGGTCCCGATGGATGATGTCCCGAAGGAGTATGACGATCAGGATCGGCCGTAGGCTCGCCTGATATTGTATTTACGAGCGGCTCACGTTGCGATGAGTTGACTCTAAATCCCGTCGACTAGCGGAAGCGCAGAGAAAAGCGAAGACCCACGTGTAACCCCGACACGTGGGGCACCCAAATTCATCTTCCGAGCTAGGTCTGGGCCACCCGCGGTTCCCCAGGACATCTTGGGACGGACACGGGGGACAGGCGGAACGTTTTCCACTGTCTCATTCGGTCAAGTATTGCGAGCCGCCAAGGGCAGCGTTTCAAAGGCCAGACAAAATAGCAGAAAACGTCCCGTCTGTCCCCGAGATTCGCCTACTTTCTCCCGAGCCCCGGTCGTTCTATAGCGATCATCTTAATCGGTAGGTGAACTCCGAAGACAAAAGACGGCTACAACGATTGCGACGCCAGCGATTATTAAACCTTGCCAGACACCTTGAGCAACCGCGATTAGACCTTTGAAGCCAACAATGGCCGCGATGCACCCGACGACAATTAACCTACGCTTTGCCAACACAAGTCCGCCAATCAATACAAGCAACGAAATGACGGCCGCGTACTTTAGGCGTTCTGACGGATGGCTTTCAGACGGATATACAATCAACACGAGCGCAGCAAACCCCATAGGAATCGCCAAGGCGATGTCACGACCGATACCCTGGTATTCATTCCCCGTGAGACCAAATCTTCCCAAATATAGCTTCCATACTTTTCCTAAGAACTGCATGGGTGAAAAAATTCCTCCTTCTTCACTAAAGGTCACTGCTTAGAAGGATCCAGCGAGCAAGCAACAAGGGCGCGAAAGTAGTTCACCCCATCAGCAGCTAATTTAACTGCTGCAAGACTCGCTAGGGCTGTGCTTAAAGCCTTCCCGGCAGTCGTCGCTCCAAGGGTCGTGGTTGTTGCCCTAACGCCAGAATAGGTGCCCGCCCCATTTTGTGCCAGAACAATGCCATTACCACTTGTTGGAATCCAATCCAAGGCGGCTTTCGTAGTCAGGCCCATGAATCTCGGGGACAGACGGGGCGTTTTCTGCTATTTTGTCCGGCCTTTGAAACGCTACCCTTACCGGCTCGCAATACTTAACCGAATGAGACACTGGAAAACGTTCCGTCTGTCCCCCCGTGTCCGTCCCCCCGTGTCCGCCGCGTTCAGCCATCACGCCAGGTCTTTAAAGGGTTGGCGATGGGCCAGCCGCCATCATGCTTTTAATGGATTTTGCCAGTTCGCCGTCTTGGATAAGCCATTTTGGAATACCTTTGAAATGATCACCCGTGACCAACAGGTTGAGCGGAAAGCGGCGTTTCGTGACAACGATAGTGACCTGAAAAGGAACAAGGAACAGGCCCATACATCTCTTGACATCGGAGTAGGGGATGACGACGGATCGGTACTGCAACACATGCAAGCCATCGGGCTTCGATTCGACTTTGGCCTGAAAAACAGTAAAAGGGATGACATACAGGACAAAAAAGACCAGCGTACCCGAAACGAAGAAGGGATTCCTATCCGCCGCGTCAGTCCAGAGCTTATACGTTGTCCAAGAAACGTAGAAAATTGCGAGGAAGTAAAGCCAGAGTCGATAAGGAAGAATTTTCATTCGTCGGCACCCTACTCCTTACAGACCGGAAACACGCCCCGCGGGGTCGGCGGTTTCATCATCGGAGCCGGCGATGCGGCGGACGGTGCCGGTCAAGGTTTGTCCGCAGGGAGCGTACCGCTGCTGAGCGCAAGCAGGGCGCGCTGCAACAGTTGAATCGCTTGGGGACTGCTTGTGCTTGGAGTTTGCTGAGCGGCTGAAGCTAGAAGAGAAAGAGCAAAGATACTGAGAAAGATAAGAGCCCGGGGGACCCGCATTCCACCTCCTAAGTGGTGACGCAGCAAATCTGACGTGTCAAGAGGTATAGATAAATCGATTTATCTTTCGACCTGTCGTGACGAACCTGTCACGAAACGATTCGGATGCAGGTTTCGACGAAGAGTTTGCCTGCGTCGAGGTAGTCTACTGGGGAATTTTTTAGGGCGGGGTCGGTGAAGAGGCTGTGCCAGGAGAGGGCGGCGGCGGCGATGTAGATGGTGAACGGCCTTGGGGGCGGGTAGAAGCGTAGCTGCTTGACTCATAGGATGAATCACCCTAGAGTCTAAATTGATGATTCCCCGGTCGACATTGTCGGTCTTAGCGCTGATCGCGCTCTTTGGGTTGCAGTTTGCGGACTGTTTGTCCCCCGTGTCGGCTGACGATGAGACGATGCAGTGCTGCGGCTCGATGCCTTGCAATCCTATCAATCAGTCTCACGACTGCTGCAAGACGATGGTTTCTGCGGACGCAGCGAACGTGCTGCCGGCACAACACTCCACTTTGAGCGTTCCTCGCACGGCAGTTGTCGATCATTTTTCTACCCCCGAAGTCCCCATCTTCACACCGGTTTCTTGCGTGAGATCTGAGGCACCTCAGCACTCACCTCCAGAGTTGTACACTCTTCATTCTTCTCTTCTGATCTAGCCGCCTCTCCACGGTGCGCTGCCGCACCGCGTTCTATCCCTCTATCTAACTCTGGCATTTGAAGCGCCACGCCTAATCGGCGGCGCACTCTATTTGTCGCAGGCCGATGGCGTACTCCTAGGAGAAGGCTATGTCATTGATGATGCGAAAGAGCGGGACGACTAGATTCTTTTTCAGATGCATTGAAACTAGTTTGTCCGCTCTGTTATTTTCCCTTGTCCTCGTCAGCGCAAACTACGCGCAGGAGCTCACGCCTCATCAAGGGCAGGGGGCGACCCCACTATCCGAGTTGCTACGGGAAGCAGAGCAGAGCAATCCGCAGATTGAAGCGGCGCGGCAAGGCTGGCAAGCGGCGAAGCAGGTACCGACCCAGGTCTCGACGTTGCCCGATCCGCAATTTACTCTGCAGCATTTCAGCGTCGGCAGTCCGCGTCCCTTCGCCGGGTACACGAATAGCGACTTTGCCTACATCGGTCTCGGCGTCTCGCAAGATATTCCATACCCAGGCAAGTTGCGCCTGAAGGGTGAAATTGCGAAACGTGAGGCGGATGTTTCGCAACAACAAGTCGAATCCGTGCGCCGCGCCGTCCTCGCTGAGCTCAAAGGCATATATTTCCAGCTCGCGTATCTCTCTAAAACGCTCACGATCCTCGAACAGGACGGCGAACTTCTCAAGCAAGTGGAACAGGCGGCCGACGCCCGGTACCGTTCCGGCATGGGAACGCAGCAGGACGTCGTCCAGGCGCAACTGCAAGAAACAAAGCTGCTTCGCGAAATCGCCATGCATCATCTTCAGGTCGGCAAGCTCGAAGCCCGGCTCAAACAACTCCTCAACCGTTCGCAGGAATCACCGGACATAGAGCCGGCCGATCTCACGGAGACACCTCTCGCCCAAACCTATGGCGATCTCTTGGCCGCGGCGCAAGTACAGAATCCGGAAATCGCTAGCGCAAAGAAGATGATCGAAAGGCAGTCGTTGCAGGTGAACCTCGCCCGCAAAGACTTTTATCCCGACTTCAATGTGCAGTATATGTGGCAACGGACCGATCCTACACAGTTCCGCGCCTACTACATGCTGTCTTTCGGCGTGCGCGTGCCCATTTATCGCGGACGCAAACAGCGCCCCGAACTGGCCCGGGCCGAAGCGGAGCAGCTTCGTGCTCGAAGCGAACTCCAGGCGCAATCGCAGCAACTCGCTGGTAATTTGCGCTCGCAATACGTCATCGTCCAGCAGACCTCCGAACTGCTTAAGATTCACCGCGAAGGACTGTCTCCGCAGGCGCGTTCGGAATTTCAAGCAGGTCTCGCGGCCTACCAATCCAACAAACAGGATTTTCAGGCACTGCTAACTGCGTTTCTCGATGTCCTGCATCTTGACGAGGACTACTGGCAGAACATCGCCGAATACGAGACAGCCATCGCGCGGCTCGAACAACTCACGGGACTGTCCTTGCGCGAGGAGGGGGCGAAGAGATGAAAACGTATCGCACAGGGTTCTTGCTTGCATTGATTGGAAACATCGTACTCGCGGTCGTCCTCGCCGGGTTGTGGCTGCACTACCGCGCAGCGAAGCCGATGGCGGATGCGGAAGCCAAGCCGTTGATTTCCCTCGCGGAAGATTCGATGGCCACTTCCATGGCTACACCCCCAACATCGACGGAAGCGCCGCTGGTTCCGGTGCAAATCTCGCCGCAACGGTTGCAGAGCATCGGAGTGAAGACCGGCAAGGTGGAACGGAAATCGGTCGCAGACGAGATTCGCACCACCGGCAGTGTCGCTGTCGACGAAAGGCGACTGGCCTACGTGCAAGTGCGGTTTTCCGGCTATATCCAGAAAGTCTTTGCCGACGCGACGTATCAATACGTTCGCAAGGGACAGCCACTGTTCACAATTTACAGTCCGGAACTAGTGGCCACCGAACGCGAATACTTAGTAGCCAAGGAGAATCAGGAGCAAGTGGCGCGGAGTACGGTGCCCGGTGTCGCCTCTAGTGCAGCATCGCTGCTCGACGCGGCTGCGGAGCGTCTCAAGCAGTGGGGCGTGCCGCAAAAAGAAATTGCCCGGCTCGAATCCACCGGCCAAGTACAACAGGAACTTGAAGTTGATTCGCCGATCCCTGGGTACATCACCGAACGCAATGCTCTACCCACTGTTGCCGTTCAGCCGGAAATGCGCCTCTACACCATCGCCGATCTTTCGACCATTTGGGTTCAGGCACAGGTTTTCCAGAACGATCTCGAACGGATGAAGGTCGGCGCTCCAGCAACGCTCACGGTGAATACCTACCCGGGCCGGACGTTCACTGGCCGCGTGGATTTTATCTACCCGCAGGTGGATATGGAAACGCGGACGGCCAAAGTGCGCGTTGTCTTTTCTAATCCTGGACTGCAACTCAAACCCGGTATGTTCGTCAACGTGAGTCTGAAGGTTCCGATGGGCAGCCAACTTGTTATTCCCGCAACCGGCGTCCTGCAGTCCGGCACTCGCGAGATTGCTTTTGTGGAGCGGAGCGACGGATACATCGAGCCGCGCGAGGTGCAGTTGGGCTCCCGCGTGGGTGACGAATTTATCGTGTTGAAGGGGTTGAGAGCGGGTGAGCAAATTGTCACCTCCGCGAACTTCCTGATCGACTCCGAGAGCCAGCTTCAGGCCGCGCTCGGTTCGTTCGTTCCACCTCCACCCGGCGCGGGCGCGGCGTCTACTACCAGCGCCCCGCGAGGAAATGTCGAATTGAGTTCGGACCCAAATCCGCCCCATAAAGGCGGCAACGTCTTCCGCGTGAAACTTACAGATGCGAGTGGAGCGCCCATTTCTGCAGCGGAAGTCAGCGTGACGTTTTTCATGCCGGCGATGCCCGCGATGGGCATGGCGTCGATGCGTACACCCGTCACTCTCAGCGACAAGGGCAACGGCCTCTATGAAGGTTCTGGACAGCTTGAGAGCGGAGGAACCTGGCAAGCCACAATCCTTGCAAAAAAGAACGGCCAACTCATCGCAACCAAGCAACTGAGCATGAACGCCACGGGAGGGATGTGACGTGATCTCCCGATGGATTGATTGGTGCGCGCGAAATCGTTTCCTCGTTTTCATGGGAACACTCCTCCTTGTGCTCACAGGCATTTGGGCCTTGCGGCATATTCCGCTCGACGCGTTGCCCGACATTTCCGACGTGGAAGTGATTATCCACACGCCTTGGGCGGGTCAGCCCCCTAGCATCATAGAAGACCAAGTTACTTATCCGATCGTCACTACGCTTCTTGCGGCACCGCATGTAAAGGCCGTGCGAGCACAAACCATGTTTGGCGACTCCTACGTCTTTGTCGTTTTTGAAGACAATACAGATTTGTACTGGGCACGGTCGCGTGTCTTAGAGTACATGCAACAGATTACGGGGCGTTTACCAGCAGGCGTCCATCCTGTTATCGGGCCGGACGCGACTGGCGCAGGATGGGTCTATGAATACGCGCTTGTGGACCACAGCCATCAACGCAGTTTGGCCGACTTGCGAAGCCTTCAAGATTGGTACCTGCGTTACCAGCTCGAAACGGTTCCCGGAGTGGCCGAGGTAGCCACCATCGGCGGATTCGTGCGCCAGTATCAGGTCAACTTGGACCCCGACAAACTTCGCGCATACGGAATCCCTCTTTCGACGGTCATCGAAAGAGTTCGAGCAAGTACGAATGAAGTTGGTGGACGCCTGCTTGAAATGGGCGGGGCCGAATACATGATTCGCGGACTCGGCTATTTGCATTCGCTGAGCGACCTGGAAACAGTTCCTGTAGCAACCAAGAATGGCACCCCGGTGCTCGTCCGTGATTTAGGGACAGTTACGTTCGGGCCGGACATCCGCGAAGGTGTTGCCGAGTGGCAAGGCGAAGGGGAAACCGTTGGCGGGATTGTCGTGATGCGCGATGGGATGAATGCCCTCAGCGTCATCAATGGCGTCAAGCGGAAACTCTTGGAAATCAAACCCTCGCTGCCACCGGGTGTGGAAATAGTCTCGGGCTACGACCGCTCAGGATTGATTCACGCCTCCATCGAAACTCTGCAACGCGACTTGCTCGAAGAAGCGATCATCGTCAGCATCGTGATCGTAGTCTTCCTATTCCACTTCCGTTCGGCGCTGATTCCGATACTGACGCTGCCTATCGCCGTAGTCGCAGCCTTCATTCCGATGTACTACCTCCAGGTCACCTCGAACATCATGTCGCTCGGCGGTTTGGCGTTGGCGATTGGCGTCCTCGTCGACGCCGCCATCGTCATGGTCGAAAACGGATACCGGCAGCTCTCGGAGCACCAATCCTCCGAAGCGGGGCCTCTTCCCGAACCACAGAGACGGAAAATCCTGTTGGATTCAGCGAAACAAGTTGGTCCCGCTATTTTCTTTTCGCTGGTGATCATCGTGGTTTCCTTCCTGCCCGTCTTCTTATTGGAGGCACAGGAGGGACGCATGTTTCGCCCCCTTGCGTGGACGAAGACACTGGCCGTTGGCTTCTCCTCCGTCTTGGCGATCACGCTTGTGCCCGTACTCATCATTCTATTCATCCGCGGACGGCTGATACCTGAATCGCGGAATGCAATTTCAAGAATCACCCAGGCTATTTATTTGCCGGTTCTGCGGCTCTGCCTGCGGTTCCGCAAAACCACCTTGCTGCTCAACCTGCTCTTTCTGATCGTCACACTTCCGCTCGCACTCCGCATTGGCAGTCAATTCATGCCACCGCTCTTTGAAGGTTCGGTCCTATACATGCCGACGGCCTTGCCCGGAATCTCCATCGGACAGGCGTCGCAACTGCTTCAGGAACAAGACGGGATCATTCGCACCTTTCCGGAAGTCGAAACCGTATTCGGTTCCATCGGACGATCCGACAGCGCCACCGATAACGCCCCACTCGATATGTATGACACGACGATCATGCTCAAACCACGCACTCAGTGGCGACCGGGAATGACTTACGAAAAGCTCATTCAGGAGATGGACGCGAAACTCCAGTTTCCGGGCCTCTCAAACACTTGGACCATGCCAGTCGAGAACCGTCTCGATATGGAATTAACGGGCATCAAGACGCCTCTCGGCTTGAAGATTCAGGGGCCAAATCTTGAGGGCATCCAGCAAGTTGGTGCGCAGGTACAGCAGATCCTCTCTGCGATTCCTGAGATGCGCTCCATTTTTGCCGAACGCGTTTCGCAAGGTTTTTATCTCAACGTCGAAGTGAATCGGCCGGAGGCAGCTCGCTACGGTCTGACTATCGCTGACGTTCAGCAGGCGGTCACTTCGGGAATCGGCGGCGAAATGGTCGCTGAAAACGTCGAGGGCCGCGAGCGGTATCCAGTCAATGTCCGGTACAGCCGCGACTTTAGGGACAACGTCGAGGAATTGCGGCGCGTCCTAATTGGTACGCCCTCTGGCGCACAGATTCCTATCTCCGAAGTGGCGAAAATCTCGTTCTCTCGGGGACCCTCAATGATCCGCGATGAGGACGGCGCGCTGACCGGTTACGTTTACATCGATCTGAACACGAAAGACTACGGCGGCTTCGTCACGCATGCGAGCGACTTGCTCAAGCAAAAACTCGCTCTGCCTTCTGGCTTTACTTACAAATGGTCAGGCGAATACGAGTTTGAGTTGCGGGCGAAAGAGCGCCTCGAGCTAATTCTGCCGGTCGTCTTTTTTGTCATCTTCCTGCTGCTCTACATGGTGTTTCACTCGGTCACCGAAGCAGCTGTGCTTATTTTTCCGACGATCTACGCTCTTACCGGGGGACTTATCCTGCAAAGGCTTCTCGGATACAACTTTAGTGTCGCAGTGTGGGTCGGCTATATCGCTCTGTTTGGAATTGCCGTGGAGACGGGCGTCGTCATGGTCGTGTATCTCCACGAATCTCTAAACCGCCGGCTCGCGACAGGAGAGCCCCTAAAACATGAGGATGTCGAGGCAGCAGTGATTGAAGGCGCGGTGCAGCGGTTGCGACCCAAGCTCATGACGGTCTGCGTTGTTCTGGCCAGTCTGATACCCATCTTGTGGGAGTCTGGCGTTGGCGCAGATGTGATGAAGCCCATCGCGGCTCCAATTGTTGGTGGCATGATCACATCCACAATTCACGTGCTGATTCTCGTGCCCGTTTTCTTCGCTGTCATGAAGGAGCGGGCGTTGCGTAGAGGTGTCTTGCGCGGGTCACACGCGACTTGAGTACATGAAAACGTTGTCGAGCCGCACCCCTACTCCACCTCCCGCATGTCGTGCCCCACACGCCGGTGAGCTTTGTTGAGGGAGTGGCGGTAGCGGAGGGCGACTAGGACGATAATTATGGTGAGGCACGCTTCGACGAAGAGTTTGCCGCCGTCGAACCAATCTACTGGGGAATTTTTTAGGGCGGGGTCGGTGAATAGGCTGTGCCAGAAGAGGGCGGTAGCGGCGATGTAGATGGTGAAGTGGAAGGATTTCCAGAGGCGGCGGCCGAGGCGGATCCGGAGATAGGAACTGACTACCACGATGGCGACTACGTAAAGGGCGATTGCGCCGATCGAGTTCTCGAGCGGCTGGCTGGGGGAATGGACGGGGTAGAGGAGATCGATGACGCGGAATTTTGCGGTTTTGTCGAAGAGAAGAACGATGGGATGGATGATGGCTAGCGAGAGGGCTACGTAGCCGGAGATGTTGTGCAGGCGGAAATAGTTGAAGTGGCGATGCGGCCACTGGCGGACAGGGCTGTAGCGGAAGGCCATGAGGGTGCCGAGCAGCATGTTTAGGGTGACGGCTCCTACGGCGGTTAGGCCGACGTAGGCGGAGAGGTCTAAGACGGTGATGTCCATTGGCATTGAGGCGTTGGACGCGAGAGCGGGGACAAGGGTAACGCGGGACCCGAAATTGGCTGCGAAGATGAAGATTTATTAACGCAGAGTTTAGGGAGATCGGATTGCGCTAGACGAATGCTCGGGTGATTTGGAATATGCCTCGAAAGCGGAGCCCTTCGTAGCTCAGGATCAACAAGACTGCCGCATTCCAAAGGCTGGCGCAGCATGCTGCGCTGCTACAACAAGACAAACGGTGCACCACGTGAAAGGCTTGCCGAGATGGGACAGCAATGCTGCGCCCCTACGGGGACTAGCGTTAGAGGCTGCGGAGGAGTTTGTAGAGTTCGTTGGCGGCGTCGAAATCGGCTTCTAGTTCGCGGGAGTTTAGGCGCTCGCGGAGGTCGTCGAGGCGGCGGGCGAAGAGGTCGAGGGCGGCGGAGAGGACTTCGCGATTGGTGAGGACGATGTCGCGCCAGGTGGAGTACGGGCTGCCGGCGAGGCGGAGGGAATCGCGGAGGCCAGGGCCGGCTACGGTGATGGGCAAGCCGTTTTCGTCGAGATGATCGTAGAGAAAAGAGCCGAGGGCTACGGCGGCGAGCTGCGGGAGATGCGAGACCATGCCTACGGCGTAGTCGTGTTGTTGCGCGCCGAGCCAGAGCGGGCGAGCGCCGATTTTTTCTAGGAGCTTGAGGAAGGCGGAGACACGCGGATCGCGTTCGGACGGCGAGGAATCCAACGGGATGGAAGAGTCGGTGACCAGGGCGTAGGGCGCGTTGAGGAAGAGGTCGGCGTCGGCTTGGGCGATGCCGGCGACTTCGCGGCCGGCCATGGGGTGGCCGCCGAGGAAGAGCGGGGTCGCAGGCGGGGAGAAATTTTCAGCGGCGGATTGCGCGATGCGGAGCTTGGTGCTGCAGGCGTCGGTGACTAGGGCGTGCTTGGGAGCTAGGCGGGCGATTTCGGGGAGGAGATCAATGGTCACGCCGATGGGTAGCGCGAGGGGGCGAGATCGCCGGTGAAGGCTTCGTCGATTACATTGCGCGAGCGGGCTTCGCGGATGATTTCGGGGCGGTCCCAGCCGGAGAGGTGCAGATCGGTCGTGTATTTGCGCAGGGCTAGGGCGAAGGAGCCGCCGATCAGGCCGGTGCCGAGGATGGTTGCGCGCGTGATTAGGTGCGGGGACATGAGCGAGTTGACAGTCGACAGTTTACAGTCGAAAGCGGGAAAGAAGATAACGCACCCTTCGAGTCAGGGTAAAGAGACGCAGAGGGCGCAAAGGTTCGCAGAGAAAGCGCACAGCCAGGAATCGCTGTGCCACTGTTGGCTCCCGATTCTGGAACTAAACACTTACAACTAACAACTAAAAACTCCGTCAGGCCATACGGCGGCCGATGGCTGGGGCGATTATGCGGAGCTCGGCCATTAATTGGGTGAAGGCGGCTGGCTCGAGGGATTGCGCGCCGTGCGCCGTCGGAGAGGGCGTGGTCGGGGTCGTTGTGGACTTCGATTAGCAGGCCGTCGGCGCCGGCGGCTACCGCGGCGCGGGCCATGGGCGGAACTTTGTCGCGGCGTCCGGTGCCGTGGGACGGGTCGGCTAGCATGGGGAGATGCGACAATTTTTTGATTACGGGGATGGCGGCGATGTCAAGCGTGTTGCGTGTATAGGTTTCGAAGGTGCGGATGCCGCGCTCGCAGAGGATTACGTTGTAATTGCCGCCGGCGAGGATGTACTCGGCGCTGAGGAGCAGCTCCTCCATGGTGGCGGACATTCCGCGCTTGAGGAGCACAGGCTTGCGGACTTCGCCGAGGGCGCGGAGTAGATAATAGTTCTGCATATTGCGCGCGCCGACCTGGAAGATATCGACGTAGCCGAGCATCATCTGGATCGACGTAGCCGAGCATCATCTGGACTTGGGAGGGGTCCATGACTTCGCTGACGGTGAAGAGATTGAATTTTTGCGCGGCCTCGCGCATGAGCTCGAGACCTTTTTCGCCCATGCCCTGGAAGGCGTAGGGCGAAGTGCGCGGCTTGAAGGCGCCGGCGCGCAGGATTTTTGCTCCAGCTTTGGCAACGGATTCGGCGATGGAGAGGATTTGTTCGCGCGATTCGACGGAGCAGGGGCCGGCGGCGACGACGACCTCGTTGCCGCCGATTTTTACCCCTCGGCCAAGGTCGACGACGGTGCCTTCGGGCTTGAACTCGCGGCTGGCGAGCTTGAAGGGCTGGGTGATGCGCATGACTTCGCGCACGCCGTCGAGGAGCTCGAAATCGCGATGATCGAAATCGCGGTGGACGCCGACGGCGCCGAGCACGGTGTGGGATTCGCCGGTGGAGCGATGCACGTTGAAGCCGCTGGCGACGAGGCGGTCGACGACGTGCTGGATTTGGGCGTCAGAGGCGCCTTCTCGCATTACGATGACCATGTTTGCGGCTAGTTCCCTTTCGATCGCGACGTAATTTTCGTCGCAAAGATGCCGCCCTAAAGGGACGGCGCTACAAGAGCGAAGAGTCGTCGACTGAAGCCCCGGCCGCTACAGATCGAGCCCACTTCGGAAAGGTTGCGCTACAACTTCTCGTCCTTGTCGACCACATCACCCAAATGCATGGCTTCGCGCTCGGCGCTGCGGGCTTCGTCGATGATCCGCTCGAAGAGGCGGCGAATGGCGGCGTCGGTGAGCGGGCCGGAATTGACTCGCTCGGCGTTCTCGAGGACTTCGCGCTCGCGCTCCGGTTGATAGAGCGGAAGATTTTCGGCTTGCTTGATTTTGCCGACTTCGAGAGCGCAGCGGGAACGCTGGTTGAGCAGTTCGACGAGTTTGCGGTCGATTTCATCGATTTGGCGGCGCCAGTCGGAGAGAGTCATGGGAGTTCACAGTCGACAGTCGATAGTTGAAAGGGTGCGGAAAGGAGCCCGCCTCGGCCGTTGTTTGCATCGTGCCGAGGTGGGGCGCAGCGTGCTGCGCCCCTACGGGGGAAGATCGCGGCGCTAGGGCGCAAGAAAGTCATGGGGCGACCTCGCGGCGGGAGAGGCCGTGGGTGGCGGCTTGTTTGAGCGAACGAACGCGTGCGGCTAGGGCGGCGCTGGCTGCTTCCACGGACTTCGTGTTTTCGATTTCGGAGACGAGGGCGGAGCCGACTACGGCGGCGTCGGCTAAGCCGCCGAGAACGGAGACGTGGCCGGGGAGGGAGATGCCGAAGCCTACGGCGATGGGGAGTTGCGTAACGGCGCGAGCGCGGCGAATGAGCGCGGGGAGATCGTCGGGCAGCGCGTCTTTCGCGCCGGTCACTCCTGTTCGCGAGATTAGATAGAGGAAACCGGAGGAGACGGCGGCGATTTTTGCCAGGCGCTCGTCGGTGGAGGTGGGCGCGCCGAGGAAAATCGTGTCGAGATGATGGGCGGCGAGGATGCGGCGATAGTCGGCGGATTCTTCGGGAGTGAGGTCGGTGGCGAGGACGCCG
>WNFM01227229.1_pt1 | contig 14193 bp, 13 predicted proteins | sample 5400271 | NCBI WGS metagenome assembly WNFM01 (sample SAMN13153352, study PRJNA577476) | soil metagenome | isolation source: 60 cm saprolite on Douglas fir-dominated hillslope | place: USA:California | collected 2013-09-17 | reverse complement strand
AAAGGTCCCCAGCCTGTTCGTCGAGGTGGGCGAGTTCGAGACGCCGAAGGCGGCGGGCGAACCCGGGAAAGCGTGACCCGGCGTTCCAGGCAAGCTCCGGCGGAAGCTGAGGCTCCCGCCGGCCGCTATAATTTGTGCCCTTTCTGGCGCAGCGCCTCGGTCAACCGGGTGCGCAGCTCATCGGCCGCCTTGCGGCTCGCATCCTGGGTTACCTGACTGATCTGCTGCGTGACGGCTGGCGCCTTTTCGAGATACTTTTGCCCGACTGGCCGCTGAAAGAACGTCTCCAGGTCGCGCATCTCGGCCACCGTATAATTGTTGGCATAGATGGCGGCGACGTCGTCGAGCATCGCCGTATAGTATGGCGTAAACGCAGCATCGACCATTGGCTTCATGCTGTCGTAATCGCTTTCGATCTCAGGCCGGTCTTGAGTCAGCGTACGCCTAAGGCCCAGCAGGATGGCCGGCAGAAGCGCCTTGTACTGCTCGGGCAACTTCATTGTCGTCACCAGGGTCCGCGCCGCGGTCATGGCGTCGGGCGAGGGAGTTTGCGCCGATGAAGCGGAAATCGAGAACAGAAGCAGGCTGGCGACGATCAATGGGCGTCCGGACATGGGTTCCTCCAATGATGGATCACGCGATGAAAATGGGTTTTCCCGGGCAAGCAGCCTGTCGCGTACGAGCGCGCCTTTCGCGCGGACTAATGTTGCGAAGGGTGCCAGCGGGTTTCGAGTTTGTCCAGACACGGGCTATCCAGATCTTTGAGCGCGTACCGCAGTCATGATCCATGAACGAGGCGCCAGACAATGGCGCCCGGTGCGCCGAGCCAGAGAATGATGGTAGCGCCGGCCTGAATTCCAAAGCCTCGGCTCCGCTTCTCGGCGGCCTGCGCATAGCCGGTCATGTAGAGGAAACGGCCTGCGATCCAGACAAGGCCAAGCACGGCCGCGAAGGGGTCGCTGACATAGACCGCGAATAGCCAGAGCGAGGGCAGGAAAATCGGCATCCATTCCAGCGTGTTCATCTGCACGCGAAACACCCGCTCGAAGTCGGCATTGCCCGATGTGGCCGGCACTTTGATGCCGAACGCCATGCGTGCCTTCGACACCTGAACGGTGGTGAAGAAATAAAACAGGATGGCGAGGCAAGTGACGAGTGCCGTGAAGTGATACATCGCGTGAATCCCTTTTTGCGCCGTCATTCCGGGGCGCGAAGCGAACCCGGAATCTCGAGATTCCGGCTTCGCGCTATCGCGCGCCCTGGAATGACGACCCCGCCTCAATACCCGGTCATCTCCAGATATCCAACTCCGCTGTGGCTCCCGCCAAAGCTGATCGGGCCTTCCCAGTAGGGAAAGCTCGTTCCCATCCAGCTTCTCGCGTTCAAGGGAACGCACCCAATCGACAGTGCCAGGCGCGGGATCGCGATGTCCCACGCCACCGGAATCTGGCGCCCTGCGATCTCGACCGAAGTTTTCGGCGTCATGTGGATGTCGCTGGATGCGATCTGCTGCGTTTTGCCATCCGGCAAAATCCAGTTGCCGGACGCATAATTGTTGCCGTCGGTCTGGCGCAGCCGGAACAGCATGAGTTTTTCGCCTGAATTGAAATGCAGCGAGAACCAGTCCCATCCAGTTTGATCTGACGCCAGCGGCTGGCTGCTCCACTCCCGGTCCATCCAGGCCTGGCCTGTGACCTCAACTGGCTTGTCGTCGATGGTGATGCTGCCGCTCACCTTGAAATAGGGCTGACTGAAATAATACGAGGCCTGTCCGCGTTCGGATTTCTTGCTGTAGCCCCCATCGCCCTGCAGCACCAGCGGGTGATCGGCGTCACACCGCAGCGTATAGGCGAAATCCGCACCCGTTGCTTTGAGTTCGAGCGGCGCGATCCTATCGTCGCGCGTCGGCTCAACCCCGCGCATTTCCCATTGATCGATCCAGGCGAGAAAAGGTTTTGCCTCGACGCCGGCCTGGCCGACGCCGCCGCGGGCGAATTTTTCGTTTGAGCGGTGGGTGTCGGCGCGGGTGACGGCAGCGTGAGCCATCCAGATCTGCTGATTGGCCCAGCCCTCCTGTTGCGCGCCGGGCTGCATCGCTTGGCGAAACAAGGTCCATTGCGCGCCATAGGCTGTGCCGGTCTGATCGACCAGATTGGCCGTCACGTACCACCACTCGATCCGAAAATCCGGATGCGGGCCGCTATCTTCCGGAAAGGCAAAAATCTTGCCCGGAATAACCGGCGCAAACCCTTCCCCGCTGATGCCAAGCCCGGCAAAGCCCTGCGCTCGCGCCGGCCCGCGGCCCAGCCCGAGAAGCACAAGGCCAGCCGCAAAGGCGCGGCGAGATATCGGGGTGTTACCGCTCATTGGCAAAAATCTTGACCAGGTTCGCCGGCTGCATGCGCGCCAGTCTTATCACCGGAAGCAGCGCGGCCAACAGCGCAGCCACCATGGCGACGCTTAGCAGCTCGATGAGTTGCAATGGAAAAACATGAAACGGCAGCCGCCAGCCAAACGCCTTCACATTCACCACGGCGATCAGGCACCAGGCCACCAACAGGCCGAGCGGCAACGCCAGCAGGGTGGTGATCAGCGCCACCGACATGGTCTTCAACAACTCGATCGCCGCCAGGTGACGCCGCGTGATTCCGATCGCCCACAATGGCGCCAGCTGGGGCAGGCGGGAATTGCTCAGGGTCAGCAGGCTGGTCAGGAGTGCGACACCGGCGACCCCCAAGGTAAAAGCGTTCAGCGCCGCGGTCACCGCAAACGTGCGATTGAAAATCCGGGTCGACTCGGCTTTTAGAGTGGCCTGATCAAGTAAGTTGCGGCCATCTAGTCCGAACTTGTCCTGCATCGTTGATATCAGTGCAGGAACTGAAGCCGGCGCAACGCGCAGGCCCATTCGCGTCAGCGGGATTTGCGGAAAATGGCGGGTCAATGCGGCGATATTGACCGCGATCTGTCCCTTGGGATTGCCGTAATCGGCGTAGATGCCGACGATTTCGAGAGTCCAGGTTCCCCCCGGCGCGGGCACCTCGACGGTATCGCCGATTGCGAGGTTTGAGCGACGGGCCAATTGCTCGCTGATGAAACAGCTATCGCCGGGACGAAGGCGGATCCAGGCGTTGGCGCTTGCCTCAAGCAGCGGCCAATGATCCCGCAAGGTGGCGCTGTCGGCGAGGCCCAACATCTCAATCGGCGCGCCACCGAATTGGGTCTCGGCCCGGCCGCCGGGGAGGATCGCCTCGACCTCGGGGCGTTCGCGGAGCCAAGCCTTGATCTCGGTAGCCTGCTTATTGTCGGCAGCGTTGAGATAAACGTCGGCCGCCAACCGTCCGTCCAGCCAGCTGATAAATGTTCGGCTGAAGCTTTCGACCATGGTGCCGACCCCGACATTGACCGCGAGCGCCAGCAGCAGCGCCATCAGCGCCAGCGACAATCCCGAGAGCTGCTGCCGGCTGTCGGCCCAGAACCAGACCGCGAGCGCCCGATCGGCGCACCGCTGGCCAAGAGTAAGCACAAGCTCCAGGATCGCGGGCAGGCCAAGTGCCGCTCCCAGCAGCAATGCCGCGAGCACGGCGAATCCTGAAACCAGCGAATCGCCGTACCACAGCAAAAAACCCGCGGCGGCGAGCACTGCGAGCGCCAGCGCGCTCTGAAAAATCAGCCAGCGGTGTTGTGCCTGTTGCCAGGCTTGGGGTTGCGCTGCGGCCAGCACCGGAAGGCGGAGCGCCTTTACAAGGCTCGTGCCCGCCGCCAGCAGCGCGCCGACAATGCTGATGAGAATGCCGGCGATCCACCATTCGCCCCTCAGCGTCAACTGGCCGGGAATTTGGGCGCCATAAAGTCCGCGCAAGGATGCCGCGACATCGGGCAGTAGTGACGCCGCGATCAAATAGCCGCAGACCAATCCCACGATGCCTGCGATCAGCGCCAGCGATACCAGCTCGGCCACCAGCACCATATTCAGCATGCGGGCCGACACGCCGCAGGCGCGCAGGGTTCGCAGCATCGGCAGCCGCTGCTCGAACGCTAGGCCAATGGCCGAGTTGACGATGAACAGTCCGACCACGAACGACAGTAGCCCGAATGCGGTCAGGTTGAGGTGAAAGCTGTCGGTGAGGCGTTCGAGGTCGGTCTCCGCATCCGGCTCGACCAGACGGAGTGTTTCGCCGGCGACGCTCTCCAGTGGCGCGCGTTTTGTCCCGGCCTTGCCCACCAAAAGCCGGGAAACCTGATCCGGCATTTTGAGAATCCGCTGGGCAATGCCGATATCGACCACCAGCACGTCCGGCACCAATTGCGCCTGCACGCGCAGCGGCGGCAGCACGGCGCCGTCGCTTGCGAGCGGCGTCGCGCCTTCCGGCAAATGGAGGTCGGCCAGCGTCTCGGGTGCCACCAGCATTTCGCCGGGCGTCGTCACGAACGATTGCAGGCCTGCCCGGCCAATCGCCGGGGCGTTGCCCACTTCCGCAGGGATGGTGACCGGCTCGATGCCCAACAGCCGGAACGACCTTCCGCCGATCTGCAGCCGGCCTTCGAGCACGGGCGACACCGGCCAGCCGGCGCGGCGCAAGTCGACAAAGAGCTTTTGCGGGAAGGTCCCACCGTGGCGGCCGACCAGCATCGCCGTCCGCGCGCCGCCGAAAGCGGCGGCCGCGCGGTCGTAACTCAGGCGCGCCTGCTGGTTCAATGCCTGCACGCCACTCCACAGCGCGGTCGCGGAAATCAGTCCGATCAGCAAGGTCGCGAGCTGCATCGGATGCCGCCGCCAATGGCTCAAGAGAACCGCGAGGATCCAGAAGATGCGGCTCATGCGATCAGCCCCGCATGGAGATTGATCTGCCGATCCAGCGTCGCGGCAAGCCTCGCCGAGTGGGTCACCATCAGGAAACCGCAGCCGGTGCGGGCAACCAGATCGCGCGCCAGCGCAAGAACATCATCGGCGGTCGCCTCGTCGAGATTGCCGGTGGGCTCGTCGGCCAGCAGCAGCAGCGGCTTTATGGCAAGCGCCCGGCCGATCGCGACCCGCTGCTGCTGGCCGCCGGACAATTGTTCGGGATAGCGCCTGAGCAAACCGCCGAGGCCTAACCGCTCCGCTAGTTCGGCATGCCAGGCCGCATCGTGCCGGCCGGCAATGCGCGATTGAAATGCGAGATTGTCTTCGACATTCAGGCTCGGGATCAGGTTGAATTGTTGAAACACCAGGCCCAGGCGGTCGCGCCGCAAGGCCGCGCGTCCGGCATCGGAGAGATCGGACACCAGCGCGTCGGCGAGCCTGATCTCGCCGCCGTCGGCACGATCGAGGCCCGCAATCAGATGCAGCAGCGTGCTCTTGCCGCTGCCGGATTCTCCGGTCAGCGCGACGCGCTCGCCCGCGGCAATGCTCAAATTGACCCCGCGGAGCACCTCGATTTGCCCTCCGGCAGAGCGATAGGTCTTGGTCAGATTGCGAACGCTCAGCACGATGGGGTTGCGCCTTGCCATGCGAAGCGTAGCGAAATCCTCACGACGGCTTCTGATCTAAACAACATATCAAGGTCGCGAAGCCAGATCACGGTGTCAATCGTGACGGCGACGCGATCGTGATTTGGTTGCGGGATGCTTCCAGCATAGCGTCCGACAGCATTCCGCGAGGTAGCGATTAGCTGCAACGCACGCGTCCGGGCCAAAATGCCCAGTTGCATTGCCGCTCGCCCCACAGGTACCATTGCACGGGGCCGATCAACAGGTCACGCAAAAACGAAAATCGGGAGAAACCATGACCACACTACCGACGCCCAAAGGCGCATGGAAAATCACATTTCTGCTGTTTCTCTTCATGCTGGTCAATTTCGCGGACAAGATCGTGGTTGGCCTTGCCGGCGTGCCGATCATGACCGAGCTGAAACTTGAGCCGGAGCAATTCGGCACATTAGGCTCGTCGTTCTTCTTGCTGTTTTCGATCTCGGCGATCGTGGTCGGCTTTATCGTCAATCGCGTCGCGACGCGCTGGGTGTTGCTGGCGCTGGCGCTGGTCTGGGCACTGGCGCAGTTTCCGATGGTTGGAACGGTCGGATTCACGACGCTCCTGATCTGCCGCGTGATCCTTGGCGCCGGCGAGGGGCCGGCGGGTTCGGTCGCGGTCCACTCGATCTACAAATGGTTCCCCGACGAGAAGCGAACGTTGCCCACCGCGATCCTTTCGCAGGGATCGGCATTCGGCGTGATCCTCGCGGTGCCGTCGTTGAACTGGGTGATCGTCAATCATAGCTGGCACTACGCGTTCGGCGCGCTCGGTGTGGTCGGGCTGATGTGGGTGGTGGCGTGGCTGATCCTGGGCAAAGAGGGTCCGCTGGTGCAAACCGTCGCGATGGCGGCCGCCGAACCGCGCATACCCTATTTCCGGCTTCTGACCTCGCGCACCTTTATCGGCTGCTGCGCGGCGACGTTCGGCGCCTATTGGGCATTGTCGCTTGGCCTCACCTGGTTCACGCCGTTCATCGTCCAGGGTCTCGGCTTCTCGCAGCAGCAGGCGGGGTGGATTTCGATCCTGCCATGGATTGCCGGCGCCGCCGTCGTGCTGCTCACGGGGTGGCTTTCACAGGTGTTGACGGCGCGGGGCGTTTCCACCCGCAGCTCGCGCGGCGTGCTCGGTGCGGCGCCGTTGATCGTCGGCGGATCGATCATCGCGCTGCTGCCGCATATCGACGGTGTCGGGCTGCAGATCGCGCTTCTGGTGCTCGGCTCTGGGCTTTGCGGATCGATCTATGTGGTCTGTGCGCCGATGCTTAGCGAGTTCACCCCGGTGTCGCAGCGCGGCGCCGTGATCTCGATCTATGGCGCGATCTACACGCTTGCCGGCATCATCGCCCCAAAAGTGATGGGCGGCGTGATCCAGCGCGCTGGGGTGATGCTCGACGGCTACATGACGGGCTTCACCATCAACGCCGTTATCATGGTGACGTCCGGAGTGCTCGGGCTGCTGCTGCTGTGGCCCAACACCGAGCGCGCGCGGCTGATGCGAGAAGCGCCGCAGCCGAAATTTGCGTGATGGCACGCCACTCCCTCGTCCCCGCCAACGCGGGACGACGAATACATTCAACTGGACTCGAGCGCAGACACATCATCGGGGGTCTCGGACAAGATCGATCGAAACGTGCGAGACCCACGCTCCCGGAGAATCCATGACGAAGGTTTGGCGGTTGCCTTTGGTGTTAACCGTCAGCAGGGCCGTGATCGTCTGGCCCTCGACTCTCGCTTCGATGACGCCATTGGCGTTTTGGCCCGAGACCTTGCCGCCCTGACGATACTGGCTTTCAAACCAGTTGCCCGAAAGCTCGGTCCCGTTTTGATCGATATTGGCATTCAAATTCATCTTGTAGGCATCGCTGGCGCAACGCACATCCATTTTCACGGACTGGCCAGCGTTCTTGACAATGTAGTCAACTTTGCACCGGACGCGTTCGCGAGGCCCATCCGAGGGCTTCATCATGCCGCCACCCGACCAGGAGCCAGCCACATTATCGAAGCCCGGCTCGGCGCGAGCCGGAGCCGTGGCAAGAATTGTCATCAAGAGAGAACATTGCAGTATGGAATGCAGGGTTGTCCGATTGCGATACATTGATTCTTTTCCTTACCAGCGCGACTATCGTCGTCGCTGGCTGCATTGCATCAAAGAATCCGATCATTTTGTGGCGTCTTTGATCTCCGACACAGGTTGAAACCGAGTCGGCCGGTCCGGTGTCAAGGCACTCTCTTCCAATTCGCCGACTTGCAGATTAGCCCACCGACTATGCAGCCGGAAGTACTGAGGGTCGCGCCTTCGATCGACATTTTGCCTGAATAGATTGACCCGTCGTCGGGGGCGGCGGCTTTGCCGGTCCAGGAATTGGTCCCATCGGGGTGCATGTCGAAGAACAGGCGCTGCCCGACTTTGGCTTTCGACTCCGACCCGGGCTTTAGCCACACGACGTTTCCGCAGACGGCATCGCCACACGGTTCAAACTTGACTTTCAGCGCACCATTGTCGCGCAGCCAGGTACCAAGGACCTCGTCCGCGAGGCTGGGGGCCGTGGTCAGCAGCAAGGCTGTCGAAGTCAGGCAGAGACGCACAAGGTTCATCAAATTCTCCTCTGGTGATTGCATTCGATTAACGGATGTCTGCGAGGTGCATGTCGCTCAGGGTTGACGGAAGGCTGCGTGCGATCAGGTCGGTGATCGCCCCGTGCAGGCTCTCGTTCCGAGCGGGGTCGCCGGAGCCCGGCGAGAAACTCTCATCGACCAGCCGGCTGGGGCCCGTGAGCCCGACCGTCCCCGCATTGTCCAACGGCGGGGCAACCATCTTCTCGATGACGTCGAACGACTTGCCGTCGTACACCCTGATCTCGTAGAGCACATGGATCTCGTTGTAAGAAGCGAGCAGCGTGCCGTAACTGACAAAGCCGATGCCTTCGACCTTTCGCGCGCCGCTGCCGAAATTGGATTTCGCCTTGGTGATGACGATGTAGGCGTCAAGCCCCTGGGGCGACACGTCGGTTTTAACGAGTTTCTTGAATGGATCGCCACGGACGAGATTGACCGGCGCAACCGGCGAGTCCTTGATCGCGGCAAAGGCGGCGCGCGGATAACTGACAGGCTGCACCTGAAAACGACCGCTCAATGCCGCGGTTGCTTGCTGGACGATGAGGTCGTCAAGGCCCCAGGATCCGATCGAATAACTTTGGTTGGCGTTATTCGGCCCGGTCAGTCCCATCCTTGCGAAGGTCATTTCGTCGCCGACTGCCGAGATGATGCCGACAGTCTTGACCGCCTGCAGTTTCGTCTCGCGGGTGGCGAACATCGCGCAGCCGCCGATGCTCAGGGCCAGGAGGACAACCGTCGCGAAGGTCGCGCATGGACTGCTGCGGCGCATGACGATGCTGTCCTGTTTGCCTATCGTATTCTGAAGTCGAACGAGTAGGAGGCGCCGATGCCAACGGTCGTCTGGTTCGGCGAGCCTCGAACGGTCACCAGAGGGCTTTTGGCTGCGTCGCCAAGCAATCGCTCGTATTCAACATAGGCATGAACTTCCCATCGCGGATCGACCCGATAGGACACCTGGGCGCCGACGCCGGCCGAGTGCGCGCCGCCCTTGGCGTTGAATATCGGCAGCCCCGTCGCCATCGCTTGCACGGCGTCGATGCCAAAATAGGGCGAGGTCGCTTTCGTGCTTTCCCAGGTGAAGCGTGGGCCGGCCGAGACCGTGAACCGCTGAATCACCGGCACGATGAAATCCGCCGAGAGGTCGGCAACGACGCCCGTGTGACCGCCAATACCCTGGCGGAGTTCGCCGCGCGTGCGGAACCAGTCGACCGGATAGTATTCAACGAAGCCGCCGAGCTCGACCGTGGTTTTGACGTCGCCGAGGCCATTCAGTTCCGAATAGTTGTTGGCTTTTCGTGACGACACGAATTTGCCGGAGGTCGCCGAAATCGATCAGCGCGATGCTCGCGCTGTCGCGCGGGCCGCGAAACTGGTCCACAGAGCCGGCACGACGGATGGCAAAAATCGGGACCGGGCTGAGCATGCTCCGCTTGGCGCCTTCGAAATCGGGTTTGTATTCGCCCCCCACGCCGACCATCACAGTCCAGGTGCCGGACACGGGTGGCAGCACGGGCAATTCAAAAGGCGGCGCCGGTAACGTGACCAAAGGGTCTGCCATTGCCGCAGATGGCACCAGTATCAAAGCCATGAGGGCGGTGCGGAGGAGATCGCGGTGCGCTTTTCCGATGAATTCTTCAGCCGCAGGCCTTCGAATATCATCATTCGTCAGAACAACTAACTCGCACATCTCGCTTACCGGCCCCCGCAGTAAATTCAACGGGTTCATGCCGGTTGTTTACGACCGAACCTTGTTCCCAACTTCGCCCTTTATTTCCGAATGTTTCGGTACGCGCGCAACGCAATGGTTTGGCGGCGTGGCGGACGCCTCGCGCCACTGCAGCTCGCTTACTTCATCGAAGGTGCGTACCGAACGCGCGATCCCAAAATTTCGTCGTGACACCGTAGTTTCGGTTCGCGAACCTGTGGTGGTCGAGATGATGTTTCAGCCGCGAAGCCGGCAGAATAGCCGGGCTGTGATGGGCGCAATAATGGACCGTGAGATACCAGGCGTAGGCGACGAGAACGCCGGCCAGAACGGCGCCGCCCGCCGCCAGATAGGCGAGCGCGAAAGCGAACCATATTTGCCAGAACACCTTGTCGATAGCGTCTTGCGGGCGGGCGTGATGTTTCCCGTGTTGTACCGGGGCGATGGCGTGCAGCACAAAGCGATGCGTGATGTATTCGGCCAAGGTCCATGCCGCGAGACCGCAACAGAACAGCGGCGCCGCAACGAAAAACTTAAGAGTCGAGGTAGCTAGCAAAATGATTGCCAGCGCAACCGCGAAAACAAGCTCGCCTACGTAAATGGCGACCGTCATGGAAGGCACCAAACGCGCGGCCTGGTCCCAGCACCTCCTGCCATTTAGCTCAGCGCAAATGGTCGTTCACCGCTTCGCGGGTTGGCTGAACCACGGATAATGTGAGCGGTTGATCCAGTGAAATCGCCGCGGGCGCGGCGCTTTGCCAGTCGCAGACGGTCAAAAGGAATTTAACGAAAGCCCAGACGAGAACGCGCTTTCGGCTTCCGGTAAAACCAGACATGACTGCTCGCCTTCGCGCTGGCTACGGAATATCCGAAGCGCTGATGTCAGCCGTCTAACGGGCGGCAATCTCCAAAATGGGGCCGTCCGTGTCCAAACGTTGCCCCGCACCGCTGCAATATGTCTCAATGTTGCTGGAAAGGGCGGTTTGACTGCTACCGCATTGAAAGCCATAAGCAATTGCTTTATTCGGTCCAACACAGTTTCGATGAGGACGTAACGCGTGCACGTCGAACCGCACATCCTGATTGTCGATGATGACTTGCAGATCAGAAAGCTGCTCGGCCGTTATCTGGCGGAGCAGGGATTTCGGGTGACGCTGGCGTCCGACAAACGCACCCTCAACGCCGCGCTGGAGTCGAACGACATCAAGTTGATCGTGCTCGATGTCATGTTGCCGGACGGCTCAGGCCTGGAAATCTGTCGCGACATGCGAGCCGATAACTCGCATATTCCAATCATTCTTCTCACTGCGTTGAAGGAAGATGTCGACCGGATCATCGGGCTTGAAATCGGCGCCGATGATTATCTCGGCAAGCCGTTCAATCCGCGAGAGCTTGCGGCGCGGATTCGCGCGGTGCTTCGCCGTCAAAATGAGGCGGCGCAGGTCGTGCACTCTCCCCAGGAATACCGCTTCGAGGGCTTTAAATTACAGCCGGGATCTCGGCCGAATTCGATCTGCTGCATGCACTGGTGGCGAGGTCCGGACGGATGCTGTCGCGCGAATATCTTTTGGACGCGACCAAACGCGGCGATGGCGATGCCTTCGATCGCTCGGTCGACGTGCTGCTCAGCCGGGTTCGCCGAAAGCTCGGCGACCTTGAATTTCAGCTGATCAAGACGGTGCGAAACGGAGGCTACGTGTTTACCGCCAATGTTGAGAAGATTGGAGCGGGCGAATGAATTCTCTGAGGGCTCGCATTGTCGTGACGCTCGTTTCGTCGATCATCTGCGTCGTCCTGATGGCGACCGCAACCTTGTTCTTGGCGCGGCAGGGGCATGCACAAAAGGAACAAAATGATTATGCGCGATTGGTTTCCGAGGCGATCCTGCTGATCGCACCCTTGTTCGGTGGCGACGAAAACGACAGGCTCTCGCATTTGGGATCGGGCCCCGCACCAGGTCAGCCGCGCCCGGAATTGACAAACCTGCTGCAATCTCAATTGCGCAGCACCGGATCCGATCTTGAGGTTGTTGTAACGCAACCCCCTAAGACTCCTCACCCGTTTGTGTCGATCAAATTGAAATCGGGCTGGCTTGCACTTCCAGTACCGGAGCGCCACCGCGGAGAAGTTCTGTACGCTCTCGCCGGCTGGTTTTTGCTAGTCGCCCTCGGAACCGTCTGCGTGGCGCTATGGTTTGCTCACCGCATCACGCGCCATCTTGCGGTGCTGGAGCGCGTCGCGGCAACGATCGACGCCGACGGCGTTGTTCCGCGACTACCCGAAAGCGGGCCGGCCGAGCTGAGGGCGACCGCGCGTGCACTCAATACCATGACGGCGAGGCTGAAGAATGCCGCCGAAAGCCGGATGCGCCTGGTCGCGGCCGCGGGCCATGACCTGCGCACGCCGATGACCCGGATGCGGCTTCGCGCGGAGTTTCTCGACGAGGAAGATCGCTCGATGTGGCTGAGCGACCTGGAAGAGCTTGATCGCATCGCCGATAGCGCCATCCAATTGGTGCGCGAGGAAACCCATCGGGAAACCAACCAGATGGTCCGGGTCGACGAGATTACCAGCGAGATCTGCCAGGACCTCGCCGCAATGCAGGCATCCGTGACCATCATGAAAATGGAGGCGGTGACAATTTCATCGGCTCCATTGGCGCTGACGCGGGCTGTCAGAAATCTCGTGATCAATGCAGCAACGCATGGCGGTGGCGCTTTTGTCACTGTAGGTCTGGAAGACAACACGACCGCGTCGATCACCATCGACGATGAGGGGCCCGGCATTCCCGACCAAAGCATGTCGCGGGTATTCGAACCGTTTTTCCGGGTCGATCCGGCGCGGCGGAAGTTCGGCGCGGGAGCCTTGCGTGATCTCCCCGTCGTCCCGGCCTTGAACCGGGACCCATAACCACGGTGGCTAACTGATTACAAAAGCAACTAACCCCGTCGCCTTACGGATAGGCCGCGGCGTATGGATCCCGGCCTTCGCCGGGACGACACTGAGTAGCCCCGCGGCTAAAAACCTACTGCAAACTCCCCTGCGCGCCGCGCACCAGCCGGCCCGGACGCGCGCCGGTGGCACGGCCGCCGCGTTGCGTCACCACGCCCGACACGATGGTGGCGTCATAGCCGTCGACCTGTTGCAGCAGGCGGCGGCCGCCGACCGGAAGGTCGTAATGCACCTTTGGCGGATGCAGATGCAGCCGGTCGTAGTCGATGATATTGATATCGGCCTTGTAGCCGGGCGCGATGACGCCGCGGTCGTACAGCCTGACGGAAAGCGCGGTCTTGCGCGACTGCGCCGCCACCACGAACGGGATCGACAGCTTTTCGCCGCGCTTGCGGTCGCGAGTCCAGTGCGTCAACAGGTACGTTGGAAAACTGGCATCGCAGATAATGCCGCAATGCGCGCCGCCGTCGCTGAGTCCCGGCACCGATAGTGGATCGCGCAGCATCTCATGCACGGCATCGAGATTGCCGTCGGCATAGTTCAGGAACGGCACATACAGCATGCCGCGGCCATCATCGGAGAGCATGGCGTCATAGGCCAGCTCTTCCGGCTGTTTTCCCTGGCGGCGGGCCTGCGCGCCCAACGCGTTCTCCGGCGGCTGTTCGTAATCGGGGGGATCGCCGAGCAGATACATCTTGTCGTAGTTCGGGCGGAAGAACAGCGGATCGTCGGTCGCCGTCGCGGTCTCGCTCAGGATCGCCGCGCGCACCTCCGGCCGGCGCAGCCGCGCCACGCGCTCGGCCAGCGGCAGTTTGGCGATCTCCCTGTAGCTCGAATGGGTCTGGAACGGATTGCGCGACAATTCCAGTCCGAGCAACAGCCCGACCGGGCGCGCGGCGATCTGCGCGGTGATCGCAAGTCCCCGCGCGGACGCCTCATTGATACTGTCGAGCGTCTGGCGCCAGCGCCGCGGCGCCCGGTCGGCCTGCGCCACCGAAAACGAAATCGGGCATTTTGTCCGCTCCGCGACCCGCAGCATCATCGGCAGGTCTTCCTCGATCGAGGCCTGATCGAGCACAAACTGAAGCACGCTGCGCCCGACCTTGTGCATCGCCCCCGCAATCGCGGTCAGCTCATCCTCGCCGGCCTTTAGCGTCGGCGTGTAGTCGCCGGTCGAGGTGCGGTGGTTGAGAGTGCGCGAGGTCGAAAATCCCAAGGCGCCGGCGCGCACCGCATCGCCCGCGAGCGCGGCCATCGCATTGTTATCCTCCGGCGTCGCCGGATCGCGACGCGCGCCGCGCTCGCCCATCACATAGACGCGAAGTGCGGCATGCGGCAATTGCGCGCCGATATCCATGTCGAAATGGCGCTGCGACAGCCAGTCCATGTAGTCCGGAAAGCTTTCCCAG
>WNFM01233559.1_pt2 | contig 14197 bp, 14 predicted proteins | sample 5400271 | NCBI WGS metagenome assembly WNFM01 (sample SAMN13153352, study PRJNA577476) | soil metagenome | isolation source: 60 cm saprolite on Douglas fir-dominated hillslope | place: USA:California | collected 2013-09-17 | reverse complement strand
CCGCTCAATCAGTTCTTCGCAACCCAGGTGTTCTTGAAGAGTGTTCCGCTGCTGGTGCTCGCAGGTGTGGGCTATCTGGGGTTTGCGCTGGCGATCAACGTGGTGATGCGGGTCTATCTGTTGCGCGATATGTGGGTGAGGGTGCTTGCCTCGACCGATGTGCACGGCATCGAGGCGGCGGCCAATGTCGCCGCAAGGGGCGATCTGGCGACGGCGCTGGGCGAGGGGATTGCCGATGGACTGGATGTCGCCGGCTTTTAGATCGTGAGCATGCGCTGCGATGAATGACCGCCCCGAACATGATATTGCGTCGCTGCGGCCGGCCATCTATTTCGACGGGATGTCGAGCCGGCGGCGCACGGTCGCGCTTGCGTTCAGAGACCAGCTCGAAATCAACGAGGATGAGCGCCCGATTGCGGCGTGGTCTTATGCCGATATCCGCCGCGCCGATAGTCCGTCCGGGACGCTCCGCGTCACCTGCCTGACGGCGCCCGCGCTGGCGCGGCTTGAGATCCGCGACGCGGCCCTGGCCGCGGAACTCACCTCGCGCTGCACGCGGCTGGATGAGAACATCCCCGGGCGCGGCGGCGTCGCGAAAATCATCGGCTGGTCGCTCGCGGCGGCGGTTTCAATCGTCGCGGTGGTTTTGTTTGGCGTCCCGCTTGCGGCCGACCGTCTCACGCCGCTGCTGCCGCAAGCCCTTGAACGGCGCCTCGGTGAAGTCTCGGACGGCCAGGTCAAAGTGATATTCGGCAACCACGTTTGCAACAATGCCCCCGGGCAACGGGCCTTTGCCAAGCTCGTCAATGCGCTGCGCGAGACCGCAGGCCTGGATACTTCGGTGCAGTCCGCGGTATTGTCGAGCCCCATTCCCAACGCCTTCGCACTGCCCGGCGGCAAGGTCTATCTGTTCAGCGAATTGCTGGCAAAGGCGCAAAATGCGGATGAGATAGCCGGCGTGCTGGCGCACGAGCTCGGTCACTTGAAGCATCGCGATAATATGCGCGTTCTGATCTATAACGGCGGCACCTCGTTTCTGATCGGGTTGTTGTTCGGCGACATCACGGGTTCCGGCGCGTTGATTTTTGCCTCGCGCTCGCTGGTGACGGCGTCCTATTCCCGCGAAGCCGAGCAAAATGCCGACAGCTTTGCCATTGAGGTGATGCACCGGCTCGGCCGCTCGCCGAAGCCGATGGGCGAGTTGTTGTTTCGCGTGACCGGAAAGCAAGGCGACCACAGCCTGTCCATTCTGGCGAACCATCCCTTGACCGAGGATCGCCTGGCGCGCATGAGCAAAGAAGATCAGCCGCCAACCGGCCCGCCACTGTTGACGCTGGCGGAATGGACGTCGCTCAAGGCGATCTGCGGCGCGAAGAGCTGAAATCATCGCGGCAGAATCGGTGGGTGGGCAAAGGCGCTCTTCGCGCCGTGCCCACCATCTTCGCGCGAACGAATGACGATGGTGGGCACGCTTCCGCCTTCGCTCTTTGAGCTACGGCGGACAAGTCGCTTTGCCCACCCCACACACAACTCGTCATGCCCGGGCTTGACCCGGGCATCCACGTCTCAGCGACACGGCAAGAAAGGCGTGGATGGCCGGGACAACAAGCCCGGCCATGACGGCGTCATTCCGGCAACTTGTTGACCTTCCTCACCCACACCCGCACATCGGCGAGCACCTCGGGCAGCACCGCCTTGACCTCTGCAACCGTCATGCCGGCCTTGATGCGCGGGTCGTAGAGAATGTTCAGGATGTACTGATCGTAGACGTCGAAAAATCCCATCGAGACATTGTCGTTGAACATGGTCCAGGGCACCGAAGAGGTGTCGTTGATCGGCCCCAGCGACTGCAGCAGCTCTTCGTACGCGCAGTCGAAAAAGACAAAGTCGCCGTTGTCGACCGTGAGGATGACGTCGGAATGCTCGATCTCATACTTGTCGTTCTTGCGAAAACCCGAAAGGCATTGCGGGTCGAGCGAGGTTTTGATCTCTTTCGCCCGTTCGCTGCCGTAGGATTTCCTAATGGTGCGATAGAGATCGCGGTCGCGAACCATCTGAACCACGACATTGGCGGCCTCGCTGGTCTCCGCCATGGCGATGTCAAGATGCGCTACCTTTTGGCCGATGTCGGCGACAACTTTTGCCAGTTGCGCCTTGCGGCCGGGCCGATTGCCGTCGGCGAACACACGCACCGGCATGACGTATTTCCTGATGCGGTCGACCCGGCCGGCCAGATGATATTCGGCGCCAAACGCGGTTTTCAAAAACCCGTCGATGATTTCGGTGTCGGTGAATGTCTTCTTTTCCGCGCGCTGGCGCGAGGCGATGGCGGGAATTTCAGCGGACGCTCCCAGCGGCCAGATCGCGCCGACGAACGCGATCCCCGCCAAAGCGATCGCGACTATCCATAAACGCGAGGACCGGCTCATCGCGACAAAACCAACATCGTCGTCCCTGCGAAAGCAGGGACCCATAACCACAGGCTTTAGTTGTTGTGCGAAAGCCGTCAAGCAGCGTTTCTCCTAGGCGATGGGCCGCAGAGATGCCATCATGTGACAGGCTAGTGAGGCATCATGGGTCTGGAAATCTTTACATTACGAGAGTGACCCGATCTTCGGCCGCTGATTTTCGCTTCGGTTTACAGTCTGTATGGCCGGAGTTCATGACACACAGTGCAGCAGCAGAGCTCTATTTTGCGCCATCGATGTTTGATCGCTATCTCGACTATGCTTTCGCTGGCGTAGCCGATGGCAAGGTAGTCGCGCGAGCGTTTAGCGTGCCGTTTGCGTTCAATACTGACGGCCGCGCCGAGCTGCCCGATGGCGGCTGGGATCAGGTTATCCGCTGGGCTCACGATGATAGGATGATCGGACGCGCACCGAATGCCCTGAGCGCCTAGAAATCAGCATGCTACCCGAAGCCCGGGGCAGCGGCAATTCGTTGGCGCTATTGGGTGCTATGAAAGCCTGCGCGAAAGTCAAAGGATTTGGAGAAGTGTTCGCGCCGGTGCGACCGAACCAAAAGCATCTACAGCCACGCACGTCGATGCGCGACTACGTTAACACTGTGCGTTCTGATGGCTTCCCGATTGACGGTTGGCTGAGAACCCACCTTCGCGTTGGCGGAAAGTTTATAAAGATCGCACCCTATTCCATGACGATCGTCGGCACGTTGGCTGATTGGTCTCTTTGGACCGGAATGCCGTTCGATCGATCTGGCGAACTTTTGGTGCCGGGTGCGCTCTCGCCGGTGATGGTTTCGCTGGAACAAGATTACGCAGTTTATATCGAGCCGAATGTTTGGGTTCAGCACCCGGTATGACAACCATTCCCGCAAAATGGCGTGAGCCTACCTGTGGCAGATTTTGAGACCTGCTGACGGACTCTGAGAAGGTCCGCTTGTTTGGGAAGACCCAAAGTGATCGGCGCCCACAGCAATCCTGCCCTCCGCATTCGCCGAATCCCGGTGCGGTTTCGCGGTGATATCGTACGCTCTGGGATGGCGTTTGCTGTCCTTGGAATTTGGGAGGATAGCCATGAAAGCCACGTCACTCTTCGTTGCGGGCCTGGCTGTCGCAATCTGGTCAATTGCACCGGCGAATGCCGAAAAAAACGAAAATAACCAAAACCACCCCAAATGCTCCACCACTACTTGGCCCGTTCATTCGGCGACGCCGTGCCTGGGCCCTAATTTCCACCCCGCCAGCTACGTCGAATGCACGACGACGGCGACAAAAATGGGTTGGCGAGCCTCCGACGCCTGGTGGGGGTGCAGCAATCAGGGGTTCAAGAACTGACCAATCCGCGCCAAGAATCCGCGCCAAGAATAAGCGCCGTTGCCAGGACCGCTATCCTTCCAAGTCTAGCGGATAGGTAGCCTTGCGTGTTCGCGATGCACGTCCGCCAAATCGTGGCCGAAAATTGCGGACGCGTTCGCGGCGTTCCCTTGCGCCTTCGCGCCCTAGTTCTTCACTACGACCGTGGTGCCGACCGACACGCGATTATAGAGATCGGTGACGTCCTCATTGGTCATGCGGAAGCAGCCGGACGATACGGCCTGGCCGATGGTCTCGGGCTCGTTGGAACCGTGGATGCGATACAGCGTCGATCCCAGGTACATCGCGCGCGCGCCGAGCGGGTTGTCGATGCCGCCGGCCATGTGGCGCGGCAAATCGGGCCGCCGCGCCAGCATCTGCGAGGGCGGGGTCCAGCCCGGCCATTCCTTCTTGGCGGAGATGCGGTGGGTGCCACTCCAGCGAAATCCGTCGCGGCCGACGCCGATGCCGTAGCGCAGCGCCTGGCCATCGGGGAGCACGAGATATAGCCGCCGCTCGGCGGTGTTGATGAGGATCGTCCCGGGCGCATAATTGCCGGCAAAGCTCACGGTCTGCCGCGGTATCGGGCTTGCGCCGCCGAGGCTGAAATTGGGGCCGCCGCCCATGACATCGCGCGAGTCGAAGCCAAAACCCTGGGCACGTGCGTGGCCGGCGCCGGCCAGCAAGGTCACCGCGGCGATCAGCACAGCAAAAGCCCGGATCATCTTCGCCCCCGCAAAAAAATTCGATCTGACTGCGACAGAGGCCATATTCGGCGCGATTTCGCAAGCGACGAGCCTGTGAACCCTATCGATTTTCAAACGCTGCGGTTAAAAAACCCCACCACCTGCGCGAAGATGGCTGCATTGCCCTGCTAACCCTTTGACGAAATGCGCTGGGAATGATTGATCTCGGATCAGTTTTGCAACGCGGTCGGCAACGGAGTGAAATGATGAACGGTGCGGAAAGTCTGGTGCGGACCCTGGTCGCAGGCGGCGTCGATGTCTGCTTCGCCAATCCCGGCACCTCCGAGATGCATTTTGTCGCCGCGCTGGACCGGGTCGAGGGCATGCGCTGCGTGCTCGGCCTGTTCGAGGGCGTGGTGACGGGCGCCGCCGACGGCTATTTCCGCATGAAGGGCACGCCGGCCTCGACGCTGTTGCATCTCGGTCCCGGCCTCGCCAATGGCCTTGCCAATCTGCACAACGCCAAAAAGGCGAATTCCGGCATCGTCAACATCGTCGGCCAGCACGCCGTCTATCACATCGGATATAACGCGCCGCTGACCTCCGATATCGAGGGCCTGGCGCGGCCGATGTCGGCCTGGGTGCGGACCTCGCCGGACGCGCAATCCGTCGCCAAGGATGGCGCGGCCGCTATCGCGGCCGCCAAGAGCGCCCCGCCCCAGATCGCAACCCTCATTTTGCCCGCCGACACCGCCTGGAACGAGGCCGACGGCATCGCGCAGGTGCCGGCGGAGCAGCAGCGCGCCAGCTACTCGCCGCAGGCCGTCGACAGCGCGGCAAAGGTGCTGCGCGGCGGCGAGCAGACGTTGCTGCTTATCACCGGCAGCGCGCTGACCGAGCACGGGCTAAGGCTGGCCGCGCAAATTGCCGGCAAGACCGGCTGCAAGGTGATGGGCCAGACCTATAATCCGCGGATGGCGCGCGGCCGCGGGCGGTTCTCGATCGACCGGATTCCCTATGTGATCGAGCAGGCGCTGCCGATCCTTCAAAATTTCCGGCACATCATCCTGGTCGAGGCCAATGATCCCGTGGCGTTTTTCGCCTATCCGAACAAGCCGAGCATGCTGAAGCCGGCCGGATGCGAAGTCCATCGCATGACCTCGGGCGGCGAAAATTCGGTCGCCGCGCTGGAGGCGCTGGCGTCCGCACTCGGCGCCAAGCCGGCGGATGCAAAGCCGCAGCCCCTGGTCGAGCTGGCAAAACCGACGGGCCCGCTGACGCACGCCTCGATCGCGCAGGCGATCGCGATGGCGATCCCGGAAAACGCCATCGTGGTCGATGAATCCATCACCACCGGGCGCGGCTTCTTTCCGCCGACGGCGGCGGCCCATCCGCACGACTGGCTACAGAACATGGGCGGCTCGATCGGCTTTTCGACGCCGGTCGCGACCGGGGCGGCGGTCGCGTGTCCCGACCGCAAGGTGATCTGCATGGTCGGCGACGGCAGCGCCATGTACACGCTGCAATCGTTGTGGACCCAGGCCCGCGAAAACCTCAATGTCACCACCATCGTGTTCGCCAACCGCATTTATCAGATTTTGCGCGGCGAATTCGACGGCGTCGGCGCCGGCGAGCCGGGACAGCGCGCGCTCGATATGCTCAAGATCGACCGCCCGGTCATCGACTTTGTCGCGCTCGCCAAGGGCATGGGCGTTGCGGGCCGCGCGGTCACCACCGCGGATGAATTGGTCAGCGCGCTGGCGGAAGCTATCCCCGAAAACGGCCCGCGGCTGATCGAAGTGCGGATGTGAGGACAATCGTTGGGCTGCTCGTGAGAGGCTGGTCAGAAATGCCGCGAACGATAAGATCGTCATTGCGAGCGTAGCGAAGCAATCCATAGCACGTCATAGTGGCTTCTGGATTGCTTCGTCGCGGAGTTTATCATCGGGCCGGCCGCCGAAGGCCGGACCCGTTGGCTCCTCGCAATGACGGAATAGTTTGTCGGGGGCAGCATGCAAACTGAGTTAAACAAGGTCGTAGCCGCGCTCCAGGAATTTTATGCGCGCGAAACCTTTCTGTTTGAAAAGGATCTCGGCGAGCGCACGCTGACGCATCGCCTCGCGGTGCAGCTGGAAAAGCAGTTTTCGGGCTGGGAGGTCGATTGCGACTATAACCGGCTGGGCGAGCGGACGCTGCGGCTGCCGCATGGCACGATCGTCTCGACCGACGATCATTTGGGCAAATCGGTCTATCCCGATATCGTCGTGCACCAGCGCGCGATTCCCAACAATTTGCTGGCGATCGAACTGCGCAAGGCCAGCAACCATCAGCCGCCCGAACATGACCACCACAAGCTGCGCGCGATGACCGACCCGCATCTGTGGTTCGCCTACTGGATCGGGGTTTTTCTGGTGCTGGGGAAAAACAGCGTGGTCTCGGACGTCTATGTCGGCGGCGTGGTCGACAAGCCGTTATCCGGCTGGTTCGCCGGGCGCCTGAAGGATGTGGGGTTGGGATAAATCTGGCGACAACGAACAGCTGTCATGCGCGGGCTTGACCCGCGCATCCATCAATCTTCGACAGAGTCGTGCGAAGGAGATGGATTGCCGGGTCAAGTGTTTAGCCCGGAGACATCACCAAGCCCGGCAATGACGAGTTAGGCCCAAGCCGCAGCCTGCTAGCCCAACACGCTGCCCTCACGCCAATTCCGCTTCCGGAATCTCTCGCGCCAGCCGCGCGCGCAACGGCTTTAGCCGCTCCGCATGGTGCCGCCATTTGCCGACCGAAGACGAATAGACCGGACGCCGCACCTGAACGGCGCTAGCGGTTGCCGACGGCGCTTGACTTTGGTGAAACCGCAGCACCTCGTCGTCCCAGGGCAGTCCGACAAAGTCGATGAGACGCCGGCTCGCTGCCGATTGATCCCGCACGATGTCCTCGTAATTGATCTCCAGCAACGTGTCCTGTGGCAATGTCGCCCGCCAATGCCGCGAAAGCCGGCGATAGGCCAAAAAATATTCCGCCAATTCGATCTGATGATACGAGAACGCGAATTTTCCTTGAAAATGCGCTTTATAGATCGCCCAGCACGCGTCCATGGGATGCCGCTGCACCAGGATGATTTTGGCTGCCGGTAGCGCTGCGTGAATCAGACCGCAGTAAAGGTAGTTCTGCAAGGTCTTGTCGACGAAACGAGCATCTTTCGGCACGCGAAACGCCGTCACCGCATCGAAATAGCGCCTGCCGATGTCGGCCGGATCGCCTCCATTTGGCGTATCCTTCATGGCGCGGCGCATCTCGGTCGCGAACGCGCTGGTTTCGCCCACAGAACTCATCGCGGGGTGACTGGCGATGATCCGCTCGACCAATGTCGTGCCGGTGCGCGGGAGGCCTGCGACGAACACCGGCGCGGCGGCGGAATGGCCTTGCGGGGCGGCGTCGATCCAGCGTCTTGTATGGGTCTGGATGATCCGGTCGATCTCCGCGATTTCGGTCTGATGATCGTATGCGATCGAGCGCTGCTGCAGATCGCAGGCAGCATCGACATGATCGAACGCGCGGCCGTGCAGGTCGAGATCCTCGCATTCCTTGGCCAGCGCAAAGCGCAGCATCACCTCGCTCGGCGGCGCTAGGCTACCTTCGCCGATCAGCGCTTCCATTTCCGCGATATGATTGCGCTTCGCGCTTTGGATGCGCAGGTCCGAGCGCAAATAATGGGCAAGGCCATAATGACTGTCGCGCGCGATCGCCGCATCGCAATGCGCCTCGGCCTCCTCCAGCGCCCCGGTCATCCGCTCGGTCGCCGCCAGATTGAACAGATATTGCGGCACCTCGGGACGGGCGGCGACCGCGCGCAGAAAAAATTGTTTTGCCTTTTGATGCAATCCAAGCAGGCCGAAGATCGCGCCCAGCGCGTCCGGCGTTTCAGGGGCGTTATCGATCATGCGAGAGGCGGCTTCGGCGGCCTCGAGCGCCTGGCCAGCTTCGCCGGAAACAAACAGGCACTTTGCACGCAGAATGAGCGCGATTGGGTCTTTGGGCATGAATGCGACCGCGCGATTGGCGCACACCATGGCGGCCTCGGGGCGGCCTCGCTGCAGCGCGGTTTCGGTCAGCAGCGCCCAGGCGGTGCCGTCGTCCGGCGCGCGTGCCAGCACGTCTGCGCAAATCCGCTCAGCCGTCGCCAGATCGCCGTTGGCAAAGGCGCGCCGCGCTTCATCGATCGGCGTTACATTGGCGCGCAGCGGCGCAGTTATTTTCAAGTGGTCGCTCCATGACGAAGGCCGGACACGCATCCGGCCTTCCAAAGTTGTGTGACCAGATGATGAAAGGCTGTTCCCTTGGCGGGAACAGCCTTTTGTTCATCAATGATCGCCGTGGTCGCCGCCGTGATCCCCACCATCGTGATCGGCGAACTGGAAATTGCCGAAGAGATCGCCGAGCGCCGGCCGGTTCGTCGGAACGTACGGATTATCATCCGACGTCTTCGGGTTCGGCAGGTTGTCGCGGCTGTAGGCGGAGAGTTTTGGAAGATCCCAGTTCCGTTCGATGAATTTCGGGATCGAGGCATGATCGGAATATTCATGCGAGACGTGTCCGCCTTGCGAATATTTCGACACCACAATCAGCGGGATGCGGGAGTCGTAATAGCCGCCGCCCTCATCGACGGTGACCAGGATCGCGGTGGATTCCCAGAGATCCTCGTGGGACTTGACCTGATCGATGATCCGCTTGGTGAAGGATTCGAACAGATCGACCCTGGACGAGGACGGATGGCCATCGTTGAAGGTGCTCGGCTTCACGAACGACACGGCCGGCAGGGTACCGTCTTCGATGGCGTCATAGAGATCGAGCGTATCCTTCAGATGGGCGTCGCGTTGCGAAGCCTGGGTCATGACGGATTTGGAATACAGGAACGGATTGCAGATGTTGCAATAAAGATAAGCGATCGGGTCGAGCGATCCGAAGTTTGCGCCCTCGCCGGGGGCAGTCTTGAAGTCGTTCCAGCGCTCGCCGAAATATGCCCACGACACGCTGGCCTGGGTAAGGTCATCGCCGATGTGCTTCTGCTTGATCACCGGCGGCAGCGTGAACGGCCCGTTGTTGACCGGGTCGGTGGCGCCGCTGCCGATGTAAGCCGGGACGTAGTTGTTGAGCAGGTAGTAGGCGTTCGGCGCGCAGTTCGGCGGCACGTGGATCGCATTCAGATAAGTGACGATCGGGGCGACGCCCGGCTGCATCTGGTCGGAGCAGTTGGTGTAGCTGCCGCCGCCATATCCATCATTGGCGTACCAATTGTTGGTACCCGGCGCCGGATTGGGGTTTTCGACCTCATCGACGTAAACCGGCGGGTTCGAGCCGGGAACCAGAACATGGTTGGGGGTCGCGGGATCGCCATTGCCGTCGGCGTAGTAGAGCTCGTCGGCATAACCGATCATCATGTGGTTGGCGTAGGTACCGCCCATCGCCGCCTGATGGTAGTTATCGTTGAGCGTGTACTCGTTGGCCAGCTTCGTCAGGTATGGCGCGTCGCCCTTGGCGACGTTGTAAAAGCCCAGCGCGATATCGCCTTCCTTCAGCGGCTTCGGCGTCGGATTACCGTTGCTGCCGGAGGACACCGTTATCTCGACAAACGGGAACAGATCGGCCTGACATCCGCTCGGATTGCGGTTGGTGGCCTTGGCGACGTCGCAGTCGAGCTCCTGCCACATCTGATAGAAGCGATGCACCGGGCTGCCGCCGTAGGTCTTGAAGAGGCTCGAGGTTTCGTCCTCGCCCGACGCCAGCGTCACCAGCGGATAGGGGCCGTTCGGCAGGTTGGCGTAGTCCAGGATGCGCGTATCCGGCGAACCGCCCGGCACGCCCGTCGCGCCGATCGTCAATAGCGGCAGGTCACCCTTGTTCAGGCCGTAGTCGCCCCGCTTGGCCTCCGACAGCGTGCTGAGGCAGCCCGGACCATTGAGGGAAGCCAGTTCGACCGTGGCGTAGCAGTTCTGCGGCGCGTAGGAGGTTCCGGGCGCCTGCAGCTTGTTGGTCGTGGTGTTGTAGGGGATCTTTGGGGTGGGGTTGATCGAGTAGAAGTTGTTCACCGTCGTCGAGAACTGCGCCGCCTTGGCGTAATTCGGACCCGGCGAGCCGTCCTCCTTGATAATTCCCTTGGACAGAAGATTGTCGACATGCTCGCCCTGGCGCGGCTCGTAAGTCGCGAAAACATGGTCGAAAGTCCGGTTTTCGCCGATGATGACGATGACGTGCTTGATCGGGCTTTTGGTCTTCTTGTCATTGGCATGGGCTCCCCCGAGCGGGTCGGCCGCGTAAGCGTTAGGTGCCATCAGTGACAAGATCGCGGCCGTGACGACCGTGCGATCACGTAGACGTTTCGTCGTTTGCTTGAGCATGACGTCTCCTGTTCAAAATCTAAAATGCGCTGATTGTGGTTCGGCGAACTGCGAACAAAATCGAAGCTAAGTGCCCGACATGTCAGATGTGCTTCGCGCGCGTGTCAGTTCCATTACAGGATGACGACGGTGTCGTTAGCGTCGGAAATCGCACAGAGATCCGCGACGGCGCGCTGATCCTGACCTCGGCCAGAATCTGTCTTTGCCGGGCGCCTGTCCTCGACTTGATCGAGGATGACCCGGCAATCCATCATCTTCTGAAGATGGATGGATGCGCGGGCCAAGCCCGCGCATGACGAGCGGTGTTGCCTTTAGAGGGTTTTCAGAACGGTGCGAGAACAAAGTTCACCGATGTTCCGCCGATCATCGCGTCGGTTTCGCGTTTCGTTCGGCCTGCAAAGGCGAGATGCGCGTTGACTGGTTCGTTTTGCGCCTGCAAAACGAATGTCGCGTGGTCGGAGGCCTGTGACAAATGCGGGGGCTGAAAATGAAAATCGCGCGCACACGATCGATCTTCGCGATCGCCGTCTTGTTGATGACTGTGTCTTTGGCGCAACAAGCCTTCGCGCAGACGCCCGCCACCGGGCCGGCCATCGACGCTGCCACCCAGGCCATCCTCGCCAATCCCAAGGTGATAAAAGCGCTCGATGACATCAAGGCCGATGACGACACTTCATTGGCCGAGCAGAAGCGCATCACCGAAATCCCGGCGCCGCCCTACAAGGAAAAAGCCAGGGCCGAATATTTTCTCAAGCGCATCCAGGAAGTGGGCTTCAAGGATGCTTCGATCGACACCGAAGGCAACGTGGTCGCGCTGCGCAAGGGTTCTGGCGGCGGAAGGCCAAAACTCGTGGTGTCGGCGCATCTCGACACCGTGTTTCCCGAAGGCACCGACGTTACCGTGAAGGAAAAAAACGGCGTCATCCTCGCGCCGGGCATCGGCGATGATTCCCGCGGTCTCGCCGCGCTGCTCTCGCTGATCAAATCCATCAACGCCAACGACATCGCAACCGTCGGCGATATCATGTTCGTCGGCACCGTCGGCGAGGAAGAGCTCGGCAATCTCCGGGGCGTCAAGGCGCTGTTCCGCGACCACGCCGACATCGACGGTTTTATTTCGATCGACGGGCTTGGCTACAACCGCGTCGTCAACCAGGCGACCGGGAGCCATCGCTACGAGATGATCTTCAAAGGCCCCGGCGGTCATTCTTTCCAGGAATTCGGATTGCCGAGCGCGATCCACGCCATGGGCCGCGCGATCGCCAAGATCGCGGATCTAGAGACGCCGTCCGATCCCAAGACCACGTTCACGGTAGGCACCGTGAGCGGCGGCACCTCCGTCAACGCCATCGCCGGCGAGGCGCGGATGATGGTCGATATGCGCTCGAATTCGACCGAAGAACTTTTGAAGCTCGAGGCCCGCCTGCTCGATCTGGTCAAGCAGGCGGTTGTTGAAGAGAACGCGCGCTGGAATTCCGACAAGATGACGGTGGAGATAAAACTGATCGGCGACCGTCCGGCCGGCATCGTCGCGCTGGATTCCCCGATCGTGCAGGCCTCGCAGCGCGCGGTGACTGTCCTCACCCGAGCGCCGCGCGTGACCTTTGCCGGCGCCTCGACCGATTCCAATCTGGCGATGTCGCTGGGCATTCCCGCCGTGACCATCGGTGGTGGCGGCGAGGGCGGCAATTGGCACTCGCTCAACGAATGGTACCGGCCGGTCGATGCCTACGTCGCGCCGCAAAGGGCGCTGCTGACGATCTTGATGCTGACCGGGCTCGATGGGGTGACGAAGCCGGCACTAAAGGTGAGATAGAGCTGCTGGTAGATATATAGATATAAAGAGACCACCTCGAAGACACATTCTCCTAATTCTGTCCTCAGCTAATTGTTCGATCGTTCTCCGCATGATGGCGCAAGCCTTACAGGAGAATGACAATGACGATGCAGACAGACGTAGATGGATTTCATCGGCGCGAAACGGCTAACGCAAATCCGGAAATCGATTTCGAATCTTTTATTCCGGTGCTCATGATGTCTGCTATTGGGCTAACTCTAAGTCTCTTTGTCGTAGCGCTTGTCGCGCGTTGATCCGGACCGGTTTTGCGATGTCGCCGGCCGGCAATGCGGACAACGGCCCGCAAAACGCGCTGCGGACGTTCTTGATGCTGGCGGGGCTGGATGGCGTGACGAAGCGGCCTTGCAAGTGAGGCAGGGGAAGTAGTGGGGGCAGGAGCAGCGACTGCCGTCGTTTGATCGCCAGCTACTTAGCTCGGGTTCTGCGTTCTGGAAGAAACGACGTCATTATTGATGGCATATAGAAAACACGGACCATCGTGATGGTCGCGGATAAAATCAGCATTGCATTTCGTTAGCGCTGTTTCTTCTGCCTCGTTCAAGCTTGTGTTGCCCGAAGAAATAAACAATTTCCCCCAAGGATGTATTGCAATAGCCTTCGGCTTGTTTGCTCCAAAATAACCCTGAACGTCGGCGCGATATCGCGTGGCTGAATTTATGACGGGGATTTGCGAGAGATCGAACTGACCGGAATAACGCAAGCGTGGCATATCTTTGTAGATAAGCTGACCTTCCGCGATGATCTCGTCGTTTACAGCAACGAGCGCACATTCCTTTGCAAAGCGCATCTGACAGGCTTCCAACGTTCGATTTCCTGCGGATGCATGGTCTTCGTGAAGTTCGGACCGGAAATATTGGCGGTATACGTCTTGCACGGCTAATCCCTTGTTTGGCTTGCCGTCGACGTAGTTCCTAATCAGACTCTCGCGCTCGTTGAGGGAAACGTTAGGTGTTGTCGAAGCGATGATTAGACTCAGGGCGCTTTCGAACTGCGATTTGCGTTGAGCGCCGGTAAGACCGGCGAATGCGATGCCCGGCAATACGCAAATACCAACGATCCAGCCAATGCGTCTCACTTTTGCAACCTCGTTAACCCAAAAAAATCGTCAGGAGCTTGTCGAAATGGTTTTCAATATTAACACCGAATTCGACCTGGGTGCAGGTCCGTAGGGCGCAATAGAGAAGCGTATTGCGCCATGGAGAATATTTCCCAGCTTGCACGATCTCCATTTATCCGCCGATGCTGCGGGCAATGGCGGCGAGGGCGGCAACTGGCACTCGCTCAACGAATGGTACCGGCCGGTCGATGCCTACGTCGCGCCGCAAAGGGCGCTGCTGACGATTTTGATGCTGACCGGGCTCGATAGGGTGACGAAGCCGGCACTGGCCGGTACGGCAGGGGAAGTAGGGGGCGCGGTCGGGCTACGGCTAGCTCCGTGGTA
>WNFM01098430.1_pt2 | contig 14197 bp, 14 predicted proteins | sample 5400271 | NCBI WGS metagenome assembly WNFM01 (sample SAMN13153352, study PRJNA577476) | soil metagenome | isolation source: 60 cm saprolite on Douglas fir-dominated hillslope | place: USA:California | collected 2013-09-17 | reverse complement strand
GCGTACTTCTGCGAGCCGTTCACCCCGACCTGGGCCACCCCGCTGACCGTCGAGATGCGCTGGGCCAGCAGCGTCTCCGCGTACTCGTCCACCTTGGAGAGGGGCAGGGTGGGGGAGCTCAGGGCCAGGAAGAGGACGGGCTGATCGGCCGGGTTCACCTTCTGGTACGAGGGTGGGGCAGGCATGTCCGGAGGGAGCTGGCGCGCCGCCTTGGCGATCGCGGCCTGCACGTCCTGGGCGGCGGCGTCGATGTCGCGCGCGAGGTTGAACTGGAGCGTGATGTTGCTGAGGCCCTGCGCGTTCACCGAGGTCATGCTGTCCAGGCCGGCGATGGTGGAGAACTGCCGCTCCAGCGGCGTGGCCACCGCAGCCGCCATGGTGTCGGGGTTCGCGCCGGGCAGGTTCGCGGTGACCTGGATGGGTCGCTCACCGGGAGCTGCGCGTACGCGAACATCCCGAAGACGAGGATGGCCGCCATGACCAGGGTGGTGGCCACGGGACGGCGGATGAAATTCTCGGCGATGTTCACGGGAGGCCTCCGGCGGACCGGGACTGCACCCTGGCCCCGGGCACGAGGCCGAGCTGGCCATCCACGACCACGGTCTCGCCCGCGGCCAGGCCGCGGTCCACGATCGTGCCCTCCTCGCCGGCGGGCTCGGCCACGACCTCCCGCTGCTCGACCGTCTGGTCCGGCTTCACCACGAACGCGTAGCTGCCCTGCTGGCCCGTCTGCACGGCGGCGGACGGAACCACCACCACGCCCTCGCGCTGGCCCAGGGTGAGCCGAGCGGTGACGAACTGGCCGGGCCACAGCCGGCCCGCCTTGTTGGGGAACGTGGCCTTGAGGCGGATCGTCCCGCTTTGCCCGTCCACCTGGTTGTCGACGAACGTCACCGTGCCCCCGGTCACCGTCGTCTCGCCCGCGACCAGCGCCTCCACGCCCAGGACGTGGCGCGACTGGGCGGCGCGGATCGCGCCCAGCCGCTTCTCCGGCACCGAGAACGAGACGTAGATGGGGTCGATCCGATTGATGACGACGAGCGGGCTGCCGTCCACCGCCTTCACCACGTTCCCCTCGTGCACGAGCACGCTGCCCGTGCGGCCGGCGATGGGCGCGCGGATCTCCGTGTAGGCGAGGCTCAGCCGCGCGTTCTCGGCGGCGGCCTGGTCCGCGGCCACCGTCGCGCGCGTGGCCTGCGCGGCCGACGTCACCTGCTCGTGCTGCTCGCGGGAGAGCACGCCCTGCCCGAACAGCTCCTCGGCGCGGCGGGCGTCCGCGGCCGCCTTCTGGGCCTGCGCCTCGTCGTGGGCGAGGGTCGCCTCCGCCTGGGCCAGGGCCGCGCGGTAGGGGCGCGGGTCGATCTGGAACAGGAGGTCGCCCGCGCGCACGTCGCGGCCCTCGGCGAAGCGCACGCCCACGATCTGGCCTCCCGCCTGCGCCTTCAGGGAGACGGTCTCGTACGCTTCGACGGAAGCGACGGCGTCGAGGCGGTCGGCCACGCTGGCCAGCCGGGCCGACGCCACCGTCACGGGCACGGCCGCCGCCGCTCCCGTGCGCTGCGCGGTGGCGGAGCGCGCGCACCCGCCGGCGGCGGTGACGGCGGCGAGGGCAAGGAGGAGGTGGCACTTCATGAAGCGGCTCCCTCGGCTTCGTAGCGGTCGATGCCGGCAATGACCTTCTCCAGGAGTCGGCGCAGCTCGACGGCTTCGCGCCGCGAGAGGTCCCGCTCGACGGCCGCCCGGAACTCCAGGGCCAGCGGGTGCAGCGTGCGGGCCAGGACGCGGCCCTCCGCCGTGAGCTTGAGGCGCGCGCGGCGGCGGTCGGCGGGATCGGCGGTCGCGCGCACGAAACCCCGGCGGGTGAGGGCGGCCACGATCCGCGATGCGGTGGGAGGATCCATGCGCAGGGCGTCGCAGACGGCGCACAGGGGGGGCGCGTCCGCCTCCAGCAGGTACACGAGCACCCAGAACTGCTGCGAGCTGAGGCCGTGCCCGGCCACCCGCCGCCCCACCGTCTGCTTCAAGCGGCGGCGCGCCACCGCGATCAGGCGTCCCAGAGAATCTTGTTTCGACAATAGTTGCTCCGCGAAGGATATTAGACCGGCCGGCGGCCGTGCGCCAGCTCCGAACATCTTTTTACGAGTGCCTGGCCGGCCCCGCGGCCGGCGGGTGCTATGGTGCGAAAGGGAGGGTTGATCTGATGAAGCTCAGGCTTTCGGTCCTCATGGCCGTGCTCGCCGCCGTCGTGTCCTCCGCGATCCCGGCCGCCGCGGACGTCGCCGCTTCCGCCGGGGTGACGGGCAAGTGGACGGCGCAGGTGCCCGGCCGCGACGGGCAGACGCGGGAAGTCACCTTCAACCTCAAGGCGGCCGGCGAGAAGCTCACCGGCACCATGTCGGGGCGTCAGGGCGACGTGGAGATCACGGACGGCAAGGTGAAGGGCGACGAGGTCTCGTTCGACGTGACCATGAACATGCAGGGCAATGCCATGAAGATGACGTACAAGGGCAAGGTCGCGGGAGACGAGATCAAGTTCACCCGTCATCGCGAGGGCTCCGACCGCACGTCCGAGTTCACGGCGCACCGGGCGAAGTAGCGGAGGCGGTTGACGCTTGCCCCGACGTATGGGAGCGTCACTCCGAATGGCCAGCCCGAAGCCGATCGCCCGCGAGGGTGTCGCGCCCGCCTCCATCCGCAGCGTCATCCTGGCCTCGAGCCTGGGCACGCTCTTCGAGTGGTACGACTTCTACCTCTACGGCACGCTCGCCGTGTTCTTCGGCCAGCTCTTCTTTCCCCCCGGCAACGACCGCGCCGCGCTCCTGGCCAGCCTGGCCACCTTCGGTGCCGGGTTCGGAGTGCGGCCGCTGGGCGCGATCGTGTTCGGACGCGTGGGCGATCTCGTCGGACGCAAGTACACCTTCGTCATCACGATGGTGACGATGGGGCTCTCGACGGCGTTCATCGGCTTCCTGCCCACCTACGCGCAGGTGGGGCTTCTCGCCCCCGCGATCCTGGTGAGCCTGCGCCTCCTCCAGGGCCTGGCCCTGGGCGGTGAGTACGGCGGCGCCGCCACCTACGTCGCCGAGCACGTGCCCGACAGCCGCCGCGGCTACTACACGAGCTTCATCCAGACCACGGCCACCCTCGGCTTCTTCGTGTCGCTCGGCGTGATCGCCGCCTGCCGCTACTGGTACGGCCCCGAGCGGTTCAAGGCCTTCGGCTGGCGCGTCCCCTTCCTGCTCTCGTTCGTGCTGCTGGGCGTGTCCCTCTACATCCGGCTGCGCATGAGCGAGTCCCCCTTGTTCACACGCCTCCGGTCCGAGGGCCGCGTGTCGAAGAACCCGCTGAAGGAGAGCTTCGGCAATCCCACGAACCTCCGGTACGTGCTCCTCGCGCTGTTCGGGGCGACGGCGGGCCAGGGCGTCGTGTGGTACACGGGACAGTTCTACGCCCTCACCTTCCTGCAGAAGCCGCTGAACCTGGATTGGCGCCTGGCCTACGCGCTGGTGGCGGCGGCGCTCTTCCTGGGGACGCCGCTCTTCGTCGTGTTCGGGTCCCTCTCCGACCGCATCGGCCGCAAGCGGATCATGCTCGCCGGATGCCTGCTCGCCGCGCTCACCTACGTCCCGATCTACCAGGCCATGAAGGCGCTCGCGAACCCGACCATGGCGCCCAGCGTCACCCGCCTCTCCCCGGCCAGCGCGGCGGGCCTCGTCGCGCTCCTCTTCATCCAGATGGCCTACGTGACCATGGTCTACGGCCCGATCGCCGCCTATCTGGTCGAGCTGTTCCCGACCTCCATCCGCTACACGTCGATGTCGCTGCCCTACCACCTGGGGAACGGCTGGTTCGGGGGGTTCCTGCCCCTGATCGCGACCGCGGTCACCACTTCGGCCTGGGCGCGCGCGACGTTTGGAGAAGGCGCGATCTTCGCCGGGCTCATCTACCCGATCGCGGTCTGCCTCATGACCGTGGCCATCGGCGGCCTCTTCGTCCGCGAGACGAAGGACCACCGCATCGACACCCCCATACGGGAGCGGGCCGCGTCCTGACGCCTCGCTAGACTCGCGTGCCACTGGTCGGGCGGAGGGCCCGCGTGCGCCCCATCATTGGATCTCCGCCTCCGGCAGGCCTATCCTCTCGCCTTCAGAGGAGGGCCCCTTGAAACGATCGCTTCCCCCCGCCTTCGTTGCCGTCCTCCTGCTCGCCGGCTGCCAGAGCGGGCGTCCCAAGACCGGGTCCGCCGTTCCCGCGGGCCCCGACCCGCTGCGTCCGTACGTGGGCGACGTGCGCGTGCTGCGCGCGAAGGCCGACGAGAAAAGCGTCACCGTGGGCGCGAAGCAGCGGCTCAGCGGCGAGTGCGACATGGCCGTGCGCGTGCGTGGTGCCGGATTCCAGAAGGGCGGGGCGCTCTTCACGCTCGAGACCATCGGCCGTCCCGCGGTCGGGGGGCGCGAGCCGCGCTGCCGCTCCATCCAGCCCACCGTGCAGCTCCTCTTCGCCGGCCTGTCGGCCGCGGCGAGCGACCTTCGCACGCGCGTGGACGCCGTGCTCATGACGCCGGAGGCGTACCTCGTGTCCAAGGGCGTGGCCTTCGACCACGCGACGGCGGAGACGCCGAAGGAGATCGCCAGTCCGGACGTGCTGGCCCGGGCGCCGGAGGCCGTGCTGGGGCGGAAGGTGAAGACCTGGCCCAAGCTCCTCCTCTCCGTGAGCCCGTACGTCCGCGCCCCCTCGGGCCGCATCCGTCAGGAGAGCGAAGTGGAGTTCGACGCCGTGGTCGGGACGGACGGCCGCGTGCACGACCCGCTCCTCAAGACGACCCTGAGCCAGGCCCACCAGGACGTCGTCTTGAGCGCGCTATCGCGCTGGCGCTACGAGCCCGCGCGCACCGCCGACGCGCCCGTGGCCGCGCGCATCAGCTCGCGGCTGAACCTGCGGCTCTACTGATCGCGACGCCTCCTCGCCGGTGACCCGGCCAAGGGAATAGAATCCGGAGACCGCTCGCTCCGGGCGGGAACCGGAATCACTCGAACTCTATCGCGAGGAGAACATGAGCCGAGAAGCCGTCGCCCGCGCCCTCGTCCGTCTGGCCGTCCTCATGGCCGTCACCGCGACCGTCCTCCCCGCCGCCGAGGTCAAGGGCGCGGGCGAATGGCGGCCGCTCTTCGACGGAAAGACCACGGCCGGATGGCGCGGATACAAGACGCAGGACGTCCCCGCGGGCTGGGCGGTCGTGGACGGCGTGCTGGTCAAGGAAGGCAAGAGCACGAGTTCGACTGGAAGCTCGCTCCGGGCGGCAATGCGGGCGTGTTCTACCACGGCACCGAGGAGTACGACCACATCTACTGGAGCGCGCCCGAGTACCAGCTCCTCGACGACGCCGCCCACCCGGACGGCAAGAACCGCCTGACCTCGGCCGGCTCCGCCTACGCGCTGTATCCGCCGCCTGCCGGCGTGGTGAAGCCCGCGGGGGAGTGGAACTCGTCGCGCATCGTGGCGCGGGGAGCGCACGTCGAGCACTGGCTCAACGGCAAGAAGGTGGTCGAGTACGAGCTCTGGAGCCCCGACTGGGAGGCCAAGGTCAAGGCCAGCAAGTTCAAGGACTGGCCCAACTACGGCCGCGCCAAGAAGGGGTACATCGCGATCCAGGGCGATCACGAAGGCTCGCTCTCCCTCCGCAACGTCCGCATCCGCGAGCTGAAATAGCACGCAATTCGTTCTTGACTACGTCGGGTCAGCGGTCTATTGTCATGATTCTCGAGGCCTTTTGTCATGAAAAGTGCCCGCGGTTCCACTGGGAGTGGTACGCGGGGAGAAGCAGAGAGTTGAGATGTTCGCATCTCCCAACCCCCCGCACCCGTGTCGCAACCGTCCGCCGGTGAGCGGACTGGTGCGTTTTTAGGCTTCTCCACGGACGCGCGTCGCGCCCGGCTTCCCTCCTGGGCCCGAAGATAGGGGTTCATCGTGCCGACGACCCTGCAGGCTGGGAGCGGGCTCCTGTGCGGGATGCTCGCAGCGGCCCCCGTGTGGGCCCAGCCACCGCGCGGATTCCAGCTCGCGGCCCAGACGCCGCATTTCCTCTTCTACAGCCGGAACGGCGAAAGAATCGACGTGCACGAGGTCGAGCGCGCGCTGTGCAAGGTCCAGCGCCTCCTCGGACAGGAACTGCCCGGCCGCGCCGAGTACTACCGGTATGGCACGCCGCAGGAAATCGCGGCCAACCTCGGGGAGTACGCCAGCGGCGTGACGCTCGGAAGCCTGCGCCAGATCCACACTGTTCGCCGCGAATGCCCCCTCCACGAGATCGTCCACCTGGTGGCCGCGCAGCTCGGCGACCCCGGCCCCTTCTTCCAGGAAGGGCTGGCGGTGGCGCTGAGCGGGTCGAAGTGGCGGGGCCAGGCCCTGGGCCGCGTGCGTCTGCCGGCGGCCCTGCGGCGGCAGAAGGTCTCCGTGCTCGCCGCCCGCTTCGAGAGCATGGACCCCGAGACCGCCTATCCCATCGCCGGATCGTTCGTGGCCTTCCTGATCAAGACCTACGGCGTCTCGCGGATGGCGGACTTCTTCCGCGCGTCCGGAGGCTCGGGATCGCCGACGGACACCGCGTTCCGCGCGACCTTCGGGGAGAGCCTCGACCAGGCGGGCACCGCCTGGAAGGAGGGCCGAGCGCTCAGGCGGGGATCGCCACCACCACCGCCGTCGTGTTGTGCCAGCCCTCGAGGCGGCCCTTGAAGCGCGCGATCTCGCCGTAGGTGAGCAGCCCGGCGACGGGCACGTCCGGGAAGACGGTCTGCACCGCCTCGATCTCCCGTCCGAAGGCCTGGTCGAGGATCATGCCGCGGCAGACGCAGTCGAAGAGGAGGACGGCGGAGGCCCGTGCCCCGCGCAGGTTGCGACTCGCTTCCTCCGCCGCCCGGTGCGCCGCCGAGACCATGCTCTGGGGCTCGCCGTCGAGGATCGCGACCTGCGCGCCCTCCGGGATGTCCGCGGCGCAGGAGAGCGAGCCGTCGGAACCGACGGAGAGGGGGGCGCGGGCGCGCTTGATTTCGTCGAAGACGAGGAGGCCGAGCTCGTTGCCGATCAGGAAGGCTCCCGCGCTTTCGGGCTGGAGCGACACGCCCTTCGTCGCCGCATACTCGCGATACACGTCGAAGGCCGGACGCCCGTCCAGCTCGTAGACCACGTTGCGGGTGGCGCGGGTGACGCGCATCGGACGTGTCGTGGCCTTGAGGCCGTGGTCGACGCCCACGCCCCACGGGGTGCGCGAGAACGTGTGGAGGACGGCCGCGCCGTCCCGGTGAGCCTGCGTGCCGCCGCCGACCGTCGTGGCCTTGAACGCGCCGTCGTCGCCGGCGGCGCCGCCCACCACCTGCTGGAAGGGACGCGTGGCGGTCATGATCTGATTGACCAGCTCTTCGCCCACGCCATTGAGGCCATCGGCCAGCACGATCGTCGTGGAGTTGGACAGCCCGCGTACCCCCGCCGCTTTCGCGGCCGCCGCGAACCCGTCGCAGAGGCGCCGCGCGGCGCCGGCCGGGTCCGCCTTCACGCCCGTCTCCGTGCGCAGCTCGATCGCGGTGTCGGGGCTGGACACGACGAGCGCCGCCACTCCTCCGCGGGTCAGGCCGCGCTCCGTGATCTCCCCGGCGGTGGTGCAGCCCAGGAAGGTCGTCCCCGGCGCGCAACGCTCGGCGACGCCGAGGGCCACGCCGAGATCGTGACGCGGCGCGACGAAGAGCAGCCCGAAGCTGGGCGCGCCTCCCGACAGCGGCTTGAGAGCCGCGCGGACCGCTTCCTCCACCGCCCGCCGCGTGTCCGCCAGCGTCGATCGCCCGCTGCCCGCCGTCGTGGTCCGCGGCTCGGTCTGCGTCGCCATGCGCAATCCTCCCGATCTTTCATGCGAGGGAGAACGGCGACTATACAAACAACGACGATACTGTCATGTGCGGATGCTCACAGACACCCTTACTGCCGGGGAGAGACGAACTCGCCGGACGGATCGACCTGCTTCAGGGCCGTGACCTTGCCCTCGGGCCCGACCACGAACTCGACGGTGACGTCCGAGAACTCCTTGAGACGGAACCGACGCGGCTTCCACGGCACCAGCGCCTGGAAGGGCTGACCCGGGAAGACCACCCCCAGGCCGCCGCCTTCGCGCAGCACGACCTGGAACTTCGCGCCGGTGGGGGAGGTGTACGTGCCCGCGTAGGGACGGAGCGTGTCGGCCAGGCTCAACTCGCGAGGGATGCGGCGCGGGAACACCACCTCCGCCTCGTCGAGCGAGACGAGCGCGCGGTCGATCTCCCCTTGGGGGCTGGTGCCAAAGCTGACGGACCACTGGCCGTCCTGTTCGTCGTCGGGGGTGTCGAAGCGGTCGTAGTGGAAGTGGGCGAGGGGCAGCTTGATCTTGTGGAAGTCGAAGAGGAGACCCTCGTCCTTCCTCGCGATCGTCATCACGCCGTAGGCGGGGTGCTCGAACCCGCCCGTGTAGTCGTCGAGCGGGTGGGACGGCTTCGTCCCCGCCACGCGGCCGGCGCCGGCTTTCGCGCGCGCCTGCTTGCCCGCCTCCTTGCCCTTCAGGCGTATGTCGAGCTGACGCTCGCTCCAGGGCGTCTGGTCCAGGCCGAGCATCCGCTCGTACACGTTGTAGGAGACGACGTTGTAGAGCGGAGCCGCATGGTCGCCGATCACGAGCACCACGACGCGATCCCGTCGTACGGCATCACCCCGACCTGGGAGTGGAATCCGTTGATGTCTCCGCCGTGGTAGGAGACGAGGTGGCCGCGGTAGGAGGCCGTCCAGCGGCCCGTCCCGTAGGCGGCGTTGAGGAGCTCGCCGAAGCCGCGCGCCTCCAGGGCGGCGTTGGGCATGGCCAGCGTGGGCGCCATGGTGGCCTTGATGACGGCCGTCGGGATGACCTGCTTGCCCTCGAACCTGCCTTCGCCGAGCTGCGCGATGACCCAGCGCGACATGTCCTCCAGGTTGGAGTTGATCGAGCCGGCGGGCCCGACGCCTTCCGCTTCGCTGTAGTAGGGGATCGAATAGAGATCGAACGAGTCGCGCCGCTCGGTATAGGGGACTCCGTGCTCCGGTGCCTTCTCGAGGTCGGCGATGGAGAAGACGGTGCTCGTCATGCCCAGCGGGTCGAGCACGCGCGCGCGCAGGAAGTCCTCCCATTTGCGTCCGGAGAGCAGCTCCACGACGTATCCCGCGGCCGCGTACATCATGTTGTTGTAGAGGAAGGTCTGACGGAAGGGCTGGGTCGGCTCCAGGTACTTGAGCCGCTCGAAGAGCTCCTTGCGCGAGAAGTCCGACTTGTACCAGATCGTGTCGTGCCGCGTGATCCCGGTGCGGTGGGAGAGCATGTCGCGGATGCTGACCGTCGCGCCGAGGGCGTCGTTGTAGAACTGGATGGACGGCACGAAGTCACGCACCGGCCTGTCCCATTCGAGCTTCCCGTCCTCCACGAGCAGCCCGGCCGCGGTGGCGGTGAAGAGCTTCGTGTTGGAGGCGATCGGCACCACCGTGCGCGCGGTGAAGGGCAGCTTCTTCCCGTAGTCGCGGTAGCCATAGCCCTTGGCGAGGATCACCTTGTCCTTCGCCACCACCGCGACGCCGATGCCGGGCACGTTCCAGTCCTTGACCAGCTTCTCCATGTAGGCGTCGAAGCCCTGGAGGCGCGCGGCGGGATCGGCCGGCCTGGCCTCGGCCGCGGCCAGGGGCGACACGCGCACGGCCAGGAGGACGAACAGGGCGAGCAGGAAGGGCATTCGCGACCTCCTTCGTGGGAGGCCCACGTTATCAGACGCCGCGGTCCTTCTGCTTCAGGCGGCGGAACAGCCACGCCTTGGCCGTGACCCAGTCCCGGTTGGCGGTGGCCACGGAGACGTCGAGGGCGCGAGCGGTCTCTTCGATGCTGAGGCCGCCGAAGAAGCGGAGCTCGACCAGATGGGCCTGCCGCTCGTCGAGCGCGGCCAGCTCGTTGAGCGCGTCGTCGAGATCGAGGAGGTCGGGCGGCGCCGGCGCCCCCGCGGCGAGCCCTTCCACGAGGGTCACGCGGATGCCTCCCCGCTTGGCCGCCGCGCGGGCCCGGGCATGATCGACGAGGATGCGCCGCATCAACTGCGAGGCCACCCCGAAGAGCTGCTCCCGGTTCTGCCAGGCCGGGTTCTGGGCGCACAGGCGCAGGTAGGTCTCGTGGACGAGGTCGGTCGGACGGAGCGTGTGCCCGCGGCGCTCTCGCCGCAGGTAGCCCGCCGCGCGCCGCCGGAGCTCCTGGTAGACGAGCGGAATGAGCCGATCCCGCGCGAGGTCGTCACCGTTGCGCCACGCCTGGAGGAGGCGCGTCACCTCGCCCGCCTCCAGCTTCGGCGCCGATGCCGCCACGTCTGGCAGTGTAGGACCGCGCGCCCCAACTTCAAAGGTCCTCCCAGCCCAGACGCGTGGAAGGGAGGGAAACCGTCTCATCCAGCCCGGGCCGGAAGTCAGCGCCGATCCCCAGGGCGCGGGACTTGGACCAGGCGACGTGTTATTGCTTGGTCAGTCTCCACGTGTAGGTGATCGTCAATCCTTCGACCACGAGAGGCGCGGTGGCATCCAGCCGCGTGCTCGTGTAGGTCCCCGTGAAAGCGAGATCGCCCACCCGGAAGCTCAGCGATCCGCCGCTGGCGCTTCCGCTCAGGCCTCCGGAGCCGGTCGTCCCGTTGATGATCGCGTCGATTTCCGGCGGCAGGGGAACGGAGCAGCTCGCTCCTCTTGCGACGGACGTCCCCGTACCGGTCAAGGCCGTGCCCGACTGGACGAAGTCCACGGTCATGTCCCATTGAACACTGCAGGTGACGCCCTCGAAGCTGACGGTCCCGGTCATGCCGCCGCCGTTCGCGGCGTTGCCGACCCACCGCCCGGTGAGCGGGTTGGTCGTGGTCCCGCCCCCGGGCGCCGATGTTCCACCGCCGGCCCCGCCCGATCCCGACGACCCGCTGCTCCCCGAGCCGCCGCCGCCTCCGCCCGCCGCGAGCGCGACCAGCGCGCCCGCACCCACGACGCCGCCGGCGATCACCAGAGTCTTGGTGCCCAGGCCGCCCGCCGACTGCGCCGTGCTCGAGGACCCGGCCCCCGCGCTGCCCGGGGCCGCCCCCGTGCTCGCCATCGTCACTCCGTCCGCGCTGAAGCCGCTGATCGACGCGGTCGCCTCCGCGGAGTTCGCGGCCGCCGCCTGCAGCACCCGGCCGCCGGCGTCACGGGCCACGCCCATGATGATCGAACCCGTCGGGGTGCTGGTGGCCATCATCATTCCCTGCCCGCAGTCCCGACGGTTGGCGACCACGCGCGGCGCATAGGACTGGCTGGGGGCGCTCGCGGGCTGCTGCACCGCGGTGAAGGCGCGGTCCACGACTTCGATGAAGTAGTGGAACGTGGCGATGTCCTTCTTGGGCTTGGGGAGGAGGGCCGACCGGCAGCCTCCCTCCTCCTTCATGTCCACGTAGTACCAGGGCCCCTTCTCGTCGGCGCGGAACTGCACCTGGGCCCTGCCCACCGATTCCGTGGGCGTGAAGCACGCTTCCAGCTTCGGGAACTCGCCGGCCACGACGCAGCCCACGTCCTTGTGGGCGATGACGGGACGGTCTCCCTTCCAGGCCGCCGCGGGCGGGAGTGCCGTCGTGGCGGCGGGAGCGGCCGGGCGCGGCGCCGGGGCGCTCGCGGCCGCGGGCGCGGCGGACCCGCGCACGAGGCGGGCGCTGACGTAGCCTTCCGCACCCGAGCCGGTCTTGATGTGGTACCAGTCACCCGCCTTCTCGAGCACCTCGAGCTGCTCGCCGCGGGCCACCGTGGTCACGATGGGGCTGGTCGTGCTCGGCTGCTTGCGCACGTTCGCCCGGGTGGCATCGACCTGTACGAAGTCGGCCCAGCTTCCGCCCGCGGCGAGAGACAGAGTCAGGACGAGTGAAGCGATCCGCCGCAGCGGCGTGGACATGGGCATTGCCCCCCTGTTTGGCCGAGAAGACACCGCCCCCGCGGCGTGAAGCGCGGATCGGTCGTGTGGCTGCGCATCCCTTCGAGAGAGACGCGTCGAAGCGAGGCAAACCGTCTCAGGCGGCGCGAATGTGCGGACACGGTCTCGAAGTTCGGAGGGGAAAGAGCATATACGCTAGGGGCGTGCGCGTCGCGACCTGGAACGTCAATTCCCTGAAGGCCCGCCTCGAGAAGGTGACCTGGTGGCTGGGCCGCGCGCGCCCCGACGTCCTGCTGATGCAGGAGACCAAGCTCGCGGACGCGGAGGCGCCGGTGAAGGCCTTCCGGGACGCGGGGTACGCCCTGGCCCATCACGGCGAAGGGCGCTGGAACGGGGTCGCCATCGCGAGCCGCGGCGGCATCGAGGACGTCGTCACCAACTTCGGCGAGCCGCTGCGGCCGGCGGCGACGCCGGACGTGGGCGACGACGAGCCCCTGGCGGAGGCGCGCATGATCTCCGGCCTCTGCGGCGGGGTTCGGGTGGTGTGCGTCTACGCGCCGAACGGACGCGTCGTGGGCTCCTCGTTCTACGAGGCCAAGCTGGGCTGGTTCGAGCGCCTCGCGCAGTGGCTGGCCCGAGCGGTGCGGCCCACGGACCCGCTCGTGCTGGGCGGCGACCTCAACGTGGCGCCCGAAGACCGCGACGTGTGGGACCCGCGGGCGTGCCACGGCGGCACGCACGTCTCCGCCCGCGAACGCGAGGCCTTCGCGCGGCTGAATGGCTGGGGCCTGGCCGACGCCTATCGCCTGCACCATCCGGAAGCGGGCCGTTACACCTGGTGGGATTACCGCGCGGGGAACTTCCACAAGAACTTCGGCATGCGCATCGATCACCTCCTGGTGTCGGCCCCGCTGGCCGGGCGCGTGGTGTGGGCGGAGATCGACCGCGAAGCCCGCAAGGGCAAGCCCATCCCCTCCGACCATGCGCCGCTGGTCATCGACATCGACGAGCCGGGATGCGCGTTCGACGCGGGATGGACCTCGGCGGAGGGACGGATCGCGGCGCGCCGCTCCCGCCCGGCCTGACCGCCTCATGACCTTCCCCATCCGCCCGCCCGTCGATCCGATGCTGGCCAAGCTCGCCACCGCCCTCCCCGACGGCGACGGGTGGCTCTTCGAGCCGAAATGGGACGGGTTCCGGGCCATCGTCTTCCGCGACGGGGACGAGGTGTACATCCAGAGCCGCGACCTCAAGCCCCTGGACCGCTACTTCCCCGAGCTGAGACCCGCGCTGCTGAGGAGCCTTCCCGCGCGCGCCGTGGTCGACGGCGAGATCGTGATCGCGACCGAGCACGGCCTCGATTTCGATCTCCTGCAGCTCCGACTCCATCCGGCGGCCTCGCGCGTGGCCAAGCTGGCGGAGGAGACGCCGTCCTCGTTCGTCGCCTTCGACCTCCTCGGCGAGGGCGACCGTGACCTGCGCGACCGTCCGCAGGTGCAGCGCCGGGCGGCGCTCGAGAAGGCCCTCGGGCGCGCCTCCGGATCCGTCCACCTCACGCCCTGCAGCCGCGACCGCAATGTGGCCGCCGAATGGTTCCATCGCTTCGAGGGCGCGGGCCTCGACGGCGTCATCGCCAAGCACGAGACGACCACCTACCAGCCGGGCAAGCGCGCCATGATCAAGGTCAAGCACGCGCGCACCGCGGACTGCGTGGTGGCCGGCTTCCGCTGGCACAAGAACGGTCCCGGTGAGATGGTGGGCTCGCTGCTGCTCGGCCTCTACGACGAGCGCGGACGCCTCCACCACGTCGGGGTGACCTCGTCCTTCACGGCGGCCATGCGGCGCCAGCTCGCCGGTGAGCTCGAGCCCCTGCGCAAGGACGCGCTCGCGGGCCACCCGTGGCGCGAATGGGCCGACGCGGGCGGCGCCTCGACGCGGATGCCGGGCGGCCAGAGCCGCTGGAGCCAGGGCAAGGACCTGTCCTGGGAGCCCCTGCGCCTCGAGCGCGTCTGCGAGGTCAAGTACGACCATCTGCAGGGTGACCGTTTCCGGCACGCCGCCATCTTCGCCCGCTGGCGTCCGGACAAGCAGCCCCCGGACTGCCGCTACGATCAGCTGGAGGTCACGGCTCCGGCGGAGCTCGGGGAGATCTTCGGCTCCGGAGGTTCCGCGTCATGAGGCTCGCCGCCTCGGCCGTGATCCTGGCCTTTCTGGCCGCAGGGGGGAGGCCCGCGTTGGCGGCGG
>WNFM01244042.1_pt1 | contig 14199 bp, 21 predicted proteins | sample 5400271 | NCBI WGS metagenome assembly WNFM01 (sample SAMN13153352, study PRJNA577476) | soil metagenome | isolation source: 60 cm saprolite on Douglas fir-dominated hillslope | place: USA:California | collected 2013-09-17 | reverse complement strand
ACAAAGGATCCTATCATTGACACAATTCCGTAACAGGTTTGACATAGTTCGTCTCCATTTTCCTGTTACATTCTTCCCAGATGGATAGAGCAGGTAGACTGGAATTTCTTCTCACGTCCAGACCATTCCGGAACCCGTTGAGTCGAAAGGAGAAGCGGCATTTCTCCCGCACCCTGGGGCGTGGGAGAAATGCCGCAACAATCATGATCAAACCAAACAACACTCCAGAGATCTCCGCGATCAGCTGTAGCTTGATCATCTGGGTCGTCATTCTCTTTGGTCTTACTGGCCTTGGAGTCCTCTCTCTCATTCTTACTGGGGTTGACCAAAGCAAAGCCTTCTCCCCTGCGATTCTTCTGATCGGGTATGCGCCATCACTCGCCGCGTTGTGTACGGCAGGCTTCTTGTCTGGTGCAGGTGGAGTTCGTTCGTTGCTGCGACCAATTGGGAAATGGCGCCCTGGTCTCCAGTGGTATGCCCTGGTTCTGCTTGGCCCGCTGGTGCTGGTTCTTCTGGCCAACGTGATCGATCTGGCCCTGGGTGGTGCGTTGCCACACCCATGGTTGGCTTTTCCTGAACTCGGTTCGGTCATTGGTCCGCTCATTGCCGGGTCGTTGGGGGAAGAGATTGGCTGGCGCGGGTTCGCTCAGCCGTTGTTGCAAAAACGGTATAGCGTGTTTTGGGCGAGTGTAATTATTGGCGTTCTGTGGGCTACGTGGCATTTGTGGCCAGTGATTGCACCGGGCGGCCTCGTACATCTTACGCCTCTAGACGTTGTCCAAACATACGTGCGGCTCATCTCGACCGCGATCATTTACGGTTGGATATACAACAGCACACGCGGCAGCCTTTTGCTTGTGATGCTTGCACACGCCGGGCACAACATTGCCATCGATCTTCTGCCATCGATTCCAGATGGAACAGCTCTGATTCTCGCCTTCTTGTATCTGGCAGCCGCCATTGTGGTGGTTTGGGTGACGAAAGCACAAACCTTTTCGCGTCCGAAGGGAATCTGCCCACGGGATACGCAACGAACTGACAGCAAGCAGCATAAAGAAAAAACGACCTCTCATTGAGAAAGAAACAACAACTTCTCTCACAAGGAGGACTCTCAGTGTATGATACCCAACCCGTGTATTGAGGTGCAGACCTGACCTGTTGACGGTCCCTCGGTGCCTGCCTGGTTCGCCGAGGTAGTGATCATGGTCCAGCATCTGGCAACGAATGGTCTTCTTGATGCCTTTGTTCACCAGGTGTGTTTGGTGCGTGGGCGCTTCGGCAGCTATGAATCCATCGATTTTCTCGCTCTGCTGATTGGCTATGCGATCAGCGGAGAACGGACGCTCGCTGACTTCTTTGAGCGCTTAGCTCCCTTCGGACCAGCTTTCATGGCCTTGTTTGGACGCAAAAGCCTGCCTCATTCCACGGGATGCGCAACGAGATGTACATTCGGCTAAAGTGTCTTCACAGGCTCATTCAACGCTCTAACTCTTTTCTGATAAAGGCTCAAAAATATCTCTGCCTTATGAGAGGAGGAGAACCGGGAAGAATACTCCCAAGCCAGATTACTGATAAGCTAAAACTCGTTGCGCATCGCGTGGGATGAACCCAGTTTGTTGCAAGAAACCAATGGTTTTGACAGTTGAAAATGGCTCAATTTTTGTGAAGACCGCTGTAGCGGTAGTTTGTGGACTCGGGATTTTGTCTCTCTTTAAACCCATCAACTAGTGCTCATCTGAGCTCAAATTGCTTAGTATAGATGCTCGAAATCAGGCGCGATTTCCCTTATCAACAAAGTACCGGTAGCAGGTAACCGCTCTCTCCGATCTGCTTTACGGACCACCCAACTGCTGAGAATGGGGTCAGGGACTCAGATGAACAAGCGCCGCAAGCATCCGAACTCGGCTCAATTGCTTCGGCGCGGCTCTACTGGCTGGGCGTTCAGTCCTTAAGTTGGTGCGTACGGGGGTAAAAATTTCGAGACCCCTCTTCAGCTCAGAGAGGATGGGTCACCACGAAAAAAGCTCGCTGCAAGGTGAGCTTTTTTCGTGGTGCGGGGTGGGTAGAGGTGTTACGCTTTTTGACCCGCAATGTTCACGAGCCACGACACGCCAAATTTGTCAGTGAGCATGCCAAACGTATCACCCCATGGGGCTTTCTCCAGTGGCATTGTGACGTTGCCGCCGGCCGAAAGCTTCTCGAAATAGCCTTTTAATTCTGCTTCGTTGTCACCACTCAGTGACATGCTATAGTTCGTCCCGGCTGTATACTCCATACGGTTCGGCGTGTCGGAAGCCATAAATGTAATGCCGTTGTCGGCTTCCAGCAGAGCGTGCATGACTTTGTTGTCTTCGCTGGGATCTTGAGACGCGTTGTATTCTTTGAAGGTACTCACAGCAAGTTTGCCACCAAAGACAGTTTGATAAAAGTCCATGGCTTCGCGAGCGTTGTCTTTAAAGCTCAGGTAGGGGTTCAGTTTGGTTTGCATAGTTCCTCCTCGTTGAGTATTTACGTTAGAGAGCTACTCTTCATTATACATTACAATTGTGTTCCACATTTGGATGGTTAAGCCCACTCATAGAGAAAGCCTGTCTAAAAGTGCTAGAGGACACCTGCTTTAAATTCGTTCAGCAAGTCGTAGCACCTCCTTGGTTCTACTCCCCACGATGTAAATGCAAACGTTAAACGGCTCTTACGCACCCTCGCCTTGCATGCAACATCTCCCACCGCTTCCTGCCCCGATTGCGGGACCATCTCGTCCATGTGCCATTTGTCTCCACAACGAGGGCGCCGGCGGCGCAACTCATTGGCGTAGGTCTGTCCAAATTTGAGGCACCATTGCCGGACGGTTTCATACGTGACGACGATCCCGCGTTGCGCCAAAATTTCCTCAACATCATGAAAACTGAGCGAGAAGCGGAAATACAGCCAAACAGCGTGATTGATAATCTCAGATGGGAAACGGAAACCTTTGTAGTCTGGGGAAGTGGTGTTCGTTTTCATGAAGCTATTCTAGCACATTGTTCAGTTATGCTACCAAGTTGACAATACCTCGGGGATGATTGATGCGCGCTGGATTAGCTCTCCAGGTCGTAAGCGGTGGGGTGGCGTGGCTGGTAGATCGACAGCTCAGAGCCGCTCGGCAGCTTAATCGAAGCGAGCAACCCCCAGCCCTGGTCGCTGGCTGGGTGGGAGATGATGACGCCCCTGGCAGTCAGGTCTGCCAGCGTCTTCTCGATGTCGTCACACATCAAGTAGAACTCGTGCTTGCCTGGCCCGTGATCAGCCAGCCACCGCCGGCGTCGACCCCTGCAAATCCGAGCACGTCACGGATGAAGACCCGATCAGCCTCCGCGTCGGTGCTGTAGAGAATGATGTGTGCTCCGTTGATCATGTTTCCCCTTCCCTCTCCTGGTCCTCGACCGTTCAGTTTCGTTATTCTCGATCCTCCTCTTCGCACATCAGGACAACATCCTCGTATGGTTAAGAGACCCGACGTCGTAGGAGTTAACCTGCCGTCGGCACCAACCGTGATAGTCATCCCTCGTGCGCGCGACCATGTTCAGAGATCCCCTTCTCTCTCCAGAGACATCCTACCGCTTGCGCCTCACGTTTGCAAGAGAAGGCCACGCTCATATCGCATCCCTTTTATCGATGTGGTGAGGAGGTCTCTTTAGGACAATCCAACTAACTTTGAGATCCTACATGTAGTGCTTATTGTCACAAATATTTGGCCCAGTGCCACAAATATTTGATTCAAGCGCTTTCCCTATGTTCACCTCTCGAACAAGTTTCACGAGGTCATGCCCTCTCTAGCGGAGGGCCGAGACCTCGGTCTTGTCGACAACACCCCTTGCTCCTCTGACACACACGCTCAGACGAGTTCACCAGCCTCACTCTTCTGTTGGCCGGTCTGGGAGAGCTCCAGGAGATGACCATCGGGATCGCGGAAGAAGGCTCGGACCTCATAGCCCCAGTCCACTGGCTCAGTGAGGAACTCGGCTCCGCGAGAGCGCAACACCTCGAAGGCAGCAGAGCAATCCGGCACTCGGATGGCCAACTCGCTGCTGACCCCGCCCACGTCTGCGGGCGGGGCAAAGGTCACGGTGGGCTTGTCCTTTGTAGGGCCACCTGGGACCGTGAGCAGGATCTAACCGCCCTCAAAGCTCAAGAAGCACAAGGCGCCGGGAAACTCGCGCACCACAGTCGCTCCTAGCACGTCACGATAGAACGCCAGCGAGCGAGCGTAATCGCTCACGACAAGCAGGTGCCTCAGCTCCACACCGGCGGTCGGGAAGTCATTTGTTGATGTCATTGCTTTTCCTCTCCAGTACGTATTTCATGTTAGACATGCATGAGTTTGTCGGGGTTCACTATGTTACGAATGGTCTTGATACGTTGTGCCTCCACTTCAATGGTTAGCACAGCAAAAGCTCGATCACCGGCGCGCGTGATGAGCGCCGGTTGACCATTGACTTCTGTCAATTCCACACGAGAGCCTTCTGGTAACGTGCGCCTGAATATTGGTGTGCTTGCCAGAATGAAGCGTGCCACCGCATCACGTCCAGCAATCTGGTGTAGTGCCGCTCCTTTGACTTTGCCGCCGCCATCGGCCCAGAAGGTGACATCTTCGGCCAACAGGTTCATCAAAGCGGTCATCTCACCGGCCTGCACCGCCTGGAGAAATCCGGTGAGCATCTGCCGCTGCGTTTCGGGCGGTGCTGAGAAGCGTGGCCGATGGTCGGCCAGGTGTTTCTTCGCCCGGCTGAACCACTGGCGACAGGCCACTTCGCTCTTGCCGAGAAAGATGGCAATCTCGGCATAGTCGTAATCGAAGATCTCACGCAGCAGGAAAACGGCTCGCTCAAGAGGTTGGAGCTGCTCTAAGAGCATCAGAAACGCCAGCGAGATCGACTCCTCCCTGTCGACACGCTCTTCAGGGTTGATCGATTCGAGAGTCGTCGTGGTAACGATCGGCTCCGGTAACCAGGGGCCTGGATACACTTCGCGCTTCCTGCGTGCGAGATGCAGCTGATCCATACACAAGCGGGTGATAATGGTAGTCAGAAACGCTTTGAGCGAGGTAATGGTTTCGGGCGGCGTGGTCGAATAACGCAGGTAGGTTTCCTGCACCATGTCCTCAGCATCCATCGCACTACCAAGCATGCGGTAGGCGATGGCAAAGAGGTACGTCCGGTAGCTTTCAAAGGTTTCCACCATGTTCCTCCTCCTTCGTCGTTATGCCCGGCGTGGCTGCATCTGCTTTTTCTCTGCCCTGGTTTGTTGTCGACGTTGTGCACGCCCATAGCGCCGCTTCCCTACCCACACGAAGATTCCCGGCCGCTGTGTCGCGATTGCCAGGTAGCGCACAAACCCCTCGCGAATGAGGTATCCCAACCACCCGGTGAAGTAGGGCGGCCTGGGCGTATCGTCGGGATAATTGTTGAAGCCAATCGCGTTGTGTCGCCCGAGAGCAATGCCCTGACCAAGGTAGGCAAAGCTGAGCGGTTTGGGCGTCTTGCCGCGCAGGACTGCGCTCAAGCTATCGGAGCCATGCGCGCCCATGATCGTCGCGGTGACGGCGCTCATGCGCACGCGAACTCCAGGGTCCTCAGCTGGCGTGGCCGCGTCACCAATGGCGTAGATCTCCGGGTGGGAGATCGAACGCAGAAAGGGATCGACGATAATCTGGTTGCGCTCATTGACGGACAATCCAGCTTCCCTTGCCAGCGGCGGAGCCACGAAGCCTCCCGTCCAGATACACAGGTCGCAGGCTAGTTCGCTCCCCTGGTCGATGACAACGCTCTGCGCGCGCACGGCTGTCACAGAGGTCTGATCGATGATCTCGACTCCCAGGCGCTGCAATGAACACCGGATAGAGCTGGCCACGCGCTTGCCCAGGAAGAGAGCCAAAGGCTCTCGCGTGACCAGGCGCACCTTGACATGAGGATAAGCGCTTGCCACCTCCGCCGCTGTTTCGATGCCGGTTGCTCCTCCACCGGAGACGACAATCTGGCCGCCTCTTGCCTCGATGGATGGTAATGTTTCGCGCAGTGCTGCTGCGGACAAGGGACCGCTCGCCGCGAGGGTGTAGGCGTATTGCGCCACTCCAGGGATCGTCTTTCGGTCAGTCTCACTTCCCAGCGCATAGACCAGGTAGTCGTACTCCATCCGGTGCGTTTGCTGCTGATCCTCGACCATGATTTTGCGGTGTATGGGTTCGATGCTAGTGACTCGCCCCTGAATAAACTGGATGTTCGTTCGACGCAGCATCTGTGGAAGAGAGCGCCATGGGACCACCCGATTCGCGGCAAACTGATGTAAGCGCGGGCGCTCGGTGAAGGTGTCGGATTCGTTCACCAGTGCTATCTGGACATGCTGCCGGGATACTTTGCCGACCAGGCGCATGGTAAACAACAATCCGGCATACCCCGCACCGATCACAAGAATGCGTGTTGACGGTGGTGTCTCCTGAACGGTCCTTCGATGGTCAGAAACAGGAGCGTTTGATCTAAACATATGTATACTCCAAACATTGATAGAGACCTTGTCTTGATCATCATAAGAATGATCATCACAAAGGAAGAGGGTCAAGTGGTCACTTTTGTGACAGACCACCGGAATGTTTGTCGGAACGCCGAGCGTCCTGGCATACCATCAGATCTCCTTCCAGCGCCCCCAAGCATAGCACTTCTGCGACTGCTGGTTAGACATCGCGTGCCGAATGCGTTTGAGCGGGATCGCCAGTAGTCAGATTCCAGGAGATAATGCGCCCTGGCATCAGGCGGATCAAGGCTGGACTAAAGTTTGCTGAAATGCGCTGCCCACCATCGGGTAGGGTTTCTGCGTGCCCACGAATCTCGATGCCACGCGGTTGAAATGGGGGCAGTACATCGTCTACAACGAAAGACGCCAGGCCATTGTGTGCCACGTTGCGATACTTCTGAGTCTTACCCATGTTCAAGCCGCCGATGTCAATGGTGTCCAACCCGGCATTATAGCTGAAGGTCACCGGGGCAATCTGCGGTTCACCATTTTTATTAATGGTTGCCAGCCTCCCAAGCCGTTGGATCTTTAAGTACTCCAGTTCGATGTCCGTAAACTTACTCATGATTTTACCTCCTTTGAAACGAACGTCTTCTCTCAGCTTTCAGGTGTGGGAGAACGGTTGTTACCATCCTCACCAGCATGCTGCTCATGAAGAGAGAGGGTCGAGGGGGCACATTTGTGACATACTGGCATGTCACAAATGTGCCCCCTCGACCCTCTCTCTGATTACAAGCTACCGTAAGCTCGTTTCACGTGTGCGTTCCAGCTTCTCTACGGGAGAATGCCACCGTCGTGCTTGATCTGCCCGGATGGAGGAGGCTCGGAATACACACATCAAGCGGAAGCTCTTCCACGAGAAGAGCTTCTCAAGGAGGATTACAATGATCTGGAACATCGATCCCACCCATTCACACGTATCGTTTGCTATCCGAGTCCTGGGGGTCACCACAACGAAAGGACGCTTCAACGCGTTTCGAGGTCATCTCTCTCTTGATGAGCAGAATCCTGCCAACTCCTGGGTCGAGGCTGAAGTGGATGCAGCCAGTATCGATACCCACAATATACTGCGTGATGCCCACCTGCGTTCTGCGGCCTTCTTTGCTGTCAAGAAGTATCCCACGATTGTCTTCCACAGTACGCATGTCGAACATGTCAGTGGCCAGGACTACAAAGCAACGGGGAACCTGACCCTGCATGGCGTGACGAAACCGGTCACCTTCGATGTCACCTATCGTGGTCAGCGCACGATCATGGGTGCGCTGACTGGCCTGACCGCGAAAGCGAAGGTCAACCGCCACGATTTTGGTCTGGGCCAGGGCATGAGGGTACAGTTTGCGGCGAGTGAGATGGCAACTATCGAGATTGGCCTGGAGGCGGTTCAGACTTCAGCGCAAGCGCGAGAGGCAGCGGTTATAGCTCTAGCCGAATAGCGAATGGATAGAAGGAGAACGATCATGACGACGAACATCCCATCGAATACCCCGTTACAGCAGCAGATTGATGAATTTATTGCTGAAGGGGCAAGCTGGTTACCCACCCGCCTGCTGCTGGATTTGCTCCGTCCAATCGGACAGCTCATCACCTCCGGCGCTGCCGAGCGGTCCCTCAGGGCAGGGATGCAGGCACCCAATTTCACGCTGCTCGACGCACGAGGCACCGCGGTGAAGCTCTCGCACCTGCTCGAGCAGGGACCCGTCGTCATGACCTTCTATCGTGGCGCCTGGTGTCCGTATTGCCATCTGACGTTGCGCGCCTATCAGCAGGCCTTGCCGCAGTTGCAGGCAGGAGGAGCTACACTCGTGGCGATTTCTCCGCAGACGCCGCACCATAGCAGAGCTTTGGCAGAAAAGCAGGAACTGACCTTTGCGCTCTTGAGCGATACGGGCAACCAGGTGGCGCGCCAGTTTGGACTCGTCTTCACCATTGATGAGGCGGTACGTGGTGCGTACAAGCAGGTGGGCGCGGATCTGCCTGCATTCAACGGCAAAGACTCGTGGGACCTGCCAATGGCCGGGACCTTTCTGGTCGACCAGTCTGGGACTCTGCGTCTGGCCTTTGTCGATCCTGATTTCACGCGCCGCCTTGACCCGTCAGTCGCCATCGCGCGGCTCGAAGAACTGACTTAATCTCTCGTTCACATCAGGATGTCGGAATGGATGGCTCACGCACATCCATCGGTGCTGGCTCGTCTCTGGACTTCAGCATCGCGATTGCGTAGGGTGTTATTCCAACGTTCGACATGGGCGGTTTCTCCAGTTTCTTTGCCCACGGCGGTGTGCTGTTCCTGCGGGATCACCTGTGCTGGCTACTTGGGTCATCCGTTCAAAAAATAGGCCTCTCGAGAAGGGTATAATACTTCCCCTTTGCTTGCAAACGAAGGTAGGAGAAGATAAAATCGGTAGTCGTCAACATATTCTTATGCTCGAACGCCGACAATCTCATGTAAAGGAGTAGCTTGTTTCGTGGGTCGTGTTCTTACGTATCTTCTGCAGTTGAGGGGTTTCTGCTTGGGCGTGCTTCACTCTCGCTTTCTTCAATGGACGAAACCGCTCAGTACCTCATTGCTCCTCGAAACGCTCGCCGATCTTGGCAGAAGCAAGTCCCAGCTCATCGCAGAAAACGCTCTTTTACGCCAACAGCTCCTCATTCTTCATCGGCAGGCGAAACGACCGGCTTGTAGCAAGGCGGATAGAATGCTCCTCGTGCTCCTGGCCAGGTTGGTTCGCACATGGGAGCAGGCCCTTGTTATTGTTCAACCAGACACACTGCTGCGTTGGCATCGCGAGCTCTTTCGCCTGCTCTGGAAGCGCAGGTCGAAGGCCGCTTCTCACACGCCGAAGATCGCTGCAGAAACCATCGGCTTGATCAAGGCGATGGCAGCAATGAATCGGCTCTGGGGTGCTGAGCGGATTCGTGGAGAACTTCTGAAGCTCGGCATGCATGTGTGCAAGCGGACCGTCCAGAAGTACGTGCGACATGTTCACGCACCACGACCAGGAGGGCAGAAGTGGGTGACGTTCCTGCACAACCACGCAGGGCAAATCTGGGCCTGTGACGCGCTTTCCGGTGACTGATCTCTTTTTTCGACCGCTCTTCGCTTGCTCCATCATCGAGCTCAAGACAAGACGAATGATCCATGTCGGCGTCACGAGGTCTCCTTCCGATCCCTGGGTCGTTCAACACCTACGAGAATCCACGCCGTATGGGCAAGCACCAAAGTATCTGATCTGTGATAACGATCGTAAATTTGGGTCCTGTTTCGCTCGTGTGGCGACAACGAGTGCGATTGAGCTTCTTAAAACACCGTATCACGCTCCCCGAGCCAATGCGATCTGCGAACGCTTCTTGAGGAGTGTGCGGCAAGCATGCCTTAATCACCTGTTCATCTTCCACGAGAAGCAGCTCCAACGGATGCTCAATGCGTATGCGGCGTACTTCAACCGGGCACGGCCCCATCAAGGTATTCAGCAACAAATCCCCGAACAGCATGGATCGCCTCGTTCCTCTGAGCAGACAGGGGGCAAGGTGATGGCTGTCCCAATATTAGCTGGGCTCCACCACGACTACCAAAGGGTCGCCTGATTGGCTAAAAACATGGTGGGCAATACAATAGGCCGACGAGGCGCATCCAGCTATCATCGTCGTTAGTGAAGGTACCGCTGGAAGACCTCTAACACATCTCCCGCATGGCTTCCCTGAGCGTGCTCAGCAAGGAAGCGTGTGTTTTTCTCGTAGCATTGAGGTTGTTTCGCTGAAACGACGAGAAGAACTCCCTTGCTTCTTCCTTCATCGAGTTCCATTTGGCAAGGATAGGGATGGATGGGAAAGATGAAATTGTCATTTTTTCGAACGGATACTCTAAGTAGCCATTACAGGCAATCGACGCAACCAGGTTGCGTCTCATGCTACTTGTGCGAACATTAAAAAGGCTCACTCCCCGTTTTTCAGGGAGTGAGCCTTTTGACATTGACGCAGCTAGAGTGAGATTCAGCCTGTGAGCGCCACTGGCGCGGCGTTGGAGCGAGCATGGAGACGCTCCCCGACGCTCACCACTAACCGCCTGCCGTCTGGAAGGGCGACCCGAGCTGCGTTGACGTTGCGGCAGAGCTCTTCTAAATCACGTACCAGCGCCCGGTTGTTGAAGGCGCACACTTGCAGCTGCAGCTCGTTTGTCGTCGTGGTCACCCAGCCACCCAGCTTGAAAAAGGGCCACAACCGTTGCCACCCACAGTGCTGGTAGCTCTCGCCAAAATACTGATCCCTCACCCACATGCCCAGGTTCGCCAGTCCCAGCTTCAACACTGTCATGATTTGGTCCTTGGTGTGATCGAGCTCATACATCTCCCGCGCCTGCGCCTCCAGGTCCTCTTGCCGCCTGAGCACGTACCGCAGTTCCCGGCAATAGCTCTCACATTTCGTCAAGAGGCGAAGGCTCTGCACGGCGTGCTTCTCCAGTTTCACTTTGCGCTGGCGGACTTCCCACTCTGTTGCCAGTTGCCGCGCTTTGAGAGGAAAGTAGTCCCGCTCCTCGGTTTGGCCTGTGGCTTCAAAGAGCATGACTTGCAGCGAGAGCTCACGCAAAGGCTGTTCATAACTCTGGACTTGCTCTTGCAGTTCCTGATCTTGCTCCCGCAGGTCTCTCAGGCGCCCTCGGCAAGCCTGCGCCAGGCGTTCGAAACGTTGCTGCCTCCCTTGCGCCACACGTTGGCGTTTCACCAGTTCTGAGTTGACCACAGGCTCTTTGGCGTAGCCATGATTGGTATCCAGATTGAGCGGGATTAACCAGTCGCGAATAGCATTTTCCTGACAGTTCCAGCGACTAAAGTAGGTCTGAGCGAGTTCCACCGCTTCCATACCGTGCCCGGTTGTAATCACTGGCAGCAGTTTCGGAGTCGTGGGAGCTGGCAAGGCGGCTACCGCCTGCCATCCTTCTTCCCAGAAGGACCGTTGATGCTCGGGGAGGTCAGCTTGCCACTCGCTCTCATCGGCTGCTTCGCCGCCTCCCTCAACTGGCACCAACTTGCGCCAATCGCGGATTAAAGCCACCTCGACCATGACCGCAGGATCAGCACCGTCTGGTCGCTTCAAAGCGAAGCGGGCTGCGGCTACTTCACAGATCACCTGACCGCTCGGGTTGTACCGCCATGGTTGCCACGCTCCCACCTGCTCAAACGAATGCTCCGACTCGTATTGGTCACTGCGCAGTAACGTGATGACCTGCCGTCCTTCCATCCTGAGTTGCGCGAGAAATTCAGCCGCGACCCCTTCCCGGTCGACGACGACCCGCAGCAGAGCCACCTGCCCAGTCGCTTGCTCATAACAGTGGAGCATCCGTGGTAAACCAATCGTGAGATGTTGATCCCCTCGATGCGTGGTTGCCAGGAGCGGGTGTCCATGCGCATCATGTAACACGACGAGTTCGCGGCAACCCAGGATTTTTCCGCCGAGCTTGCCCACTGGTCCCCTGGGAACGAGCACGTCACTGTAGACCGCTTTGCGATGTCCGTCCACGTAAAAGACGGCGGGATGAGCAGGCTGGTCGGAACTGGCGTGTTCCCCCTGCCACAGTGACCAGGTCCATTTCGCCATCACCTCCGTCAGACGTCCGGCTGCTCCAGCGTGTGCCAGGTGGGCGAGAAACCGTTCGGTGTAGCGCTGACTGTAGGCTCGCTGGCGACCTGTCACCAGGGCCAGCATCGTCCCGGTATAGCTGTGCAAGTCCCAGGTGCGTGCCAGGCCAGCCACCGGGAGAAACAGCAAGGTGAGAAGCAGACGCGCCACTACCGCTGGATTGAGTGGGCTCAGTCCGGGAATGGTCGGATCAGCCAACGACATGATCGCCGTGACCAGCGTGTTCAGGAGTCCCGTTTGCTGAGCGGCTGCTAGCAGCAACAAGCTGCCCACCCCTTCTTGCCAGATGGGCTGCCCGTCAGTCAGTTTTTTTTCCGTGGGGGCAAAAGTCACGTCGAAGCAGCAGCCCAGCGCTCCTCGAGTGAGAAGAGAAAGGCTTCGCGTTTGTGACGGAAACGAAAGCGCGTCAGTTGTTCCCGCTGCGCAATGCTAGCTTCGCGACGGAGCTCTCGCCAGCGGACGCGCTCGAGCCGAGAGGCGTGCTCGACCAGTTGTTGACGCCTGGGCGCATCTTGCTGCCACCACTCGTAATAAGCCACCGAGCGCCCATAGCGCAACAGATATCCATTCCAGTTCTTGCGACCGCTGATGCGGCGATAGCGCGTCTTGAGGGCGCGGATGCTGCGTTCCATCTCATTGTTGGTGCGCGGGAAACCCTCCTGGTCGTAGCACTGCACCAGGTGCGGCCGCAGGTTGGAGAGTTGCTGCAGAAACGCGGTGAGGCACTCCTGCTCCAGCTCGCACAGCGTGCCATCGGTCAGGTGCCTTGACATCTGCTTGCGCCAGCTATCCAGACGACGGCCGACCTTCGCGTTGCTCACCACTGCTCCTGCCGGGACCCAACTGCTCTCCAGGATCTGCTCAACATCCAGCACCCATTGGTGCATGCGCTTGACCTGCGCCAGCTGCTCCCTCCAGGCGGCCCGCTCGGCCACAATGGCACAGAGGCGCGCCAACTTCTGGGCCGCAAGCAGGCTCACTGCTGCCCCTTTTTTGCAAGCCGCTGCAGGCTGGCTTCCACGTCGTCCAACGCCTGGGCTGCTTCCACCGCCGCATACTTGAAAGGCTGCACCCCATCGGTGTTGAGGGCGGTCAAGATCCCCGAGGCGTAGTCATCGAGCGCCGTGAGTTGTTCGGCTTCCTTGGGTGAGGCCTGGGGAATCTGCTGCTTGCGCTGCTTGCGCACCTCTCGTACCTTAGGCTGCAGCCGCTTGCGCATGGCTGTTTTGATCTTCTTATCGGCTTCAAAAGCTGGTTGCGACGCATCGCGCAACGCATGGAACTGGCACACCTGATGCGGCACCTTCGGCCACAGCTGCTCCACCGCTTGCAACTCACTTTCCTGGGCGTCGGTGATCGTGCCCAGCACCGGCACCCCTAGCGTCACCACCGGAGCTAAGAGCGCTTTCATCACCGCCGTCTCCGATGAGGTCACTTGCTCGGCGGCCAATACCCGTCCGGTCAGCGCATCACGCCCCATGTAGATCGTCTCGTTGCCTTTCGTCTTCCTGGATGCCATCCACCGAGACGATGATGCCTCCATTCTGCTTGACTTGTGCCAACCACTCCTGGTCATCTTTCACCTCACTGCTGGCTCGTAGCAGCGTCCAGTAGGCCTCAAACAGATACAAGATCTCGCGCCGCGCAATCGTCACCTCCAACGGGGCTAACCGCTCCAGCAACTCCTGATGCACTTCATCCACCGTCTGATGTTTGCCCAGGCGCAGCCGTCCCACCAGCAGCACGATATCCAGGCCGTACGTAAAGCCAGGCAGCGCCAGCGCATCGGCGGCCGGGCTGCGATACGTTCGCTGATGTCCCGGGCACTGCGCATCTGGGCAGCGATAGCCCGCGTGGATCAGTCGGATCACCCCGTCCAATCGGATCACCGTGCGCCTGGTCAACGTCATCGCCTGCTGGAGCGTCCGATGGCATACTGGGCATTCATGTTCGGTCGGTCGATACCAGCGTCGCGTCACACTTGCATACGTTCTGCGTCGTTTCATGGGCCTGCTCCTT
>WNFM01194465.1_pt3 | contig 14200 bp, 10 predicted proteins | sample 5400271 | NCBI WGS metagenome assembly WNFM01 (sample SAMN13153352, study PRJNA577476) | soil metagenome | isolation source: 60 cm saprolite on Douglas fir-dominated hillslope | place: USA:California | collected 2013-09-17 | reverse complement strand
GTCCCGCGATCCCGGATGGTCGAGCGCAGGGCCGCGAATTCTTCGTCGTTGTGGTTCATGGTGGGCTGGTGGCGAGCGGGCTTCGAGCCGAAAATATCATATTCGGTTCGAGGCTCGAGGTTCGAGTGTTCGAGGTGTTTCGAAAGGCCCCGAAACGGTCCCCGATCCTCGACCCTCGAACCTCGATCCTCGCCCTTGAGATGGAAAACGGTCCCGTTGGAATGAGTCTTGAAAGGACGAGGTCAGGGCCCCACTCATCGAGATGGTAAGGCTGAGGTCCATAAGTGGTTGCATTCGCTGGTGGTTATGCTACACTACGGGTGTTCCAAGCAATTCTACCAACCGGTCGCCTCCCAGCCGACCGTTTGGCCGTATCCGGAGGACGCGTGCGCCTGATCCGCCCGACACTCGTCATTAGAGCGCTCTCGACGCTGCTGGGCGTCGTCGCGTGCGTGCCCGCTACGGTTGCCGCCGCCGGCACGGCTCAGCGAAAGCCGGCCGCGACGCATCGCACCTCCGCACCCGCCGCGCGAAGGAAGCCCNNNGCGCGCGAACAGGCCCGGCTCCGCAGCCTCGCGTCGCTCCAGGAGGCGATGACGCCGCGGTTCAAGACCGATGCGGCAGGCCAGGTCGTGCCCGACATCCGCGCGGCGGCCGCCATCGTCTTCAACCCGGTCACGGGCCAGGTCCTTTACGAAGAGAACTCCCAGGACAAGCGCTCGATCGCCAGCATCACCAAGGTGATGACGGCGCTGGTGTACCTCGAAGACAATCCCGACCTGAACACCGAAGTCACCATCCAGCGGAGCGACGTGTTCGCGGCGTCGACGACGTATCTCAAGGCGAACGATCGGATCACGGCGTCCGAGCTGCTGCACCTCCTGTTGATTCCGTCCGACAACGGCGCGGCGCGCGCGCTCGCGCGCACGTCGCACGGCGGCACGGCGGCGTTCGTCGAGCGCATGAACGAAAAGGCGATCGAGCTCGGGCTGCAGAACACGTCGTTCGCCGATCCGTCGGGCCTGAACGCCAACAACGTGTCCTCGGCGTTCGACCTCTCGCACCTGATTACCGTCGCCGCGAGCGACGAGCGGATCGCCTCGATCATGCGCACGCCGACCTACACGGTCGCGACCAGCCGCCGGATGATTCCGATCCACAGCACGAACCATATCGTGATGAACGGCGACGTCGACGTCATGGCGGGGAAGACCGGCTTCATCACCAAGTCGGGCTATTGCCTGGCGACGCTCCTTCGCCTTCCCACGGGCAATCCCGTCGCCGTGGTGGTGCTCGGCGCGACGTCGAACAACGGCCGCTTCTGGGAGACGCGACATCTCTTCAGCTGGCTCAATACGAAGGCGTCTGAGCTCTTCAAAGAGCAGACTCAGACGCCGAAGTAGGCTTTGGGCTTTGGGCTTTAGGCTTTGGGCTTTGGGCCGGCGGAAACGCCGGCCCTTTTTGTTCTTGCCTAAAGCCACCTAAAGCCACCTAAAGCCCAAAGCCCAAAGCCTACGTGCAACGTCAGCGATAGCCTCGCTGGACGGCCGCCGCGTCGAGAGGAAGCGTGGCGATCGTGTCGACGACGGGCATGACCTGGCGGGGTGCGTTGCGGCCGTCGAAGGCCTTCACGTAGCGCTGGCAGACGTCGCAGCCGTTGAGGCGATACCAGCCGTCGCGCGTGGCGAAGGACGTGATCCTGGTGCGGTCGGCGTTCAGGCACCACGGGCAGGCGAGTTGATCGAACCGCCAGCGCGAGGTGCAGCGGGAGCAGATGAGCAGTCGCTCGGCGGCCGGCGTGATCACCGAGAAGTCGGGCTCGCCGCCGCAGAGCGGGCAGTTGCCGTGGGGCCAGCCCGGGAACTGCGTGCGCGCCATGATCGCGTCGGCGCAACGCGAAAGGAACGGCCGCATCGCCTGGAGCAGGAGGGGCTCGAGGCCCGCAATCCCCGGATCGGCCTCGTGGCCGCCCGCGGGAACCGGTCTGGCGGCCTCGTACCAGTTGCGAATCGCCCCCCTGAGGAGCTCGGCGTCGCCAGCCAGCGCCTCGACGCGCCGGTAGTCGTCCCCGTCGATCGCCTCGTGGGTCCGCATCGCATCCGCGGTCGAGCGCACCAGAAATCTCAAGTCGCTCCAGTCGATCGGCACCTGCTCGAACGCCAGGATGGGCGCGCCCGCGGCGAGCGCCTGTTCCAGCGTCGCCGCGTCGAGGCTCATGGAGGGCAGGGGCACGCGGGACTGGACGCGGCGCTGCATGGCGAGCAGCTGGATCTGGAGGTCGATCGCCGACGCCAGCTCCGGCTGGTCTTCCTTCAGCTGCCGGAGCTCGGCGACCTCGCGCGGCTCGGCCCGTGTCGGCGCCGGCTTGTCCAACGGTTTGTCCAAGGGTCGATTCTAGTCAATGCCGGACGGCAAATGCCATCCTTCGCGGCGAGGCGGGTCTGCCAAAAAAAACGGGCGGCCCGATCTCCCAGGCCGCCCGCTCCACTCTGCAATCTTCAGTCTAGAAGCTCCACCTTCCGCCGATGCGGATCTGGCGGGGCGCCTGGATGGCGCCCGGCGTGCCGAACGGCAGCGGGAACGACGCGCCGGTGGGCAGCCGCACCGACGTCGCGCGCGTCACGCGGCTCGTCACGATGCCCTTGTTGAACGCGTTCGTAATGTCCGAGTAGATCCCGATCCGGTTGTTGCCCGGGAGACTGAAGTTCTTCTCGATGCGCAGGTCGAGCTGATACAGGTTCGGGAGGTGGTAGGCGCCGCGCGGCGCGATGAGGATGCGCCGGTAGCTGGACGACAAGCCTCCCGTATTGAGCCCGCTCGTCGCGGAGCTCGAGAACTGCTGGATGCGGCCGTAGGGCAACCCGCTCGTCCCCAGCAAGTACGCGTTGATGGACGCTTCAATCACCGGGATCTGGTAGCTCCCCAGCAGCTTGAACTCGTGCTTCGGCGTATTGCTCGCCTCCCCCTCCGTGTTGACGAACGCGAGGTTCGGCGACTCGAACTGCCGCGTGGTGACCTGCGCGGAGCTCGTGTTGTCGACGTTGCCGGTCGCCTTCGCGTACACGTAGGAGACCTGCGACTGCCAGCGGTTCGTGTACCGCTTGTTGAGCACGGCCATGAAGGCGCGGTATTTCCGGAACGGGTGCGCCGTCCCGATCACGTTGCCGCTGGGGTCGAGGTACTGGAACCCCTCGACGTTGCGGATCAGGTAATCCGTGTTCGAGGCGGTCTTGTTCGCCCAGCGGTAGAGCGTGATCGGCGTGCCCAGGTCGGTGTTGAGCGTGACCGGAAGCCACCGTGCGGACTGCGCGACGGAGTTGACGAAGTTCTTGTTGTCGCGCCAGATACCCGTCACCGACAGCCGCATCGAGCCGCTCAGGGCGCGCTCGAAGCCGACCGTCGTCTCGTCGACGCGCGGGTGCTTGATGTCGCTCGCGATCTTGTACGGGACATACGGCTTGGTGTCGACGACCCCCGTCAGCTTGTAGGCCGAGTTGAAGCTGTAGGTGATGTAGTCCCCGATCCCGGGCAACGCGCTTGTAAAGAGCTGCGTCTGGGCCCCCTCGTAATAGAGGCCGTAGGAGCCCTTCACGACGGTCCGGTTGTCGCCCGTCAGATCCAGGGCCGCCCCGAGACGCGGCGCCCAGTTCTTGCTGCTGTAGACGTTGCCGCCGGTCTTCCCCCCGCCCTGGACGAAATCACCGCGAACGCCGCCGTTGATCGTCAGGCGGTTGGTGGCGTGCCACGCGTCCTGCGCGAACACCGATTGCCGCATGTTCTTCGCGCTGACGTCATACCCGTACGAATAGGCGTAGTAGGGTTGGCCCGGACCGTATTCGTAGAACACGACCCCGTTGTTGTAGCCATAGCGGTCGCGGGTCGTGCTGCGCTCGATTTCCCCGCCGAACTTCAGCTCGTGGCGGCCGAATTTGTCGGCGTAGTGCGTAATGGACGAATTGACCTGGTTGCGGCCGCGATCGGCATAGTAGAACCATCCCTGCGAGTCCGACACCAGGCCGGTGTTCACGTTGACGCGCTTGGACAGCTTCGACTCGGGGTTGAGGTCGTAGAACCCCCACCAGCCGGTGTACTTCGACTCGAGGAACGTGTTCGAGTTGAAGATGTGGCGCTGCTGCAGGAACCACACGTATTCCGGCGCGTCCTCGCGGTTGGTCAGCTGGTCGGTGGCGATGAGCGCCGAGACGCCGGCACGGCCGATGATGTTGTACGAGTCGTACTGGACGTGGCCGGTGATATTGTCGCTCGGGCTCGGCTGCCACGTCAGCTTGAAGTTGAGCCGCGGGCTGACCTCGTGCCGCTTGGTGACGCCGCCTGTCGGATCGGTCTCCAGGAGGAACCGCTGCGCGCTGGCGAAGAAGAACAGCTTGTTCTGCTTCAGCGGCCCGCCGATCTGTGTCGTGATGTCGGCGTAGTGCTTCACTTTCGCGGGATCCGCGAGCGTCGGGTTCGCCGCCGCCACCGCGGCCGGCACGTTCTTCCCGCCCAGGCCCGAGTTGGTCCCGAAGAAGTCGAACAGGCCGCTGAACCGGTTGCCGCCGGACTTCGTGATCGTGTTCACCACCGCGCCCGTGAAGCCGCCGTACTCCGCAGGCGCGCCGAGCCCCTGGAACTGGATCTCCTCGACGACGTTGTAGTTGTAGAAGGTCCACGCCGTGCCGCCACTCGGATCGCGCGTGTCGACGCCGTCGATGAGGAGGGCGTTGCCCGACCCGGCGCCTGCGCCGTAGGCGGAGCTGTTGTTGATGCCCGGCGCGTAGTTCAGCACGTTGATCGCCGTGCGGGTGATCGGCGCGCTGAAGAGGAGCGACTGCGAGATCGTCGTCTCCGTGGCGCTGCTCTTGACGTCCACGACCGGCGACTCGCCGGTGACGGTGATGTTCGCTTCGACGCCCTTCACTTTCAGGGTGAGATCGATGGCCAGCTCGCGTCCCGGAGAGATCACGAGCTCGGTGCGCGTCGCCTTCCCGAATCCGGAGAGGTCGGCGATTATCTGGAAGGTGCCGACTTCGAGCGCCGGAAAGCGATAGACGCCGGCGCTGTCGGTGACCTGCGTCTGGGTACCCTGCTTGCCGACGAGCGTCACCGTGACGCCCGGCAGGACCGCGCCCTGCTCGTCCTTGATGGTGCCCGTGATCGAGCCCGTCAAGGTTTGCGCCAGGGCCGGTGCCGCGACGGTCGCTGCCAAGAGCAGCGCCGCGGCCGTCCTGAACACGTTCTGCATGTGTGACATACCTTTCTCGCTGCCTTAGCGGATGGGTGACTTGACCGGCTTCCGGTCGTGTTGAATGGACCACAACGTCAGGCCGGTCCCGGCGCCCATCAACGCGAGCGTGACCTTGCCGCGCGTGCTTTTGAAGAACGAGCCCGGCGAGCTCGGCGCGCCCGCGGGCTGCCCGCCCTGGCTGCGTCGCATCGTCCCGCCGTCGCCGCGCCGCGGCTTCGGCGAGACCAGCACCTGGCGGCTCGCGGGGGACAGGCGGGTGAGTGTCCCGTCGGTCCTGGCTGCGGCGGTCTCACCCGCCGCGCACGGTACTGCGGCCGCGCCGAGCGCCACGGTGACGCTGAGGGCGAGGGTCGCTGTACGGCTGATCAACCGTCTCACGTGTAACCTCCCTTTATCGCTGGTGTGCCTGTCCGTGAAAATTCTGTGACAAGCAAGACACTGCGAGCAATCGCAGTGCCCACTCTGGCGGCACACGTCCGGATGGCGTAAGTTGTAGTGGTAAACTAGCTTGCCGTCAAGCACCAGCTGAAAGTTGCGGGGACGAACGGTGGTACTCCAGCAGAGCGGATCCAACTGATTGAATCGTGCGGAATAAGAAGATCCTCCTCTCCACGGCTCTCGTCGTGGGGATTGGCGTCGCCGGAGTCTATCGATTCTCGCCGCATCGCGTGGTCACCGGCGGAACCGATTTCGGGACCCTGCCGCGCGGCGTCGACCCCCGCGGTCTGAATCTCGTCGTCGTCACGCTCGACACCACGCGCGCCGATCGGCTCGGCGCCTACGGCTACCAGAACGCCGGGACGCCCAACCTCGACGCGCTCGCGCGGGACGGCGTGCTGTTCGATCACGCGAGCACCGCGGCCCCCATCACCCTGCCGGCCCACTCGTCGATCTTTACCGGGCGTTTTCCGCCGCAGCACGGCGTGCGCGACAACGGCGGCTATTACCTGAGCGACAAGGAACAGACGCTCGCGGAGACCCTGAAGGCCCGCGGCTACGCCACCGGCGGGTTCATCGCGGCGTACGTGCTCGACTCGAAGTGGGGCATCGCGCAGGGCTTCGAGACCTATTTCGACGATTTCGATCTGTCCAAGTACAAGGTCTTTTCCATGGGCGCCATCCAGCGCCCGGGCAACGAGGTCGTCGACCACGCGCTGCCGTGGATCGATCAGCACCGCGACCGGCCGTTCTTTGCATGGGTGCACCTGTACGACGCGCACGCCCCCTACAATCCGCCCGAACCGTTCAAGAGCCGCCATCCGGGCGACCCGTACCAGGGGGAGATTTCGTTCGCGGACTCGCAGGTAGGCCGGGTCGTGCAGTTCCTGCGCGACCGCGATCTCTTCGAACGCACGGTCATCGTCGTCCTCGGCGATCACGGCGAGAGCCTGAACGACCACGGCGAACAGGGCCACGGCTTCTTCGTCTACGAAAGCGTGGTCCACGTGCCGATGCTGATCAGGACGCCGTATTCGGCGATGAAGGGCCGGCACGTCACCGACTCGGTCCGGTCGATTGACGTGATGCCGACCGCGCTCGATCTGCTCGGCGTGCCGAAGCCGGCCGGCGTCGCGATCGACGGCGTCAGCGTGACGGCGCTGATGACGGGGGCCCGGCCCGACCTGGGGCTGGAGGCGTACGCGGAGGCGGTCTACCCGCTGCACCATTTCGGCTGGAGCGATTTGCGCGCGCTTCGGCAGGGGCGCTACAAGCTGATTGCCGCGCCGCGCCCCGAGCTCTACGATCTGCAGGAGGATCCGGCGGAAGCGACCAACCTCTTCCCAGCGCGCCAGGCGCTCGGCGATCGAATGCTCGGCCGGCTCGCCGAGATGGAAGCGCACTTCAGGACGTCCGCGCAGGCGAAGAGCGAAACGGTCGAGATCGATCCGGACGCGAAGGCGCGGCTGGCGGCCCTCGGGTACGTCGGCTCGTTCGTCGCGAGAGTCGGCGACGACGGGTCGCGCGCGGGGCTGGCCGATCCGAAAGACAAGGTGGGCCTGTTCAACAAAATCACGCAGGCGCGCGACCTGGGCAAGGACGAAAACGAGCTCGCCGCGGCGATGACGATGCTGGAGGACGTCCTGAAGGAGGATCCGAAGGTCATCGACGCCTGGTTCACGCTCGGCAACATGGCCGGCCGCCGCGGCCGCCAGGAGGAGGCGATCGCGCACTTCAAGCACGCGCTCGCCCTGAAGCCCGACGACGAGGAAGCCGTCATCAACATGGCGCACGCGTACCGGAAGCTGGGACGCGACGAGGACGCGCTGGTGGGGTTCCGGCGGTTCATGGAGCTCGATCCGAAGAACGCCCAGGTGCACTACGAAATCGCGCAGATCATGATCGATCGCGGCGAGTACGCGACCGCCGCCAGCGAGCTGCACGCGGCGCTGGCGGTCGAGCCCAAAATGGCGGCCGCGCGGAACGCCCTCGGCGTCGTGGCGCTGAACCAGGGCGACCTGCCGTCCGCCGAAGCGCAGATCCGGCAGGCCCTCGAGATGAAGCCCGACGTCCGCCTCGCGCACTTCAACCTGGCGCTCGTCGCCGAGAAGCGGAACGATCCCGCGACGGCGCAGGCGGAATACCGGCGCGAGCTCGAGCTGCACCCGAACAACTTCAAGGCCGCGTTCAACCTGGGAAAGCTGTACGAGGCTCAGCGGCGGCCGGCGGAGCAGGAAGCCGCCTATCGGACGGCCATCGCGGCCAATCCGGAGTTCGGCGAAGGATACTTCTACCTGGCGAAGCTGCTGCTCGACCAGGGACGCGGCTTCGACGAAGCCGTGACGCTGGCCAGAAAGGGCCTCGAAGTGGCGCCGGCGTCGGCGTACGCGCCGCTCGGCCACTATGTGCTGGCGGACTTGTATAGCCGCCTGGGCCGCGCGGCAGAGGCGGCCGCTGAGGCGCAAAAGGGCCGGGAACTCGAAAAAAAGACAACGAGAGGGTAATGGCGAAGCGAACGACGACACCGAAGACACCCGCAAGGATTGTGAGGAAGCCGGCTTCACCGAAGGCCGCCGCGCCGAAGGCACCGAAAGCGCCTCGCACCCTTGGCACCCTTAGCACCGTTAGCCCCCTTAGCACCTCGTCAACCAGCTTGGACATCCTGATGGTGACCCCGGAGGCGCGGCCGTTCGCGAAGACCGGCGGGCTCGCGGATGTGTGCGGCGCGCTCCCGCGCGCGCTCGCGGCGCTCGGGCACCGCGTGACGATCGTGCTGCCGAAGTATCGGAGCGTCGTCACCGGCGGCGCCGCGGGGACGCCGGCCGACATTCCCTTCGGCGCGCACAGCTATCCGGTGCGTTTCGTCGAGCAGCGCGTATCGGACGGCGTCACCGCGGTCCTCGTCGACGCGCCGGCGTTGTACGACCGCGACGGTCTCTATGGCGACAGCCGAGGCGAGTACGGGGACAACGCGTTCCGCTTCGCGGTGCTCTGCCGCGGCGCGCTGGAGCTCGCGCGGCTGCGTGGGGCGCGGCCGTCGGTCATCCACGCGCACGACTGGCAGGGGGCGCTCGCCCCGGTGTACGCGCGCACCGTGCTGCGCGACGATCCGATCATCGGCGGAGTGCGCACGGTGCTGACGATCCACAACCTGGCGTTCCAGGGCAACTTCGATCCCTCGGAGCTGACCTGGATCGGCCTCGGCCGCGACCTCTTGACGCCCGAGCTGCTCGAGTTCTGGGGACGCGGGAGCGCGCTGAAGGGGGGCGTGGTCTTCGCCGACAAGATCACGACCGTGAGCCCCACTTACGCCACGGAGATTCTGACGCCGGAGTACGGCTTCGGCTTCAACGGCATCCTGGCGCGCCGCGCGCCCGATCTCGTCGGCATCCTCAACGGCATCGACACCGAGGCCTGGAATCCGGCGACCGACCCGTACCTGCCGGCGCACTTCGACGGGGAATCGCTCGACCGGAAGGCGGTCGTCAAGCGGGCGCTGCTGGCCTCCGTCGATCTGCCGCACGACGAGGCGGCGATGCGGCGTCCGGTGATCGGCATGGTGACGCGCCTGACGCACCAGAAGGGGTGCGACCTCGTGGCCGGGGCGGCCGATCGCCTCATGGGCGTCGACGCGGCTTGGGTGATGCTCGGCAGCGGCGACGGCTGGTGCGAGGACCTGTGGCGGCACCTCGCGGCCCGGTATCCCGGACGCGTCGCGGCCCGGATCGGCTTCGACGAAGAGCTCGCGCACCTCATCGAGGCGGGCGCCGATATGTTCCTGATGCCGTCCTGGTACGAGCCCTGCGGACTGAACCAGATGTACAGCCAGCGCTACGGCACCGTGCCGATCGTCCGCGCCACCGGCGGCCTCAACGATACGGTCGTGGACGTGGACGAGTCGCCGGACGCGGCGACGGGGTTCAAGTTCCGCGACTACACGCCCGACGGGGTCGGCTGGGCCGTGGACCGCGCCCTCGGCGCGTTCCGCAACTCGCAGAGCTGGAAGGCCATCCAGCGAAATGGCATGCGGCGGGACTTCTCCTGGGACGTTTCGGCCCGGGAATATGTCAAAGTGTATAGAGGAGTTTGATACCCACATGGCATCGGACAAGGTACAGACGATCACGGACGGCAATTTCGAAGACTTGATCGGCGGCGGCACGCCCGTGCTCGTGGATTTCTGGGCGGAATGGTGCGGCCCCTGCCGGCGGCTCGCGCCGACGGTCGAGGAGCTCGCCGGGGACTACGACGGCAAGGTCGTGGTCGGCAAGATGAACGTGGACGAGAACCCCAACACGACGTTCAAGTTCAGCATCCGGGGCATCCCGACGCTGCTGCTCTTCAAGGGGGGCCAGGTCGTGGAACAGGTCGTGGGCCTGGCCGACAAGGACGCCCTCAAGAAGGTCATCGACAAGCACGTCGCGTAAATGTCCACCCGTAACGTGATCATCATCGGCTCGGGTCCCGCGGGCCTGACCGCCGCGCTCTACAGCGCCCGCGCCAACCTGAAACCGCTGCTCATCGAAGGGCTCGAGGCGGGCGGGCAGTTGATGCTCACCACGCTCGTCGAGAACTGGCCCGGCTTCCGAGACGGCATCATGGGCCCCGAGCTGATGGGGGACATGCGCGCGCAGGCCGAACGGTTCGGCGCGGAGATCGTCCGCGGCAACGTGACGTCGGTCGATCTGCTCTCCTACCCCTACCTCGTCAAGACGGCCGACGGCGTCCATCGGTGCCGCGCGCTGATCATCGCGACGGGGGCGACGGCACGCCTGCTCGGCCTGCCGTCGGAGCGGGCGCTGCTCGGCCACGGCGTGTCGACGTGCGCGACCTGCGACGGGTATTTCTTCCGCGGCAAGCCGATCGCCGTCGTCGGCGGCGGCGACTCGGCGATGGAGGAAGCCATTTTCCTCACGAAGTTCGCCTCGCACGTGACGGTCGTGCACCGCCGCGCCACGCTGCGCGCGTCGAAGATCATGCAGGACAAGGCGTTCGCCAACCCGAAGATCGCGTTCGAGTGGAACACGGAGATCGAGGCGATCGAGGACGCGGGGAAGGGCGAAGTCACGGCGATGGTGCTCCGCAACAGCCTCACCGGCGCGCGGAAGGCGATCGTCGTCGACGGGGTCTTCGTCGCGATCGGCCACACGCCGAACACCGAGCTGTTCCTGGGACAGGTCGAGACCGATCCGAACGGCTACATCATCACGCACTCGGGCTCGCGCACCACCGTGCCTGGCGTCTTCGCGTGCGGCGACGTCCAGGATCACCACTACCGCCAGGCGATTACGGCCGCGGGGTCCGGGTGCATGGCGGCCATCGACGCAGAAAAGTATCTGGAAGGGCTTCCGCAGCATCTCGGGGAAGCCCAGGCGACGGCGTAATTTGGAAATGTGGGAATGTGGAAATCTGGAAATTTCCACATTCCCACATTTCCACATTTCCAAATTCAATCGATCCAGCCGCCGCCGAGGACGAAGTCTCCGTCGTAGAACACGACGGCCTGTCCCGGCGTCACGGCGGACTGCGGCGCGTCGAAGGCGACGTGCACCGTGTCATCGCCACCCGGCGTGATCGTGGCGGGCGCCTCCGCGTGCCGGTAGCGGATGCGCGCGGACGCGCGGATCGGCGAGGCCGGCGCCTCGCCGCTCATCCAGTTGACCCGCGACGCGGTGAGCGTGTCCCGCTCGAGCGCCTCGCGCGGGCCCACCGTCACCGACGCCTGGCCGGCGTCGATGCCCAGGACGTAGAGCGGAATCCCGGTCGCGAGCCCGAGCCCCTTGCGCTGGCCGATCGTGAACCGGTGGACCCCGTCGTGCCGGCCGAGGACGCGCCCGTCGCCGTCGCGGATTGCCCCCGCGGGCATCTCGGCGCGCGCGCCGACGAACTCCGGATGCTCGCCGGCGGCGACGAAGCAGATCTCCTGGCTGTCCTTCTTCTCCGCCACGTTGAGCCCGAGCCGGCGGGCCTCTTCGCGGACGGCGGCCTTGTCCAGCGAACCTACCGGGAACCGCGCGCGCGCGAGCTGCGCCTGCGTCAGCGTGAACAGGAAATACGACTGGTCCTTCTGGCGGTCCACGCCCTTCTTCAAGCGGTAGCGCCGGGTGCTCTCGTCGACATCGACCTGCGCGAAGTGCCCCGTGGCCACCGCCTCCGCGCCGAACCCCTGCGCGCGCTCGACGAGCGAGGCGAACTTCAGGTCGCCGTTGCAGTGCACGCAGGGAATCGGCGTCCGCCCCGCCGCGTACTCGCGCACGAAGTCGGAGATGACGTGCTCCTGGAACTTGCGCTCGAAATTGACGATGTAGTGGGGGATGCCGATCGTTCGGGCGACGCGGCGCGCGTCGTACAGGTCGTCGACCGTGCAGCAGCTGCCGAAGCGCGCCTCCCCCTGGGTCTGGTCATACAGCTGCATCGACAGGCCGATCACGTCGTGCCCGTCGCGCGCGAGCCGCGCCGCCGCGACCGACGAATCCACGCCGCCGCTCATCGCCACGACAATCCGCATGACTTGATCTGGTGATCTCGTGAACGTGGTGATTTGGTGATGTGTCGCTGTCTCAGGCGCCGGCGGTAGCCGGCGCAAAGCAAAATCACCAGATCAGCAAATCATCCAATCACCAAATCTACCTCCTCACCAGTGAGCGAAGCTTCCCCACGACGGTCGGAAGCTTCGCGATCAAGCTGTCCACCTGCGCCTGCGTGTTGCCGGCGCCCAGGCTGAAGCGGATGGAGCTCTGCGTGCGGTGCGAGGGGAGGCCCATCGCGCGCAGCACGTGCGACGGCTCGAGCGTGCCCGACGAGCACGCCGATCCCGTCGAGACCGCGAAGCCCTCGAGGTCGAGCGCGATCAGGAGCGACTCCGCCTCGACGCCGTCGAAGCTGATGTTCGTGGTGTTGGGCACGCGTCCCGCGCGGGCGCCGTTGACGACGGTCCCGCTGACGGCCTGGAGGATGCCGTCCTCGAGGCGGTCGCGCAGCGCGGCGGTGCGCGCGGCGTCCGCCGGCAGCTTGCCCAGCGCCAGGCGCGCCGCCACGCCCATCCCGGCGATGCCCGGGACGTTCTCGGTGCCGCCGCGCCGGTTCCGCTCGTGCTTGCCGCCGGTCATCGTGGACACGAGCCGCGTGCCGCGGCGAATCCAGAGCGCGCCGGCCCCCTTGGGCCCGTTGAACTTGTGCGCCGACAGCGTCAGCAGGTCGACGCCGAGGGCCCCGACGCCGACTGGAATCTTGCCGACCGACTGCACCGCGTCGGTGTGCATGAGCGCGCCGTGCTCGTGCGCGATGGCCGCCAGATCCGCGATCGGCTGAATCGTGCCGATCTCGTTGTTCGCGTGCATCACCGAGACGATCGCCGTCCCGCGCGTGATGGCGGCGGCGAGCGACGCGGGCGCCACGATGCCGGTCGAGTCGACCGGGAGCAGGGTCGAGGTCCAGCCGCGCTTCACGAGCGCCTTCACGGTGTTGAGCACCGCCTCGTGCTCGATGCTGCTGGTGATGATGTGACGCTTGCCGGATGGCTCCAGTGCCTCCGCAGCGCCGCGCAGCGCGAGATTGTCGGACTCGGTGCCGCCGCTCGTGAACACGATCTCGGCCGGCTCGGCCCCGACGAGCCGGCCGACCCACGTCCGTGCCTCGTCCATGAGCGCCTTGGCGCGCTGGCCGAAGTGATGCACGCTCGACGCGTTGCCGAAATCCTCGCCGAGCGCGCGCGCCACGGCCTCGATGACCGCCGGGTCAGGAGGAGTGGTCGCGTTGTGGTCGAAGTAGGCGCGGGGCATTTGGAAATTTGGAAATGTGGAAATGTGGGGATCCGTGAAATTTCCAAATTCCCACATTCCCCAGTTTCCCAATTCTATCATTTCCCGTAAGTCTCAGCAGTAAAAGGACTAGACAGGGGTCGGAGGCGGTCATATACTGACCAGACCTGCTTCCCCAGCGACCCCTGCGAGGTCAACTACGGACAGGTGGAGAGTGTGCCATGTGGAAACGGGATGACGCGGTCAAGCCGGCGCCCCCTGGCGGCGGTCCGGCCGCGGCGGGAACCGGTCAGAGCAACCAGAACAATGTCTTTACCCCGCCCGCGCCCGACGCGGCGCGCACCAGCGACGCAGCTCGCGGAATGGAGAAGGGTCCCGTGAATATCGGAAAATCCGTCATCATCAAGGGTGAGCTGACCGGGAGCGAGGATCTGACGATCGAGGGACACGTCGAGGGCAAGATCGAACTGCGCCAGAACGTGCTGACCATCGGGCCCAACGGACGAATCAAGGCGCAGGTCTTCGCGAAGTCCGTCGTGATCCTCGGCGAGGTGACCGGCAACGTGACCGCGAGCGAAAAGGTCGACCTGCGCGACAACGGCTCCGTCGACGGCGACATCGCCGCGCCGCGCGTGGCGATCGCCGAAGGCGCGCACTTCCGCGGCAGCATCGACATGCAGCGCGCGGCCGCGAAGCCGGGCGAGACGCCCAAGCCCGGTGACGCCGCGAGCAAGCCCGCGACACCCGCGCCGCCCGC
>WNFM01037891.1_pt2 | contig 14200 bp, 12 predicted proteins | sample 5400271 | NCBI WGS metagenome assembly WNFM01 (sample SAMN13153352, study PRJNA577476) | soil metagenome | isolation source: 60 cm saprolite on Douglas fir-dominated hillslope | place: USA:California | collected 2013-09-17 | reverse complement strand
GCGTAGGAGCAGCTCGGACGCGGTGACACGCTCAGGTGATTAACCGCCTGCTTCGCGCCGCGTGCTATACTGACAGCAGCATGGGACCGAACCATGACCGCGCGGTACCCACCGCACGCCGTCTGCCTGGGGAGCGAGCCGAGCATGCGACTGCAAGCCAAAACCTATGGCGTCTTCGTAGCGCAGGGATTCGAGGATCTGGAGTTCTGGGTGCCCGTCATGCGGCTGCGCGAGGAAGGCGCGCGCGTGCTGGTCATTGGCAGCAGTCGCGATACTGTGGTAGGCAAGCACTGCCTAGAGGCGACGCCCGAGGCGATCGCGCGCGAAGTGACCTCCGCGCAGCTGGATGGACTGGTGATCCCGGGCGGGTGGGCGCCGGACAAGCTGCGGCGTGATCCGGATGTGCTGCGTCTGGTGCGGGAGTGCGACACCCAGGGCAAGGTGATCGGCATCATCTGTCACGGCGGCCTGGTGGCCGCGTCCGCGCGTATCGTGCGTGGCAAGCGCTTCACCGGCTCGCGCGGCATCAAAGACGACCTCGAAAACGCTGGGGCCACCTGGGTGGACGAGCCCGCCTTCCGCGAGGGCAACCTCGTCTGGGGACGGGTCGTCGAGGATATTCCCGACTTTTGCCGTGAGCTCGTCGCGGCGCTGGCCGGGTAATGGATTCGCCTGCGTGAAACCTGCGGCCGGCCGTGTGCGCTCAAGATGGAGTGGCGGAGGTAGATCTCCCCTTCAGGAAGGGGCGGGAATCGCTCGCGCAGCTCCTGCTCTAACAGACATGCTGTTGAGCAGAGCGCGCAGTAGGTCTGTATGCTCCTACGCATCGAGCGTCATAAACAGACTATTGAGCCCTTCAGCCAGGGTTGGATGGGTGAACGTGGCTTCTTGTAACGCGGTATAGGGCAACTTCCCCATCATCGCCACCTGGATGATGGCCATAATCTCGCCACCTTCCAGGCCGAGGATGGCGCAGCCCAGGATTTGTTGTGTATCGGCATCGATGACGGCCTTCATGAAGCCGCGCGTCTCGCCCGTTTCCAGAGCGCGGGGCACCTCCTTCATGGGCAGTTTCGCCACATGGACGTTGCGTCCCTGTTTTCTGGCTTCGTTTTCGCTCATGCCCACACGTCCAAGCTGGGGATCAATGAAGATGGTATAGGGGACAAAGCGATCCTGCGTGCTGGCGCTGCCATGCTCCAGCAGGTTGGTGCGCAAAATGCGGACGTCATCGTACGCGATGTGGGTGAACGCTGGCCCCCCTTTCGCATCACCCAGCACGTAGATGCCAGGGACGTTCGTTTCCAGTTGCCCATTCACCGGGATGTAGCCCTGCCTGTCCAATTGGATGCCAGCCGCTTCGGGGGTGAGCGCTTCGGTGTTCGGGACGCGCCCAACTGCCGCCAACAGATGCGAGCCGGTCAGCTGCTGTTCGCCTTGAGGCGTGCGCACGGTCAACTGCATGGGGCCGTCGCGGAGCGGCTCAACCTGCTGCGGCGTGGTTTCGGTCAGGACGGTGATCCCCTCCTCGCGCAAAATCGCCGCTACTCCCTCACTCACATCCTCATCCTCGCGCATCAGCAGGCGTGGAGTGCGCTGAATGAGCGTGACCTGGCTGCCAAAGCGCCGAAACATCTGGCCGAACTCCAGCCCGACAAAGCCGCTCCCGATGATGAGCAGGTGGTCGGGGACCGTGTCCAGCTCCATGATCGAGGTGGAATCGAGCACGGGTACGCGCTCGACGCCCTTGATCGTGAGCTGCTCTGGCCGGGCGCCCACGTTGATGATAATCAGGGGCGCGGTGATCTGTTGCGTCTCGCCGCTCTTGAGCTGGACTTCAAGCATCTTTGGGGCGATGAGATGGGCTTCGCCCAGCAGGAGATCCAGCCCTGGAGCCGCGTTGAGAAGGCCCTCCAAACGGCTGCGCGCGCCTTCCACGATGCTTTGTTTGCGCTGGCGTACGGCCGGCAGATCGACCGCAATTGGGCCGGTGTGGACGCCGTAGTCCGCGCCACGCCTCGCCAGATAGGCCAAGCGTGCGCTGGCGACCATCGTTTTGGTGGGGGTACATCCCACGTTGACACAGGTACCGCCGAGGTGGTCGCGCTCAATGACCGCTACTTTGCGGCCTGACTGCGCCAGTGCGTTGGGGAGGAATCTGCCTCCCCAACTGGTCCCGATGACAATCGCATCATAATGGTTTGTGGCTGGTCGCATCTCACTGTTCTCCTTCTGCTGCCCGCCTTTATAGACGCTTCCTCACCAGCGCAACCACCTGCAGGAACGGCTGCCCGCTCCCAGTCGGCTCCCGCTCGGTTCAGGCATGTACGACCGCGTCGAGCCCATCGAGCCTTGGCACAGCATGAGACGCGCGGAGGGGACGAAATGCCAGCTCGCCAGCGTCGTCGCCAGCCGCTCGTGGTGGCAGGCGAGCCGGTAGAAGCGCTGCGCCTACTGACCACGCGACACGGCGCGGGAGCGCGACCTCGCGAGCGCATCGCGCGGATGCACGTCCCAGGATGGGCGGGTCGCCCTGGTGAACGAGCGACGGGTTTACCTCGGTAGAGACGACAGGACGGTTTTACACGCCTGCTCGCAGCGGCGGCACGCCTCCATGCACGTCTGGCAGTGGGCGATGCTGTGCTGCGCGTGCAGCTGGCACTCGTCGCCGCACACTTTGCAGGTCTGCACGCAGGCTTGGAGGGCGGCGCGCGCCACGGCGGGATCGAAAGCGGTCTGGCGCGAGAGGATCCGGCCGGTCGCCAGGCACACGTCGGCGCAATCGAGGCAGAGGCGGATGCAGCGGATCATCGCCTGCACCTGCTGCTCGCCGAGGTCGGCGTCGGCGTCGGCGGCGCAGGCTTGGGCGCAGTCGAAACACGCCTGGATGCCCTCCACGAGCGCGTTCCTATCCACAGAAGGCTTGCTGGGGTCAGCTTGGGAAATCGGCGCGGCGTACGTCATGGGTGGTCGTTCCTCCCCGTGAGAATTCCTCGATCTCGCGACACCGGTTCGGTGGCTCCGAACCCCTCCGAGGCGGCAGGAGGCGTGCCATCGTCACGCGCCACGCCGCTGCGCGCCCGTGCGCACGAGGGAGCGCGGGCCAGTGAGCATGCGCACGCTGGCGGGACCTCCTCTGAACCCGGCGACCGTCGTCCTCTGCCAAGTAGTGCACCCGTGGCACAGAGGGCTGCTGCAGAGTCGCAGGCGATCCGCCAACGCATGACACTAAATCGCCAGCGGCACGTTCTAATGGATTGGCGTACAATCCCAGGGATAGGTTCAGCCTCAGCAAAGCGGGGAGTAGGCGCATGGCAGTGAACAACCGGTATCTCGATGAGTTGCAGCGGCGCGTGCTGGTGTACGACGGCGCCATGGGCACCATGATTCAGCGCTTGCAGCTGACCGCCGCGGACTATGGTGGCGAGCAGTACGACGGCTGCCCCGAGATTCTGGCGGTCACGCGACCGGATACCATCGACGCGATTCACGCCGCCTATCTCGAAGCGGGCTGCGACATCCTGGAGACCGACACCTTCACGGGCACGCGCCTCAAGCTCGATGACTACAAGCTGGGTGACCGCACGCACGAGATCAACCGAGCGGCGGCGCGGGTCGCGCGGCAGGCTGCCGATCGCTACAGCACGCCCGAGCGCCCGCGCTTCGTCGCCGGCTCCATGGGCCCCTCGGGCATGCTGCCGTCCTCCGACGATCCGTCGCTGAGCAACATCACCTACCAACAGCTGGCCGAGCTGTATCGCGAACAGGCGGTCGCGCTGATGGAGGGTGGTATCGATCTCCTGTTGATCGAGACCAGCCAGGACATCCTGGAAGTGCGCGCCGCCATCACAGGTATTCGACGCGCCTTCGCCGAGCTCGGTCGCGCACTTCCCATCCAGGCGCAGGTGACGCTCGACACCAGTGGCCGCATGTTGCTCGGCACCGACATCGCCGCGGCGGCGGTGATCCTGCAGCATCTGCGGGTGGATGTCATCGGCTTGAACTGCTCGACCGGCCCCGAGCACATCCGCGAGTCGGTACGCTACCTGGCCGAGAATGTGCCGCTGCCGATCTCCACCATCCCCAACGCCGGCCTGCCGCTGAATGTGGGAGGACAGGCGGTGTATCCGATGGAGCCGACTCCGCTCGCCCTGGCGCTCAGCGAGTTCGTGACCGAGTTTGGCGTCAACGTCGTCGGGGGGTGCTGCGGCACGACGCCCGAGCATCTCCAGCGGGTGATCGCGACCCTGGGCAACCTGGAGCCTGCCGCCCGCCAGAAGCCTATCGACCGGCTGCGCCGCTTCGCCGCGGACCCCGCGGCCGCGAAGCCCTCGAAGCTGCTGGTTGCCAGCGCCGTGCGGGCCACAGCGCTGGCGCAGGTGCCGGCCCCGCTGCTGGTGGGCGAGCGCGTCAACTCGACGGGGAGCCGCAAAGCAAAGCAGGCGCTGTTGTCCGATGATTATGACACGCTCCTGGCCGTCGCCCGCGAGCAGGTGGAGAGTGGCGCACACGTCCTGGACGTCCAGGTGGCGCTCACGGAGCGGTCTGACGAGGCCGAGCAAATGCGGCGCACCGTCAAGAAGCTGGAGATGGGTGTCGAGGCGCCGCTGGTCATCGACACCACCGAGGCCAACGTCGTGCAGGCCGCGCTGGAGACGTATCCGGGCCGCGCTGTGATCAACTCCATCAACCTGGAGAACGGCCGGCAGCGTGTGGACGCTGTGCTCCCCCTGGCGCGGGAGCATGGAGCGGCGGTCGTGGCGCTGACCATCGACGAAGAGGGTATGGCCAAGACGGTGGAGCGCAAGCTCGCGGTGGCGCGCCGCATCCACGAGATCGCGACGCACGAGTACGCGCTCGACCCCGAGGCGCTGATCTTCGACACGCTGACCTTCCCCGTGACGACGGGCCAGGAGGAGCTGCGCAACAGCGCGGTGGAGACGATCGACGGCATCAGGCGCATCAAGGCGGAGCTGCCTGGCGTGCTGACGATTCTGGGCGTGAGCAACGTGTCGTTCGGCGTCAAGCCGCACGCGCGCGCCGTGCTGAACAGTGTGTTTCTGCATCACGCGGTCGAGGCCGGTCTGGACGCGGCCATCGTCAACCCGGCGCACATTACCCCCTACGCCGAGATCCCTGCGGAGCAGCGACAGCTCTGCGACGATCTGTTGCTCAATGGCTCAGAGGAAGCCCTGCCGCGCTTCATCGCCTACTTCGAAGAGCACGGCCAAACCGCCAGGCCAGAGGAGCAGACGGACCCGACCGAAGGCATGTCGATCGATCAGCGTATTCACTATCAGATCCTCCACCGCAAGAAGGCGGGTATTGAGGATCTCGTCGACGCGACGGTGGCCGGGCGCGAGGCTGGGATGGAGCCGGGCGCGGAGGGCGCGCCGCATCGTCCGGCTGGTGCGCCCGCGCCGGGTGAGCCGCTGGACGGGTGGGTCACGACGTCGGCGCTCTCCGCCGCGGCGGTGGATGTGCTGAATAACGTCTTGCTGCCGGCGATGAAAGATGTGGGCGACCGCTTCGGCGCCGGCGAGCTGATCCTGCCGTTTGTGCTGCAATCCGCCGAAGTCATGAAACGCGCAGTGGCGCATCTTGAGCGCTATTTGGAACGGGCGGAAGGCTATACCAAGGGCAAAGTGGTGCTCGCCACCGTATTTGGCGACGTCCACGACATCGGGAAGAATCTGGTCAATACCATTCTCTCGAACAACGGCTACACCGTCTACGATCTCGGCAAGCAAGTGCCGCTCAATACGATCCTCGACAAGGTCGCGGAGGTACACGCCGACGCCATCGGGCTTTCGGCGCTGCTGGTGAGCACGTCGAAGCAGATGCCGCTCTGCGTCCAGGAGCTGCACCGTCGCGGCATGCAGGTCCCGGTCATCATCGGTGGCGCGGCGATCAACCGGGCGTACGGCCGGCGCATTCTCTTCGTCGGCGAAGAGGGCCACGAAGAACCCTACGCGCCCGGCGTCTTTTACGCGCGCGATGCCTTCGAAGGCCTGGAGATCATGGACGAGCTCACCACCGCGGAGCGGCGACCCGCGTTCGTCGAACGCATCCAGCGCGAGGCGCTGACCGCTCGGCAGGCCCAAACCAGCGGCCGCGCAGATCAATCCACCGGCGTGGCGGCGCCCCCTCGTCCCAGCGTCGCGCCGGTCGCGGCCCCCACGCCGCCATTCTGGGGCGCGCGCGTGCTCGACCGCGTCGGGCTGGAAGATGTGGCGGCCTGCCTCGATCACAACGCGCTCTATCGCGGGCAGTGGGGCGGGAAGGCGCACGGCGCGGAGTTCAAGCGGCTGGTGCGCGAGGAGTTCGAGCCGCGACTGGCCGCGATGCTGCGCGAGGCGCGCCTGCGCCAATACCTCCACCCACGGGCGGTGTATGGGTACTTCCCCTGCCGCGCGAGCGGCAACGATCTCATCGTGTTCGATCCAATCGAGGGGAGCCGTGAGATCGAGCGCTTTCACTTCCCACGGCAGCCAGCGGGCGAGCGTCTCTGCCTCGCGGATTATTTCGTGACGCCGAATGACGCGCCAAGTGTCGTCGCTTTCCAGGTGGTCACGATGGGCGCGCGCCCGTCAGAAGTGATCGAGGAGCTACAAGCGGCGGGCGACTACTCCGACGCGTTCTTTCTGCATGGCTTCAGCGTCCAGATGGCCGAGGCCATGGCCGAGTACGTCAACCGGCAGGTGCGCCGCGATCTCAGCTTGTCGCCGGAGGGTGAGCAAGGCCGGCGCTTCAGCTGGGGATACGCCGCGATTCCCGATCTGGCTGATCACGACCGCGTGTTCCGGCTGTTGGGCGTCAGCGAGGCTATCGGCGTGGAGCTGACCGAAGGCTACCAGCTCGTCCCCGAACAGAGCACCGCGGCCATCGTCGTCTACCATCCGAGCGCCGTCTATTTTGCGGTGCGCGAGTAGGCCCGCTGGGGCCTGGTCAAAGCAGGCTCCCATGCATTCCCTGTGCTATAATCTCGAATGCGCACGGTGCGCTCTCCACCTGCTCCCGCGGGCAGCTGCTTTGCTTTGACGTGCAGGTGAGCAGACGATCCCGGACCGCGAGGAGCTCTTGTATGCCGTATGATGTCACCTTGATTCCAGGCGATGGGACGGGTCCCGAGATCACCGAGGCCACGCGCCGCGTGCTCGAAGGGACTGGCGTCGAGTTCCGCTGGCACATGCAGCAGGCGGGCCTGGAAGTGCTCGAGAAATATGGCACCGTGCTGCCCGACGAGGTGATCGCAAGCATCAAGCAGACGAAAGTTGGGTTGAAGGGGCCAATCACGACCCCTGTTGGCAAGGGCTTTCGCAGCGCGAATGTGGCGCTGCGCAAGAGCTTGGATCTCTACGCCAATCTGCGCCCCGCCAAGACCTATACCGGCCTGCGCTCGCGCTACGAGCATGTGGACTTGATCATCGTGCGCGAGAATACCGAAGACCTCTACGCGGGCATCGAGTATCAGCGCGGCTCGGAGGAATTGAGCGAGCTGATTGACTTCATCGGGCGCACGACCGGGCAGCGATTGAGCAAAGAAGCGGCAATCAGCATCAAATACATCTCAGTGCCAGCCAGCCGGCGCATCGTGAAGTTCGCCTTTGAGTACGCGCGAGCGAACGGGCGGCGCAAGGTGACCGCCGTCCATAAGGCGAACATCATGAAGTTTTCGGACGGGCTGTTTCTGCAGGTCGCCCAGGAGGTCGCCAAAGAGAATCCCGACATTCAGTTCGAGGACCGCATCGTCGACAACATGTGCATGCAGCTGGTGCAAAAGCCGGAAGTCTACGATGTGCTCGTGCTGCCCAACCTCTACGGCGACATCCTCTCGGACCTCTCGGCTGGATTGATCGGCGGGCTGGGTGTCGCGCCGGGGGCGAACATTGGCACCGAGTATGCGGTCTTTGAGCCTGTGCACGGCAGCGCGCCGAAGTACGCGGGCCAGAACAAGGTCAACCCGATGGCGATGATGTTCTCCGGCGCCTTGATGCTCCGGCACCTGGGCGAGCGCGAGGCCGCGGTGCGTCTGGAGGCCGCGATGGCCGCCGTCATCGCGGAGGGCAAGTACGTCACCTACGATCTCAAGCCGCGGCCCGATGACCCCACGGCGGTCGGCACCTCTCAGGTGGCCGACGCGATCATCGCCAAGCTGCGTGAGCGCTAGCGCGCATGAGCTGGCGCGATCTGCCTGGGGGCGTGGGCGCCTACGAGGTCCGGACGAGCTGGGCCTCTCACCTGCTCGTGCCGGCCTGTCCTGTCGCCTGGCGCTCCGGACAGCGCGAAGTGGGCATCCGCCCCAGAGCATGAGGAAAGACCATGGCCGCAATCATCAAGACGCGACAAGATATCGCCCGGCTGCGCGAGGCCGGACGCCTCGTGGCGAACACCTATGCGGTGCTACGGCCGCACGTCAAGCCCGGCGTGACCACCGCTGAGCTCGACCGCCTCGCGGAGGAATTCATCCTCAGCCGAGGAGCACTCCCGCTGTATAAGGGCTACGGCGCCGAGCCAGCCCGCCGCGGCCGTCCAGCGCGCGCGCCGTTCCCAGGCACGATCTGCGCATCGGTCAACGACGTCGTCTGCCATGGCATCCCCAGCTCCCGGGAACAGCTGCGCGAGGGGGATATCATCGGAGTCGATATCGGCGTGCTCTACCGCGGCTGGTGTGGCGACGCCTGCGAAACCATGACCGTGGGGCAGGTCTCTCCTGAGACGCAGCGACTGGTGGATGTGACGTATCGCTGCCTGGAGCTTGGCATCGAGCAAGCGCAGCCAGGCAAGCACCTGGGCGACATCGGGGCGGCCATTCAGCGCTACGCCGAAGCGCAGGGATTCGCGGTTGTCCGCGAGCTGGCCGGCCATGGCGTCGGGCGGTCGCTCCACGAGCCGGACCCCTCTGTGCTGCACTTCGGCACGCCCGGCACGGGGATGCGCATCGAGCCGGGTATGGTCTTTACGATCGAACCCATGATCAACGCAGGCGCCGCAGCCATTCGCGTCATGCCCGATCAGTGGGTCATCCGCACCGCGGACGGCTCGCTGTCGGCGCAGTTCGAGCATACACTGGCGATCACTGAAGACGGCCCGGAGCTGCTGACGCTTCCCTAGCAGCGCCGCGCGTCGTGGATCACTGCCCTCGGCGTCCGTCGCCCGATCGCTGGCGGCCCAGCACGCCGGCAAGCACATCAGGGCGATCAGTCATCAGCCCATCTACGCCCAGCGCGAGCAGCCGGTCCATGTCCGACGGTGCGTCCACCGTCCACACGTGCACGTCCAGGCCCGCCCGATGGGCGGCCGCGACACATCTCGAGGAGACGATGCGGATGCCGCGGTGCCATTCCGGCACCTGGAGGGCATCGTAGGCCGGCCGCAGCAAGCGTGTGGCACCCGCCGCGGCGGCGAGCACGAAGCTCCGAATCTCAGCCGCGCTCGCGGAGGTGGTGACGCGACCAGAAGACAGGCGACGGAACCGCACTATCGGCGCATGCAGGTCGCCGCTCGCGACCAGCACGCGGTCGATCGCTTCATAGGCTTGAATCAGCTCCCACAGACGCCGCTCCCGCGCGGGCGTGCTCTGCTTCAGGTCGATGTTGACCCGCGTGTATGGAAAGCGCTCGAAGATATCGCGCAGCGTCGGGATCCAGACGCCCCGTTCGCGGAATGGGAAGGTTGCGCCACCGTCAGGGGTGAAACGGAACCCGGCGTCCAGCCGCCGCAGCTCATCCAGGCTCAGGGCGCTCACCAGGCCAGCGCCATCCGTGGTCCGATCCACCGTCAGATCATGGATCACGACCAGCTCGCCCTCGCGCGTCGTCTGGATATCCAGCTCGAGCGCGTCTGCGCCCCAGGCGAGGCCCTCGGCAAACGCTGCCACCGTATTCTCTGGCGCGAGCTTGGCACCGCCGCGGTGGACAAAGAAGAGCGGTCGCTCGTGAGCGAGAAAGGGACGCCGCCAACCGCGACCCCCTCGCCCCCTGCCCGCAGATCGAGCGCTGTGGTCGTGCGCCGTTGCCGGCTCATTATCTGCCATAGCTGCTGCCCTGTGTCGTCGCGCGCCGCCCCCGCGCTGGCACAATAGCAGAGCGCTCACCTTCCGCGCAAGGGTGGCGCGCCTCTGCGGAGCAACGAGCGTGCCCATCGCGCCAACTGCGCACGCACGCGTGCCCAGTCTTATCTCTGACCTGCCCAGCAAACGCCAGGTCTCACACAAGCTGGGGCCTGCCCGTGCGGTTGCGGGGGCTCAGCCGAGCATGCTAGAATCGGCTGGCGATTCTTGCGGGCCTGGTGAGGAGCGCGCCAAAAGTCGCACGATCTCCGAGTGTGTCATGAAGCGACGTCACAGCAGCGGCCGTGGAGCACGGGGCGGGCGAGACGCCTCGCGACGGGGACGACAAAATGTCGAGGCTACGGAGGCGCCAGTGAGCGCGGAAGCACCTGAGACGCCCATGCGCGATGAGGCCAGCTACCTCCTGCTCGACGATCGCTGGGTCATCATCGGGGCAGATGAAGCGGCCAACCTCGCGGCGGACTGGGGAGCGGCGGCGTTGGTCGGGCAGCATGCCCGCGAGGTAATCGGCGAAGAAGCGCTCCAGCTCCTCATGCGTGAAGGACGAGCGGTATTCGTCCTCGACGGCGTGGACCATGTGCTGAGCGTGACGAGCTTTGCCCTGCCCAACGGCGTGCTGCATGTCGTGCGGGCGCAAGAGATGGAAGCCACGCTTGAGCACATGGTATCCATGATCGTGCACGAGCTGCGCAATCCGCTTTCGGCCATGCGCGCGTTGATCCAGGGCCTGGAAGAAGACACGGAGGCCTCGGCTCCGGCGCGCGCGTACACTGGCCGTCTAGCGGGCGAGATCGACCGGCTGGGCCGTTTGCTGGGTACGATGGCGCAGGTGGCACGACTGCAGGCCCGGCCCCCCGAGCTGCTGGACCTGGGTCCATTGCTGGAACAGACGGCCGAGCTGTTCCGGCCAGACTTGGCGCGGCGCGGCATCGACGTGCGGGTGCATGTGACACCGCGCGTGGCGCCAGTGCGAGCGGACGCAGACCAAATCGCCCAATTGCTGGTCAATCTGATGGCCAACGCCGCCGATGCCATGCCCAGCGGCGGCACGACTATCTTGCGCGCACGCCTGGACCCGCGGGGCCGATTAATGCTCCAGGTCGAAGACACCGGCGTGGGCATGGATCCCCACCAGCTCTCCGAAGCGCTGCGCCCACGGCGCAGCTCGAAGCCGGGCGGCATGGGCCTTGGGCTCATGATCGTGCGCGGCATCGTGCGTCAACACGGTGGCCGCATCCGCGTCTCCAGCGTACCAGGACGGGGAACAACCATTTCAGTGACATTTCCTCCCGATGACCGTCCCAACTCGTGACGGCCGAGGAGAGGATCAGGGGTTGGGTTCAGTGAGGCCATGGAGCGGGTGTGGGTAGGTGGGTGGTGAAGCGTCGGCGGATGGGCGGCACGGAGGAGTGGGGACATGAGTACGGCGACCGGTCAGCGCGTGTGGCGCATCCTGGTGGTGGATGACGAAGAAAACCTCAACTGGAGCCTGGTGAACTCGCTGCGCAAAGACAACTACGTCGTGGACGGAGCGCTGACAGGGGTGGATGCGCTGCGGAACATGACGAACCAGATTTACGACATCGTCATCAGCGATGTGAAGATGCCTGGGATGGATGGCTTCGAGCTCCTGCAATGGCTGCGCGGGCACCGACCGCAAACGCGTGTCTTGATGATGACGGCGTTCGGCTCACCGACCGAGCGCGCTGAGGCGATACGCGGTGGAGTCATCGCCTACATCGAAAAGCCGTTCGACCTGCTGACCTTCAAAGAAGAGCTGCGCCGCATGACCTCCACCGCTGACGGGCAACGCGCCAGTGGTTCCAGCCAAACTGACGGCTACGATCTGCTGGAAGTCGCTCGCGTCATCAGCCTGGCTCGCCGCGATATCGCGCTGCTGGTCGCGGCCAACGGGCGCTCAGGACGACTGCGCTTCCTGCGAGGCGATCTGATCTGGGCGGAATGCGGGGGCCTGCTAGGCGACGACGCCTTCATCGCGTTAACTGCGCCCCGGTCCGGCCGCGTGCAACCTGAGCCCTGGGATGGTCGCTCTGGCCGCAATGTGACTCAGCCGCTCTCGGCCCTCATCTATCAGGCGATGACGCAACGAGATCGCTCCGGTCCCACGGATCCCGCCGTCGAGCCACCGCACGCTCCCCAAGCCACCGGAGTCGGCGCGGAGGGGGCCTGGATGCGATCGTCCGATGAACCAACGGCAGGCGCCGAGGCATTGCCTGCCTCTCAAGAGGTGGGCGCCGGCCCCTCCACCGCAGCCTTGGTGCCACTGGCTCCGGCGCAGATCGGTGCGGCCCGTGCGACGCTCACCGAGCTGGTGACCACGCTTCCCGAAGGCGGAGGCGCGGCGCTATTGCGTCCCGATGGCACCGTCCTGGCGCAGGGATGGTCCGGCGTGAGTGAGGCCACCTCCGGGACCCTCTCGCATCTAGCGGCGTGCGCGCAGTCGGCCTTACGGGCGATGCTCCTCGGCGGTTGGGGTGATCTAGAGGATCTCCAGATTACCAGCCATGACCGGTACGTGCTCGTGCGCAGGCTGGGCCGCTCAGATCGTGCCGCCCTCGTCATGGTGGTGCTGCCGCCCAACGCGGACATCGCGGCGTGTCGGGACGCCCTGCGTGAGCGGGAGCCGGCCCTGCTCGAAGCGCTGCGCTAGCGCCGCCTGGCCGGCGCCCAAGCGGCGACGGTGGGTACGTATCCCGAGGCGGGCGGCAAGGACCGCGATCATAGCCTGGACGCGCTCCTCGTCTGCTCCCACCAGGCGCTGCACCAGAGCGGGGTTGCGGCGTGCCAATTCCTGAAAACAGCTGCATGCGCTCGCGATCAGCGGCGATCGCGGCACTGCCTGCGCTCAGAGCGTGTTGGGAACCGCCTTCAGCACGTCGTGCGGTTCGTAATGGGCAGTCCGGGGGTACCCAGGACCAGTGAAACGTCGCTGGCGACTACAGGCCGCCCACTCGCCTGTCATCCAACTCGCCCAGCGCCGCCCACACCAGCCCGCGGCCCCTCCCCTTCCCTCGCAGGGAAGGGGAGGGGTTAGGTTCTCCACTCTTTCCGTGCTCTCTGATCTCTTTGATGCGTTCTGTTCCTACTCGTACCGCAGGATATCGGCAATGCGCACGCGGGCGGCGCTGATCGCCGGGATGAGGCTCGCCAGCGTGGCACTGAGCAAGATGAAGACGAGTGTGACCAGGAGCGTCAGCGGGCTGAAGGCGAAGGGTATCGGCACCAGCACATTGGAGATCAGTGTCACGAAACCATAGGCCGCCGGAACGCCGATCGCCGCCGCGAGAAGCCAAGAGATGCCCGCCAACGCCATGCCTTCCGTCCAGAAGACACCGGCCACGCGCCAGCCAGTCGCGCCCATCGAGCGCAGGATGCCGATCTCGCGTCGTCGCTCCAGCACGCTGGTCGTCAGTGTATTGAACAGCCCCAGGATGCCCACCAGCGCGACGATGGCCGCCACGGCATAGAGGAGCACGTAGAGGATCTGGAACTGGTTCTGGTTGCGGTGAATTTGCTGTTGCGCTGTTGAGACGAAGGGGGCGAGGCCTTGGCGGCTGAGCGTTTCGTCCAGCGTGTCGGCCAGGGCATTCACTGCCGCGGGCGAGCGATCCGCCGCGCGCAGGATGAAGCTGCCCGCGAGGGTGGGGTCCACTTGCTCGTATGCGTGCAGATCGTCAATGGTCGTCAGCGCCACGCCCTTGATGCCAAGGCCACCGTTGAGGTCATGCAGTTCGCCGACGATGCTCCACGTCGCGTTGGAAGTGCTATTGGAGAAGGTGAGCGTTTGGCCGACATGCTTGCCGGTCGCATTGGCGAGCGTGTCGCTGATGACGATCGCATTCTGCTCTCCGGGAGTGAACCAGCGCCCGGCGAGCACCGTGTGGTGATAGAGCTGTGCGTCCTGCTCCACGCCGGTCAGCACTATCTGGCCCCACTGCGTTTTCACCTCATTCTGCTCGAAGCGCTCGACACGCGCCACATTCGGCACGGCCAGCAGCTTGGCGCGGATCTGGTCGTAGGGCAGTGCCTTGGTGCCAACGAAGGCGTCGAAATCGTACTGGCCGAAGAGCTGCGTGATGAAGGTATTGACAGAATAGGTCGTCGTTT
>WNFM01037780.1_pt2 | contig 14200 bp, 10 predicted proteins | sample 5400271 | NCBI WGS metagenome assembly WNFM01 (sample SAMN13153352, study PRJNA577476) | soil metagenome | isolation source: 60 cm saprolite on Douglas fir-dominated hillslope | place: USA:California | collected 2013-09-17 | reverse complement strand
GCCCATTGCCGGCCCGGGGGGCATCGCCGCGCGCGAGGTCGTGCTCGAAGTCCGCGCGCGCTGCCGTGCGATCGATCGCGAGGAGAAGACGGTCATCCTGGAGGACGGCCGGCGACTCCCCTACGACGCCCTCGTCATCGCGACGGGCTCGCTCGTGCGCGAACTGCCCCAGCTGCCGGCCGGCATGCCGCGCGTGCACTACCTGCGCACCGAAGCCGACGCGCACGCGCTGAAGGGCGCGCTGACCCACGGCTCGCACCTGCTGGTCGTCGGCGGCGGCCTCATCGGCCTCGAAGTGGCCGCGTCGGCCGCTGAACTGGGGATCAGGGTCACCGTCCTCGAAATCGCGCCACGGATCCTCGCCAGGGTGTGCGACGAGGAGACTGCCGGCATCGTGGAGGCCGCGCACCGCCGTCACGGGGTCGATCTCCGTCTCGGCTGCGGCATCGTCTCGGCCGCCGCAGGCGTCGACGGCCGGATCGCCGTGCGGCTGACCTCAGGCGAAGGGCTGACCGCCGACCTGGTCGTCGTCGGCACCGGCGCGAGGCCGAACGACCAGCTCGCCGCCGGCGCAGGGCTCGCGATCGACGACGGCGTCGTCGTGGACGAATACTGCCGGACGTCCGATCCGGCAATCTTCGCGGCGGGCGACGTGGTGCGGTTTCCCGGGCCGCACGGGCCCGTCCGCCTGGAGAACTGGCGCCACGCGCAGGACCAGGGGGGGATCGCGGGCCGCAACGCCGCCGGCGCGCGGGAGGCCTATCGGACCGTGCCCTCGTTCTGGTCCGAGCAGTACGATCTCTACATCCAGGGCGTCGGCTGGCCGGTGGCCGGCAGCGAACGGGTCCGCCGGCCGCTGCCCGGCCACGCCGTCCTGGCGTTCGACATCAGCGAGGGGCGGGTTGTTGCCGCGATGGGGATCAACGTGCAGCGCGATCTCGCCGCCGTGCGGCGGCTCATCGAGCGGCGCGTGCCCGTGGACGCGGCCGCCCTCGCGGATCCCGCGCAGCCGCTCGCGGCGATGCTCAAGCGCTGAGGCCGCGACCGAGCTTCGTCCGGCAGGCGTCGAGCACGGCATAGGATCGCACGGGCGCCGTCATCAGGAACCGGTACCCCTCTGTCAACACCTTCTCCATGTTGTGCGCTTCGACGTGGGGATGGCCGCAGGGTACGTTGGCTTCCTGGCAGATCCGCCGGATCGCCGCCATGGCTTCCACCACCGCCGGATGTTCGTACTGGCGCGGATATCCGAGGTTCTGCGAGAGGTCCCCCTCGCCGATGAGGACGACGCCGATGCCCGGAACCTCCTTGAGCATGCGCGCGAGGTTATCGATGGCCTTCACCTCTTCGCACATGACGATCACCAGGATCTCTCCATGGGGATTCAGCGGCCAGACGTCGGCCTTCGCATAGTACTCCTGCTGGGGCAGGCCCCAGTAGCGGGCCGCGGTCATCGGGGCGTCCCCGCGCTGCCCTTCGGGCTCGAAGGCGGACGCCGATTTCGGACGGGGGTACCGGCAGGCGGCCACCGCGTTGTACGCCTCCTCCACGGTGCTGATGTGCGGCCACACCAGGCCGTATGCGCCGATGTCGAGCACCTGCTTGGCGATCCACTGGCTCATCTCGCTGCCGTTGGGCGGAATCCGGACCAGCGGCGTCACGGCCGGCGCCAGCGTGCCCCGATCGAGGATCTGGCGGCGGTTCAGCATGTACTGGAGGCAGTCCCGAAGGTCCTTGATGTCGTAGGCATTGTGCTCGGACTCGAAGATGACGCCGTCGTATGCCGTCGTCGACAGCGCGATGGCCCCTTCCACCGTTGGAGGGGAGACGAAGGTCGCAATCGGGGTCTTCCCCTGCTCGAGCGCGCTGATGACACTGTTCAACCGGAGGGCGGATGCCATTCGTAACTCCTTGTGCGTCTTTTTCGTTGGGAAGACTAACAGGTTTGTTCAAGACGTGGCCGCAGTCGATAAAATGAGGCGATGACTGACAAGGGCGCGTTGACGCATGCAGGGATTCGCAAGTGGGTGGACGAAGTCGCGGCCATGACGCGCCCCGACCGCATTCTCGTCTGCGACGGTTCCGAGGCCGAGCGAGATGATCTGATCACGGAAAGCCTCGCCACCGGCGAGTTGATCGAGCTGAATCAGCACAAGATGCCCGGCTGCTACCTGCACCGGAGCGCGACGCACGACGTGGCCCGCACCGAACATCTGACCTTCGTCTGCACGGCGCGGAAAGACGACGCCGGTCCCAATAACAACTGGATGGCCCCGGCCGACGCGACGATCCGGCTGACGCCGCTCTTCACCGGATCCATGAAGGGCCGGACGATGTACGTCGTCCCGTTCCTGATGGGCCCGCCGGGATCCCGCTTTTCCAAGGTCGGCGTCGAGATCACCGACAGCAAGTACGTCGTGCTGAGCATGCGGATCATGACGCGCGTGGGGCAGCCGGCGCTGGCGCATCTCGGCGCCTCCGACGATTTCACGCGGTGCCTGCACTCGCTCGGCGACCTGAGCCCCGAGCGGCGCTTCATCATGCACTTCCCCGAGAGAAACACCGTGTGGTCGATCGGCTCGGGTTACGGCGGCAACGCGCTGCTCGGCAAGAAGTGCCTGGCCCTCCGCCTCGCGAGCTGGCTCGCCAGGAAGGAAGGGTGGCTGGCGGAGCACATGCTGATCCTCGGCCTCGAGGACCCGCAGCAGAAGGTGCACTACGTGGCGGGCGCCTTTCCGTCGGCCTGCGGCAAGACCAATCTGGCCATGCTCGTGCCTCCGAAGGCGCTGCCCGGATGGAAGGCGACGACGGTCGGCGACGACATCGCGTGGCTGCGTCCCGGCGCGGACGGACGGCTTTGGGCGGTGAACCCGGAATTCGGCTTCTTCGGCGTCGTGCCCGGCACGAGCCGGAGGACGAACCCTACGGCCTTCGACATGATCCAGAGCAACACGATCTTCACGAACGTGGCGCTGCGGCCCGACGGCACGCCCTGGTGGGAAGGACACGACGACACGCCGCCGGCAGCGGCAATCGACTGGCAGGGGCGCCCCTGGACGCCCGCGTCACCCGAGAAGGCCGCGCATCCCAACAGCCGCTTCACCACGCCGGCGACGCAGTGCGCCTCGTTGTCGCCGGAGTTCGACAACCCGAACGGCGTGCCGATCGACGCGATTCTCTTCGGGGCGCGGCGGCAGCGGCGGATTCCGCTGGTGTATGAAGGACGGAACTGGCAGCACGGCACGTTCCTCGGCGCGACGCTGTCGTCCGAGACGACCGCCGCCGCGACCGGCAAGGTCGGCGTCCTGCGACGCGACCCGATGGCGATGTGGCCGTTCTGCGGCTACAACATGGGGGACTATTTCCAGCACTGGCTCGACGTGGGCGCCGGGCTGGCGCATCCGCCGAGGATTTTTCGCGTGAACTGGTTCCGCACCGGCGAAGCCGGGCGCTTCCTCTGGCCGGGCTTCGGCGACAACGTGCGCGTGCTGAAGTGGATCCTCGAACGGTGCGAGGGACGCGGCCAGGCGGTGGAGACCGTCATCGGCCCGGTGCCGACGCCCGACGCCATCGATCGCACCGGGTTGACCATTTCGGACACCGACATGATGGATCTGCTGAAGGTGGATCCGGCCGAATGGGTCGAAGCGATTGCCGGGCAGGAGGAGCTGCTGCAGATGTTCGGCGATCGCATGCCGAAGGAGCTGCGCGCCGAGCACGACGATCTCGCGCGCCGGATCGACGCCGCCATCACGCCGGCCGACATGATCGGACGGGAAGGTGGGGAGTAGGTTTTTGCGACTAAGATATCCCGCGTGGTCAGCGCTCGCCGCCGCATTCGTGACTTGGTGCTCGTTCTCGGCGTCTCGACAGTCCTGACGTCATTCATCTACTCGCCGACCATCTATTACGGCTTTTACTACGACGATTACCACTTCGTTCGCCCGTACACGGCTCACGAGGTGCTCTCGTCGTTTGACGGGCCGTGGGACGCATCCGGCATTGAAACGGCGTACTATCGGCCACTAACCATCTGCCTTTACGCAGTTCGCTTCGCGGCGCTTGGCCTGAATGCGCGCGCACATCACATCATGAGCCTGGTCATGTTCGGTGCGGCCGCCGCGCTGTTCGCCGTCTTCGTGTCGCTCATCACCGGTTCGCGCACCGCCGGCCTGCTCGGCGCGGGAGTGTTCATCGTCCACCCGGGGATGCCGTATGCGGCCATCGCCTGGATAACGAACCAGATGCACCTCGCGCAGATGATCGTCGTGCTGACGGCGCTGAACTGCTGGTTCGCCGTTCGCCACAGGAGCCCGCAGTGGTGGATGCCGCTGCTCGCGTTCCAGGCGGCCGCCTTCCTGATCAAAGAAGACGGCATCATGCTTATCCCGGCGATCGTCGTGCTCCACCTCCTGCGGAAGTATTTCGTGGAGCGCGACCTGCCGCACGTGCCTTTGCCGTTTCTCACGGCTGCCGCCGTGCTCGGCGGCAGCCTGCTCATGCTGCGCTCGACGGCGCTACACGGCTTCCCGTCGCATCGATTGCCGTCCTTCGACCAGGCGTGGACGAACTGGAGCAGCGGCTTCGGCGTATTCAGACTGGTGCCGGCGAAGCGCCCGTGGCAGCTCACGGCCAGCTGGTTCGTGACACTCGCACCGGTCACGGCGCTGGTCGCGTGGCGCCGCGCGCCGCGGGAGGTGCGCTTCGCGATGGTCGCGTCGCTGGCGCTGGCGGCGCTCTTCGACCTGCCATTCGTCTTTCTCATCAAACCCGAACAGGTGTATCTCATCACCGCCGGCGCCGCGCTGCTGATCGCGGCATCCCTGACCGCAGTGCTGGGCGCGTTTGCACGGCAGCGTCTGCTGCAGATCGCCGTCGTCGCGATCGCCGTCGGCGGCCTCGCCGCGATGGCCGCGGTCGCGCGGAACATCGCGCGCGATTTCGACCCCTACGGGCCTATCGTGCTGCGCACGGATCGCATTGTCGAGGAATGGGCCGCCGTTCCGCTGGAATTGCGCGAGTATCTGGCGTCGAAGCGGACGTCGGATCCTGCCGACCGTCCGGATCCCGATCCGTCGCGGGCGTTGCCCGTCGTCGCGTTCGGCCTGCACGGACGCGAGCGGAGCCCCGACGGGATTCCACTTCGGTGGATGGCCGGCGCTACGGCAGACGTTTTCGTGCGCCGCGGGACCAGGCTGGTGTCGTTTTCCGCGCGGCACGAGCGCGGCGCGTTTCGCGAACCGGCGCACGTCCGGATCGAGGCGGACGGGCGGACTGTCACGGACACGATGCTCGACGACGGGAGGTGGCATCGCTTCGACATCCCGCTGCCCCAGCGAGCCTGGATGGGCCTGAGCGGCATGCACCGGATCCGCGTTTCGATCGATCACGCCTGGGTGCCGGCGAAGATCATCCCGGGCTCCGGCGACGGCCGGACGCTCGGACTTCAAATCGGCGTCATCGAGACGCGCTGACCGGACGCAGCGACACGACTCTGATGGCCCCTACGGAGACAATTTCACAATCCGAATCGGCGGGCCCCAACGCTGGGGAGTCGGCGTGATCTGGAAAACGGTCGGTCCGGCGTTCACGTAGTCCCCATAGCGGCCTAAGTCCGAGCCGCTCAGGATCAGATAGTCCACGCGCTGGCGGTACCAGTCCACGCCCTTGTCGAGCAACAGCTCGGTCCCGGTCACCTTGAAGCCCGCCGTGTCGAGGTACGTCGGCCCGTTGTTCTCGACGGCCACCCGCGTGCCGCGCGGCGTGTGGGCCTGCAGCCAGTCGGTCGCCACGGCGCGGGTGTCCGCCCGCTTCTGCAGATCCAGCCAGCGCACGCTTTCGGCCGTCGGGCCGTAGAGCAGCAGGATCACAACCGCCGTGGCCAGCGCGCGCTGGATCGCGGGCCGCGCCAGCGCCCTGAACCGCGCCGTGACGCGAAGGGCTTCGAACACCGCGACGGACGAGAATAGACACAGCATCGGGACGACCGGGAGCGCGTACCGGCCGAACACGTGCGAGTGGGTCGACAACATGTAGAAGTACGCCAGCGTGAAGAGGATCGCCGGCATCCATCGCGTTCGCGTGCTGGAGCGCCAGAGTAGAAAGACGACGCCGGCGACACCCAGCGGCACGGACCACCGTGCTCCTGGCGGTGAGAGGTGCTTGACGTACAGGAGCCACGCCGGATCGGACGTCTGGGACGGCGCCGCGAAGCGCGCGAACTGGGCCGCGAACCCGTCGAGAAATGCCGGCAGATCGAGAATCGTGTAGGGCGCGCCGATGAGGAATGCCAGCGCGGCGGCGCCCACGATCGCGCCGAGCTTCCGCAGCCGATCGGGCGACGACCGTTCCTGGAGCAGCCACGCCGAGATCACCGCGACGAGGGCGATACCGCCGTTGTACTTGGCCGCGGCGGCCAGACCGCACGCGGCTCCGGCCCAGGCATACGCCCGCACCGTCCCCAGCCGCGCGGCCCGCACCGACAGCCAGACCGCCAGCGTCGTGAGCGCGGTCATCGGCACGTCGGTGAGGATGAAGTGCGATTCGCGGACGTGGATCGGCCGGACCGCCAGCTGCGCGGCGGCGAGCAGGGCCACGCGCCGCGACGTGAGCTCGGTCCCGAGGCGGTAGGTGAGCCAGACGGTCGCCACGCCGATCATCGCCGCGATGAACCGGCCCGCCGTGTACACGGCGGTTATCGAGAAGCCGTCGAGCGACGCCCACTCCCCCTTCAGCGCCCCCCACAGAAACCGCACGATCGCGACCATCGCGTTGAGGTAGATCACCAGCGTCGGGTAGTCGAAGATGTGCGGGTTCCAGCTCCCCTCCCGGAGGATGCGTAGCGCGCGGTCGACCACCTGCGGCTCGTCGATGCCGACGGCGTGCGGGACTCCCGCGCCCAGGTGCCAGAGACGGGCGGCGGCGGCCGCGGCGAGAATCAGCGCCAGGACCGAGAGCTCGGTCAACCGACGAGTCGTGATGTGACGGTCCGCGGACATGCAGCGTGCACGCGCAGGATACCATCCCGCTCCCCTTGCACTATGATTCGCTGATGGCGCACGCCTTCACCATCGGGGTCGAGGAGGAATTCCAGATTGTCGACCCGGAGACGTGGGAGCTCCGCTCGCACGTCTCCGAGCTGCTGGCGTCGACCACGTCCCTCGGCGACCAGATCAAACGCGAGCTCCACCAGTCGATTGTCGAGGTCGGCACGAAGATCTGCGCGGACGTCAGGGAGCTCGAACGCGAGGTCTGCCACATCCGGCGCGAGCTGTCTCAGAGCGCCGAGCGCGTCGGACTGCGCATCGCGGCGGCCGGCACGCACCCCTTTTCGAAGTGGAAGGACCAGATCCTGTCGCCGGGCGAGCGCTACGAGCACATCGTCGAGGAGCTCCAGCAGCTGGCGCGATCGCTCCTGATCTTCGGGCTGCACATCCACGTCGCGGTCCCCGACCGCGCCAGCACGATCGAGCTCCTGAACGAAGCCCGCTACTTCCTTCCGCACCTCCTTGCGCTCTCGACGAGCTCCCCGTTCTGGCAGGGACGCGACACGGGCCTCAAGTCGTACCGGACGACCGTGTTCCGCCGGTTTCCCCGGAGCGGCATCCCCGACCAGTTCAACTCCTGGAGCGAATACGAAGAGTACCTGGACACCCTCGTCGAGCTCCACTGCATCGACGACGGCAAGAAAGTGTGGTGGGACCTGCGGCCGCATCCGCTCTTCGGCACGCTCGAGTTCCGTGTGTGCGACGTGCCGACGTCGCCGCGGGTGACCGTGGCGCTCGCGGCCCTGGCGCAGGCGCTCGTCGTCAAGCTCTACCGGCTGCGGCGCAGCAATCTCGGCTTCCGGATCTATGCGCGCGCGCTGGTCGAGGAAAACAAATGGCGGGCGGCGCGCTACGGGCTGGATGGCCGGCTCATCGACTTCGGCAAGCGCCTGGAAGTGCCGATGCGCGAGCTGGCCCTCGAGCTCCTCGAGTTCGTGGACGACGTCGTGGACGAGCTCGGGAGCCGGAAAGCGCTCGAGTACGTGCACACCATCCTCGCCGAAGGCACGAGCGCCGATCGGCAACTGCAGGTGTACAAGCAGACGGGCGACCTGCGCGCGGTCGTCCGCTGGGTCGTGGACGAAACACGCGCAGGCCATGAGGGGGTCGCGTGAGTGCGAGTGAGCGCAGCGAAGCGAGCCACACGAGCGGAGCGGGGATCTCAGGGATCCCCGCGAGCGAGCGTGCAGGGGGGGCCGGCCGCCTTCGCGCCTTAGGCGCTTCGGCGAGCCTCGCCGAAGCTCTAGCGGAGGCGGGCGGGGCGCAGCCCCCCGGAAAAGAATGAGAGTCGGACTGCTCTGCGGCCGGGAGTACTCGTTCCCGCCGGCCTTCCTGGATCGGGTCAACGCGCTCGGGGCCGACCACGGCATCACGGCGGAGCTCGTCACGCTCACGGGTACGAAGATGGGCGAGCCGTCCGGGTACCGGGTGATCGTCGACCGCATTTCGCACGAGGTCGAGTACTACCGCGCGTTCCTGAAGCACGCCGTGCTGCAGGGGGCCTATGTGATCAACAACCCGTTCTGGTGGACGGCGGACGACAAGTTCTTCAATTACGCCGTCGCGCAGAAGATCGGCGTCGCGGTCCCGAAGACGATCGTCCTGCCGCAGAAGTCCTACCCGGCCGGCATCGACCTCACCGCTGAATCGCTCCGCAACCTCGGCTATCCGATCGACTGGGACGGCCTGCTCGACTACGTCGGACGTCCGGCAATCCTGAAGCCGTTCTCCGGCGGCGGCTGGAAGCACGTCTATAAGGTCCATGACAAGGCGGAGCTGCTCGCCGCGTACGACATCACGGGGCCGTACTGCATGACGCTCCAGCAGTTCATCGACTTCGATCAGTACGTGCGGTGTTTCACGTTCGGCAGGACGGACATCACGCCGGTTCGCTACGACGTGCACGAGCGGACGTATCGGGTCGAGCACGAGTACCTGTCCTCGGATCTCGGCGCGCGGATCGTGAAGGACGCGCAGACGCTGAACACCGCGCTCGGCTACGAGATGAACACGATCGAGTTCGCGGTGCAGGACGGCGTCCCCTACGCCATCGACTTCCTGAACCCGGCGCCCGATTTCGAGCGCGATCGCATCACGCCGCACTACTTCGACCTGGTGATCGACAAGATGTCGGCCCTCGTGATCGACCGCGCCCTCAACGGCCGCGCGCAGCAGTCGTGGCCCCGCTGGGCGCAGATGGCCGGCGTGTCGGACGGCACGCCCACACCGGTATGAGGTCGGAGGCCGAAGGTCGGCTTGTCCGCCGCCTGCCTCGCCGAAGCCGCGTCGCGGCGAAGGCGGGAAGCCCTGGCGAAGGCGGAAGGTCGGGGGCTATCGGATGCTGAGTAGCGCCGATCCCATAGAAGCGTGGCACGCGCTCGTGCGGGAGGGGACGGACGCGAACCTGTGCGCGGGCCTCGCGACGCGCATGCGCGAGCGCCACCTGACCTTCGGCGGGCGGCTGCTCTGCCCGTTCCTGCGGCCGTTCTTTCTCGAGCCGGCCGACGAGGGGCGCATCAAGGGCGCGGCCGAAACGCTCTGGCGCCTTGGAGAGCGGCTGGCCCAGGCGGCCTCGACCGACGCCGCGCTCATGGCGGACCTGGGCCTCAGCGACGCGGAAATGGCGCTGGCGCGAATCAACCCGGGGTATGACGTCGCGAGCACGGCAGCCCGCGCGGACGCGTTCCTCCTCCCCGATTCGCTCCAGTTCGCCGAGTACAACGCCGAGAGCCCCGCGGGACCCGGCTACAGCCAACGCCTGGCGGAGCTCTTCGACGGCGAGCCGCTCATGGACCGGTTCCGCGAGCAGTTCGACGTCCGCCATTACACGCCCATCACCGGGCTGCTCGACGGGCTGCTCGAGAGCTACCAGGACTGGGGTGGGACGGCCAATCTGCCGCGGATCGCGATCGTGGACTGGCGGGAGGTGCCGACATGGAGCGAGTTCGAGCTGCTCCGCGGCGCGTTCGCGGACGCCGGGGTGCCGGCCGAGATCTGCGATCCGCGCGACCTGGTGTTCGACGGCCGCCGCCTGACGGCGAACGGGACGGCCATCGATCTGGTCTACCGGCGCGTGCTCATCAACGACATCGTCGCGCGGCCCGACGAGTGCCGCGCGCTCGTCGACGCGTATCGGCACGGCGCCGTCTGCATGGCCAACAGCCTGCGCTGCAAGATTGCGCACAAGAAGGCGTTCTTCGCCGTGCTCACCGACGATCGGTACAGGCACCTGTTCGCGGCCGGCGATCTGGCGGCCATCGCGCCGCACGTGCCGTGGACCCGGGTCGTGCGCGACACGGGGACGACGCGCGACGGACAGGCGCTCGATCTCGCGGAGTACCTGCGGCGCCACCGCGAACGGTTCGTGTTGAAGCCGAACGACGAGTACGGCGGCACGGGCGTGACGCTCGGCTGGGAAACGGACGCGCGCGCCTGGGACGAGGCGATCGCCCGCGCGCTCCGCGAATCCGGGCGCGGATGGATCGCGCAGGAACGGATCGCGATCCGCCGGGAGACCTATCCGATGTGCGAGGCCGGCGGAGTCGTCGGGCGCGACATGCTCGTCGACTTCGCGCCGTATCTCTTCCGCGGGCGCGTCGGGGGCTTCCTCACGCGCCTCAGCGGGTCGGGCCTGGCGAATGTGACCTCCGGCGGCGGCCAGGTGCCCGCGTTCGTCGTTCAGGCCAAGGAACCCTCCGGCCGAGAGGCCGGGCCATAAACGACAGCATGCCGACCGCGACCGTATTTGGACCCTTTTCGCCGGAGCTCGCGCCGGGCGCGCGCAACGCGATCGACGTCTGTCTCGCCATTCAATCATGCGAGCGCGTGGCGCTCGTGGCGGACGAGGCGAGCCGCGAAGTCGCCGCCAGTCTCGCCGCCGCCCTGGAGGAAGCGGGCGCGCGCGCGGAGCCCATCCTCATCGAGCACATCGCGCCCCGGCCCCTCTCACGAGCCCCCCAGGCGGTGCTCGACGCGCTCGAGCGCGCCGACGCGGGCATCCTTTGTGTGCATCCGCTGCAGGGTGAGCTGGCTGCGCGCATGGCCATCGTCGCCGCCGTGGAGCGCCGGCAGATCCGGTACGCGCACATGGTGGGGGTCACACCCGCAATCATGGTGCAGGGCATGCGGGCGGACTACCGGCTCGTCGATCGGCTGAGCGCGCGACTCTGCGAGCGCATGCGGACGGCGACGGCGCTCCGCGTGGAAACGGCGTTCGGTACCTCGATCGAGGCCACCTTCGATCCCACCCTGCACTGGATCAAGACCAGCGGCCTCATCAGCACGCGGTACTGGTCCAACCTCCCCGCGGGCGAGGTCTTCACGACGCCGGCCTCGGTGGACGGGGTCTTCGTCTGCAACGCGACCGCGGGCGATTACTTCGGTCCGAAGTACGGCGATCTCGCCTCGTCGCCGCTCACGCTGACCATCAGGAACGGCCGCCTCGTGGGCGCCCACTGCGATCGCAAAGAGCTCGAACGGGAGCTCTGGGACTACTGCCACACCGACGAGCACAGCGACCGCGTCGGCGAGCTCGCCTTCGGCACCAACCTCGCTCTCCGCGACATGATCGGGATCCTGCTGCAGGACGAAAAGGTCCCCGGCGTCCACCTCGCGTTCGGCGATCCCTACGGCAGCCAGACGGGCGCCGACTGGAAGTCCCGCACCCACATCGACGTCCTCACGCGCGACTGCAACGTCTGGATCGACGACATGCAGGTGATCGAACAGGGACGATACTTGCTCGAGAGGCTGGGGTTGTAGCGAGTCGCGAGGCGTGACGCGCGAGGGGCGCAAGACCTGGAAACGCGCCTCGCGTCTCACACGTAGTTCATGTACTCCCACATCATGTGCCGCCAGTACGGCCAGTCGTGGCCGCCCTGCGGGCCCCAGTCGTCGAGGTGATGCGGGATCCCGCGGCTCGCGAGAATGCCCGACAGCCGGTAGGCCTCAGCGGGATGCTCCCAGGGACCGGTGCCCGTCGCCAGGTGAAGGTCGCAGCTCGCGAGGTGATGGAGCGCCCAACCGTCCGTCAGGTTGGCGGCATAGTCGACCGGGTTGTTGAAGTAGAAGTTGTCGTCGTAGTCGCCGGCCATGAACCGCTTCATGTCGTACACGCCCGACAGCGCGAAGCACCGCTTGACGAGATCCGGGTGTTTCAGCAGCGTGTTCGCCGCGTGATACCCGCCGAGCGACGCCCCCATCGTCCACATCGCGACGCCCTCGTCCCGGCAGTGGCTCCGGACGAACGGCATGACTTCGTGGACGATATAGTGATCGTACTGGACCTGCATCCAGCTGCGGTGTCGCGGATGCGCGTGGTCGTTGCCGAATGAGTCGCCGTTATTGGTGTTGACGCAGAAGACCTTGACGCGTCCCGCGTCGATCGGGCCGGCCATCGCGCCGATGACTCCCATGCGCTCGTACTCCCACTCGTCGCCCCCTGTGGTCGGAAAGGCGATCATGGGCGGGCCGTAGTGGCCGTAGACGACGACACCCAGCTCGCGGCCGAGGTGGTGGGAGTACCAGTAGTGCGCCTCGCGATGCATCACGTAGAAGTTACCAGCTTCCAGCTTCCAGTATGAAAACGGATTCGTTCGATATCTGGTCTCCACAGCTCCGCAATCGGCGGAACGTGGACGTCTACCTCCCGGCGTCGTACGGCGCCGGACGGCGCCGCTATCCGGTCGTGTACATGCACGATGGACAGAACCTCTCGGACCCGGCGGTCGCGTTCGGCGGCAACACGTGGCGCCTGGACGAGGGGTTGGCGTGGCTCGCGGCGCGCGGCATCGAGCCGATCGTCGTCGGCGTCCACAACATTGGGCCGGAGCGCCTTGCCGAATATAGCCCGTTCGCGGACCCGAAGCATGGCGGGGGCGGCGGCGATCGCTACGCGCGGTTCCTGATCGACACGGTCAAGCCGCGCATCGACGCCGGATATCGCACGCGGAAGGACCGCGCCGCGACAGTGGTCGCGGGCTCGTCGATGGGAGGACTGATCAGCCTCTACGCCTTCTTCCGCCGGCCGTCCCCGTTCGGCGCCGCCGCGGTGATCAGCCCGTCGATCTGGTTCGGCCGGCCCGAGATCCTGTCGTTCGTCCAGCGTTCCCGGGTCGCGCACGGCCGCATCTACCTCGACGTCGGGACAAACGAAGGCGCCGGCACGCTCCGCGACGCGCGGATGCTCAACCGGCTGCTGCGGCGGAAGGGCTACAGAGGGGATTCGCTCCGGTACCTGGAGGCCCAGGGCCACGGACACCGGGAGGACGACTGGGCCCGGCGGCTGCCGCAGGCACTGGAGTTTCTGCTCGGGGAGCGGTAATCTTGCCTGCCATGAAACTCGATCGCCGCCAGTTCATCGCGTTCTCCTCGGGCGCGCTCGCCGTGACGCCAATCACCCGCGTCTTCGCGGCCGCGCAGGCCCAGGCACCGGCCTCCGCGCAGACACCCGCGCCGCCCGCGGTTGCGAAGTTCGACGACGTGCGCAGGAACGTCGGGACCTTTACGATGCGGGGCGGCACCATCGGATGGTTCGTCACCAGGGATGCCGTCATCGTGATCGACACGCAGTATCCGGACACCGCGAAGGTGTGCCTCGACGGCCTGAAACAGAAGACCGGCGGGCGCGGGATCGATCTCGTCATCAATACCCACCACCACGCCGATCACACCAGTGGGAACGCCGTGTTCCGCGCGGAGGCGAAGACGCTGATCGCGCAGGCGCACGTGCCGGACCTGCAGCGCCAGGTCGCCGCGGCCACGCCGAACAGCCCCGCGCCCGTCGTCGCGGACGCGACGTTCGACAAGACCTGGTCGCAGAAGTTCGGCGACGAGACCGTGAGCGCGCAGTACAACGGGCCCGGGCACACCGGCGGCGACGCCATCGTCCACTTCGAGCGCGCGCACGTGGTCCACATGGGAGACCTGCTGTTCCACGAGCGGCATCCCCGCGTCGACCGTCCCGCCGGCGCGTCGATTCAGAACTGGATCAAGATCCTGGAGAAGGTCGGCAAGGAGATGCCGGCCGACACGATCTTCATCGCCGGGCACGCGAAGGACGGCCTGCCCGTCACCGTCGATCGCAAGGCGGTCCTCCGCTTCCGGGATTACTTCGACGCCGTCCTGGCGCTGACGCGCCAGGGGATCGCGCAGGG
>WNFM01334557.1_pt1 | contig 14202 bp, 17 predicted proteins | sample 5400271 | NCBI WGS metagenome assembly WNFM01 (sample SAMN13153352, study PRJNA577476) | soil metagenome | isolation source: 60 cm saprolite on Douglas fir-dominated hillslope | place: USA:California | collected 2013-09-17 | reverse complement strand
GCACCTCGGCGATGGTGATCGCGAGGAAGGCGGCATAGCGGCGACCTGCATCGCGACGGGCTTCTCGCTCAGCAGCGCTGTCGGCTTTGTCACATTAACGAGTTTTACTTGCTTCTACTGTCGTCTCGGCCAGAGCCAGGCTGCGCGATTCCAATGACCTAGCCTTGTCGGGTTGCTGCCAAAAACGGTCTCTACTTGTTTAATGTGACAATGCCGCCTCGACCGCAACCGCGATCACATCCGGATGCGAGCGACCCCACGAGCCGAGACCTGCGTCAGCGGGGTACGTCGCGAATCCGCCGTCGGGCTGCTGGAAGCTCACCAGACGTTCGCGGGCGGCCCCATCGAGCTCGAAGCGCGCCGCGCGCAGACTGGAGGAAACCGGTGACTATCGGGTGTTTCTCCGATTGGTAGGACCGCTGGACCGGAAGTTAGCTGCAGTGACGTCCAAAGCAATCAGGGCTCTGCGAACGCCATGACTCGTCGGTATTGCCGCGAATGTCGACGCTCTTGACGAACTCCATCTTCCCCGCTTGCACATTCTCCATATAAACGTTGATGTTGAGGATGAGATTGCTCACCTTCTGCACAGTACCCCAGGCGGCCCAATCCGCGCGAAGCTTCTGCGCAAAATCGCGCTCGCAGCCGTTGCAGCTACTGATCTCCGGGCCGGCTGCAATCTTCTCGCCAAGGTCGGGCGGAATTGAGACGATCTTGAAACGGCCGGAGGCGTCCAGCTTCTCCCGGAACAAATCGCCGAGCATGCGAACGCGCTCACTTTCGGCCGGCGTGGTCGGTTCAAGCGATGTGTTGATCAAATGAAAGCCGAAGAATGCAACGCGGGGTACGACAGCGTTGTCCGCTGCGGCGCTCGCCACGACGACTGGCGCGACGACAATCGCCACGATCGCTACCTTCATCAGAGACATTGGTTTTAATTCCTTTCTCTACGCTGTCGAAGCTCGTTGCCATTGTCAACAACACGGAGACCGCGGAACGCCCGGGATGCAGCCCTGCTTGGATCGTCCCAATGCAGTGCCGCAACCATGCACAGTAGTGAGCTTTGTCCGCCTTCTCGGGCGGCCACTCCGCTGAGGCTAATATTTTGTAGTCCACGGGCGGTATTCGACGCTGGGAGTGGGCCGGCTTCCAGGAGCACCGTCAAATCGGCCAGCTTGGCCATCCGGCCGAGCCGAGCGGCGGAGGGCATTGCAATGACGACGTGCGGGCATAGCTGGCGGCAACGCACCGCCGTGGCCACTCTCAATTGGCCGCTGGCGCATGCCGGCCTACTACTTGTCGTGCTACTCTTGCTGCTGCCGCCTGATAGCGTGCTCACCGACAACGAGGAGAACTACTTCCAGCTCGCGGCGCAGGCGATCACGGGCGTGCCGGCATCACCGGACAGCGCAGTATTCGACGCCTCTCGCCACCGATTCTTCAGCGAGCTGTTGCTCGGCAGACTGATCTCGCTCTCCGGGTTCGAGGGGGCCCAAGTTATCACGCGAGTCCTGACGGCGGTGGCCTTCGCGCTGCTACTGCCGCCAGTGTTCCGCCTGCTGCTGCTGTCGGCGCTCGACGGGGTGATCGTGGTCGTGGTGTTCGCGCTGCTCGGCCAAAACGTGATCGGCGCCGAATGGCTATTCCACGGCTTCGAGGCCAAGGTCGTCGCCTATGGCTTTGTGCTGGCCGCACTTCATGCAGCGAGCACTCGACGTAGCCTGATCACGGCCACCTCGCTGTGCGTCGCCGCGACCTATTTCCACTTCCTCGTCGGCGCCTTCTGGTTCCTTGCTGTGCTTGGGTTGCGGCTTATCGAGAACCGGCGCGAGATTGTGCGCATCGCTGTCGCGTCGGTTGTATTTATGGTTGCCACGGCACCCCTCGCAGGCACGATTTTCCGGACGCGGCTCAGTGCCGACTCGGTCGGAGCCGTAGCTGACGCTCCCGCACCGGATGTCATCTACTCGCTGATCCGCGAGCCGTGGCATGGCGCTCCATTCATGAGCTGGTCATATTTCGCCATACAGTGGCTGCCGGGTTACCTGCTGGCGGGCGCCATGTTGGCGGGATGTATTGTTATCGCCCGCACCAGCAGCGAGGGGAGGCAATGCAAAATCGCGGTTTGGCTCGCCGTGCTCATCAGCTACCTGTTCATAGTGCTGTTGCCGACTTTCGTCGAGCGCCACACTGGCGTGGCCGGCAAATTTTACCCGTTCCGTCCATCATCGTTAGTACTGCTGCTATGGCTGGCACTTGCGCTCGCTTGGCTCAACGAGCTCGGTATGCCCCATTTTCTAGCGGTGAAGCTGCTGGCACTCGCGCTGATCACGCCGGCGTTCCTCAACGCGGCTGTTTCGCGCATTGTGGGCGACGTGGAATACCGCGTGGCATTCGCCACAGATAAGCAGGCCGTCGCCACTTACTTAGCCGTTAGCGCTGCGTCCGATGCGATCGTCCTCGTCGATCCAACGGTCGAAGCCTTGTTCCTCGATTTCGAGCGGCGCACGGGGCGGCCGTCGCTGGTCGCGTGGAAGTTTGCGCCGACGAACGATCTACAGCTTCGCGAGTGGTATCGGCGGATAGAGTTCCGCAAATCCCTCTTCGAGAACGGCTGCCCACCGGACCTCGCCTATCGCGTCGATTTCCTGCTGACGACGCCCCGTAGCGTGGCCGCGCTGTCGCCCAGTTGTGGTCTAGCCGCGTTGGAAACCGAACACTGGCGGCTCCTCCGGCGCGCAGCGTACAGCGAGTGACGAGGCAACGTAAGGTAATCCGTTGAGGAACCAGACCAGCCGGTTCCACCCATGCCGGCGAGGCTGCTGAGGGCGTCAAAAAGATTTAACGGCTCCGTCGCAGCGCCCCGTCGACCGCCACCATTCAGCTTGGTTCGTACCCCTCTTCGGCAGAGGCCGCAAGGAGCAACCATGAACCGTTTCGAGCACCGCCTTGCTGCGTCCGTCGGACGATGCCTGAGCGAACCGAATTTAACGGCGCACCCCTATAAAGCACGACGGCGCACACAGGGTACGGCCGTTAAATTTCACACCGTCGATGGAGTGCGACACGATCGAAGGCGATCACATCGAATGTGTCGAGAAACCGGCTTCCCTGCAGGTCGCGACTTCATCGACGGGCTCCGTCATTACGAACTCGGCAAATACACTCCGACCTGGATCGGAAGGACTCTAAGCATTTCGTGGGCCGCTGGCGCCATGACCGCGCGCGGCAGGATTGTTCCCGAGACCATCGTGCCGATATCGCCTTCAGGAGGGGTTGGCGCAGTTGTTGCATAATTCAGAGCGGATTCTGCTAACGAAACTTCGAGGGAGGCGCGCCGTACATTGAGTGAATCGGAGCTAAGTCATGCTGACTGCATTAGTTTTGGTGTGTTCCCTCGTCGTCACCCCCGATCTTCGCGAATGCGATCAGACCAACGCGAGGGACGTCCTGCGCGTGCCGGAGGAGTTCGCAAGTCCGGCAAGCTGCTTCATGCATGGGCAAGCCTTTCTGGCCGGCATCGAAATCGGCCGCCAATTGGCGGCCGACGAGCGTGTCAAGGTGACTTGCTCGCGGAGCGCCAAGGTCGTCGTGCGGGCGCATCCCGCGGCAGTCGATTAGTTCGTAAGCGTGAAACAATCGACGCGGGCCGGGTGAGTTGACAAACGTCCGCGTGCTCAGGCAGTGCAAGCGTTGGCGGCGCGTTGAGCGGCCGAACTCCACGGCAAGGGTTGGGCAAGTCAGGAGGTCGGATGGCCCTTAGTCATACGGTCGATAATCCGTGAGGTAGGCTTTCGGGGCGAACGTCGTTGAGCTTGGCGCTTCATGCCGAGCGCCGGACTATGCCGAGGCAATGGCTGCCGTGCTTGATTGTCGCTGATTTGCGGATCGTGAGCGGGACCCTTAAGGCGATCGGTGACGCGGCTGTATTTTCGCGCTCCCGTCCCATTGCTCACCCGCCGCCTCGGCATAGTCCGGCGCTCGGCATGAACGGCCCTATGCCGCATGCGTCATAGTCTCGGGGTGCAGAGATCTGAAATCAGCGTCACGTACCCTCTCACCTTCTGACAGGACGACGCTTTTTTTCGATGGTGAGCACGAGCGCCATGGCGCGCGCAATATGCTCTCCCACGAGGCCGATGGAGCGACCTATCTGCTTCCGGCCTGGATGACTAGGCCAGAAGCGGGCGCGACAAAAATTTCAGAGTTCCCCGATTGCCGGTGAATCGCCTTCTCGACCTGCGGGCGTTCGTCGATCAATCATGATGGCCTCGTCCTCGGTGAAGCAAATCTCCGCGAGGACGTATCAGGGCTACGCGTTGTCCGAGCGCGGTGCCTTGCCGGGCGTGCAGCGGACGCGGTCGAGTTCCCATTTTGGGTGCTCCTCGATCCACGCGACCGCCAGCTGCTGTCCGCGCACGGCGCAAGCGGCAAAGCCGGCCTGATAGATGTCTTCGCTGTTCGGCCAGACCGTCTGGCAGAATTGCTGCGCGTGCGGGTGTCCGGTCATGCAGAAGACGATCGAAAGGGTGGTGAGCATGGCTCTCTCTCGAAGATTCGTTTAACGCGACATTCAACGTGAACCCAGCTGCACCATATGCGCCGGCAGATTTGGGACGGTCATCGACATTCTTCGCTCCTGCGCGAGGATCGTTTGCCGCATCCTCTCGCTCACACATGAATATTTGAATATTCTATAAATATTCACTTGTGACATTTTGACGCCGCCTGCCCAACGAGCGATTAGGCCGCGGATGGAAGAGTGTGATCCTGCGGCCACATTCCGAGCACTTGCGAATTTGGTCGCTCCGGATGCACCATCGCCGCAAGCGCCGCGTGCAAGGTGGCTTGAGCCGGCACCCCCCTAAGGCTGGAGCAAGACATGAGGAGGTCGCTCGATGATCGCAAGCTGGAGAACCCGCGCCACGGCCGGTTGCGCGGCTGCATTCGTCGCAGCAACCTCGCCCGCCTCGGCCACCGAGCGCCTTCGCTTTTGGAATCTGACGACGGTCACGCTCGTCGAATTGTACTTCGCACCGGCCGGAACGACTGCATGGGGCGCCAACCAGTGCAAGAACGACCGCGACGGAGCAGTCGACTCGGACGAGCGTCTAACGATAAAGGATGTCGAACCGGGCCGCTATGATGTAAAGCTTGCCGACAAGGCGGGCCGCGTCTGCACGGTTCGAGATGTCGAGGTGAAATCGGGGCGTCCGTATGCCTTCGCGATCTCCGACAAAGATCTCACCGATTGCACGAAGAAGTGAGCTGGCCGCACGGCGAAGCGCAGCGATCGCTACGCCATCTCGGTTAAAGCTTGCATGAGGACGATCATGCCTAGCCGCGGTTTGCGCCAGTTTCTGGTCACCGCCCCCGCTCTCCTGTTGCTGGCCGGCTGGGCGGCGCAAGCGGGCACCATCCTCGTCTCCAACGAGAAGGCGAATTCGATCACGGTCCTCGATGCCGACAGTCTCGAGATCGTCAGAACTGTGCCCGTCGGTCAGAGGTTCTCGACCTCAAGGACTACACGTTGAAGGAGCCTCTGCCAAGCGGCCCCGACCCCGAAACCTTCGCCCTCCACCCCGATGGCGAGCATTTGTACGTAGCGAACGAGGACGACAGCCTAGTGTCGGTCATCGACATCAAGCAACGTCGGGTCGTCGGCGAGATCCCTGTTGGCGTCGAGCCCGAGGGCATCGGCATCAGTCCCGATGGCAAGTGGATCGTCAATACCTCCGAGACGACAAGCATGGCGCATTTCATCGACAATCTGACGTACCAGATTGTCGCCAATGTGCTCGTCGACAGCCGACCTCGTCATGCCGAATGGACCGCGGATGGCCTCGAGGTCTGGGTCTCTTCGGAGGTAGGCGGCACGGTCAGCGTCATTGATGCCGCAAAGCGCCAGGTGATTCACAGGATCGAATTCGCCATACCAGGTGTTCCGAGCGAAGCGGTCCAGCCGGTCGGCGTCGTCCTGACGCGTGACCGCAAATGGGCCTTCGTCGCGCTCGGGCCGGCGAACCGCGTCGCGCTCATCGACGCGCAAACCTACCAAGTGAAACGCTATCTGTTGGTCGGACAACGCGTCTGGAACCTCGCCTTTAATGCAGACGAAAGCCGTTTGATCACGACCAACGGCGTCAGCAACGACATCTCGGTCATTGACGTCACCAATCAACGTGTCCTCAAGTCGGTGGCGGTTGGGGAACAACCCTGGGGTGTGGTCGTCCGTCCCTAGATCGGCACGAGAGCTGCGCTCGCGACAGGAGGGAGACATGGCGACGGTCGATATGTCGGTAACGCTCAAGGCCTCAGCGCACAAAGTCTGGGAACTGATCGGCGGCTTTGGGTCTCTGGCCCATTGGCATCCCGCTGCCGCGGAAGAGCGAAGAAACCAAGGAGCCAGGCGTGACGCACCGCCGCCTCTCGCTCGAGGGCGGCGGCGTTATCGTCGAACGGCTGGAGTGGCACGACGATCGCGCGCGGCCCTACAGCTACATCATCGTCAGCGGACCATTGCCGGTTCGCTCGGAGCTGAGCGCTCGCGAAGAGGGTCCGTAGCGCTGCACCGAGCGCTCGACCAGCACATTCGAGCCCTAGGGGAACCCTGAGGCGCAGGCGGTGGATGCGATCGGCGGCGTCTATCGAGCAGGGCTCGACAGCCTGAAAGGCAAATTCAGCGAATAGATCCTCGCTTCATCGGCGGCGGGCGGCACACGCAAGGATATCTTGTGGATATTGGCACCGCCGTCATCGGTGCATAATCTGTCTTCGTCTCCGCTTACTACGACGACCTAGGACGACGTAGATTGACACCAGCTCGTGAAGAAATTTAGAATTGTTCTGCTGTGGCGAATGATCGTGGGAGATGACCATGTGGACAAAGCCACGTATCGTCGAGATCGCGGTTGGCCTTGAGATCAATTCGTACGCCTGTGCCATTGTGAAATAAGCCTTAGCGCCGCCGGCGCCGTCTCGGGGCAGTCGACCGTGCGTGTCGTTGTCCTGGGTTCCGCCGCTGGCGGCGGCTTTCCACAATGGAACTCGAACGCGCCTGCTTGTCAGCGGGCGCGCCGAGGCGATGTTGCCACAAAGCCGCGAACCCAAGCTTCGATCGCTGTTTCGAGCGACGGCAAATCGTGGTTCATCTTGAACGCCTCGCCGGACATCTACGCGCAGATCGGTGCCCGGGACGTGTTGTGGCCCAGCGGCGAAATCCGCTCGTCGCCGATCGCCGGCGTCGTCCTAACGGGCGGCGACGTCGATGCGGTCGCGGGTTTGCTCACCTTGCGGGAACGCCATCGTTTCACGTTATACGCGACGTCGGAGGTTCAGGCGGTCATCGCGGAGAATTCGATCTTCCGGGTGCTCTCAAAGAATTGCGTCGAGCGACGAACCCTGCCACTCGACGCGCCGGCCGCCCTGCTCACGCCTGGCGGTGTCGAGACCGCGCTCGCCGTCACCGCTTTTCCAGTACCAGGCAAAGTCCCGCTCTGGCTTGAGGACGAGGGCAAGGATCCCGGCATCGTCGAAGGCGGCCACACGGTCGGGCTCGAGGTAACGGAACCTCGATCCGCCGCCCGGCTCTTCTTCATCCCGGGATGCGCCGCAATGACCGAAGCCGTTGCGCGGCGCTTGCGCGGCGCGCCGCTCGTCTTTTTCGACGGGACGCTCTGGTGCGACGACGAGTTGGTTCGGCTCGGCATCGGCCCCAAGACCGGCAAGCGGATGGGCCATATGAGCATGTCCGGGGAGAGCGGGACGATTGCCGCGTTCCGCGACCTCGGCGTGGCGCGGAAGGTGTTCCTCCATATCAACAACACAAATCCGGTGCTGACCGAGGACTCCGCCGAACGGAAAGAGGCCGAGGCGGCAGGGTGGACGATCGCGCATGACGGGATGGAGCTGACACTGTGACCGCCGGCGAGTTGGAAGCCGCGTTGCGTCGTATCGGTGCCGAGCGCTACCACGATCTCCATCCCTTCCATCACCTTCTGCATGGCGGCAAGTTGACCAAGGGCCAAGTTCAGGCTTGGGCGCTCAACCGTTACTGCTATCAAAGCGCCATCCCGCGCAAGGACGCGTCCTTCATCGCCCGCACCGATGATCCGGAGCTGCGCCGGATGTGGCGGCAGCGCCTTGTCGACCATGACGGCGACAGGGCTGGCGATGGCGGTATCGCGCGCTGGCTCGCACTCACCAGTGGGCTCGGTCTCGACCGCGACTACGTCGTGTCGCAGCGCGGCGCGCTTCCAGCCACGAAATTTGCCGTCGAGGCTTACGTGCATTTCGTGCATGAAAAAAGCCTCCTGGAGGCGGTCGCCTCCTCGCTCACCGAGTTGTTCTCGCCGACAATCATCAGCGAGCGCGTTTCGGGAATGCTGGCGAATTACGCGTTCGTCAGCAAGGACACGCTGGCCTATTTCAACGCGCGTATGTCGCAGGCGCCGCGCGACGCCGACTTCGCCCTCGACTACGTCAAGCGCGAGGCGCGCACGGCCGAGCAACAGGAAGCCGTGCTCGCTGCACTGGAATTCAAATGCAGCGTTCTTTGGGCGCAGCTCGACGCGCTCTACCACGCCTATGTGGCGCCGGGTCATGTTCCGCCCGGTGCCTTTAGTCCCGCCGAGGCGAGGTGACCGAGCGCCCGCCAGACGGGCTGCCCGCGCGCCTTGATGCAGGCGCCATACCGCGTCTCAAGTCGCATGTCCGCCTGCAGTTCAGCGCACCGCGCGGGCAGTGGATCGTTCAGGCGCCCGAACGCGTGCTGATGCCCGATGACATCGCGGTGGCCGTTCTGAAGCGGTGCGACGGCAGCTCCAGCGTCTCTGCAATCGCGCAGGCCCTGGCGGCGGAGTACAATGCACCGGTGGACGTCGTGACGAACGATGTCCTGGAACTGCTGCAGGATCTCGCCGAGAAGGGGATCATTGCCGATGCCAGAGCTTGATGCGCCGCTCGCCCTGCTGGCCGAACTCACGCACCGCTGCCCGCTGCAGTGTCCCTATTGCTCCAATCCGCTCGAGCTCGAACGGAGCCGCGCCGAGCTCGACACCGACAGCTGGCGGCGGGTCCTCGATGAGGCCGCGGCGCTTGGCGTGCTGCAGGTGCATTTTTCCGGGGGCGAGCCGCTGGTGCGCCGCGATCTCGACGATCTCGTGCGCCACGCGTCCGGCGTCGGGCTCTACAGCAACCTCATCACCTCGGCGGTCCTGCTCGATGCCGAGCGCACGAAGGCTCTGGGCGCTGCGGGGCTCGATCACGTCCAAATAAGCTTTCAGGACACCGATGATGCGGCAGGGGATCGCGTGGCCGGATACAAAGGGGCGCAACGCCTGAAGCGCGTGGCCGCCCAGCATGTGCGGAACGTCGGCCTGCCGCTCACCGTGAATGCGGTGGTGCATCGGCAAAACCTGGCGCAGCTCCCGGCGATGATCGAGCTGGCGGTGGAACTCGGGGCCGGACGGCTCGAGGTGGCGCACGTGCAGTACTACGGGTGGGCGCTCCCCAATCGTGCCGCCCTGTTCCCGACCCGCGAGCAGCTCGATGCGGCAACCACGACCGTCGAGGCCGCCCGCGCGCGGCTGCGCGGAAAGGTGGTAATCGACTACGTCGTGCCGGACTACCACGCCGAGTTTCCGAAGGCCTGCATGGGCGGCTGGGGGCGGCGCTTCCTCAACGTTACCCCGTCGGGTAAGGTGCTGCCCTGTCATGCCGCAGAAACGCTGCCCGGCTTCCAGTTCCCGTCGGTGCGAGAAAGCAGCCTCGCCTCGATTTGGCGCGACTCCGACGCCTTCAACCGTTTTCGCGGCACGTCGTGGATGAGCGAGCCCTGCCGCTCATGCGAGCGGCAAGAGCTCGATTGGGGCGGATGCCGCTGTCAGGCCTTTGCGTTGACCGGGGATGCCGCCGCGACTGATCCCGTCTGCGTCCGTGCCCGCAATCGCGGCGTTCTCGACGAGGCAATCCAGGCGTCGGAAGGGCCACCGCCACCCTTCGTCTACCGCCGCATCGGCGGCCGGCCGGTGCCCGGGGCGCCACCGAAACAGCCGCCGGCCGCCTTGGGCTAAGAAAAGTCGATGCTTCGTCGGACGGCGCTCTTCAGCATTTTGCTGTGGCAGACCGCCGGATTTGGCGCCGTCGCGTCGAGCGCGCCGCTGCCGATGGAGTAGATCGCCCCGGGCATCTACGTACATCGCGGGGTCACCGAGGGCGTTGAACGGCCAGTCGCGTATCGGTTCCCTGGTAGCGGCACATCTGTTCGTCAGGCATCCGAACACCTGCGGCATGCAGATGGACCAAGTGACGCGCAACTATGTCCCGGCCGATTTCGTGCACACCATCAAGGTAACCTACAACGGCGCCCCGGTGGTGACGGTCTAACCCGACATCTCGATCAGCGAGGATCCCAGCCTGACATTCGAGTTCGTGCCGAACGTCGCGTCGGGTGAGCTCAGCGCCCAGGTCGCGGACAGCAACAACCGGCACTTCGTGCGCAACTGGCCAGTGAAAATCGTGCCGAATGGCTGACGATCAACGGCGGCCGCGACTAGCGGAAGCAGCTCAAATTCGCTTCGGCCTGGGCCTGGCGCAAGCGGTCCAGAACCGCCTTGATTTCCGGCGGATCGCGAAACAGCGCGACCCGTCCCCCGACGCCGCCGCCCAATTGCAGGCTGAGCGCGGTTTCCGCCTTCTCGTAGTCGGCGTAGGGCATCAGACCCGCGATGGTGTCGAGGGCACACGAGCATTGGAACAGTGCCGCATGCGTGTTCCCGTTCGCCGCCATACAGCCGAGCACATAGTCCGCGCGCGCCGAGGTCGGATAGTCATTGACCGGCGCCGATGACGGCGCCGCCCCGGCTCTCGCCGAGAGACCCAGCATCACGGCCAGTCCGAGCGCAGCACCGCCGCCGATCGCGATCCCCCTCATCACTGGCTACCCGCGGCTAGACACGGTCCCTCGCTGGCTTCGCAAGGGCTCTCTCGGTAGAAGACTATTGCCTCTCGGACGCTCGGCGGTTGTCCGGCGCCGTTTGGTATTTCCGATGCGATCTCGTAGATCCCTCCCGGCACGGAGTCCGAGAGGATGAAGCGATAGAATTTGCTCTTGAGATCGGGAAAGACGGCGATGCGCGGATCGTCGGTGAACGGGGCGAGCGTAATTTCCGTCCCCGATGTCACGCTTCCGTCCCGCGTCACCTCGACCGGCTTGAGTTGCGCGCGATCGACGAAGGTGTCGCGGATGCGCTTGCGAAAATAGCTGGCGGCGCCGCCCAGATGCCGCTGCATCTCTTCGACATCGTGCTCAAGGAAGAACATCACCACGGGGTTGCTCTTAAATCCGGTGACAGGTGGAAACGGCATGTTGTGCTCGCCCGAGAGGAAATCGACCCAGATATCCTTCTTGCGGTCCGCGCGCGGACGAACGTCGAGATCGACACGGTCGGCGTAGCTGCCGCCGGCCTTGTCCTTGGCATCGCCTTCGGTGTTCCGATTGAAGCGATATTCAAGACGTTCCGGCTGCCCGATGTTCTTGAGATGGTCGCTTTCGAACAACGCGATCTGGGCGGGGCTCAGCGGCCGCGTATCGGTCTCGTCGGCGCGAGACGACGCCGCCGCGACCATCGCGCTGGCGAAGAACGCGATCGGGACGATCCGCTTGCTTATCATGCGCACATTCTCACCATGCTACGGCCCTCGTCGCGCGGTGGAGCATGGGTATTCTGCCAAAGGCGACCTTGCGCCGCCAGCTAAGAAGGAGCGGGGGTGGTGCGCAGAACCAAGACGCCCGTCACCAACGTTCATTCGGACGAGTTTCAAAGGAGCAATCGCCAGTCGTGATCCAATTCGTTCTCACGGTTTGCATGATGACCGCGCAGACGCAGTGTACAGAACAACGTCCGTTCATCCCGGGAATGACCCTCATGATCTGGCCAGCAATTTGCCGAGCCCTGGCTTGAGGATCATCCCAAATGAAAGCTCTTGGAGTGGCGTTGCGAGAACAAATATCCCAAAAGAAATAGAAAGTTAACGAAATCACGAGGCGGATTCGTGCTGGTCCCGCATGGACGGGATCACGGCATAATTGAAATTAGAAATCACAGCATAATGGCGAGGCTCGCCGGGTGCTGAAGGGGGCGATTTTGCCGCGCGCATCGCAGCAAATTCATCGCCCCTCCGAGCGGTTACATCCAATGCTGGCAGTCTTTGATCCCACTTGTGTCGCTGAGCCGAGGGGAATAACATTGCACCGTTGAGTAGAGGGCAACCTCGATTCTCGACGGTTTCTCTCTGTCGACACAAGGCCACTGTCATACCGTGCAACGGTAACCGGTCGGTACTGATGTTAGGGATGGTCGGCAATGACGCCGGACGTTTCTGCAGGGAGGACAAAGCCATGAGGATTTGGGCCTGCGCTGTCGCGGGGTCTGCCCTAGCGTTGTCAATAGGGACCGCCACCGCGAACGACGAGCTGATCAAGCTCCAAAAAGATCCGAATCAGTGGGTCATGCCCACGGGCGATTACGCCAATCATCGCTACAGCGAACTCAAGCAAATCACCAAGGACAACGTCAAGAACCTGGCGCCGCAATGGACGTTCTCGACCGGCGTCCTGCGCGGCCACGAAGGCGCACCGCTGGTGATCGGCGATGTCATGTATGTCCACTCGCCGTTCCCCAATTACGTCTACGCGCTCGACCTCAACAACGACGGTCGGATTCTTTGGAAGTACGAACCTAAGCAAGATCCGTCGGTGATCCCCGTCATGTGCTGCGACACGGTCAACCGTGGCGTCGCCTATGTCGACGGCAAGATCTTCTTGAGCCAAGCCGACGCGAACGTCGTCGCGCTCGACGCGAAGACGGGCAAGGAAGTCTGGAAAGTTCAAAACGGCGATCCCAAGAAGGGCGAGACCATGACTTCCGCCCCGATGATCATCAAAGACAAGGTGATCGTCGGCATCAGCGGCGGCGAGTTCGGCGTCCAGGGCCGCCTCACCGCCTATGCCATCGCCGATGGCAAGATGTTGTGGAACGCCTACTCGGTCGGGCCGGACGATCAGATCAAATTCGACCCCGAAAAGACGATGGCGTTGGGCAAGCCGGTCGGCAAGGATTCGTCGCTGCAGTCCTGGCAAGGCGACCAGTGGAAAATCGGCGGCGGCACGACGTGGGGTTGGTACTCCTACGATCCACAGCTCAACCTGGTCTATTACGGCTCGGGCAATCCGAGCACGTGGAACCCCGTCCAGCGGCCCGGCGACAACAAGTGGTCGATGACGATCTTCGCTCGCGATGTCGATACCGGCGTTGCGAAATGGGTCTACCAGATGACGCCGCACGACGAATGGGACTATGACGGCGTCAACGAGATGATCCTCGCCGACATCCCGGTCAAGGGACAGCCGGTCAAGGCACTCGTTCACTTCGACCGCAACGGCTTCGGCTACACGCTGAACCGTGAGAACGGCCAGTTGCTCGTCGCCGAAAAATTCGATCCGAAGGTCAACTGGGCGACTGGCATCGACCTGCAGACCGGTCGGCCGAAAGGGGTGAAGGAATATAGCACCCAGGCCGGCGGCGAAGACCACAACAGCAAGCAGATCTGCCCCGCGGCGCTTGGTTCCAAGGACCAGCAACCGGCGGCGTTCTCGCCGAAGACCAACGTGTTCTACGTGCCGACGAACCATGTCTGCATGGATTATGAGCCGTTCAAGGTCGCGTACACCGCCGGCCAGCCCTATGTCGGGGCGACGCTGTCGATGTACCCGCCCCAGGGCGAGCAGAACCTCGGCACTTTCATCGCGTGGGATGCCGGGCAGGGCAAGATCCTGTGGTCGGATCCGGAACCCTTCTCGGTGTGGTCGGGCGCCCTGGCCACCGCGGGCGACGTCGTCTTCTACGGCACGCTCGAGGGCTATCTCAAGGCGGTCGATCCGGCGACGGGCAAGGAACTCTACAAGTTCAAAACCCCGTCGGGGATCATCGGCAACGTCATGACCTACATGCATGGCGGCAAGCAGTACGTCGCCGTTCTCTCCGGCGTCGGCGGTTGGGCCGGTATCGGCATGGCGGCGGGCCTCACGAAGGACACCGACGGTCTCGGTGCTGTCGGCGCCTACAAGGCGCTGTCCAACTACACTCAGCTCGGCGGCGTTCTGACTGTCTTCGCGCTTCCGAACTGATTCTTCAAGCGCGA
>WNFM01107972.1_pt3 | contig 14205 bp, 12 predicted proteins | sample 5400271 | NCBI WGS metagenome assembly WNFM01 (sample SAMN13153352, study PRJNA577476) | soil metagenome | isolation source: 60 cm saprolite on Douglas fir-dominated hillslope | place: USA:California | collected 2013-09-17 | reverse complement strand
TACCGCAGCGACGTCACCGAGGCTGACGCGGCGGCGGGCGATCTCGTGCAGGTGCGGACCGAGCGCGGGCGTCCGGTGGGGCACGCATTCTTCAGCGACGAGTCCGAGATCACGCTGCGGATCATCGCGTTTGGGCCGACGCCGCCGGCGCCCGACTTTATCGAGCGCCGCCTGGCCGCCGCGATTGCGTATCGCGGGTCGCTGGCGCTCGAGGCGACCGCGTATCGCCTGGTGCACGGCGAAGCGGACCGTCTGCCGTCCCTGATCGTCGATCGATATGGGGATCACCTGGTGGTGCAGGCGCTGTCGCAGGGCGTCGATCGGCGGCTGCCGGAGATCACGGCGGGGCTCGTCACGCTCCTCCGCCCGGCGGGGATCCTCGCGCGCAACGATCCGCGCGTCCGCCTGCTCGAGGGGCTGGACCAGCGGGTGGACGTGCTGCACGGCGAGGTCCCCGATCGCCTCGAGGTTCGGGAGGGGGCCGTCGCCTACCAGGTGGATCCGTGGAAGGGGCAGAAGACCGGGCTGTTTCTCGATCAGCGCGAGAATCGCGAGGCGGCATTGCGCTACGCCCGCGGCCGGCTGCTCGACGCCTTCAGCTACCACGGCGGCTTCGCGTTGGCGCTGGCGCCGCGGTGCGAATCGGTCGTGGCCGTCGACATCTCGGCCGACGCCGTCGCCCGCATCCGCGAGAACGCGGCCCGTAACGGGCTCAGGAACGTCGAGGCCCGCGAGATGAACGTCTTCGACGAGCTCCGCGAGCTCGAGCGGACGGGCGCCCGCTTCGACACGATCGTCCTGGATCCGCCGGCCTTCGCGAAGAGCAAGGGGGCGGTCCGGAAAGCGCTGTCCGGCTACAAGGAGATCAACCTGCGGGCGCTGAAGATGCTGGAACCGGGCGGATTCCTCGTCACGTGCAGCTGCTCGTACAACGTCAGCGAGGCGATGTTCCTCGACGTCGTGGCCGAGGCCGCCGCGGACGCGGCCGTCGAAGTGTCGCTCGTGGAGAAGCGCGCCCAGGGGCGCGACCATCCCATCCTGATCGCGGTCCCCGAGACGTACTACCTGAAGTGCCTGATCCTGCGACGGCTCGGGTGAGGCTCCCCGGTCGACACCCTCGACGCCCCGGCAGCGGCGAAAACGCGCATACTGATATAGTGATTTCTTGCGGGTTTTCCCTGGCAAAGAGACGATGAGCACACGTCCTGTCTACACGCCGCTTGTGGCCTCCGATTTCGACTCCGCCTTCCCCGGCTCCCGCAAGGTGTACGTCGAGGGTCCGTCGGGCGTTCGCGTGCCGATGCGTGAGGTCGTGCTGACCAACGGGGAGACGCTCCGGGTGTATGACTCGAGCGGGCCGCACGGCCATGACGTCCGTGAAGGATTGCCGAAGCTGCGCGAGTCGTGGATCGCGCCGCGCCGCTCTTCGACCGGCTCAGGCGGGGAGGCCCGCTGTGTCACGCAGCTGCACTACGCGCGCAAGGGAACAGTCACCCCCGAGATGGAGTTCGTCGCGATCCGCGAAGGCTTCGATCCGGAGTTCGTGCGGTCGGAGATCGCGCGCGGCCGCGCCATCATTCCCGCCAACATCAACCACCTCGAGCTCGAGCCGATGATCATCGGCCGGAACTTCGCGGTGAAGATCAACGCCAACATCGGCAACTCGGCCGTCAGCTCGTCGATCGACGAGGAGGTCGACAAGTTGCGCTGGTCGACCCTCTGGGGCGCGGACACGGTGATGGATCTATCGACCGGCCGGGAGATCCACCAGACCCGCGAATGGATCGTCCGCAACGCGGCCGTCCCGATCGGCACCGTCCCGATCTATCAGGCGCTCGAAAAGGTCGGCGGACGGCCGGAAGATCTGACGTGGGAGGTCTATCGCGACACCCTCATCGAGCAGGCGGAGCAGGGCGTCGACTACTTCACCGTCCACGCCGGCGTTTTGCTGCGCTACATCCCGATGACCGCGCGGCGTCTCACCGGGATCGTCTCGCGCGGCGGCTCGATCCTCGCGAAGTGGTGCCTCGCGCATCACAAAGAGAACTTCACGTACACGCACTTCCGCGAGATCTGCGAGATCATGCAGGCGTACGACGTGTCGTTCTCGCTCGGCGACGGCCTGCGCCCGGGCTCGATCGCGGACGCGAACGACGAGCCGCAGTTCGCCGAGCTCAAGACGCAGGGGGAGCTGACCCGGATCGCGTGGGAATACGACGTCCAGGTCATGAACGAAGGCCCGGGGCACGTCCCGATGCACCTCATCCGCGAGAACATGGAAAAGCAGCTCGAGTGGTGCGAGGAAGCCCCGTTCTACACGCTCGGGCCGCTCACGACCGACATCGCCCCCGGCTACGACCACATCACTTCCGCGATCGGCGCCGCGATGATCGGCTGGTACGGCACGGCGATGCTGTGCTACGTGACGCCGAAGGAGCATCTCGGGCTGCCGAACCGCGACGACGTGAAGGCCGGCGTCATCGCGTACAAGATCGCCGCCCACGCCGCCGACCTGGCCAAGGGGCATCCCCGCGCGCAGGCGTGGGACGACGCGCTCTCGAAGGCGCGGTTCGAGTTCCGCTGGCAGGACCAGTTCAACCTGGCCCTCGATCCGGTCACCGCCCGCGCGTACCACGACGAAACCCTGCCCGCGGAGGGCGCGAAGGTCGCGCACTTCTGTTCCATGTGCGGCCCCAAGTTCTGCAGCATGGAGTTGACGCAGCAGATCCGCGAGGACGCCCAGAAGGGCATGGACGAAAAGTCGGTCGAGTTCCGCAAGCACGGCGAGGTCTATATCCCCAGAGAATAGCGGCTGTCCCGAATTGGACAGCCTCCAGCCTCATCGCTGCCATACTGACCAGAATGACGAGATCTCTCAGGGGGGCGGTGTGCTGCGCTGCTGCGGCAGCCGCGATCGCCGTCGCGCCGATCGAGGCCGCACAACCCGACCGCCCGACGCTCGCCGACGCGCAGCGCCTGTTCTACAACGCGCACTACGAAGAGGCCGCCGCGCTCGCGTTGTCGCTGCGGGCCCAGGACGGTCAGGACCTCGCGAGCGACGAAGTGCGCACGACGGCGCTGCTGTTCGTGCTGCGCGGTCTCCTGAACGGACAGGACGCGCACAACGGCGACAAAGTGGAAGCGTTGAAGACGTGCGCGAGGTGCCCCGAGGTCCTGGCGGCGTTCGAAGCGGACCTGCACCACGGCCAGGGCGTTGCCCGGGCGGCGCTCAAGACGAATCCCACCGACGAAACCGCGCTCTTTTACCTCGGCAAGCTCGATCTCAATTACGTCTGGCTCCAGCTCGGGCTCCTCGGGAAAAAGACCGGGTGGGACGAGTATTGGGAGGCGAGAAAGTCGCTGGACGCGGTGCTCAAGGGGAGCCCGAAGCACGTCCGGGCGCGTGTCGCGCGCGGCTGGATCGACTTCATCGTCAACACGAGAATGCCGTGGGGGACGCGGTGGCTGCTCGGCGGCGGCAACAAGAAGAAGGGACTCGCCGCGGTGCGCGAAGGGGCCGAGATGGCGACCGACCCGTTCAGCCATGCCGAGGCGGAGTTCGCCTTGTGGGACATGCTGCTGCGCGACAAGAACATCCCGGAGGCGACCGAGGTCGCCAAACGGATCGCGCAGGTCTTTCCGGAGAATTCCGAGGTCGCGGTGTTCCTCAAGGCCCGCGCGGTCCCCTCCAAGTAACGGCGCTCGCCGCCTGAGGCGAGGCTATGACCCGGGCGGCGAGGGAACGATCTGGATGATCGTCTTGAAGCGCTCCGGCTGTTTGCCGCGCTTCGGGTTGAGATATCCGGCCGATCCGCCCCAGGTGTAATCCTTCACCGTGACGCTCGGCGGAAACGCCATCGTCTCTTCCTTGTACTTGCCGATGTCGAACGAATGAATCGCCGGCTCTTCGTACACGAGCTCGCCCTTCTGCTTCAGGACGGTCTTGTAGTAGCTCACGATCTCGAGGAACCCGGTGTTCGTGCCGAAGAGGTAGTAGCGCTGGCCCCGCCCGGCGTCGAACGAGCCGACGAACTCCGCGGCGGGATAGATCGGCACGCCGAGCGACGCTTCGGTCGGAATGTCGTTGGGCCCGGGTGCCGGTTGCCCTGGCGGCTGGACCTTCGCCGGGGGCGTCTGCGGCGCGGGCGCCCCCGGCGCAGGCGGCCTGGTGGCCCCGGGCTTCGGAAACGGCTGCGGGGTCTGGGCAAGGAGCACGCAAACCGCAACGACAGGCAACATCGCCACTATTATAGGCGACCAGTCAGCGCGACCTTGAGGTCGCGCGTGCCGGAACAGCCTCAGCCAACTCGACGACGCGCGGCCTGAACGCCGCGCCAACTGGCCCCATGAAAGACCTGCTCAAGTACTGCGACCAACACCTCGCCGAGACGATAGCCCTCATCGAGACACTCGTGCGGCTCGAGTCGCCCAGCACCGACAAGGCCGCGGTCGACCGGTGCGGCGCCGCTCTCGCCGGCCGGCTCCGCGCGGCCGGCGCGGAGGTCGACGTGCTGTCCCGGCCGGAACGAGGCAACCACCTCCTGGCTCGCATCCCCGGCAAGGGACGGCCGGTCATGCTGCTCGGCCACTTCGACACGGTCTGGCCGACCGGCACGCTCGAGCGGATGCCGCTCCGCCGCGACGGTGACGTGCTGCGCGGGCCGGGCACGTTCGACATGAAGGCGGGAATCGCACTCGCCGTCACCGCGACCGAGGCGCTTCGGGCGACCGGGACCGCCCATCCGCCGATTACCATGCTGTGGACGACGGACGAGGAGATCGGCAGCGCAACGTCCCGGGAAACGATCGAGTCCGAGGCGCGGCAGTCGGCCGCGGTGCTCGTCCTCGAGCCGGCCTTGCCGGACGGGTCGCTCAAGACCGCGCGCAAGGGCTGCGGCGAGTTCGAGCTGACGGTACACGGCATCGCCGCCCACGCGGGGCTCGACCCCGGCAAAGGGGCGAGCGCCATCCACGAACTGGCGGCGCAGATTGCGGCGATCGAACGGATTCAGGACCTGCCGCGCGGGATCAGCGTGAACGTGGGGATCGTGTCTGGCGGAAGCCGCCCGAACGTCGTGGCCGAAGAGGCGCGCGCCATCGTCGACGTGCGGGCGCCCACCCGCGACGCCGCGAGCGCGGTCGAGGCGGCGTTCCGGCGGCTGCAACCCGTCCGGCCGGGAACGCGTCTTACGGTTAAAGGCGGATTCGAGCGGCCCCCGATGGAGCGCGCGCCCGCCGTCGTCGACCTCTTCAGGCGCGCGTGCGGTGTCGCCTCCTGCCTCGGCCGCGAGCTGGGTGAAGGGGCGGCCGGCGGGGGGTCGGACGGCAACTTCACCGCGGCGCTCGGCGTGCCGACGCTGGACGGCCTCGGGGCGATCGGTGACGGCGCCCACGCCGCGCACGAACATGTCGACGTGACGGCGTTGCCGTGGCGCGCGGCGCTCATCGCGGGGCTGCTCACGTCGTTTCGTGCTTCCACCTAAGGCGGAAGCCACAGATCTGTCTCACCGTTCTCGTGGCTTCCGCCTCCAGGCGGAAGAAACAGGTAAGATCCAACTATGCCTAACGGCTTGAAAACGGCGTTGCTGCTCGGACTCCTGAGCGGGGTGCTGCTGGCGATCGGAGAGTATTTCGGCGGCGCCAACGGGCTGCTCGTCGGGTTCATCCTCGCCGCGGTGATGAACTTCGTCTCGTACTGGGCTTCGGACAAGATCGTCCTGCGCATGTATAACGCGCAGGAAGTTGGACCGGGTCATCGGCTCTACGGGATCGTCGAGCGGCTGTCGCGCCAGGCCGGCCTGCCGATGCCGAGGGTCTACATCATCCCCGACCCGTCGCCGAACGCGTTCGCGACCGGCCGGAATCCCGAACACGCCGCGGTCGCGGCAACCGAAGGCATTCTCCAGATCCTGACCGATACCGAGCTGGAAGGGGTGATCGCGCACGAGCTGGCGCACGTGAAGCACCGCGACATCCTGATCAGCTCCGTGGCGGCGACGATCGCCGCCGCGATCATGATGGCGGCGCGCACGGCGCAGTTCGCGGCTTTGTTCGGCGGGTACGGTGGCCGGGACGGCGACCGCGATCGCGGCAACAACCCCATCGCGCTGCTGGCCATGATCATCCTGGCGCCGATCGCCGCCATGCTCATCCAGATGGCGATCTCGCGATCTCGCGAATTTTCGGCGGATGCCGGCGGGGCTCAGATCGCCGGGAATCCCTACGGCCTCGCGGACGCCCTGCGGAAGATCGACGCCGCCTCGAAGGCCATCCCGCTCGACGCCAACCCGGCCACGGCGCACATGTTCATCGTCAAACCGTTCGCCGGAGCCGGACTGGCGTCGCTTTTCAGCAGCCACCCGCCGACGGAGGCGCGTATCCGCGCGCTTCTCGGCGGCATGCGGTAGGAAGCTCCGTCCACTCCTGGTGAACGATCGGCGGGGACATTTCTGTCCCTCGTCACTGTGGCTTTCTGGACTCATCCACGGTTCTCGTTCCGCTGCAGATAGTTAGCCAGACTCATCCACTGCCTCTGCAGTCGGCCCGCGAATTGCTGTCAGGAACGGCAGCGATAACGCGTGGAGGGCGTCGTGGAAGATTTCGATATTCCGCAGAACAGGCTGGCCGATTCGGCCGAACGCGTCGTGGATCGCGCGCTCGACGAGGCCCGGCGGCGCGAGCACGCGCTGCTCACGAACGAACACGTCTGCTTGGCGTTCGCGCAGACGGAATGGGACATGTTCGGGCAGGTCATGCGCGACCTTGGGTTGAATCCGCACGAGATCCTGCACGCGCTGGAAGAGCACCTGCGGCTGCTGCCCGGCGGTCTGGGCGGCGACGTGCGGGTCGCCCCGTCGACCAAGCTCCTGTTCAAGCTGGCGCTTCTGCACGCGAGCCGCTGCGGCCGGCACACCGTCGAGGCGATGGATCTCTTTTCGGCCATCTTCGAGGAGACGCAGGGCGTGCCGGTGTCGATTATCCGGCGCCATGGCATCGAGCCGGAGGCCATCGTCACCCGCCTCGCCACGCGGATGCGCGACCACGAGCTGCACGAGGAGCGCCTCAAGAAGCGCTTCGAACTGCCACCGTTCCTCAAGCATTTCGCCACGAACGTGAACCAGCTCGCGCAGCAGGACCGGGTTCCGCCGGTCTTCGGCCGCGACACGGAGATGGACCGGGTCCTCGAGATCCTCTGCCACCGGGAGCGCGCGAACTCGGTGCTCCTCCTCGGCGAGCCGGGTGTCGGAAAAACGGCCATCGCCGAAGGGCTGGCGCGCCGGATCGAGTTCGCGCCCGAGACCGTCCCGGTCCGGCTGCGCGACTGCCAGATCGTCAACCTGCAGATGAACACGATGGTGGCGGGGACGATGCTCCGGGGCATGTTCGAGGACCGCATCCAGAACGTGATCCGCGAGATCAAGGAGCGCCCGAACCTCATTCTGTTCATCGACGAGGTCCACACGATGATCGGCGCCGGCTCCGCGCTCGGCGCGCCGTCGGACGCGGCGAACGTCTTCAAGTCGGTCCTGGCCCGTGGCGAAGTCCGGATCATCGGCGCGACGACGCTGAGCGAGTACAAGGAGTTCATGCAGGAGGACGAGGCGCTCGCGCGGCGGTTCCGCATCGTCCAGGTCGACGAGCCGACGATCGAACAGACGCGCACGATCCTCTACAACCTGCGGCCGCGCCTCGAGCGGAACTATTCGGTTCGCATCAAGGACGATGCGATCGACACCGCGCTCGAGATGTCGTCCCGCTACATGCGGCACCTGCAGCTGCCCGACAAGGTCATCGGCTGGCTCGACACCGCATCCGTGAAAGCGGAAATCGATCGGCGCTGGGAAGTCGGCGGCCAGGACGTCGTCCAGGTGATCTCGCAGGTGGCGCGCATTCCCGAAGACATGGTGTTCCGCGACGTCACCAGCCGGTTCCGCGACGTGGAGAAGACCCTGGGATCGCGCGTGGTCGGCCAGCGAAAGGCCATCGACGCAGTGGCGCGCCGGCTCGTGCTGAACAAGGGGCCGCTGAAGGACGGATTCGACCGTCCCGACGGCGTGCTGCTGTTCCTGGGCCCGACCGGCGTGGGCAAGACCGAGCTCGCGAAATCGGTCGCGCAGTTCCTGTTCGGCGACGAGAAGAAGATGATCCGCGTCGACATGTCCGAGTACCAGGACGGCGGCGTCGGCGTCGACAAGCTGATCGGCATGCCGCGGGGCATCGTCGGATCGGAGCGCGGCGGCGTGCTGACGAACCAGCTGAAGGACAATCCGTACTCCGTGGTCTTGCTCGACGAAGTGGAGAAGGCGAGCCCGCACATGCTCAACCTGTTCCTGCAGGCGTTTGACGAAGGCTGGGTGACGGACGGGCGCGGCAAGCGCGTGTACCTCAGCGATGCGATCGTCATCATGACGTCGAACGTCGGATGCGAGCTGTTCCGGAAGCTGACCAGCCCGCTCGGCTTCTACTCGAAGCAGGTCAGTGTGGAACAGGTCCAGGGCGAGGTGATGCGCGAAGTCGAACGGCGGTTCTCGCCGGAGTTCCGCAACCGCATCGACGAAGTGGTGATCTTCGCCCCGCTGGCCGTGGACGAAGTCCGGCAGATCGCGCTGCAGCAGATTGAGAAGATCGCGCAGACGCTCGCGCGCAGCGGGCGCACGCTCACCGTGACGCCCGGCGCGGTCGAGCAGCTGGTGACCGACGGCTACAGCCTGGCCTACGGCGCCCGCTTCCTGAAGCGCGTGATCGAAGCCAAGATCAAGCTGCCGATCAGCCAGCGCTGGGCGGAAGGCACGGTGTTTGTCGCCGAAGTCAGCGACGGGCAGGTCGACGTCCGGGTCAACGGGGCGTGTGGTCAGTATCCGGCGCTCGCCGCGACCGCCTAGAAACCTGGTGCCGCGCCTGGAGCACGTCGAGGAGCGCCCGGACGGCGCGCGTATACTCGCGCGGCGCATAGGCGCCGGCGTACAGCCGGCCATACCGTTCGACCATCTGGGGATACGCCCGCGCGAGGAACCCCATGAAGTGGTCCCGGGTGCCCCCCTTGAGATAGAGCACGTTCGCCCCCATGAACGCCGCGCCGTGATCGGCGACGGCTTTGATCGTGGCGTCCAGCTTCGCGGTCTGCGTCGTGAACCCCGGGACGATGGGCGCCATGAGGACGCCGGCGTTGATGCCCGCGTCGCGCAGCGTGCGCACCGCCCGCAGCCGCTGGAGCGGGTGCGCGGTCCCCGGTTCGAGCGCGCGCCACGCCTCCTCGTCGACAGTGGGCACGCTCAGACAGACCGTACAGCTCGCCACGCGTGAGAGCTCCGCCAGCAGGTCGGCGTCGCGCACGATCATCGGTCCCTTGGTCACGATGCCGACCGGCGTGCGGCCGGCAATCAGCGCCTCGAGGGACCGTCGCGTCAGCTTGTAGTGGCCTTCAATCGGCTGATAGGGATCGGTCGCGGTGCCGAGGGCCACGAGCTCCCGCCTCCACGACGGCTTGTCGAGCTCCCGCCGCAGGACCTCGGGGAAGTTCACCTTCACGAAGATGAGCGAGGAGAACTCGTCGCCCGGCCCGAGCTCGAACTGCGTCTGGTAGCGGCGCGCGAAACAGTAGTGGCAGCCGTGCGTGCAGCCGCGATACGGATTGAGGGTCCAGCCAAACGGCATTCCCTTTACCGGGTTCAGCGCCGAGCGGCAGGTGACTTCCTGGTACCGCGCTTCGTCGGCCCGCCGCTGGGCCTGGTCGAGCGACCCCGCGCCATGCTCGCGGACCTGCAGCGCGATCGTGCGTGTGGTGGGAGGCACCGGGCCGAGGTCGAAGAGGGCGGGAGCGGCGAGCATGGTTTTCATGGGAAAGATTCGCTTTTCTTTCGCCCATGATGCTCCCTCCCGCCCGCCGCTGTCAATCGCGCTTACTTGCCAGGTCCGTCGTGCTTCTGCCTGTAGATTCGGCGGCTCTCGAGGTTCAGCAGGCGATTGAGCTCGGCGCGCTCTTTCGGGCTGAGCCCCCCGCCGGACTTGCGGTCCCTCGCCTCGAGCGCGCTGATCCGCGCTTCCTGCCTCTCGAGGATCGACGCCTCCCTCGGCGTCAGCGCGCCGGATTCGATGCCCTCCGCGATCCGGCGCTGCTGAACGGCCTGGCGCTTGTTGATGTTCCTCTGGTGGTCCGCGGCGAACGCGGGCGCCGTGCAGGCGACGAGCGTCATGATGGCGATGGCCGTCCGAAGTCGACTCATGTGTCCCTCCCCGTAGTCAGGCGCTTCTACGTTGTTAGACCGGGCGGAGGGCCGGCGGTAAAAACACGATTCCGTCGCCGCGAGTTCGGATATGGTTCCACCTCATGAAGCTGTTGACCATCGTCACGTTCGGGTCGCTCGTCCTCGCCCTGGGCCTTGCTGGAGATGCCGAGGGACAAGCGCTCGATCCCAGGTCGCTCTCGGCGGCCTTGTCCGCCAGACCGGCTGCCGCGGAGGCGGAGCCACTTGCCGCGCGGATCCGCACCTGGTTTGGCGGCTCCGAGAATCTGTTGAAAGGGCCCGCTCCGAAGATCGACGACCTCACGGTGGCGTGGGCCCTCGAGGCGCCCGGGCTTGCACCCACTGCGCCCGCGCCGCGCGTCGTGTCGGACGTCGTCGCGTTCACGATGCCGCTCGTAAGAGTGGGCGACAGCGGGTTGTATGCGGGCGTGGCGACGCTGGCGCACGGCTACGCCATGACGTGGCACTACGAAGTGGGCGACAGGCGGCTGGGCGGGGGACAGCTCGAGGTGTACGAAACCCACCCGGACAGCCGCGAGCAGTCTGGCGTGCCCAAGGGGTCGGTGAAGCAGATGCCACCGTGGGAGAGCCAGATCTTCAGCGGGACGACGCGCGACTGGTGGGTGTACGTGCCGGCGCAGTACAACCCGGCGGCGCCGGCCGCCGTGATGGTGTTTCAGGACGGCGCCGGTCCGAAGGATTACGTGCCGACCGTCTTCGACAACCTGATCGCCAAACACGACATGCCCGTCACCGTCGGCGTGTTCATCCAGCCGGGCGCGTTCAAGGACGGCCGCGCCAACCGCAGCTTCGAGTACGACACGCTATCCGATCAGTACGCCCGCTTCCTGCTCGAAGAGATTCTGCCCGAGGTCGAGAAGACGGTGAAGCTGAGACACGACGCAGCGAGCCGGGCCATCGCCGGAGCGAGCAGCGGCGGCATCTGCTCCTTCACCGTCGCGTGGGAGCGGCCCGACGCATTCAGCAAGGTTGTCTCGTGGATCGGCAGCTTCACGAACATCGCCAGCGGCAAGACGGTCCGCGAAGGCGGGCACAACTATGAGGCGATGGTCCGCAAGACGCCGAAGAAGCCGATCCGGGTCTTCCTGCAGGACGGCGCCAACGACCTCGACAATGCGAACGGAAACTGGCCGCTGGCGAATCAGACGCTCGCGAGGTCGCTGGCATATGCGGGGTATGACTACCGCTTCGAGCTCGGTCACGGTTTCCACAGCAACCGGCACGGGAGGGCGCTGTTGCCCGACACCCTGCGGTGGCTCTGGCGGGGGTATCAACCGTAGGCCGCGCGGCCGGGTCAGAGGAGATACGCGATCGCGAACCCGATCTGCGCCACGAACATCATGCGGTACATGTGCGCCCAGGACACGTGGTTCTCTTCGACCGCGAGATCTTCCGGCCGGCGCAGCATCAGATAGCAGACGTAGAGGCCGTAGCCGGTCATGCCGAACGCGAGCGCCTGCAGCAGGAGGAGATTCCCCGTGAGAATGCCCCGCCAGGACCCGATCGAAATCATCAGGAACGGGACGACGAAGGACGGGGAAATCATCCACGCCGCCCGGCGCACGCCGTAGATGATCGGCAGGGTGCGGCAGCCGCCGCGCGCGTCCCCTTCCATGTCCGCGAAGTCCTTGGTCGTCGACGCGCCGAGCAGGAAAAGCCCGAAGATCGCGCCGATGTACCACGGCTCGACGCCGGCGATCGTCTTGACCGACGACCAGCCGGCGACTTTCAGCAGCACGCCGCGCGGAATCGCGATCGTGAGATTCGCCCAGATGCCGAGCCGCTTGGTCCGTGCCGGCGGCACCGAGTAGACCACCGTGATGATCGCCGCGATGAGCACGAGCCAGAAGCACTCGTGCCGGCCTCCGGGCGCCACGAGCCAGGCGAGGGCCAGCGCCGCCGCGTACGCCGCCCAGGTGAACAGCCACGCGTCGCGCGTCGAGAGCCGCCCTGAAGGAAGCGGCCGCTTTGGCTTGTTGACCCGATCGATCTCGAGGTCGTAGATCTGGTTGAGCGCGTTGGACGCGGCGTTCAGGACCGCCGCCATCAGCGCGCCGATCAACGGATAGGCGATGAGGTCGGCGTGCCAGGTCTCGCGCGGCGCGGCGCCGTACGCGGTCGCCGCGCCCGACAGGAATCCCAGCGCGGGCGCGACCAGCGTGAAGGGACGGCTGAGCTCCAGGAGGAGCGCGGCGTTCTTCATGACGCGTCAGGGCCGCAGGGCGGCGAGGGCCAGCGTCGCGAGGGCGGCGGCCCCGGTGTTGATGAAGTTCAGCATGTCGTTGTTGAGGATGCCCGGCGCTTCAAGCGTCGCCCCGAGCCAGCTCTCGAGCAGCGAGCCCGCCGTCGCCCCCAGCACGATCGCCCAGAGCCAGCCGATCGGCACGAGGCCCAGCGCCACGGCGGCCCCGCCCAGCCCCAGTGCGCCGGCAACGCCCGCGGCGGTGCCTTCGAGCGACATCGCGCCTGACGTGCCGGGCGGCACGTGTGCCATCGACGTGATCGACCACGCCCGTCGTCCCCAGGCCTTGCCGATCTCGCTCGCGATTGTATCGCTCCCGCCCGCCACGAGCGCCGCGGCGAAGGCAAGACGCGCCGCGTCCCCCGAGATCCCGGCCAGCGCGATGACGGCGGCGATCGCCGCCACTCCCGTGTTCGCGATGGCGTTGCCGGCGCCCCGCCGTCCGCCGCGGTCTTCCGCGATGCCGAGCAGCACCTTCCGCTCCAGACCGAGCCTCGACGCGACCGACGCGGCGATGAACGTGACGAGGAGCAGGATCCATCCCTGCCAGCCCGCGCCGACAAAGATCGTGATGCCGATGAGCGCGCCGGCGACGGCCCCGGAGGCGGCCACGGTGCGCGCGCGGTAACCCGCCCAGGCGACCAGCACGTTGAGCGCCGCCGCGGCGGGGAGCCGTGCGAGGGCGAGCGCCAGCGCCGCCGGCAGCTGCGGCAGCGAGACGAGCGACGCGAGCCACAGGATGGCGCCGGCCGCCGCGGCGACCGACAGGTTGTCGTCGAGCCGGACGGGCATCGTTTCGACGAGCGCGGCGGTCACCGCCGCCAGGATGGGCGCGGCAATCGTGAACGCGAGCGCGGGAGCCGGCGCGAGCGCCGGCCGGCACCACCAGGCGAGGAACACTCCGGCCGCGGCGCCGCCGATCGCGAACGCCGCGCTGCCGCTCAACGTCTTCTCCCGGTTCCATGGCCATCGCGGACCGCCGATCGCGCGTCCTGCCAGTGTCGCGATGCCGTCACCGATCGCGAGAATGCCCCAGGCCGCGGCGACGATGTCGAGCCGGCGCGGGAACGTGACGAGCAGCAGCAGCACGGCGAGCGGGTACCAGACGATGCCGTGGACGCCGCGCTCGCGATCGCCGGGTCGATACAGGTTCACCCGCAGGCGCGGGAGCAGGACGAGATTGAAGGCGAGCGCGGCCACCGCGAGCGCGACCGCCTGCCACCACGGCAGCCATCGCAGTAGAAGCGCGAACCCGCCCATCGCCATATGGACGACCTGCCGCGCGGTCTCAGAGTGTTGTCCTTCGCGGGCCCGGCCCGCCGAGGCCCCGAAGGGGCGAAGGAGACTCATATGGTGGTGACGTTGCGCCAGTATTCCAGGACGTCGGTGAGGGTCTGCTCGATCGGAATCACGGGCGTCCAGCCCGTGTCCGCGGTGAGCCGGGCGTGGCTGCCGAGGATGACGGGATTGTCGCTCGGTCTCAGCCGCGCGGGATCGACATCGATGCGGACGCTGACGCGCGTGAGCGACAGGAGGATGTCCAGCAGCCGCCGCATGCTGTACCCGCGGCCGGTGCAGACGTTGTAGGGCCGGCGCGGCACGCCCGCCTCGCCGATCGCCTGGTACGCGCGCACCGTGTCGCGGACGTCGGTGATGTCGCGCTCCGCGTCCAGGCTGCCGACGCGCAGCACCGGCTCG
>WNFM01139020.1_pt1 | contig 14206 bp, 8 predicted proteins | sample 5400271 | NCBI WGS metagenome assembly WNFM01 (sample SAMN13153352, study PRJNA577476) | soil metagenome | isolation source: 60 cm saprolite on Douglas fir-dominated hillslope | place: USA:California | collected 2013-09-17 | reverse complement strand
GGGAGTCAATTTCGCCGTCTTCTCAGCCAATGCCGAACGCATCGATCTTTGCCTGTTCGATCCTGCCGGCCGCAAGGAGATCGCCCGCCTGCCGCTACCGGAATGCACCGACGAAGTCTGGCACGGCTATCTGCCGGATGCGAAACCCGGCTTGCTCTATGGCTATCGGGCCTACGGTCCCTATGCGCCCACACTCGGTCATCGGTTCAATCCCAATAAGCTGTTACTCGATCCCTATGCGAAGAAACTTCAGGGGCAGCTGAAATGGTCCGATGCCTTGTATGGCTATCGTGTCGGCAGCGCGCGCGGCGATCTTTCCTTCGATCGCCGCGACAGTGCGCCGGCCATGCCAAAAGCCGTCATTTGCGACAACGCCTTCAACTGGGGTGATGACCGCCCGCCCGGCACTCCCTGGTCGGAGACCAGCATTTACGAGGCCCATCTGCGTGGCCTCACCATGCTGCGCGATGATTTTCCACCGCGCGAGAAGGGCACCTTTGCCGCGCTGGCCGACTGGCGTGTCATCGAGCATCTCGCCCGGCTTGGCGTCACTGCCATAGAGCTGATGCCGATTCACGCCTTCTTGAATGATCACTTTCTTGCGCAACGCGGCTTGAAGAACTATTGGGGCTATAGCACGCTCGGCTTCTTTGCCCCGGAACCGCAATATTTATCGAATGGCGCCCTCAACGAAATCCAGGTCGCCATCCGCCGGCTGCATGCCGCCGGCATCGAGGTCATTCTCGATGTCGTCTACAACCATACCTGCGAAGGCAACCGCCTTGGCCCCACTCTATCCTTTCGCGGATTGGATCACGCCAGCTACTATCGGCTGGTGCCGGGCGACGAGCGGCATCTGATCGACGATACCGGGTGCGGCAATACGCTCAATCTGTCGCATCCCCGGGTGTTGCAGATGGTGATGGACTCGCTGCGTTACTGGACCAATAATTTCCATGTCGATGGTTTCCGCTTCGATCTTGGCGCCAATCTTGGTCGCGAGGGAACCGGTTTCGACCCCGGCTCCGGCTGGTTCGACGCCATCCGGCAGGATCCCGTCCTCTCCAAACTGAAGCTGATTTCGGAACCTTGGGATCCCGGCCCTGGTGGCTATCAACTCGGCAATCATCCCCCTGGCTTTGCCGAATGGAACGACAAATATCGCGATGGCGTGCGGCGCTTCTGGCGTGGCGATGAGGGTCAATGCCCTGATCTCGCGGCGCGCCTCACGGGTTCGGGCGATCTATTTGATCATCATCGACGCAGACCCTGGGCCTCCGTCAACTACATCGCCTCGCATGACGGCTTCACGTTGGAAGATATCGTCAGCTACGAGACCAAACATAATGAGGCGAACAAGGAAGAGAATGGCGATGGCCATGGCGAGAATTTTAGCGCCAATTGGGGTGTTGAGGGTCCCACCGAGGAAACCGATATTCTCGCCACGCGGGAACGCGTCAAGCGCGCCATGCTGGCTACCCTCTTCTTCTCCATGGGCACACCCATGCTGCCGGCCGGTGACGAATTCGGCCGATCGCAGTCCGGCAACAATAACGCCTATTGCCAGGATAACGAGTTGTCCTGGATCGACTGGACTCTCCAGGAAGAGCAGCATGGGCTGGTCGACTATGTTGCACGGTTGATCGACCTGCGGCGTACCTATCCTGCCTTACGTAGCAGCAAATTCCAGCACGGCCGGCGCGAGCTTATCCCCGGTGTGTTCGACATCGACTGGTTTCGGGAAGATGGGAAGGCAATGGAGCCGGCAGACTGGAATCAATCTGATCGGCAGATATTGGCTTTGCGCCGTGCTGATATCGGCTTGCGCGGCCAGATTGATATATGCCTCGTCCTCTTCAATGCATCGACGGCGGATGTTGAGTTCATCCTGCCCCAGCCCGAAGGTCACTGGCGGCTGGAATTGGACAGTGCCGCCTTCGCCCCCACCGACGTCACAACCACCGATGTCAACACCACTGATGTCATAACCAAAACTGATGTCATAACCAAACAGGGGATGACGCAAATGGTGCAGCCACATAGCGTGGTCCTGCTGGTGATCGAGGCGGAAGGTCAGTCATGAGCGCGCGTCACGTCATGTCCCTTTCTCATGGCGCCAGCTTGCTGGCCGCCGATCGTACCTTGTTTCAGTTCTGGGCCCCTGACCGCGCGCGCGTCGATCTCGATATCGACGGCCAGGCCACCCGGCCAATGCGCCGAGAGCGCGATGGCTGGTATCGGATCGAACACGGTTGCGGTGCTGGCACGCGATATCGCTATCGCCTTGGCCCGGATCTCGCCGTGCCGGATCCCGCATCGCGGCACCAGATGGACGACGTGCACGGCTTCAGCGAGGTCGTTAACCCGGCAGCCTATCGCTGGCGCAACGCCTCCTGGCCCGGCCGGCCCTGGGAGGAGGTCGTCATCTACGAAGCACATGCGGGCATCATGGGCGGCTTTAAAGGATTGCAGGCAAAGCTGGCGGATTTGGTGGAGCTTGGCATCACGGCCATCGAATTGATGCCGATTGCTGATTTTCCCGGGCCGCGCAATTGGGGTTATGACGGCGTACTGCCCTTCGCACGAGATACGTCTTATGGCTCGATCGACGACTTGAAGTCACTGATCGACGCGGCGCATGGACGTGGCCTGATGGTCTTCCTGGATGTCGTCTATAATCATTTTGGCCCGGATGGAAATTATCTCGGGCAATATGCCTCAAGCTTCTTTCGCGCCGACGAACACACGCCTTGGGGTGCCGCGATCGACTTTAGGAACCCTATTGTCCGGCAATTCTTTCTGGAAAATGCCCTTTATTGGCTGGAAGAATATCAGATCGATGGCCTTCGCCTCGATGCGGTTCATGCCATTTCCAGTCAGGATTGGCTGCCCGAATTGGCGGCGGCCGTCCGCGCGCGATTTTCGGGACGCCATATCCATCTGATGCTTGAACATGACGGCAACATCGCCGAATTGCTCGAACACGACTTCAACGCTCAATGGAACGACGACGCCCATCATGCGCTCCACGTCCTGCTGGCCGGCGAGACCGCCGGCTATTATGCGGACTATGCAGCGCATCCCACGGAGATGCTGGCGCGCTGCCTGGCCGAGGGTTTCGCCTTCCAGGGCGAAGCATCGCCCTATCGGGGCAATCGGTCACGCGGTACGCCGAGCGGCCATCTGTCGTCCGACCGCTTCATCGTCTTCCTGCAAAATCATGACCAGGTCGGCAACCGCGCCTTCGGCGATCGCCTCACCACCCTCACCGATCCCGACCGATTGCGCGCCGCGACGGCGCTGCTGCTTCTGGCGCCCCATATCCCCCTGCTCTTCATGGGGGAGGAATTCGGCAGCGAGGTGCCCTTCCTGTATTTTACCAGCTATACCGGTGAGCTCGCTGATGCCGTCAAGGAAGGTAGACGTCGCGAATTTGCGCGCTTCGCCGAATTCAGCGCTGACACGATGCGCCGGAAGATCCCCGATCCAAATGCGCCCGAGAGTTACGCCGCATCGATCCCGGCGGCGACGGTGGCGACAAGCAAGACCGGCCAGGCCTGGTTCGGCTTCTACCGTGATCTCCTTGCCATCCGGAAACAATGGATCATGCCACGCCTGGCCGGCGCCCGCTCGGTTAGAGCCGGGGTGCTGGCACCGGCCGCAATCGAAGCGAGCTGGCGGCTTGGCGATGACAGCCTCTATACCCTTGCCGTCAATCTTGGTACCGAGACGATTCACTACCGGGTGCCGGCTGGAGACGTGCTCTATCGGCTCAACTGCAACATTGCGGCCTCGCCATCGCTCCCGGCCGGATCGCTCTCGGCAATTCTGCTGCGGCCGCAGTGATGGTCGATTCCAGCCTGCGATCACTTGCACGGGTGATGGGTCTGGCTCTCGACTGGCTGGACATTACCGGTCAATCCCACCAAGTCTCCGCAGATAGCCTGAAAGAAATTCTTCGTGCCATGGGTATCGAGGCCGGCACGCCGCGCAAAGCCGCCGCCGCGCTCAAGGCGCATCTGGCGACCAAGGCATCGCCGGCACTGCTGACCTGCCAGCGTGGCAGTTTCGTGCCGCTGCTGGCGGGCACGCGCCGCCAGCAGGTGGAAATCCTGCTGGAAGGGGAAGACAAATGCCGCCAGCTTGACATCCTGACCACACCGCTCGGCCGTGGCTTTCGTGCACCCCGACGCCTTGGTTATCACTGCGTATATATCGGTCAGCAGGAATATCCGCTGGCCGTCGCGCCACGACGCGCTTTGACCATCCCCGAGATGACCAAGGGGAAGAGAAGTTGGGGTTTGTCGGCGCAGGTCTATTCCTTGCGTCACGCGCTTGATGACGGCGTCGGTGATTACTCTGCCCTGGCCGAGCTCTCGACAAGCGCTGCCCGGGCTGGTGCCGCGGCTTTGGCAATCAGTCCGTTGCACGCACAATTCAGTGCTGATAGAAGCCGGTTCAGTCCCTACTCGCCATCCAATCGACTGTGGCTCAATATTCTGCACATCGATGTTTCGGCTGCGGAACAACTGCTCTTCTCAACGATACCGCCGGCGCCTCACAAAAAAACGCCGCCGAACGGTCGGGGGGACTATGTCGATTGGCCCAAAGTCCATGACCGAAAACTTGTGGAGCTGCGTCGTCTTTTTGCAGCCGCCCAGAGATCTGGTCTCATACAAGGCATCGGCCCGCTTGGCAGCGCATATATTGCCTTCAAACAGCACGGCGGCCAGTCGCTGTACCAGCATGCCTTGTTCGAAGCAATCCACAGCGACCAGTTCCGGCAATCGTCGCGACGATGGAGCTGGCAATCCTGGTCCCCCGGGCTACGGAATCCCGAGAGCAAGGACTGCGCCAAATTCGCCGCCAGCCACATGGCGGAGATCGACTTTCACATCTTCTTGCAATGGCTCGCGGAGCAACAGCTGGCCGCCGCCGCCAATGCATGCCGTCGATCGGAAATGTCCATTGGCCTGATTGCCGATATCGCCATCGGCGTCGATTATAACGGTAGCGAAGTCTGGAGCCGATCGGAGGACATGCTGCCGGGCCTTTCCATCGGTGCGCCGCCGGACGATTTCAACAACCTCGGACAGAATTGGGGTATCACGACCTTTTCGCCGATGGGTCTCGCTACGCACGGCTATCGCGCTTTCATAGCCCTGCTTCGACAATCGATGCGCCACGCAGGTGGTGTCCGCCTCGATCATGTTCTTGGCCTGTCGCGGCTATGGGTGATTCCGCCCGGCGCGGCAGCCGTGGACGGTGTCTATCTCACATATCCGTTGCAGGACCTCCTGCGACTGGCAGCACTCGAATCGCACCGCGCCGCCAGCTTTATTCTTGGCGAGGATCTTGGCACGGTCCCTGCGGGCTTTCGTGACACTTTGCAGGAGGCCGGCATACACACGATGCAGGTTCTCTGGTTCCAGCGAGATACCCAAGGGGGCTTCATCCCGGCCCGCGATTGGTCGGTGCAATCTGTCGGTATGACCACGACACACGACTTGCCGACCGTGGCCGGCTGGTGGCGCGGAACCGACCTCGGCTGGCGTCGCCGACTGGGCCTGCTGACCGACACCGATGTGCGACGGCAACGCCGGCAAGACAAAGCTGCCTTACTGAAGCTGATACCGGAAGTCGATGCATCGACAGCGACGGTGGCAGAGGTGGTGAACGCTACGACCAATCTGCTCGGCAAAACCGCCTGCGATCTCGTTCTTTTACCGTTGGAAGATGCGCTGGGGATCGAGCAACAGCCAAATCTGCCAGGCACCATCGACCAACACCCGAACTGGCGACGCCGCCTCAATCGACCCGTGCGGACCATTTTGCAAACCAAGGTGGTCGCGTCAAGACTTCGGTCCCTTGCCAAGCAACGACCGAACAAATGAATATCCCGCGCGCCACGATTCGACTGCAATTGAATGGTGCGTTTACCCTTGATCACGCTACCGAGATCGTTCCCTACCTGACAACGCTGGGAATCAGCCATATCTACGCCTCGCCGATTCTGACGGCGCAACCCGGCTCGATGCATGGCTATGATGTGACCGATCCGACAACCATCAACCCGGAGCTCGGTGGGCGTGCTGCGCTTGACCGGCTCTCTGGCGCGCTGAAGGCGCAGCAGATGGGGCTGATTGTCGACATCGTACCCAATCATATGGCGGCGACGGACAAAAATCCTTGGTGGTTCGATGTTCTGGAATTCGGCTCGTCAAGTCGGTATGCGGGATACTTCGACATCGATTGGCAGCCGCGTCGGTCAATGCTCCATGATAAGGTCCTCGCTCCCTGGCTCGGCAGCACATTGAGTGAAGCCTTGGCGGCCAATGAGATTTCTCTCGTCTATGAAAAGACGCACCGCCGTTTCCTGATCAGATATTACGATCAGCACCTGCCCGTCTCCCCTTTCACTTACAGTGACATCTTACAATACGCTGATGCGTCCTGGCGCCCGCATGCCAGCGCCTTTGATATCAAGCCATCTGCGGCCACGCCGGAACAGGCTTCCGCCGATCCCTTCGACGCTGCCCACGCCCGTCTGGCGGAACATATCGATCGCAGCGATCCGTCTCAGCTGGAGCATATTCTGGCCCAATTTGCGAGCAGGACCTCAATGGGCCGCAGGGCGCTCGATGGGCTCCTCGCGAAGCAGCATTATCACCTGTGCTGCTGGCGCGATGCATCGACGCAGATCAACTGGCGTCGGTTCTTTGACATAAATGGCTTGGTCGCCCTACGGATGGACCGGCCTCAGGTTTTCGAGGCCTATCATTCTTCCATACTTGCTCTATACGAAGAGGGTATCATTGATGGCGTGCGCGTCGACCATATCGATGGATTAGCTGAACCACGCAGCTATTGTCGGAAATTACGCCGTGAGCTGAAGAAGGTCGGTCGGCGGCGCCGGAACGTCACGGATAACGCATTTATCATTGTTGAAAAGATTCTGGACCAGGAGGAGTCGTTGCCGGCCGACTGGCAGGTCGACGGAACCACCGGCTATGATTTCATGAATGACGTCTCGGCCGTTCTGCATGATCCGGCGGGCCAGGAAATCTTGTCAACTCTATGGATCGATCTCACGCATCGACCGGGTCATTTCCCTGTCGTCGCATGCGAGGCGCGCCGCGAGATCGTCCAAAAACTCTTCATCGCACCACTCAATGCACTGACGTTGGCATTGAGCGGCGACGATTCATCACGCCACGGACGACCGCCGCCTGCTGCCCGTTACCGGGAATGCGTCGTCGAGTTGCTTGCCAACTTCACGCGATATCGCCTCTATGGCGGCCGCGGTGGATTATCCAAGGAAGACAAGCATGTCCTGAATATTGCCGAACATGCTGCCGCGCAAGCCCTATTGCCGGAGCAGCGGGCCACTTTACGGGATATCTGTGCGCAACTGGGGGCCGTAACGCCCCATTCCTCACCGGGTCGGAAGCGTGTCATCAATCTAAAGGCAATGCGACGTTTCCAACAATTGTCGGCAACCTTGGCGGCAAAAGCCGTGGAGGACACGGCTTTCTATCGCTTCGCGCCTCTTCTGTCGCGCAACGAGGTTGGCGCCGATCCCACGCGGCTCGCCATAACGCCATCTCAGTTCCATGAACGTTGCCGCCGGCGGGCAAGTCGCCATCCTCGGACATTGCTGGCGACCGCCACGCATGATCATAAACGCGGCGAGGATCTGAGATCGCGTCTGGCTGTCCTCAGCGAGAAAGCCGTCATTTGGCAACGATACGTACGTGATTGGGTGAAACTGCATGAAGCGGCCGGGCAGCGGATGGGCGATTTGGCCACACAATTGATGATCTATCAAATGATCGTCGGCGCCTGGCCCCTTGATCTCGCACCTGATGACACGGTGGAACTTGGCGTCTTCCGATCCCGCCTCGAGGGCTGGCTGATCAAGTCGGTCCGGGAAGCCAAGCTGCAAACATCCTGGGATCTGCCGAATAGTGAATTCGAACATAGCTGCCAGACGTTTCTCGGTTACATATTGGACGCCGATCAGTCCACGGCGTTTCTGCAACAAGCATATATGCTCGTCGGCGATATCGCCGCGGCAGGTGTGCTCAATTCACTGGCGCAGACGACATTGAGGCTGACTGTTCCCGGTATACCCGATCTGTATCAGGGGACTGAACTCTGGGACTTTAGCCTGGTCGATCCGGACAATCGACGGCCGGTCGATTTTATTGAACGCCAGCGGTCACTCAGCGCGACCTCGCTCGGCGACTTACTGAAAACCTGGCGAAATGGCCATATCAAGCAATGGCTGATCGCACGCCTCCTCAACCTGCGGCGTCGGCATCCCGATTTATTCGCGCGAGGTAGCTATACGCCGCTCGCGGTCTCTGGTGATGCACGTGATCGCGTGATTGCGTTCGCCCGCGAATTCCAAGATACGGCACTCATTGTCGTGACACCACGGTGTTGCGCAGGTCTGATTGAGAACGTGACGCTGCCGGTATTGGCGCTTGGCGATTGGGCAGATAGCGCGGTGCATTTTCCGGCAAGCCTGCCCGCATCCCGCCTTACCGATGTGATACAGGCGCAGGAGCGTGATTTTTCTGGGAATGTTCTCCCCCTTGCATCCGCGTTGCGCCCATTTCCCATCGGCGTTTGGCTCCTTGGCGGAAGCTAACAGAATAATCTGCATTGGCCCAGTATCCAGCGGGCCGTGCCATTGAACGCTCGGTTCCGGCGGGAGGTGATGTGTGATGCGAGCGGCGCTCTAGCCGATTTGGTTATTTCAGGACATAGTGGCTGCCGAAAAAAGGGGTAAGCATGCAGCTGGAAATCAATCGTCGCACAGATCTTTCACTGGATCTCTATCATCGTGTCGCATGGCATGGTCAAAGCGTGCGCTTCGGCACGTCCGCATTGCGTTGCATGGCAGATAGTCGCATGGAGTTCATGCGGCTGATCGACAATGATCCCAACGCCATCATCTACGGTGTCACCAGTGGCTATGGCCAGTTTGCCAGCACGCGATTGGATAAAGAGGCGCGGCTGAGGCAAGCGCGGAAGCCGCCGCGCGCCATCGTGGCGGCTTTCGGAACATCGGCGCCGGAGCGCCTGGCGCGGGGTATCGTGCTCGCCCGCTTGGCGAATTTCATCGAAGGCCACGCTGCCATTTCGCCCGATTTGGCGGTGGAAATTGCGGCCCTGCTGAATGGTGGACGATTACCGAAAGTCTCGCTGGATGGCCAGGGGGGTGCCGGGGAAATTTTGTGGACCGCCCCGCTTTTCGTGGCGGTCGCCGAACGGTTTCCGCTCGCGGAAAAAGATTCGCTCTCGTTGATCAATGGCTCACCAGCAGCGAGCGCGCTGATCGCTGACGCTGCCCTCGCCATGCGCCGCCGGCTTGATCTGGTTGAGGGGGTCTTCGCGCTGTCGACTGAGGCGATCAAGGCGCCAGTAGAGGCTTATGCCGCCGAATTCGAGGAATTGTGGGGTGATAGTCACGAAACGGATGCCTTACGCAGGCTGCGCGAGTTGCTCAATGGCGGCAGTAAGGAACGCCGCCCTTATCAGGCGCCGGTCAGCTATCGGATTTTGCCACGCATCCTGGGCCAGTTCCGCCGAGTCATCGCCCAGGCAGAAGAGATCGCGACCGGTTCCTTGTCATCCATAACCGACAATCCTGTCTTTCTGCGACCCGGTCGGCAGCACCGGGATCCACAATACCGGGATCCACAGCACCCATATGGTCGTATCTATAGCAATGGTGGCTACCATAACGCGCGTGCTTATCCGGCGCTCGATAATCTGGCCGCCGCCTGTGCCGATCTCTGCGCGCTTGCGGAACGCCAGACGACCAAGCTGCTTGACGGACGCTACTCTCTCTTGCCGGATCAATTGCACGGCCCGGAGGAGGGCTATATCGGCATTCTCGGCTTCGTACAGGTTGGCTACGCGGAGCAGGCTCGCCGTGCTGCTCAGCGCACCTTTCTTCCTGGTAGCGAAGCTGGTGGCTTCGGCCAGAATGATGTGGCGCCGCTAACTGGGCTCGCCTGGCGCGCGCAGGAAGAGGCCGGGCGCTGCCTGGATGCCGCACTGACAATGTTGGCCGTGGTAGCGTCCCAGGCCTTCCATGTGACAAACCGCCAGGCACCGCCTGCCCTCCGGGCATTGCTCGACATTGTCCGCGCGATCTTCCCGCCCGTCGCCGACGCGCGTATCTATGCCGATCAATTGATGGCACTTGCAGCCCATTTCCGGGATCAAATCTATGATATCGCAGAAGGTGTCGAGGACTGACACAAGGTGCCAGCATCCGCTCCGGACCGCCTTTTATGCCGTCATGGTCTACCTAAGATTGTCGATGCAAGGCAGTGATCTTGTTCATTTTAATTGGCAATGGACACGCGTACAGGGTGAGTCATAACGTGAGGGTCCAGGAACGCTGGAGACCAAAGCGAGACACCATCCGGCAACGACGCTTGCGGTCCCAAAACACCGCCACGTAAACTCGGCAACAGGATAAGCTGAAATCGCCGCCAGATTTCTACCTTCGAGAATTCAACTGTTCCAACAACGGGCAGATAAAGATGATCCAGCGCCACGGCCTTGAGGTCGACCAGCATCTTGACGACTTCATCATGCAACAAGTCTTGCCGGGAACGGGCGTGAAGGCCGATGACTTCTGGCAAGGTTTCTCCGCCCTCATCCATGACCTTGCCCCGAAGAACCACGCGTTGCTGGCGAAACGCGATGCGCTTCAGGCGCAGATCGACGCCTGGCACAAGGCCAATCCTGGCGCCAGCATCGCCGCCCAAAAGGACTTCTTGTCCGAGATTGGCTATCTGTTGCCGGAAGGTCCGGATTTCAGGATAGAAACGGCCAATGTCGATCCGGAAATCGCCTCAATTGCGGGGCCACAGCTGGTCGTGCCGGTGACCAATGCGCGCTATGCGCTGAATGCCGCCAATGCCCGCTGGGGCAGTCTCTATGACTGCTTCTATGGCACCGATGCCATGGGTTCGCCGGCACCGATCGGCGGTTATGACCGGGGCCGCGGTGCCCGTGTGGTGGCGCGAACCCGGGTATTCCTGGATGAGGCCTTTCCGATCGAGGGCACCAGCCATGCCGATGTCCGGCGCTATCAGGTCAAGGACGGGGCTTTGCTGGTCGACGACCTGCCGTTGACCCATCCGGAAAAGTTCGTCGGCTATCGCGGCAATCCAAAGGCGCCGGATGCGGTTCTGCTGTGCAACAACGGATTGCATGTCGAGCTGGTCTTCGATCGCGCCCATCCGATCGGCAGCCGCGACCAGGCGCTACTCGCCGATGTGGTGATTGAAAGTGCCGTGTCGGCGATCATGGATTGCGAGGATTCGGTTGCCTGTGTCGATGCGGAAGACAAGGTCCTTGCCTATGCCAATTGGCTGGGCCTCATGAAGAGCGATCTGGAAGCGGTCATCGAAAAAGGCGGCAAGACCGCAGCTTCGCCAGCCCCGATGGCGGGGCAGTGACGCTCAAGGGCCGCGCCCTTCTTTTGGTGCGCAACGTGGGGCATCTCATGACCACCCCGGCCATTCTGGATAAGGACGGCAACGAGATCCCCGAAGGTCTGATGGATGCGATGATCACCACCCTGATCGCCCTGCATGACCTCAGGAAAACCAACGCCCAGAATACAGGTGGCCGGAAAACTGACGCCCAGAGTGCCGATATATTGCGCAATTCCGCCGCGGGCTCGGTCTATGTGGTGAAGCCGAAGATGCACGGACCGGCGGAAGTCGCCTTCGCCGATGAGACCTTCACCCGGGTCGAACAGATCCTGGGCTTGCCGCGATATACGGTGAAGCTCGGCATCATGGACGAAGAGCGCCGGACCTCGGTGAACCTCAAGGAATGCATCCGCGCGGCGACGCACCGGGTCGCCTTCATCAATACCGGCTTCCTCGACCGTACCGGTGACGAGATCCACACCTCGATGGAAGCGGGCCCCTTCTCGCGCAAGGATTTCATCAAGCGCAAGGCCTGGATCGGCGCCTATGAGAATCTCAATGTCGATATCGGCCTGGAATGCGGGCTGTCGGGCAAAGCGCAGATCGGCAAGGGCATGTGGGCGGCGCCGGATATGATGGCGGCGATGCTGGAACAGAAGATCGAGCATCCCAAGGCGGGCGCCAATTGTGCCTGGGTCCCATCGCCGACGGCGGCGACGCTGCATGCGCTGCATTATCACAAGATCGATGTCTTAGCCGTGCAGCGCAAACTTGCCGCCGGCGGCCGCCGCGCCTATGTCGATGCGATCCTCGATATCCCGGTGGCCGCCTTCCGCAAATGGAGCGAGGCGCAGATCCTGCGTGAAATCGAGAACAACGCCCAGGGAATTCTGGGCTATGTCGTGCGCTGGATCGATCAGGGCATCGGCTGCTCCAAGGTGCCCGATATCAACAATGTGGGTCTGATGGAAGACCGCGCGACCTTGCGAATTTCATCGCAGCATATCGCCAACTGGCTGCATCACGGCATTTGCACGCGCGGACAGGTGATGGAGACCATGAAACGCATGGCGGCGGTGGTCGACAAGCAGAATGCCGGCGATCCGGCATACAAGCCGATGGCGCCGGATTTCGATCTCTCGACTGCTTTCCAAACCGCTTGCGATCTGGTGTTCAAGGGCCGCGATCAGCCCAACGGCTACACCGAACCCCTGCTCCATGCCGCCAGGCTGCGGGTCAAGGGCCGGAATTAGGATATCGAGGCGAAGCAGCGCCGATCTGGCCTTGTTATCACGAACAACAACGGTATCGTCGTGTCGATGTCATTCTCAGGAGACTAAAGTGGCTAAGAACATTTTCCGTGGCAGCATTCCCGCCCTTATGACCCCCTGCAAGGTCGATCGGACACCGGACTACGCTGCCCTTGCGCGCAAGGGAAAAGAGCTGATCAACACAGGCATGTCGGCGGTCGTCTATTGCGGGTCGATGGGTGATTGGCCGCTGCTGACCGTCGACCAACGGCAGCAAGGCGTCGAGGCCCTCGTCAAGGCCGGCGTCCCGGTCATCGTCGGAACCGGCGCCCAGAATCCGCGCCAGGCTATCGAACTGGCGGCGCATGCCAAAAAGGCCGGGGCCGGCGGCCTCATGATCATCCCCCGCGTTCTGTCGCGCGGCACCTCGCCCGCCGCGCAATACGACCATTTTGCCGGCATTCTGGAGGCCGCCGTCGACCTGCCGTCGGTGATCTATAACAGCCCCTATTACGGCTTCGAGACGAAAGCCGATCTGTTCTTCAGCCTGAACGCCAAATTTCCGCATTTGGTCGGGTTCAAGGAATTCGGTGGCGCTGATGCACTCAGTTATGCCGCCGAACATATCACCGGTCGCGATTCCAGCCTCACCCTGATGGTCGGCGTGGACACCCAGGTGTTCCACGGCTTCGTCAATTGCGGCGCCGGCGGCGCCATCACCGGGATCGGCAATGCGCTGCCACGGGAAGTGCTGCATCTGGTTTCACTCTGCGAACAGGCGCAGGATGGCGATGCAACCGCCCGCCGGAAGGCGCTGGAACTTGAGAAAGCGCTGTGGGTCCTGTCCACCTTCGACGAAGGCCCCGATCTCGTCCTCTACTACAAGCATCTGATGGTGCTCGAAGGTAATCCCGAATACGAACTCCAGCTCAACCCGTCAGACAAGCTGAGTGCCAGCCAAAAGCATTATGTTGAAACACAGTTGAAGCTGTTCAAGACCTGGTACAAGAGCTGGGCAGAATAGCCATCATCGGCTGCGCACGCCGGAACTAATTAGAGCGATCGGCGACGGCATCGTGTGCACTACATCTGCACTCGATGCCGTCTGCCAGCTAACCCCGATAGCGGAGTGCGTCAACCAGCAGGGCAAAGGCCGGCGACGACTGGCGGCGGCTCGGGTAATAGAGGTGATAGCCCGGAAAGGGTGGACACCAATCCTCAAGCACCCGCTTTAGTCGCTTGCCGGCAATATGAGGTGCCGCTACATCTTCGGGCAGATAGGCCAAGCCGAAACCAGCAAGTGCCGCCGTGAGCCTCTGGGAAAGCCCGTTAAAAATCAACTGACCCTCGACGCGCACCTTCACCTCGCGACCACCCTTTTCGAATTCCCAGGCATATAACCCGCCATAGGTGGGCAGGCGCATATTGATGCAGTTGTGGTCGACCAGGTCCTGCGGCCGCTCCGGCAGTGCGCGCTTGGCAAAATAG
>WNFM01309785.1_pt1 | contig 14212 bp, 11 predicted proteins | sample 5400271 | NCBI WGS metagenome assembly WNFM01 (sample SAMN13153352, study PRJNA577476) | soil metagenome | isolation source: 60 cm saprolite on Douglas fir-dominated hillslope | place: USA:California | collected 2013-09-17 | reverse complement strand
CATTGTTCCGGATAATAACAGACGCCGAGAGAATAGGGTTTTACGGGTATGGTTGCCATGGATGCTCACGGTAGAGCGGTTACGGCACATGACAAATGGTAGGAAGTAATTTGGAATGGCCGCGAAAGATCACAAAAAAAAGGAGTTCGAGAAGTTCGAGGAGTTGCAGGAGTTCAAGGAGCAGGATTCAGTAGACGGGAACCAGGGTTTAAGAGCAGCGAGACGTACGTACGTGTAAAATCGTAGGCGCATCTTCAGCACGGCGCCTTATCGCGATGCGTTTCTAGGGCCTCGTCCTAGCGGCTGCATGAGCTGCAGTTTCGCCGTGAAGAGTCCTTCGCAAGGCCCCTGCTGACTAGCTCGTCGCGTCTCTCCTTGAACTCCTGCAACCCCTTGAACTTCTCGAACTCCTTTTTCTGCGGCTATCCCTGACTTCCTCGCGCACCGGGCGCAGAGCCGACCTGCGCCCGGGCGCTACCCACCCACTACGGATTAGCCGTGATGTCTTTCAGCACGTTGACTTGCCCTTGTAAGCCGAGATCACTGAGCTGTGAAGATGATCCTACCCAAACGTTATAACTGTCTTTGGGGGCATCCCATAGTTCTGAGGTCGTGTTCCAGTAGGCAAACGAACGTTGGTCTAATTGCAGGGTGACCGTTTGCGATTGTCCGGGGTTCAAGAGGACTTTCTTGAAGCCTTTCAATTCTCGAATTGGCCGGGGTACCGGCGCGTTCTGCTCGCCGACATATAGCTGGGCAACTTCGGCGCCGGGTACCGAACCAGTATTGGTGACCGTGAAACTTACGGTAACCGGTTGGGTGCCATCGTATCCGCCGGCCGGAGAAATCTTCAGATTCGAAAACGTGAACGTCGTATAAGACAACCCGAATCCGAATGGGAACAGCGGCGCGACACCGTTATGGTCGTAGCCGCGATAACCGACAAAGACCCCTTCGCTGTAGGGGATCGCGTCCGGATGCTGATTAACCGGATTGGGGAACGTGGCATAGGCCGGATTATCCTGGGCCTTTTTCTCCATCGTTATCGGTAATTTGCCGGAAGGATTCACATCTCCGAACAAAATTTCAGCCAATGCCTGGCCGCCATTTTGGCCCGGATAAAACGCTTCCACCAAGCCGTCGACCTGGTTAATCCACTGCTCGGAATCGAAGTTGCCGCCGCCATGAAAAACGACCACGGTTCGTGGGTTGGCGGCAGAAACATTCTTGATCAGCTCGTCCTGGAATTCGGGGAGCGTAAACGACCGATCCTCGCCTTCACCTTCGTATTCATTGCTGATTCCGGCTGCGATGATCACGGCGTTGTATCCAGCGATAGTCGACGGAGGCGTCAGTGCCGCATAACTCGCCTGAATCCCGGTTAGACCGCCTTCCTCGAACGTGTCAAAGAAACCGCCAACTCGACGATAATCGATTTCGATCGTGTAGGTCTGACCCGCGGTTAAGGTCATTTTAGCGGAGTATGCAGGGGTTGGACCGTATCCGACAGGAGGGGTGGTCGGAGAGTTGAAGTTGTCGAAGATTGGGGTCCCGTTAACGATAAACCGCAGTCCACCGTCTCCGCGCACCTTAAACACATAGTCGCCGGTGGTGGCCGGGACAATTTGACCGGTCCATTTCGCCGAGAAGCCGCCTTGGTTCGAGGACACGGGGATTGGATCAATATCCCAGTCGAAATTGACTTGGTTATCTACTCGACTAACTGCAGGTGTCCCGGAAAGGTCGTTGCTGGTGTAGTAATAGGCCTGGAGCCCTTGCGTGATTTCACCGTTGTTGCTGTACTCCCAAATCGCGTTGGCCGGATCAAGCGAGCAGACCGATATGAAATCGACCTGGGTGTTTGCGCCTACCTCAGAACGGATCCCATTTAGTTCACTGATATACTCGATCGGGGTAACATAGGAACTACCGAATCCGGTGGGAGGAGCATACTCAGCTAGGTTCCCGATGACAGCGATCTTCTTGACCGTGTTTTTGTTAAGTGGCAGAAGCCCGTTGTTCTGCAGCAGAATTAACCCTTCCCGCGCAACATTCAATGATGCCAGCTCGCTAAACGGATCATCCAACGGGATCGATGGATCCAACTGTTGCCGATCCAGATAGTGGTACGAAATCACACCCGTCAAGATGTGCGTCACTTTAAGATTCAGGTCTGCGACGGTTAGTGGGTTCGGTATCCAAGGCAAAAGCTTCTGCTGATTCATGGAGTTACCGGACGGTAAATCGATGTCACACCCAGCCAGCGCGGCAGTTAATCCGTCATGAATGGCATCGTAGTCTGACATCAGGATTCCCTTGAAACCCCATTCGGTCCTGAGAACCGTCGTCAACAGGAAGTAGTTTTCGCAACAAAAAGCGTCGAACCCGGCGCTATTCACGGCGTTATACGCGCCCATGACGGTGGCCACATGCCCCACTTTGACAGCGGCTTCGAATGGCGGCAGATAGATTTCTCGCAGCGTGCGCTCATCCACTGTAATATGCACATTGGTCCGGTTTTCTTCTTCGTCGTTGCAAACCATGTGTTTGGCGCAAGCCCAGACTCCTTGAGCCTGGATGCCTTTGATCTCTTCTGGATTGAGTTGGCTACCCAAAAATGGGTCTTCACCCGTCATGTATTCGAAATTTCTACCTCCCATGGGCACCCGATAGAAATCCATTCCCGGGCCGAGAATGCTGAAGTATCCACGGGCCCGAGTGTCACGCCCCATGGAAACGCCTTGATCGTGAGCGCGGGCAGGATTCCAGGTAGCGGCCAGCGTTAGTCCGGAAGGGAAACGGATGCTCGGTTCGTTGCGGCGAACACCCAGTGGTCCGTCGGTTTGATAGATCTGCGGATTGACTAACGAGTTAGTGGGAACCGGAATCGGTTTAAAGTCGAAGAAGCCGGTGCCGCCGATATAACTGAGTTCATCATCGAGGGTAAACTGCTTTAAGAGGTTGTTTACCCTTGATTTGACCGTGCTTGGGCTCTGTTGAGCCTGGGCACTCAGCAGACAGAAACAGAGTCCGCTGATGGTAAGCCGAGACAGAAGAGATGTCTTCATAGGAGGGGATACTTCTTTGCCGGGAACAGACTGTGCTGTCCCTATACTGAAGGCCGCACTAGCGAACGCTTAAACCGAGGTTGTGGTCAGGGTTAGAGTTGCTAGAGCACCGATTGATGATACGGCTCGCGAGAGGGCGAAGCCGGAGTGGAGTGAAACCCACGAGAAGTCCGTTTCCGGGTGTTCCATAAAAATAGAATGAGGTTAAGATCCGGTGAGTCGTCGACCAACTATGCCGGGCGCCGGAGATCCGAAAGATTCGGGTTCGCCGCAGCCCGGCTTTGGTCCGATCGACGACGCACCAAGATCGGGGGGAGGTCTGAGTTCTTCTCAGAAGAACCGTGGTTTGGCAAGATATATTCTTTCAAATTGAAGTATTTTCCCGGAAAAGAAAAAAACTCACGCAAAGACCCGCCCGCATCGCTACGCGAAGCGTTACGGGCGCGGCGCAAAGGCGCAAAGGTTAAGACAGACTAGGAATAGCCGCAAAAGATCGGTGGGGCGAAAATCTCGGTGCGCCCAGGACCTGGCTAACTCTTTTCGTAGATCGCACCGGATTTGAGCCGTTCCGTGTGTGTGGCCTCACCCACTGGTACGCATGAGAACAAATGCCCGGGTACGCGGAGATTATCGATTGCTGCCACCTCCAGGGCGCGGCTCAAATCCGGCGCGGACCTACACTTAGAAGTGGCCACACGCTCACCGCACCGAGATTTTCGCCCTACCGCAATTCTCCGCCAGACGAACCTTGTCGCGGCTATTCCTGCTTTTGTCTTAACCTTTGCGCCTTTGCGTCCTTGGCCGACGTAGCTAAAGGGGGAGACGGGGCGAAGTCTGCTTTGCGTGAGATTAGTTTCCGGAGTCCCAAAGCTCTAACAAACTCGGATGTTCGCGTTGGGTGATGCGCTCGTAGTTGGGGGCGATCAGGTCGTCAATGGGCAAGACGGCCGCTCCTAATGCAGCGGCTTCGTCCTGCAGCATCCCTTGAAGGATACGGGGATGCTGCTCGACCCGGCCGTTCTGTCGCCCTATTTTGGTGGAGCTCTCTATTAAGAAGGATAAGAGCGGCGCCGGCAAATGGCCGCCGACCACAATCGCCTCGGGATCGAAAAGCAAGAGGAGGTTACCAAGGATCTCGGAGAGATAAGAGGCTGCCGTTTTCAGCCAAGCCAGCACGACGGCGTTACCCTCATTGAAGAGGTCGATAATTTTTGTGAGGCTGGGACGGTCAAAACCCGCTTCAGTCAACCGTTGAGTTAACGAATTGAGCGAAAGATAAGCCTCCAGGCATCCTCGTTTGCCGCACCCGCAACGCCGAGCGTTCCGCGACTTGTCGACTATTAAATGACCGAGTTCTCCGGAGCCGCCTCTGAAGCCGCGATAAGGGCGCCCGTTAACAATGATCCCGCCGCCAACGCCGACCCCGACATAAATGTAAACAAAGCTATCTAAGGATCGGCCCGCGCCATACCAGCTTTCCCCGATGGCAGCGGCGGTGGCATCGTTATCCACTACTACTGGTAACTTAGTACTACGACTAAAGTAATCCTGTACCTTGACCTGTTCCCACCCCGGGAAGTTCGGAGAGAAAACGACTTTACCATGCTGGAAATCCATCGGTCCTGGCAGCGCGATCCCAAGGCCCAAGATTCTTTTCCGATGATTTTTCTGGCGCAGCTCGCGGATGGCACTGAGGGCCTGCTTCAATGCGTCCGCCGGCGTAGTTAGATGTCTGGCTCGATAGGTGCGAGCTCGAATGGCCCCTTTAAAGTCTACCAGTACACTGGCGATGTGATCGCGTTCGAGATGTAACCCCACCGAAAATGCCACATCGGCGTTAATCTCGAATAACTTTGCTGGCTGACCCCGTTCGGCCATCTTTCGGCCGAAATCACGGATTAGCCCAATCTGATGCAAACCGTCGACGATGTTAAATACGGTCTGATTCGTCAAACCCGCTAGCCGCGCAACATCAACTCGAGAGACTGGACCATGCAATCGAACTATCTCCAGGATCACCCGCTGGTTTAACAAATGAGCGTGCTCTAGGTTTGCCCCGTTTCTTGATCTGGTTCGCCCCGGCTGGCCTTTCATTAGCTTTTCTTCGCGAAGACAATGCAGTAAACCACAGATTCTGCAGATTTACACGAATTGGATTTACGAAGCCCGGAGTTCACTCGTATGGTCGGAAGGTACCTGCGGTAGCGGCGACTGTCGGGTTACACCGGAGGCCGTGATCGATCCGTTGGGCTGAATTGGGGGGGTATCGGATGAGCCGTAAGGCTCTTTTCATTGGGCGGGAAGGACCGGGTTGCGAGTTAACAAGGCTTAGTTAGAGAAGTATGACGTCGTATGAAAGAAGGAACTGGTAGAGGTTTGGATGATCCAGGAGAGGGTAACGGCGCTCCACCTGGACTACCGCTTGTGCTTCACGAGTGCCAAACACCGCGTAGTTGATCCGGGCGGGATTTTTTCGAGAGTTGTAGCGGATTCCCTGGGGAGCCTGATGGTGCGCCATAAAAGAGCGAGCCCAGGCTTGAGTCTTTGGATAGTCGGTAGAAGCAAAAAAACCGGAATCAGTACCAAGGCGGTTCAGATGACGTCCGGTGGCATTAACGACCTTGAGTGGCGACGTGATCAGTAGTTCGCAGACATCAAACACTTCCAGGTCGGCCGAATCGATTTCGTGGAACTCAGCCCATTGATCGCCGAACACTTCGAGTATCGCCGTTTCAACTGTGTTCGAGGCATACAGAACACCATAAATGGCCACTGGTGAATCAAAACGGTGGACCCCCAACTTCGACCAATGGATGGGATCGGCGTAGCTCTTCTTACTGATCCGGATCAGCCTCTCGGGCAGCTGGATCAGAGGAAGCGTTTTGCTGGGCGAGCTTACCCGAACCTTCGAACCTTCTTAGCCCCCATGGGTTTGATGCCGGCGCGCGACACGCACCGCATCCTCGATCCGTCCCTTCAAGAGCAAGTCGAGCGGCCGTTTTCCTCCGAGCGATTCTCTGGGGTTCAGGAAAAAGATCATGCGACCCCAAGGATTTTCGCTCAGGTGCTCAAGGCATTCCTGAATTCCGGGCCGGATATGGCCATCCTCAAATTGCCAGATGGGATAGTGCCATTTACCATTGCCGCGGCGCCAAGCAACCAGTCGGTTAGTTTTGCGCAAGTGGTCCACCCCCTGCCGGCTATAACCAATCAGGTCCGCCACTTCCTCTGCGGCGAGGGCGCCGCCGTCGGCCTTTTCCAGGCGATTCCGGCTCAATCCCCCCCGTTTTAGTAGAATCGCCTTCGCTTCCTTATTGGATACTTCCCGGGGAGGCAAAGGGGGGAAGGAGGCGCGCAGTCTCTCAAGAATCAGTTGCGGAGAAGTCCCTTTCGGGGTTTTCTCTGCAACGATCTGATGGAGCTCGTCAACCACGGCGTCCAGGTTCATGATCAACCCTACTGCAAGAAGTGCTAATATGCAAGAACTGCTAATTTCTAGAGTTCAACGGGTGCAGGGGAGAGATAGCCGCGCGGCCCGCTGTACTAAGCAGCGTTGAAGGTGACACGGTGCGAGGCTGAGGACGGCGCATTCGGGAGCATTCAGTCGAGCCCAGCGAGTGGCACGAGCTCAGGTTTCGCGTGTGGAAAAGTTACAGCTTCATTCGCTCCAGGCGTCAGCAAATTGCCACGATCCCAACATCACGTAGAAGTGCGCTCGAGTGACGCCGGTGGATTGGCATCGGCCTCATCGGTTAGCCGGCTTTAAGAGTAAGTCCTCGTTAGCGGTGGAAGTGAGGGAGTTGTTTTGAAACCGGCCCTGCGGTCTGAAACGAGAAGGAGAGCGGACGGGCAGAGGAAATAGAGGGAACCCGTGCGTTTAGACGCCGGCGTAAACTATTCTCGTTCCCCGGTTTGGGTTCTTGGTTGTAATCGACTAACGCTCAGGCAGCAACTCTTTGAGTCTTACAACCCTGCCATTTCTTAGCAGAACTCGAGTTTCACTATTGGCTGCATCTATTTGATAAATCAGCTCCCGACACCGTCCGCACGGCGCGATAATGTTTTTATCCCAATTCACAGCAACGATAGAAATGATCTTGTTTTCGCCGTGGGTGATCATACTTCCGACGGCGTTATGTTCGGCGCAAAACCCCAGGCTACTACCAGTGTCGATACAGACGCCGACGTAAACGTTGCCGTTATCGGTTATAAGAGCGCTCCCGACGCCACCAACTTCCACGCTAGGCGAAAGTCTCCTCGGATTGATCACCTGGGTTGCTCTACGAATTAGTTCTTCATCGCTAATCATTTTGGCTTCATTTTGTACCTTCACCGGGAGGCGGGACAAGCGTTATAGAATCATCAGCCGCGGAGCGGGCCAATAGGTGCCTAAAACAAACCTTTCGGGCTTCATGCTCGTGAATGACGCCGAGTAGGTAGACTGGATCCCAGGGAAACTGCAGATTTCTCAGTAACGGGTGACCGGGTTAGGCGGGTAATTGCATCGAAAGGGGCGGATCGCCGCTCGGGCGACCTTGACCGTAGCGCAACATTTCGCTTATAACGCAGCAGTAGATCGGCTAGAAAAAACAAACACACTTGTGTCCATTTTTTCGGGGCAAGCACAGACAAGTCTGATTCGACGAGCATCGCGGAGTGCGATTTGTCTAGTAGCGCTCTTGATTTCGGCCTGTGGTGATTTGCAGTTCGGTGATGAAATCCGCGTCCAGCCTGCGAACGGCACTACGCCTATCTCTCAAGCCGATATTGTCACAGTGAAGCAAGTGTTCGATCAGGCGGCGACAGAATTCAACTTGGTGCCAGCATCTGCCGCTGACATCGAGGCCGTGGCAAAATGGTCGTACACTTCCCCTGACACAACGATCGCGCAGTATAACTTTCGAGACCCGCTCCAGTTGTCTCAGGACGGCTTCCATTCAGACCATTCATGGGAGGTTTTTCAAAGCGTCGTGAAATACCCTCTCAAGCCTGCTCCTAGCTGGCCCGCTGACCTGGTGGCGAAGACTTTGGCTCATCAGCAAGCCGCGGCTTATTTGTCTCGCTCCGTATTCGATTCAGAAAAGATGGTAATCTGGGTCTGTATCTGGCGTGAGCATAACACCATCGATGCAACGGTTGGACTTCATCGCCGCAGGGACGAAATAATTCGGCGTTTGGTTGAGTTACTGAATTCGAGACTAGGCCCTGATCGCGCGAAGCACGTGGTTTATCATTATTGGAGCTTTGCTTAATGAAGGGAAATCAGGTGCAACCCGTGTTGCTGATTTCCCGAGCCGCAGCCGCCGGAGCTCGGCCACGACGTGCCAGTAACAGACTTTTCTGGCCCTATGCTCGTGAATGATGGTGAGCAGATAGACAGGATCGCCAGGACAGCCGCAGGTCTCCCAGTAACGTTTGATGGCGGCGCGTGGTCCGGTTGGCAGGTCGCGTAAAGCTTGACGAGCCTTTCTCCATAGCGTGGCTTGGCGCTAGCGCATTTCTTGCCACCAGGTTTCTCGTTCAACAGCGATTGAGGCGAGCCTGTCTTCCGCCGCCTGATGTTTCACGAGCTCGGGAAACAAGGGGTATCGGTCTTTCTCCCGCTGGATGGCTCGGCGTGCGGCTGCGAGCTTTCGCGGTGTAAGTTGGGGTCACTGGCCAGTTCGTAAAAAATTGCACGCTAAGGATCGTTTCTGCGGCTTGCCTCGTGTGAATCTGCCTTCGGTTTGCCGAGGCCCAATCGCGCGGATCCAGAGCTTTCCTGAAATTGGAACACATCGATGTGACCGGCGACTACCACTGGCGCCGCGATGGCGGCCTACGAAATCGGAAATTGCGACCACTCTGGACGGCCTTTGTACAGCCCGCGACCCTTCTTTAGCGTGCAATTTTTTACGGACTGTCCAGTGACCCCTAATTGGCCTGGCAGGTTGCGCAAGGTGATTGCGTGTAGTGCAACCACAAACTGCAGTCGCCACGAGCGCCTGTCCTTGGTCAGCGCGTCCCAATTGATATCCGCCTTTTCTGGCGTAGCCACGCGCTAGTGGCGACTGCGTTTACCGGTAAGTCGCGTTGGGTCGCACTGAGCAAAAGCAATGGATAGATCACGCTCTCTGATGTAGCCGGAAAGTCGCCGCTACCGAGATTGCTTCCGATATCATTTTTCATTTTCCTCGGCCTGACAGCTTCACTATTTGCTGTTTGCAGCGTGGAGCAACTCCTCCACCAGCGGTTTCGCGTCGTACATTTTGTCGAGCGCTTCGAGGATTGCCGCTGAATCAACGGAGACGGATCGGCTTTGTTGGTCGCTGTAGGCAAAATCACCGGCCAACGACTGGATATTGCCATCGAAAATCAGACCAACTAACTCGCCGGCTTCATTAACGACCGGGCTACCACTGTTTCCGCCGACGGTGTCTGCTGTACTCACGAAGTTGAACCGGGTTTCCAAATTCAGTTTATCGTGCCGATCAATCCAACGTGGCGGTAGATCGAATGGCTCATGGTTTTTATGGTCGGCAGCGCGCTGATAAAGACCGGCAAAATTGGTGAACGCCGGAATCTCCTTGCCGTTCTCTTCGTACCCAATGACTTCGCCGAGCGAGAGGCGAAGCGTGAAGGTAGCATCCGGATAGATCTCATGTCCCTTCAATGCGAACCTTGCCCGAGCGATTTGAGCATAAGCCTCTTGTTCACTTTCGCCCGCTTCGTCAAAAATCTGGCGGAAATGCCGCGCCGTCGGATCGACCAACGTGGCGAGCGCCATCATCGGATCTGAGCAATCCTTGAGAGCAGCGACGCCGCCGTCATAGAGCTCATGTCTGATTGATATATCCTTCAGCTTGGTCTCCGTGACCAACTCCACCGCGCGCGCGTGGGGAGATTTACCAGCCAGGATCTGCTTTACTAATGGATCCTCGGGTCCGAGGCGGGAAGCCAGATCAGTTAGCGAATCCGTTAGCTCCAGTTCTTCAACGTCATCGTATATTGGAGCAGGCGAGAACAGTTGTAATTCAAGCGGCGAACGATTCGAGTCTCGAAATTCAACCAGGCGTTCCCCATTTGGTTTTGGACGTTCAACGGCTGCTCGCACCAACGTACGGGCGATCCTAAATAGTCGACTATCGAATCCTTGACCCCGGCGACGCAGGTCACCTTCGAACAAGAAATGGTTTACCTCTCCCTCGGCCATCTCGGACTCGGCCTGTTCGATCCGATGGTATGCTTCCAAGGAGGCACGGAGAGCCGGCTGGCTTTCCAGGTCGGAGCGAAATACTTTTTCGTTCTCGGCACGCGCTTCAAAAAATTCGGGGGAGAGTAGAGCCGCCAATTGGCCATCGCCGCGCTTCCGCGAATTACGAATGCCGAACAACTCGCTATCAATTCGGCGCTGGTTCTCAAGCGAACGGGCTCCGAAGGCAGCAAGCAACACCTCGCGGCGATAGTAGGTCTGCATCAACAGCGGGAGCATGCGATCACGCAGATTGGTCAGGGCCGCCAATGTCAATTGCCGGTTGGTGCGGCCGGGATGTCCGGAGATAAAAACCAGATCATGTTCCGCCGGGCCTTGCGGGTTTAGCTTGAGGTAATTCTCGACGTGCGCTGGTTGCCCATTTTCGTATGCCCGAAAAAGACAGATATCCAGGTCATAACGGGGATATTCGAAATTGTCAGGATCGCCTCCAAAAAAAGCGATGCGTTTCTCTGGGGCGAAAACGAGACGAACATCAGTGTAACGCTTGTATCGGTAAAGCTGATAACTACCACCTCCATACAACTTCACGACTTCGCTATGGAGCCCGGTGCTGATTTGTGATTCCCGTTCGATATCCGCAATTACTTTGTTCCGCGCAGCAAAGGCCTGGGCAGTGTTCAGGTTCGACGTGACGGCGGCGTTGACGCGATCGGTGACATCCTGAATCGATTCTAAGACGTTGAGTTCGAGGTCCGGACACGTCTTTTCCTCTGACGGTGTACGAGCATAGATACCGTCTGCCAGATAGTTGTGCGTTCCGTCACTCAGCTTTTGCAGAGAGTCAGACCCGACATGATGGTTGGTCAAGAGCAGGCCATCAGATGACACAAACGAACCGCTACCGCCTCGGCCAACGCGGACACTGCTTTTCTGAAGGTGCTCCAACCAAGCAGCCGTCGGAGTGAAATGATATTTGTCCTGAAGCTGCTTTGCCGGCGGGTCCGTGAATAACCAGAGGCCGTCATCAGCAAACGAGCGGCTCTGAACAAGAACCGCTGCGAAACAGAAAAGGAGACATGTTTTGGTGCGAGACGTGCGCATAGGCTGTGCTAGCAAAGGTATTGGTTGGTGTCTAGAAATTGAGTTCAGGGCGACTCGGGCGGACGAAGTACCGAGATAACTAGAGATCTCGGAATCGTCGCTGTTTGGAAGGGCGGCTGCAGCGTTTTGTTAGTGCGATCGTTGGCCGTGGCCGGATTCGCTCCTATGACGAGCTCCGAGCCAACCGCCAGCAGCACGTGTACTCCGCTAACAGTGGCGAAATGAGCGGTATCTTGCGTCGCTACACTGTAACCGAGCTGAGCTAGGCTGGAGGCGGCTTCAGGGCGAACCGTGATCGTGCAGTCCCTGAGATCGCCAAGTCCAAGCAGAGCCAGGAACTTGCTGTTGAAGCCGAAGAGGCAAAGAAAAATAATAGCAGCTCCGTAGAGCGCGGCTGCCAGGCCCAATGCTGCCTGTACATCAGCCCGTTTGCCAGTCGCAGCCGCTCTTATCGCTAGGATCATCAGATTGGAGATAAAGACCGCTACGAACAGAATCGTCGCGAATTCCAAACTGTTAATTTTATACGTAACTGGCGAGGCGCGAAGCGGCCGGTAAAGAACGTCGCTGGTTGTAAACAGAAACACCGTTATAAACAAAAATAATCCCTCGAGACTAACTGCGGAGATTATCGTTAACCGGGAGAGGATAAATGTCTTGCAAAACTGCCGGATCCATTGAGTTACGGCTCTGATTTTACTATTAAGACGGTGTTTCTTGACCGGGTTCCCGGGCTCGGCGTTGTCTTTGTTTTCTTTACTACTCGGTTTGCTTCTTTCCTGAAGCCATCGCACCGCCGGTGTCCCTATAGTGATTGTCAATAACGCAACAGCCAGGAAAGATATTCCTTCAACCCACCCGCGCAAAAGTAACCGACACAAAGCGAACGCCGCTGTAACCTGGCCGAGGCTGGTCACAGCGGACACCCAGAAGGCTGTAGTTAACTCGTTCTGCGAAGAACTTTTGCGGATAACAAAGCCATGCGTAATTGCGGGGGGCGCCAACAAGAGGAATACGATGGCCGTAGCCAGCGCAGAGACGGCGATAAAAGTCCCGGAAAGCGCGACGATATCAGCCGCGGGCCAGTAGCGAATCTGCGCACAATAGAATAAGAACAAAGCGGACCCGACAATCGACCCGAGCCCGGCCGTAAACTTGAGAACAGATGAGATGGACTCCCAGAGAGAGGTGAGCGTGACGGCGCGTTGCGCGCTACTCGACACCCGTCTAACACTACGACTGCGATGGGATAAGCTCACGCCATCCATGGTTCTTTCCTCCGGTTGAAATCGTTATGTATGGCCGCGCATCTGCGGGCTGTTGGCCACGATTTCGTTGCCTAGTTTTGGCTCGACGCTATCGACTCTTAGAAATCCTTGTCAAGAGCGAGAAGAAATTCCCGATAGTTTCTTCTTGGATAAGAGCGCTGAGCCTGCTTTGGAAGCATTGAGGCGGCCGACGGCTGCGCAGATGAATTCTCCAATCGAGGCGACCTCATCTAGGGTTATACCGGTCTCCAGTCCGAGGCCATGTAATAAGTAGAGCACATCCTCTGTCGCAACGTTCCCAGTGGCGCCCGGAGCGTACGGGCAGCCTCCAAGTCCCGCCACCGAGCTGTGGAACGTGGCTAAGCCCGCTTCCAAGCTTGCCAAAATATTAGCCAATGCCTGGCCATAGGTATCGTGGTAGTGGCCGGCCAATCGTTCGACTGGAAATTCTTGGCTCGCGGCACGTACCAGTTCTCTGACTCGATTAACCGTGCCAACGCCAATTGTGTCTGCTAAATCGATCTCATCGCAACCGAGTGCAACCAGTCGCTTCACTACTTTGACGACCGAGCTGATCGGGACTTCACCTTCATAAGGACAACCGAACGAACAAGAGATACTTCCACGCAGCCGTAACCCGTTTGCTTTGACCACGTCAGCTACCGGAGCGTATCGCTCAAATGATTGCTCGATCGAGCAATTAATATTCTTGTGGCAAAAAGTTTCGCTGGCAGCGGTGAAAATCACAATCTCATCGGCCTTGCCAGCAACCGCCTTGTGAACTCCTTGTAGATTTGGCGCCAGAACCGAGTATGTCGTCCCCGAGCGCCGCTTAATCTGCTCCATGACTTCACTAGCATCAGCCAGTTGAGGGACCCATTTGGGAGAAACGAAAGAGGTCACCTCGATATTGGCAAAACCAGCAGCGCTGAGACGGTTAAGCAGGTCGACCTTCACTTCCGTCGCGACCGCAGATTTTTCGTTCTGTAAGCCGTCCCTGGGGCCAACTTCAACGATCTTCACGGAGTAGGTTGTAGGTTATAGGTTTTAAGTTTTAGGTTGTAGGTTTTAAGTTGCACTATCAGCCTTGTCGTGGCGCGTCGCTAATCCAAATCATTCGACGTTCTCAAACGTCCAACCTGAAACCTACAACTTATAACCTACAACTTATAACTGGGGATGGTGAGGGGTGAAATGGATCAATTGCGCGCCTTCGGATACCTGGTCGGCAACCTTCACCAACACCTGGTCAACTCTGCCTTCAACCACGGCGACGATGGTGTGTTCCATCTTCATCGCTTCCATTACCACTAAGGGTGTTCCTTTGGTAACCGTCTGGCCTTCCTGTACTAGGACGGCCACAACTCGTCCCGGCATTGGAGCGGTCAATTCGGTCTCTTCCTGATCTGTCGGCAGATCGTAGGCGAGTGGATCGATCAGCGTAAGCGTCACGTGCTCGCCTTCTGCGGACAGATCAAAATTGTTCGTTTGTCTATAAACCCGCCCATTAATTCGATGGCTGCCGGTTTGGACCGCTAAATAATCATCGCGATACTCTATTATTTCGAAATCCGCCGATT
>WNFM01018387.1_pt2 | contig 14212 bp, 11 predicted proteins | sample 5400271 | NCBI WGS metagenome assembly WNFM01 (sample SAMN13153352, study PRJNA577476) | soil metagenome | isolation source: 60 cm saprolite on Douglas fir-dominated hillslope | place: USA:California | collected 2013-09-17 | reverse complement strand
CGCGCGTCTGATCTCGTGGCATTCATGCATGGCATCCATGGCAGCGACCATCATCTCCTGGCCCTGGTGAAATCGGTCGCGCCTGGCTTCCATCACTGCAGTTGGGATGTCGCCAGTCTGAATGACATCGGCCTCGGCGCCATGCGCATGCATGACAAGGGTTGGACCAAAGGGTGGGGCCTCGGCCGGCACGTGCTCGGCTCCAACTATTTCCACTATGTGCGCGATCCGTGGGGCAGCTTCTCTGAGTACTCCTGCGACATCGACTACATTCCAAAGGATGAGCGTTGGCCCTCGGCTGACCATAAGCCGGAGGATTCCTTTTATCTCTGGGGTCCAGACGTGCCGCGCGAATTCACGATCAACTACGAAGGCGGCGAGAGCTGAAAAGCATCTCGCGTTCCAGCCAATTCAGCTACGAACGGATCGTCTCCGTCATGGCCGGGCATGACAGTGGAGAGGTAGTGCGTTTCGGCCAATGAGTCGGCGCACGCGCGCGACATACACTCGGCGTCATGGCCGGGCTCGTCCCGGCCATCCACGTCTTTGGTCTCAGCAAGGCCGCTAAGACGTGGATGCCCGCGACAAGCGCGGGCATGACGAATGAGAGGCAATGCACCGTGCACGCCACACACTCGGCGTCATGGCCGGGCATGACAGTGGAGAGGTAGTGCGCTGCGCGCGCCACATACACGGCGTCATGGCCGGGCTTGTCCCGGCCATCCACGTCTTGAGACACGCAACGCTGCAAAGACGTGGATGCCCGGCATAAAGCCGGGCATGACGGTGGAGAGGCAGGTGCGTTTCGGCCAATGAGTCGGCGCACGCGCGCGACATACATTCAGCGTCATGGCCGGGCTTGTCACCCCAAGTCGGATATATCCGACTTGGGGCAGTTTATTTGCGGAAGTCGGGCAAGCCCGACTTCCGGTGCCATCCACGACTTCGCTTGCTGCTAGGTTGTGAAGACGTGGATGCCCGCGACAAGCGGGGCATGACAGTGGAGAGGCTGTGCCCCCGCGCACACCACACACTCGGCGTCATGGCCGGGCTTGTCCCGGCCATCCACGTCTTCTATTTGCGCAACGCCGCTAAGACGTGGATGCCCGGCATAAAGCCGGGCATGACGGTGGAGAGGCTGTGCGCATGCACGTGCCACATACACGGCGTCATGGCCGGGCTTGTCATCGCAAGTCGGATTTATCCGACTTGCGACTCATTTTATGCGGAAGTCGGGCAAGCCCGACTTCCGGTGCCATCCACGTCTTTGCTCAAAAATCCCAGGTAAACCCGCCCTTGAACGCATGTGTCTGGGCGTGGGCGGCGAGTTCGCCTTGATAGAACGCACCCAGTTTGGCCTGCGGGCTAAAGCGCCAGTCAAAGCCGGCTTCGACGAGCGCCGCATCGTGCGCGATTGGAATGCCCGCAACTGTGAACGCCGCACCCGTACCCTGGAACGCCAGCGCCGTGACCGGTGTCACATCGCCGAAGGCATGTTGCCATTGCACCGTGCCGCGCGGCACGAGCACCGTGCCGTTGGCGAGTGGTACGGCGGTGGCAAAGCGTATGCCGAGCGAGGAATAGCCGAGGTTCTCATTTGAGGCCGAGGCCGACAGCGCTGCGGCGCCGCCGCTTTCCAGGAACGAACCATCATGCACGTGCACATAAGCCAGCCCTGCGAGCGGCTCGACCGCGACCTGGCCGAGCACCATGCCATAGCCCACCTCGCCGAACACCTGCCCGACATTGCCGTGGACGTGCGCATGGGTTTGATCGCTAAAGCCCGGAAAGAAGACGCCGCGGCTGGTGTCGATGCTGTCATATGTCAATGACGCACCACCGCGCACATTGAACACCCCGACGCGGCCGCTGGCGTAACCACCGAACTGGACGCTATCGATGCCGGCGCTGCTGGCGCGCGCATCGACATTGAGGTTGGTGCGCGTATAGCCCGCGACCAGACCGGCACGCCAGGTATCACCGAAGCGCGCATCGGCACCGGAGAGGAAACCGCCGAACCGGCTCTTCAGCGAAGCGGCATTGCCATCACTATCGGCATGGCCCCAGCCGCCGAGACCCAGCGCCCAGAAGGTCAAATTGCGCGATTGTTCACGCGCCGCGGCAGGAGCCTTGGCTGGGAAGTCGGCGGCGTTGGCAGCGTGGGCATCGTCTCCGGCATAAGCCAGCTCTGGCCCGCCGAAGCTGAGCGCGCCGACTGCGCCGGGCGCGCCTGCATAAGAGGCCTGGCGCATGCGCCCGAGCATCGCATCGCGGGTGAACTGCGACTGCCTGGCTTGTGCGTTCTGCACGCTGCCGAAGACTTCGCCAGAGAGTGCATCGAAAGCTTGCAGGGTACCGCTGATGCTCGTCTGCATGAGCAGCGCATTCACTAGCGGGTTCGTGAACGGGCTGGCGTCGAGCGCCGTTGCGACGGCGTTCTGATTGCGCGTCTGCGCCACCGCGGCAAACCCGAAGCCAGGGTTCACCGTGCCACCACCGCCACCACCGCCTGGCCCACCACCGCCGCCACCACCCGTGACTCCGCTGCAGGTCGCAATATTGGCATTACACAATGTCAGGAAAACATTGTTGGCGTCATAGGTGAGTGTGGGCGAGAGAAAGATCAGATTGGTCGCAGCGCCGCCGGTGAAAGTGCCGCTTAAGCCACCGGTGGCGGTCAGGATGTTGTACCGGGTGGAGGGCGCATAGGTGCCGCCGGTCTGCGCATTCACAAACACCTCGCCGCCGTTCAATGTTGCAGTCCCGCCCATAGCCAGCTTGCTGGCCTGCCCGGCGGCATTGGCGTTGACGGAAAAAATCGAGCCAGGCTCGAAGGTAGCATTTCCAGTCACGCGAAAGGCGCCAAAAAAATTAGTGAGGGGGTTCACGAAGCCGTTAGGCATGACATGGATGTTACCGGTGATGGTGCCTGCGCCCTCCAGCGTGCTCGAATTCGCCACCGTCACCTCGCCGGTGAGATTCGCATTGGGATTGGCGGAATTGCCGACCACCAGCTGCGCGCCATTCATCGTGACGGTCCCGACTTCGGAATTGCCATTCAAAGTCCAACTGGCGCCCGTCATATCCAACGAGTTGAAGCCGACGAAATTGTTAGTGAGGGTCCCAGAGCCCTGAAGGATCAGATTATTGGTCGCTCCGGCGCCGCCCTTCGCGTCGCCATTCAGCACCGCCGCGTCTTTCAGCGTCAGCGTATTGCTGCCGGTTCCAACAAATTGCACCGACGCCCCTCCTGCTCCCGTTCCGCCGGTGATCGTGCCCGCGCTCGTCACGTTGCCGGAGCCGCGGATGCCAACACCATTGACGGCATCGCTAGCTTTGATCGTCGCCCCGGCGTCATTCGTGATGTCGAGCTGGCCAACACTGGTGGGGAGCACGGTATCGATGCCGAATAGGGTGCCGTTGACCTGGCCGCCGCTCAGATTGTGCACCGTGGCTGGGCCTTCGGAGAAGATGGCAGTGACACCTGAAATCGTGCCGGCATTGCCGGTGACGTTGACGGTGGCGCCGGCGATGCCGGCCAGGCCGCCCGAGATTGTGCCGCCGTCATTGGTCACCTTAGCTATGCCGCTAGCAAAGACGCCGCGGCCAGTCGCCTGAATGGTGCCGCCGGTATTGTGGACGTCGGCATCGGTCGCCGCATGGATGGCGTCGCCGTTTGTGCCGGTGGCTTCGATTGTGCCGGCGTTGCCGTCGACCTTGACTGTGTTGGCGTTGATGCCAAATGCGCCGGCCGAGATGAGACCACCACTCAAATTGGTCACCGTGGCGGTGCCAGTCGCGCCGATCGCGGTACCGCTCGTGTTGGCGGTGATGTGACCGGTATTCCCGGTGACATTAACATTATTGCTATTGATCGCCGTGCCAGTCGCTCCCGTGGCTTGGATCAGGCCGCTATTGGCCTTGACGGTTACGGTGTCTGCGTCGATGCCGAATGCATCGCCCGAGATAATGCCGGTGCTAATGCCGTCGCCGATGTTGCTGTTGACAGTAACAACACCTGTTGAGTTGGTGGTACCAGCATCAGCCCTCGCCTGGGTGCCGATGCCGCCACTGGCCGTCGCTTGAATTTTTCCCGCGTTGTCAACCGTGGCAGTGGCGGTAACTCCGTTAAAGTTGGTAGAAGCCTCGATGGCGGCGCCGTTCGCAGCGATGGCTTCGATCGTGCCGGCATTTCCCTTGACGGTGACGGTCCTGGAAGAGATGCCAAACCTCTCGCCCGTAATATTGCCAACACCATTAGTCACTGTTGCGGCGCCGCCGATGGCCCTGATGGCCATTCCATTTGCGCCCCTGGCTTCGATTGTACCGTCATTGCCGGTAACGGTGATGACGCGGGCGTCGATGGCCGCGCCAAACAACAAGGCGTTGGTGTCGGAGCCACCGTTCGCCTGAATCAGGCCAGTGCCATTGGTCACCGTGACGGTGCCGGTAATAACGTCAGCAAAGATGGCAACGCCGCCGGTATTATTCGCCCTTATGGTGCCGCTGCCATTCGTGACCGTGGCGGAGGTGGTGGCTCCTACGGCTGCGCCATCGCGGCCCGTGGCTTCGATCGTGCCATTGTTGCCGCCGACAGTAATGCTATCGGCGATGATGCCACCAGCGACACCAGTGATGGTGCCGATGCCATTTGTTACCGTGGCAGTGCCGCCGGGGCCTGCGTCAATGCCGACGCCACTCGCGCCCGTGCCTTCGATCCGGCCGTCATTGCCGGTAATGGTGACTGACGTCCCTGCACTGATACCCGTGGCGCCAGAAATTGAGCCCGTGCCGTTCTTGATGGTGGCACTGTCGACGACGACCGCGAGGCCGCCGGCGCTGATCGTGCCATCATTATTATTAATCGTTGCATCGTGGACGTTTATGCCGGCAACGGTGGCTGTGGAATCAATATCGATGGTGAGGCCGCTTTCGACACCGGTGCCGAATGTATCGAGTTGTCCGCCGGTGCAGGTGACGTGCGTGCTGGTGTCTTGGGTGCAGGCGTTCTGAGCGTAGCCTTGCTCGACCGCGACCAGCAGCGCCGTTGACGACGCGAGCGCTGCAAACATGCGGCGCAAACAACTTTTCGACACTGACCCCGTCATCCCCTTAACTCCCCTGCGGCTCTCGTCGCCGTCTTCTCGAGCGCGAAGTTTCGCGCGATACGTTTCACGTGAAGCATTCACGCGGTGCGTTCACGCGTGATGCATGTGCTCGATGCATTCACGCGGCGCGGCCAGCCAGCACGACGGTTATTGCGTTGCCGCCCGCTGGATTGCCGCCCTTAAATGCTTAAGGAGCGCGCGTCGCGAAAACTTGGGCGCTTGCGATGACGGCTTGGCTCAGAACGAAAAATGGATTTTCGGCTGTGGAGCGATGCGAAACGGCAACAGGCGGACGACTGCGTGTCGCGTGGAGCGGGAGTCATCAGCTGTTCGGAGGATGTGGGGTGTTGGTGTTTCCCGCTCACCCCCGCGAAAGCGGGGGTCCAGTTCTTTTCCTAAGGCTGGATTCCCGCTTGCGCGGGAATCCAGGAGCCAAATTGAATGGCTCTCATCGAGCGCTCTGGACCCCCGCTTTCGCGGGGGTGAGCGGGGAGAGGAGTATGCCCACGCGCGCACCATACACTCGGCGTCATGGCCGGGCTTGTCATCGCAAGTCGGATATATCCGACTTGCGACTCGTTGTTATGCGGAAGTCGGGCAAGCCCGACTTCCGGTGCCATCCACGACTTCCATCCGTGTAACGCCGGTAAGACGTGGATGCCCGGCACATAGGCGTGCGAAAGCACGCCGTCCTTCGGACGGCGATGGCCGGGCATGACGACTGAGAGGCACTGCGCCGTGCGCGCCACATGTATGGCGTCATGGCCGGGCTTGTCCCGGCCATCCACGACTTTGCTTGCTGCTAGGTTGTGAAGACGTGGATGCCCGCAACAAGTGCGGGCATGACGGTGGAGAGGTTTTACGCCCGCGCGCTCACACACACTCCGCTCATTCCCGCGTATGCGGGAATCCAGACTTATGAAAAAGAACTGGACCCCCGCTTTCGCGGGGGTGAGCGGAAAATGGGGGCATGCACTCGCAGTCACTCCACCACGATTTTGACCTTCTCGCCCGGTTTTAGCCGGTCATGCGGGCCAAGGCCGTTCAGCACGCGAAAACGGTCAAGCGCATGCTCGGATATTCGCATGCGGTGCGCGAGTTTTTCGACGGTATCGCCACTGCCGACAGTGACGATTTTCATACGCAGCGGCCTGACCTGCTCGCTTTCCTTCAAGGTCATCCGGCGGAAACTCATGATCGACTCGCGAAACGCGTGATCGACCTGCGCGGTCCTTGCCTTGGCAGCGAAAATAAATCGATAGACGTCACTGCCGAAACGTACGGCAAAGATGCGGAACGACCAGCTTCCTCCGTCGGCAGTTGCGGCGGCGGTCTTGAAGCCGTTGACGGAGAACTCCTCGACACTTGTCGGATCGACATTTTCCATCCATCCGGACTTCAAATAGTCGGGTAGCGATTGTTCGGCCGGAACGCTCACGACATCAACACGCAATGCTTCCTCGCCGCCTTCCTTGAGGCCGAGCACGGCCTGTGCCGTGTTGTCGAGCGTAAAGCCCGGCGGCGCGTCGAATGCAAAACCGAGCTTGGGATGCAGAAAATGCCGGCCGCGTGCGAAACCTTCGCTGGGGTCCTCCCCGTAAACGAGGCCGTCGAGATTGCCCAGATATTCCGTGCGGTCACGCTCGCCGGCGCCGGGGCCGCTGAACTGGCGCGCATTGGCGAGCGCATTTTTCACCCGCTCAGGCGTTGCCGGATGGCTGGAGAGAAAGTCGAGCGACCGCGGATCCGCGCCGGATTTTAAATCGGCATTGCGCTGCATATCCGTCAAAAATCGCGAGGCCCCGAAGGGGTCATAACCGGCGCGGGCGGAAATGCCGACGCCGATTCCATCGGCTTCGAATTCCTGTGCGCGCGAAAACGCCGCTAACGTGAGTTTCGATTTGGCAAGCGCAAGCGCCCCCACTTGCGGATCGCTGAGCACATCGTTGACGACGTGATCGATGATCGCAACCTGGCGCGCCTGTTCCTCGCGGATCGCAGCGTGACGGGCGATCACATGACCCATCTCATGCGAAAGGACGGACGCGAGCTCGGACTTGTCGTTGGCCAGAGCGATCAGGCCGCGCGTGACATAGAGCCGGCCGTTCGGCAATGCGAAGGCGTTGATTGCCGGCGAGTTGAGAATCGTGACCTGGTATTTCAGGTCCGGGCGTTCGGACGCCGCGACGAGACGATCGACCGTCTTCTCCACCATGCTCTGCAGCTTGGCGTTTTCATAAACGCCGCCATAGGACACCAGGATGCGGGCGTGTTCCCGTTGGACGGCAGGTTGCTGTTCTGACTGCGCGCTGGCCTGCGCGATCGGCAAGGAGACGAGATGATTGTCTGGCGTGCTGGTGCAGGCCGCCAACGTCAGGCACACCACGGCCGCGATTCCGAGCGCCCGATTCGCAGCCTTTATTGTCAGCACTGAAGCCATACGGCGCTACTCACGATGACGCTCACTCGCCAAATTCAATCTGTTCGGGTGCCGCGGCTTCGATGACCGGACCGACGCGCTGTTCGACCCAACCGCGTACACGGATCCGCTGACCTTCAAGCCGTTTGGGATCGACCCCCGCCGTGGCGAAGTCCCGCCGGTGGCGTTTGGGAATGGTGACGGTGAAGTCGCGTGTCCAGCGCGTCCCGAAGTTCAAATATATGGTGGCGCCGCTTTCCCGCACCGACAAGACCTTACCCTCAACCAGTGCAAATTGACCCCGAGCACCCGCAATCCGGCCCGGATTTTCCGAGGGCAAAGGGGCGAAATTTGGGTCGGTCCATAGCCCGCGGCGAGCCCCGCGAGCGGCCCGCTCGGCGGTCAATAACGCGTCCGCGCAGGCTTTTTCGCCGACCCGCGCCGACACCCGCGCCTGGCCTTGTTCCAGCATCTTTTGCTGAACCGATTGTCCCCTATCGTCCGTAAAGATGAAGGCAACCACCCGTCCATAGCGGTCAGGCTCAGAACCGGTTGGCTCCAGCCATATGTCGCGGCCACCGACAAGCGATTGCAATGAGCTCCGGCTGTCATCTGTGATTTCGATTGCCGCCAGCCGCAATTCGCGGCCATCGGCGAGCAAGACTGTCCGTCCGTCACGGACGTCGGCGACCGTTGCCGTGCTGCCGGCCGTGAACTTGCACGGGTTCTGCGCGGCGGCACTGCACGCGACCGTGAACACAATGACCGCCGGTACCGCGGCGAGAACGGATCGCGAAAGATGCCTCATGCAGGATTGTCGGAACTCGGCTGCAGGTCCGTCAATAGAGATGGCGGTCATGTGGTGAAACGGTAGAATGCTCGTGTAATCGTAAAGTAATCGTAGCCGCCGGGGAGGGCACCCATGCAAACGCGCCGCACGCTCCTGAGGTCAATCGCCGCTATTGGCGCGATGGCCGCAACTGGCGCGCGCGCCGAAGACAGCCATTGGCCGGACCATCTGGTGCGCATCATCGTGCCGTATCCGGCGGGCGGGTCGACCGACGTCCTGACGCGCATCTTGGCCGAACGGCTGAAAGATACGTTCAGCCAGTCGTTCGTCGTGGAAAATCGCGCCGGCGCCAGCGGCAATATCGGGATTGCCGCGGTCACCGGCAGTCCGCCGGACGGCTATACCATCGGCGCCGCGACCATCGGCCACTTCGCGATCAATCAGTATCTTTACAGCAAGATGCCCTATGACGCCGAGCGCGACATGGTGCCGGCCTCGCTGACCTGGGAATTGCCCAACGTCTTCGTCGTGCCGACCGATTATGTGCCGGTGAAAACGCTGGGCGAATTCCTCGCCTGGGCGAAGAAAAAAGGACAGATAAGCTTCGGCAGCCCCGGTGTCGGTACAACGCCGCATCTTTCCGGTGTGTTGTTCGTCAAACACTCGGGCATCGATGCGATTCATGTCCCATTCCGTGGAGCCGCACAGACGATACCCGCCATGCTCGCAGGTGACGTGAATTTTGCGATCGACAATCTCGCTTCATACGTGCCCATCATCCAGTCGGGAAAAATGCGTGCCCTCGCGGTGACCTCGGCGCAGCGATGGCCGACGCTGCCGGACGTTCCCACCATGGGCGAAGCCGGCATCAAGGATTTCGTGGTGACCTCGTGGGCCGCATTCGTCGTGCCTGCCGCCACGCCGCGCGCCATCATCGACAGGCTCTCCGCCGCGCAGCGGCACATCGCGGCCGAACAAGCCGTTCAGGATCGCTTTCTGGTTGCGGGCGCGCGCGTCCTTTCCAGCACGCCGGAGGAGGCGCTCGCATTTGCAGCGAAGGAACGCACGATCTGGAAAGATGTCGTTGCAGCTTCTGGCGCGAAAGTGGATTAGGGCGGAGGCCGATGCGTCACATCGGCGTCTGTGCTACATCGCCCCGCAACGGTCCCGTAGCTCAGCAGGATAGAGCAGCGGTTTCCTAAACCGAAGGTCGGAGGTTCGACTCCTCTCGGGACCGCCACCCCCAACGACCGGCGTTGAAATTCCAAAATTTTTTGGCCGAAAGTGTCCCACTACTAGTCGGGTGGGACACTTTGTGTTCGCGCTTTGAGCTTACCGATGGCGGCGTCAGCAAGTTTGCCCTGCCGTGCAGCGCGCGTGTACCGCTCCACCTCCCGGACCTTCCTCGAACTGCTCGCCGCGTCGGAAAATGCGGCAATCACGGCTTCGGCGATCGAGATGAAATGCGCGCAGGGGCCTGCCACCCCGACGCTTTGCCGGCTGACGCGGGCACCCTCGAGCGTTAGCCACAGCGTGTCGGCGAGCAAATCAGCATCCGCAATCCCGGTGTCGCGGCAGAGCTTTGCAAGGCGGTTGCGTTGATCAGTCTTGAATTGCTCAATGACGTGTCGCGCTGGATGATCGCTTTCGGCAAGCTCGACCGCCACATTGGCCATGTCGCAGCCACGGCCATCATCGCCAACGCACTCGGCCCCCACACGAACCCAGGCATGGAGCTGTGCCAGCGGGTCTCCCGGATGCGCCTGCTCGAATCCGTTCCAGATCGCGTCAGCCTCTTTTCCCACGTCACGAAGGCAGGCGACAACAAGGTCATCTTTCGAGCCGAAGTGACGATAGAGCGTCATTTTGTTGGTATCGGCAGCGTCGGCGATCGCGTCGACGCCAATCCCTCGGATCCCGTGTTTACGGAAGAGATCCCGAGCGGTGCTGATGATGCGCTCTCGCGGTCTCTGTGGAACCACAGCGCAATCGTCCATGGCTTTTTCTCGCCTCATTGGGCCGCAAAAAAATGCTGCGGCGCACTTGACTAGGTGTGACCAGTCTGTAACATTACGTCTGTTACTTACCGGTAACACCTTGCGATGCTGTCGTCAAGGCCGACCCCCTGGCCCGATGAAGAAGGAACGCACCTGATGAGCACATCTTGCTACGAGCCGACGATCGAAGACTTGCTCGGCGATCCCGTGACGCAAGCAGTCATGAGAGCGGATCGCGTCAATCCATCCGAGCTCGAAGTCATGCTGCGCGGGTTAGCGGTCGCGCGAGCCAACGGTCAACCCAACGGTGACGTCGTCGGTGCGCGACGGATCCGCGGAGCGCCATGCTCGTGGTAGGATATTTCATTCAGCGCCCGATATTCGCATCGGCCATCGCCGTCATCATGGTGCTGGCAGGCTCGATTTGCTATTTCCTGCTGCCGGTCTCGCAGTTTCCTGACATCACGCCACCACAGGTCGTTGTCACTGCAGTCTATCCGGGCGCGAGCGCACAAGTCGTAGCCGATACTGTTACGACGCCACTCGAGCAGCAGATTAACGGCGTCGCCGGCATGACCTACATGTCATCGGCGAGCTCCAACGACGGCTCGTCGACGATCACCATCACCTTCGACGTTGGTTATCCGCTGAGCATTGCTGCCGTTGATGTGCAGAACCGCGTTGCCCAGGCGTCGTCATCTTTGCCACAGATCGTCAATCAAGCCGGCGTGACGATCAAGAAGCAGAACCCAAATTTTGTCCTCATCGTCAATCTCACTTCACCGGACAAATCGGTCGACCCGGTGGCCCTGAGCAACTACGCCTACCTGCAGATAGTCGATCCGCTCAAGCGTCTCCAAGGTGTCGGTGACGTGCAGATCTTCGGCGAGCGCCGTTACTCGATGCGCGTGTGGCTCGATCCCGACAAACTCGCCAATCTCGGCATTACGGCGGTCGATGTGCAGAACGCTATCGCTGAGCAGAACGTCCAGGTGGCCGCTGGCAAGATCGGCCAATCGCCGGCGCCTCCGGGCACGCCGTTCGAAATGCAGGTAAGCGCTGTAGGGCGGTTAAGTGATCCCGCCCAATTTGGCGACATCGTCGTGCGCGCGGATGCGAGCGCCGGGTCCGTGGTGCGGTTGCGCGATGTCGCGCGCATCGAGTTGGGGGCGTTGCAATACACGTCCACGGCATTCTTCGGTGAAGATCCGACCGTGGTGCTGGCGATCTATCAGATGCCCGGCTCGAACGCCCTCGCTTTGCAGCAGCGCGTCAAGGACAAGATGCAGGAACTCTCGAAGCGCTTCCCCAAAGGCATCGACTACGCCATGCATTACGACACGACGCGCTTTGTCTCCGCTTCGATGCATGACGTTGTCATAACCCTGGCACAGGCGCTGCTGCTCGTTGTCGCGGTTGTCTTTATTTTTCTGCAGAGTTGGCGGACGACGATCATTCCCACCATTGCGATTCCGGTGTCGTTGATCGCGACGCTGGCGGTAATGGAAACATTAGGCTTCTCGCTGAATATGCTGAGCCTTCTCGGCATGGTCCTGGCAATCGGCCTCGTCGTCGATGACGCGATCGTCGTTGTCGAGAATGTCGAGCGGCAGCTTGAGGCGGGTCTACCCCCACTTGAAGCGGCGCGCGCGGCGATGAAAGAAGTCACCGGCCCAATCATCGCCACCACAGCGGTATTGATGGCGGTGTTCGTGCCAGTTGCCTTCATTCCGGGGGTTGCCGGCCGTCTCTACAATCAGTTCGCGCTGACCGTTGCGATCTCTGTCGGAATCTCTGCCTTTAATTCGTTGACCCTCAGCCCCGCGTTGAGTGCCGCATTCCTACGCCACCGCGGCGAGATGACATTTGCACCGTTTCGATGGTTCAACCGCGGCTTCGACTGGTTATCGCATGCCTATGCCCACGGCGTGCGTAGGTTGATCGGCCTGCGCTGGGCGATGTTGGTCGTGTTTGTGATGGCGCTGGGCGCGACCTATCTGGTCTCGCTGCGCATTCCTTCGACATTCCTCCCCGTTGAGGACCAGGGCTACTTCTTCGTCATTATCCAGTTGCCGGACGGGGCCTCTCTCGAGCGGACCGATGGGGTAGCCAAGCAGGTGCGTGACGTTCTGAAGAATACGCCGGGCGTGGACATCGTAGGCTCAATCAGCGGGCTCAACTTCCTCACCAACGCGGCGCAGTCGAACTCGGCGGTGGAATTCGCGATCCTCAAGCCGTGGGATCAGCGTCCTCCCGACCAAGGGGCCTCCAACATCGTGGCATCGGTGCGCCCGAAGCTGCTCGGACTTCCCGGGGCCATTGCGCTCAGCTTCGATCCGCCCTCGATCCCCGGCCTTGGCACGACCGGCGGCTTCGAATTTCAGGTGGAGGACCTCAGCGGCCGCGGCAGTGTCGCGCTCAACGATGTGACGCAGGCTGTGATTGCCGAAGCGCGAAAGCAGCCGGAAATCAATGGGCAGCAATTGTTCTCGTCGTTCAGCACCTCGACACCGCAGTTCAACTACGACCTCGACCGCAACAAAGCGAAGCTCCTCGGCCTCAACCTACCTGACGTGTTCAACACGCTTCAGATCTATCTTGGTTCGCTCTACGTCAACGACTTCAACCTGTTCGGTCGCACCTTCCGGGTGACGCTGCAGGCCGACAAGGAAGCGCGCGCTTCCGCGTCCGATCTCTCTCGGCTCTATGTGCGCAATGCCTCTGGCGGGATGGTGCCCTTGAGCACGCTCGGGAGTCTCAAGCCGGTCGTCGGACCGGAGACAGTGCCGCACTACAACAACTATGCGTCCGCCCTGATCAACGGCGGCGCCGCGGCGGGCTACAGCTCCGGGCAGGCAGTCGCCGCGATGGAACGCGCAGCTGCAACGGCACTGCCGCGCGACTTCGCCTTCGAATGGACCGGCATCACCTTCCAGGAGCTGAAGGCGGGTTCGATCGCGGCGGTCGTGTTCGCGCTAGCGATCGTCTTCGTCTTCCTCATCCTGGCGGCGCAGTACGAAAGCTGGTCTATGCCATTCATGGTCTTGCTCGCGGTGCCGCTCGCGCTCTTCGGCGCGCTTCTGGCGCTGTGGCTGCGCGGCAGGCAGATCGACGTCTATTCGCAGATCGGCTTCGTGATGCTCATCGGCCTTGCCGCCAAGAACGCGATCCTGATTGTCGAGTTCGCCAGGCGACGGCGCGAGGAGGGTCTCAGCATCGTCGAGGCTGCCATGGAGGCCGCGCGCCTACGGCTGCGACCGATCCTCATGACCGCCTTCGCCTTCATCCTCGGTGTCGTGCCGCTGATGGTCGCGACCGGGGCGGGCGCGGCGAGCCGTCAATCCATCGGTACTACCGTGTTCGGCGGCATGCTCGCGGCCACGATCCTGACGCTCGCATTTGTCCCGGTCTTCTACGCTGTCATCGAAGAGCTTCGCGAACGCAATCCGCGCCGCGAACAAACGGCGGCACATCATCATATCGAGGGCCGGGCTGAACCCGCTGAATAGGAATTGGGAGTCATCGTCATGCACAAATGGAAGTTCACCTTTATTGCGGGTCTGAGCGTCGTCGTGGGCGCTGCCTCTGTACTCATAATTCAGCGTGGCCCGGATTTGGTCAGCGAGACTGCTGGGGCTGCGACGCCGAACCCGGCGATGATTGCCATGCCCGTCCCGGTGACCGAAATCGTCAAAAAGACGATTCCGATCTATCTTGAATATTCGGCTCGCACCGACGCGATCCGGCATGTCGCACTGCAGGCGAAAGTGGCGGGCTATGTCGAGCAGCAACACGTCGCCGACGGAAGCGACGTCAAGAAGGACGATCTGCTCTACACCATCGATCCGCGCGATTTCCAAGCGGCGCTCGATTCGGCGAAGGCGCAGCTCCAGCGCGA
>WNFM01283074.1_pt1 | contig 14219 bp, 13 predicted proteins | sample 5400271 | NCBI WGS metagenome assembly WNFM01 (sample SAMN13153352, study PRJNA577476) | soil metagenome | isolation source: 60 cm saprolite on Douglas fir-dominated hillslope | place: USA:California | collected 2013-09-17 | reverse complement strand
CCCCGCCGCACTGGGGCGCTTCGCTTATGCTGTGCTGGTGGTCGAGTTCGGCGCGCAAATCGCCGCCTTTGGATTGCGGCGCGGCCTCGCCCAGTTGCTGTCCGATGCGAAAAAGCCGCAAGCGTGCATCGTCGCCGACGCTTTGCTGGTGGCGGCGATCGGTTCGGCGATCGGCATGGCGATCCTGTTCGCTTTCCCCAAGGCGATGTATCCGACAACGCCGGTCGGCGGCCTCGATCGAATGCTGGCGGTCACGGTTCTCGCCGTGTCATGGACAGACATCGCGCTGGCGGCGCTCGCTTACCACCATGACGTCGGCGCGACGGTTCGCGCCCGCTCCGTCGTCCAGCCGTGGACCATCACGATTGCCGCCTTCGCTCTGTCTTACGTGCCGATCATGGTCACCCGGGGAGACGGGCTGATCATCGCCTATGTGCTGTCGATGGTCGCGGCGTTCATCGCCGCGCTCATCCCGTTAATCCGCTGCTATGGCTTGCCGCACGGGTGGAAGCCCGACCTGCCAACCGCCTGGTGGACCGCCTGGCGAAACGTGCCGCTGGCCGCCGCGGATACCGTCGAATGGGCCTCCCGCCGGATCGACCTTGCGGTATTGGGCGCCTTCCTGCCGGCAAGCTTCGTTGGCGTTTACTATGCCGCGCAGCAGGTCGCGACCCTGCCGGCCAAGCTCAAGACCAGCTTCGAACCGGTGCTTGGGCCGGCGATCGTCCGCAAGATAGCCGCGAACGACCGTGCCTCGATCGCCGGCCAGGTTCGGCAGGTCGGGTATTGGATTATCGCGGCGCAACTCGGGATCGCGCTCGCGCTCGGAATCCCGGGCCGCGCGGTGATGTCCCTGGTCGGCTCGGCCTTCACGGGCGGCACCGCCATGCTGAGCTTCCTGCTCGCCGCCGAAGTCATCGCGGCGGCGGCCGTGATCAGCGAATCGGCGCTGATTTATGTCGCGCGAACGCGCAACATGATGATCAGCCTGATCATGCTTGCACTCGAGGCGGTGCTCGCCGCCGGTCTGATCCTCGCGATGCAGAGCGAAGGCTTGCCGTTGACCTATCAGGCGACCGGCCCCGCGATCGCTTTGTGCCTGGCGCTGGCATTTGCCTCGATTGCCAAAACGCGGCTGCTTTCGAGGACGCTCGGTGCGCCAGTGTCGGGCTGGCGCTGGAACCTCGCGTGGATGGCCGCGGCGGGCGCCGCGGTCGGCGTCCCGGTCCGCTACTTCCTGCCCGAGACGCTGCAGCTGGTGCTCGGCGTTCCAGCGATCCTGGCAGCGTCGGGGGCGGTCCTGTGGACCAAGGGCTTTAGCGCCGACGATCGCGAACTGTTCACCATGCGCAAGCATGAGGTGCGCGAGCTGCGCGAGGCGGAGGACGCGGCGATGGCGCGCGACCAGATTGGCGACACCATCGTCTAGCCTTCGCGCGAACTAATGCCGGAAATGGCGCATGCCGCTGAACAGCATCGCAAGGCCAGCCCCGTCGGCGGCGGCGATCACTTCATCGTCGCGGATCGATCCGCCCGGCTGGATCACGGCCGTCGCGCCCGCTTCCGCCGCCGCAAGCAATCCGTCAGCGAACGGGAAGAACGCGTCCGAGGCAACCGCCGAGCCGACCGTTCGCGGTTCCGGCCAGCCATTGGCCTCGGCGGCTTCCCTCGCCCGCATTGCAGCGATGCGTGAGCTGTCGCGGCGGTTCATCTGGCCCGCTCCGATGCCCGCAGTCACGCCGTCTTTGGCGTAGACGATCGCGTTCGACTTGACGTGCTTGGCGACAGTCCAGGCGAACAGGCAATCGCGCAACTCCTGATCGGTCGGCTGGCGTTTGGTCACGCATTTGAGCTGGTCGCGTGAAACAATCCCGTTGTCGCGGTCCTGGACAAGCAGCCCACCGGCGATCAGCGCCAGGCTGGTGCCGCCGCGTGCCGGATCGGGCAGCGTTCCGGTCAACAGCAATCGCAGGTTCTTCCTCTTCGCGAAGATCGCTTTCGCGTCTTCGTCGGCATCGGGTGCGACGACGACTTCGGTGAAGATCTCGGTGATGGCCTCGGCCGTTGCGGCATCGAGCGCCCGGTTGGTGGCGACGACCCCGCCGAACGCCGAGACGCTGTCGCACGCGAGCGCCTCCTGCCAAGCCTGGAACAGTGAGCCACGCGTGGCCACGCCGCATGGATTTGCATGCTTGACGATAACCACCGTGGGTTCGCCGTCGCGAAACTCCGAAACCAACTCGAGCGCGGCATTGGCGTCGTTGAGGTTGTTGTAGCTGAGCTCCTTGCCCTGGATCTGCTCAGCCTGCGCGACGCCATGCGCCGCGGGGCCGATGGGCAGGTACAGCGCCGCCGACTGGTGCGGGTTCTCGCCGTATCGCAGCGGCATCTTCAGGCGCGACGAAAAGGTCCAGCTCGCCGGCCAGCGCTCTCCCTGGTCGGCGAAGGCGAACCACTGGGCGATGGTCGAATCATATTCGGCGGTGAGCGCATAGGCCTTGGCGGCAAGCTTGCGGCGAAACTCCAGCGACGTTGAACCGCCGCTCGCGTCGAGTTCCGCTATCAGCTCGGCATAATCGGCGGGATCGGTGACGATCGCCACATGGGCATGGTTCTTCGCCGCCGAGCGCACCATCGAGGGGCCGCCGATGTCGATGTTCTCGATCACGGTGTCGCGGTCGGCGCCGCTCATCACCGTGCTGAGGAACGGGTAGAGATTGACCACGACGAGATCGATTGGCGCGATCTGATGCTCCTCCATCGCCGCCACATGCTCGGGATTGTCGCGCACCCCGAGCAGGCCTCCGTGGACCTTGGGATGAAGCGTCTTCACCCGGCCGTCCATCATCTCTGGAAATCCCGTCAGATCGCTGATGTCGCGGACCTCGGCGCTGGTGGAGCGCAGCTTTGCCGCCGTGCCGCCGGTCGAGACGATCTCGACGCCATGCTTCGCCAAGCCGACGGCGAGATCCTCGAGGCCGGTCTTGTCGGAAAGCGAGATAAGCGCGCGGCGAACGGGGACGAGATCGGTCAATTTGATTCCTTGCTCTGGTTGCCGTCATTGCGAGGAGCAAAGCGATGAAGCAATCCAGCAAAGCACAAGAATTCTGGATTGCTTCCCCCGGCCTTTCGCCGGGGTCGCAATGACGTTGAAAACGATTAGCTGGCGCGGCGGAAGGTCCAGCCGATGTCGCCGCCCAATGCCGAAACTTCGCCGACGATGACAAGCTGGATCGCGTTATGCGGCTGGCCGCGACCGTCAATCCAAATGCTCTCCTCGATCGCGAGGTTGCCGCCACGACAGCGGAAGTTCCACGGCGGAGCGCCCTTCGAGCGAAGGATCGCCCCCATCCCGTCGGCGGTGATCGTGGCTTCGACTCCGGGAGCGAGGTGGAAGCGGACGGCGTAAGGCGCGGACTCGCGGATCTTCTTGCGGCCCTTGGCGATCAGCTGGTCGGCGCCGCGCAGCTCCTTGCCGTCATTGCCGAGCATCAGGCTGCGTTTGTGGATAAGGCCGAACGAGCGGACGTAGCCGTCGTGGCTCGCTTCGAGCCGGCTGGCGTCATTGTCCTCGCTACGGTCGATGGTGACATCCTCCACGCCCTTGCCGAGAGTCCCGTCGGCGAGGATGGCAGTGGAATTGGTGTCGGCAAGTACCAGGGTGCTGTGCGCTGCCGTGCTGCGGAGCGCCTGGACCAGCTCCTGCGACAGAGCGACCGGAAGAGGTCCGGGGCCACCGCAATTGACCACAAGTCGTTGTGATCCATCGGATAACTCAAACGCGAGAGTCGAGGCCGAGCCCTGCTCCGCGATCTTCTGCGGCGGTGGCGGAGCGGCGTCGAGAACGAGGATGGTGCCTAGGGCTGACATCCGCTGATAGCCCCAGCCGCGGGCCTGCCGCAGAGGGCGCGCGCGCAGGCCGCAGCCGTCGATCAGAGCCGTCAGCCGGGCCGCTTCACCGGGGCCGCAAGCCTGCCAGCTCGACAAGCGGCCGTCGCCCATCATGATCCCGTGCAGCGCGGCGAGCGACGCCTGCGCCGCGGCCTCGATGCCTTCGGGCATGACCTGCTTGGCGGCGAGATAGCAGGAGCGCAGCAGCCCGAAGCGGTCGACCAGCTGGACCTGCTCGTAGGGCGAGCGGCTGATCAACCCGCCGTCGTCGAATTGGGCCGAGGCGAGCGCCCGGGCGAGCCCGGCCTCGCCGCGAGCGAGGCGCGGCACTCCGCCCTGAACCAGCAGCCCGGCGGCGACCACGCCGCACCATGCCGTCACGCGGTCGAGCCCGGCGGCGGCCTTGTCCGCCGTCGCGTCGACATGACGGGCGCCGCGCGCGAGCGTGTTGAGCAGCGCCGAACGGTAGCCGCTGTCACCGCTCGACAGGATGTAGGGCGCGTAAGCGGTCCAGAAGAGGATGCGCTCGCCCCACAAATGCGGCGCCCAGGCCTCGTCGACCCTGGTGCCGTGGGCGAGCAGCCAGCGTCCGACCACGGCCTCCGACAAGCGGGCGCCTTTTTCGCGCGAGGCGGCGGCGGCAAGGTCGCGCAACCAGGAGAAACCCTGAAGCTGCTCGGCCACCGCACCGGACGCGCCGACCGCACCGAAGTCGAGGTCCTTCAACGGCAATGTCTCGCTGCCGACGGTGAACCGGCCGGCGAGCAAGGCATCGCCTCGCGAGCGTTCGCCGCGAACATGGTCGCGCGGGACGGCGACGAGCTTCAACGGCTGCTTCGCCGGCCTCAAACGCGAAAACAGCGACCCGCGGGCAAGCTTGCTGACTATTGCGCGCTCGGCCACCGAACCGTCGTCGCTCACGCCGAACCCCTGAGCGCCTTGATATTGGCGGCATAACAACTTGCTCCGCCGCGGAAGGCAGTGGTTCCCGCGACGAGCGCGGTGGCGCCGGCGCCGACGGCCAGGCGCGCGGTCTCGGGGTCGATGCCGCCATCGACCTCGAGCTCGATGTTCAAATTTTGCTTGGCGATGCGATTGGCGATCGCCTCGATCTTGGCGAGCTGCCCGGCGATGAACTTCTGCCCGCCGAAGCCGGGGTTGACGGTCATCACCAGCACGAGGTCGAGATCCTCGAGCACATAGTCGAGCGCCTTGGCGGGCGTCGCGGGGTTCAGGGACACGCCGGCTTTCTTCCCCAGCGATTTCACTCGCTGGACGGTGCGGTGGAGGTGCGGACCGGCCTCCGGATGGACAGTGATGATGTCGGCGCCGGCTTCGGCGAAGGCATCGAGGAACGGATCGACCGGGGAAATCATCAGATGGACGTCGAACGGCTTCGCGGTGTGCGGCCGAAGCGCCTTCACAACCGCCGGACCGATGGTGAGGTTGGGCACGAAATGGCCGTCCATGACGTCGATGTGGATCCAGTCCGCACCGGCTTCGTCGATCGCGCGCACTTCCTCGCCGAGCCGGGCGAAGTCGGCGGAGAGGATCGAAGGCGCGATGATCGGCATCGCCTCGATTAGACGCGATTAACGGCTGCGGACAAGGCGCGCCACGAAGAAGCCGTCGAGCCCGCCTTGCGCCTCGAGCAGGCCGGGCAGGATGCGGACCCAGCCTTCGGGTGAAATCGGCGCGAAATCGGGCAGCTCGCCGGGCCGCGGCGGGTCGACCAGATAGTCGGGATGGCTCGCCAGGAACGTCTCGACGACCTTCTCGCCCTCCTCCGGATCGAGCGAGCAGACCGAGTAGATGAGCGAACCGCCGGGCCTTAGCCATTGTACGGCGCGCTCCAGCAGTCGGCCCTGCAGCTCGGCGCCTTCGGCGATGACGCGCGGCCGCGCGCGGTAGAGCACCTCCGGGTGGCGGCGGAAGGTGCCGGTCGCCGAGCAGGGCGCATCGAGCAGGATGGCGTCATACGCGCGGCCCGGATTCCAATCGAGCGCGTCCGCCTCGACCAGCTCGGCTTCGAGATTTGTGCGCTGCAAATTTTCGCGCAGGCGCGTCAGGCGACTGGCCGACGCGTCTACGGCGGTTACGCGATGCCCATACGCGGCCAGCTGCATCGTCTTGCCGCCGGGCGCCGCGCAGAGGTCGAGCACGTCCTTCGCGCCGGCCGCTATCAGGCGTGCCGGGAGCGAGGCGGCCAAGTCCTGAACCCACCAGCGGCCGCCGCCGAACCCTGGAAGCTCCGCGACCGACGAGCTTTGCAGCCGGACGTGATTCGCGGCGAGCGAAGTGCCGCCAGTTCCTCGATGCCTTCGCCGAAGCCGGCGCCGACATCATCACTGTCCATCCGGAGGCCGGTCCGCACCTCCACCGCACCTCGACTTCGGGCGGGAGGCGGGGCGCGTCGATGGGCGCAATGCCTTTGCGCAGCAGCGTGCCGAGCACCCCGTGCACCAGCCGCCGGGGCCCGCCATCGACCAAAGGCAGCGCCGTCGCGACCAGCGCATGGTCCGGGGTCCCGAGGCCAATCTTCTGCGCGAGGGCCAGCCGAAGAACCATCCGCGCCTTGCTATCGTCGGGCAGTCGCTGGCGGGTCGCGCTGTCGATCAGCGCGTCGAAATCCGGCAGCCGGCGCAGCGCTTCGCCGGCGATCGCCACCGCGAGCCCATGGTCCTGCGGCGACAGGTTGCGGACCGCGCCGCCGGCGGCGTCGAGCGTCTGACCGCGCCGCAGCACCGCGTCGAGCATCTGCAGCGCCGCACGGCGCGCACTAACACCTTGGTCCTTGGCTCCTTCAACGCTTGGCATGAGGCTTCCCGATGCTCATGATGGTGACGTCATGAAACGCCCGAAGCACATCAAGGCGCCGGCCTATCTGAGCCCGTCGCCGCCGGTTCCCCGGCCCGAGCCGATCGACCTCGTGCCGTCGCCGACCGGAGAAGAAGAGCGGCTCGATCCCACTCGGTTCGGCGACTGGGAGAAGAAGGGCATCGCGGTCGATTTCTAGACCGCTTCCGATTTGGGCGGGCGCGACAGTAGAGCGCCGAGCACTTCGTCGACATTGGCGCGACCCGCGATCAGCGCATCGACGGCGTCGACGATCGGCATGTCGATCCCCTTCTCGCGCGCCAGCCGCGCGAGCACCGGTGCGGTGAAAGCGCCTTCGGCCACCGTGTTGCGGTTGGCCATCAGCCCGGTCGCCGAGCGCCCCTCGCCGATCCCGACCCCAAGCGAATAATTTCGCGAGCTGGTCGACGAACAGGTCAGCACCAGGTCGCCAAGACCGCTCAAGCCTGCGAGGGTTTCGCGCTTGGCGCCCAAGGCGAGGCCGAAGCGAGTCATTTCGGCAAAGCCGCGGCCGATCAGCGCCGCACGGGCATTCTGACCGAGGCCCTTGCCCTCGACCACGCCGCAGGCGATCGCGAGCACATTCTTGACCGCCCCCCCGATCTCGGCGCCCGCAACGTCGTCGGAAATATAGATGCGAAAGGCCGGCTGGTTGATCCGGTCGCGGAGCCGCTCCGCGAGTGCCGCATCTTCGGCGGCAAGCGTGACCGCCGTGGGCAGGCCCTTGGCCACCTCATGCGCGAAGGTCGGGCCCGACAGCACCGCAACCTCGGCATTGGGGCAAAGCTCTTTCGCGACCTGGTGGAGGAGCTGACCGCTGCGTTCCTCGATGCCCTTGGCGCAGAGTATCAGCGGCTTGTCGCAATCGGCGGCGCGTTCGAGCACCGCCCGCATGTGCTGCGCGGGGGTGACGACCAGCCACGCCGCGCAATCGTCGAGTTCGGCGAGGTCCGAGGTTGCGCGGATCGCAGGATTGAGCGGCACGCCGGCAAGGAAGGCGCTGTTCTCGTGCCGCGCGTTGATCCCCTCGACCACTTCCGGCTCCAACGCCCACAGCAAGGCTTCACCGCCGGCGGAAGCGACCTGCGCCAGCGCGGTGCCCCAGGCGCCGCCGCCAATGATTCCGAGCTTCATGCCTTAACTCCGGCGCCGCGGACCTTTTCGGCGCGTTCGTCGAGCGGCCAGCGCGCGCGGGCCGGGACGTCGAGCGGGTCACTCTCGCCCGCCGCGAAGCGCTCGGCGCCGGCCCAGGCAATCATCGCCGCATTGTCGGTGCACAGCCAAGCGGGCGGGACGCTGAAGCGGCGGCCGTGTCCGCTCGCGAGATCGGCGAGCGCGCACCGGATCGCCTGGTTGGCGGCAACCCCCCCGGCAACAACCAGCGAGGGCGCCTCGCTTTTCTCGAGCGCCAGCCGGGTGCGGTCGACCAGGCAATCGACCACCGCCTGCTGAAAGCCCGCGGCGATGTCTTCACTTCGAAAATCGCCCGAGGCGACGGCGCGCTGCACCGCGCTCTTTAGCCCTGCGAAGGAGAAATGCGGCTCGCCCGAGCCGACCAACGGCCGTGGCAGCGGCACGGCCACAGGATCACCGGCCTTCGCCAGCTCCTCGAGCGCCGGTCCGCCGGGATAGGGCAGGCCGAGCAGCTTCGCGGCCTTGTCGAACGCTTCTCCGGCCGCATCGTCGATGGTCGTCGCCAGCCGCCGGTAGTCGCCGAGCCCGCGCACTTCGAGCAGCTGGCAGTGGCCGCCCGAGACGAGCAGCAGAAGATAGGGGAATTGGAGGTTCGGATCGGCCAGCCGCGGCGACAGGGCATGGCCTTCGAGATGGTTGACCGCAATCAGCGGCTTTCCCGCGGCGAGCGCGAGACCCTTGCCCGCGAGCAGCGCGACCATCACTCCGCCGATCAGCCCGGGGCCGGCCGTTGCAGCGACTGCATCGATGTCAGCGACCGACATGTTGGCGTCGGCAAGCACCTTTTCGATCAGGCCGGGGAGGATCTCGACATGGGCGCGCGCGGCGATCTCCGGGACAACGCCGCCATAGGGCTGGTGGGCGCTGTTCTGACCGACCACGGCTTGCGCGAGGATCCGCCGGTCGCCGGTGACGAGCGCGACAGCACTGTCGTCGCAGGAAGATTCAAGGCCCAAAACAATCATTTCGCTGGCGGCCCTTTGCCTGAAGGCGCCGCGATGCACTAGGGGGAGGGCATGCAGGGACTTCGCCTCGGGACTCGCGGATCGCCGCTTGCGCTGGCGCAGGCGCGCAAGGTCGCCGCTGCGATCGAGACCGCGCAGCGCTGGCCCGACGGCTGGGTCCAGATCGTCGAGATCAAGACCACCGGCGACAAGGTTCAGGACCGGCCGCTGGCGGAGATCGGCGGCAAGGCGCTGTGGACCAAGGAGCTCGACCGGGCGCTGCTGGAAGGCGAGGTCGATTTCTGCGTCCATTCGATGAAGGACGTCGAAAGCGAGCGGCCGGGCGGCATTCACCTCGCCGCGGTCCGCCCGCGTGGCGACGTTCGCGACCGGATCGTCGGTGCCGACTCGATCGACAAGCTGAAGCAAGGCGCGCGGGTCGGCACATCCTCGCCGCGGCGTGCGGCGCAGCTTCGGCGGCTGCGGCCCGACCTTGAGATCGTGCCGATCCGCGGCAATGTCGAAACGCGCCTCAAAAAGGTCGAAAGCGGCGAGGTCGACGCGACCTTGCTGGCTTCGGCGGGCCTCAAGCGGCTGGAGATCGACGCCGGAACTTCGATCCCAACTGAGATCATGCTGCCGGCGCCCGGACAGGCCGTGATCGGCATGGAATGCCGCACCAACGACACCCGCACCCAAAGCGTGTTGAGTACGGTCAGCAACGGCATCACCTTCAATTGCGTGATCGCGGAACGCACGTTCACGCGGGCACTTGGCGGAACATGCCAGTCACCGGTGGCTGCATTCTGCGCGTTCGAGGACGGCGACCTCAGGCTGCGCGCGCAATTGTTCAGCGAAGACGGCGCCGACATGGTCGAAGGCCGCGCCGTGCTCGATTGCGTGGACTATGGGCCGGCCGAAGCGCTTGCGCGCTCGCTGCTGGCCGAAGCGCCGGAGTCGATCCGGAGGCTGTTCGGCGCCTGAATGACGCGCGTATTGGTCCTGCGGCCGAGGCCGGGCGGGGCGGCGACGGTGGAAAGGGCGCGAGCCGTGGGGCTGGAGGCGGTTGCGGTCCCGCTGTTTACGATCGAGCCCGTCGAGTGGAAGGCGCCGGATGCCGCAAGTTTTGACGGTCTCCTTCTAACCAGCGCGAACGCGGCAAGGTCCGGCGGCGAGGCGCTACGCTCGCTGCGACAGCTTCCGGTCTATGCGGTGGGGGAAGCGACCGCCGAGGCGGCGCGTGAGGCCGGCTTCAACATCGCAGCAAGCAGCGACGCGGGCGTCGACCGACTGCTGGGCTCGATCGAGCCAGACCTCAAGCTGCTCCACTTATGCGGAGCGGAACGGCGCGAGCCGGACGGCGCCAATCAGGAGATCACTCGCGTAACCGTCTATCGCGCAACGCCGATCGCCGCGCCGGACCTTTCCGAGGCGGTGGGCAATGTCGCGCTGATCCACTCGCCGCGCGCCGGACAGCGGTTCGCCGAGCTGGTGAGCGACCGGAATTCGATCGGCATCGCCGCGATCAGCAAAGCCGCCGCCGACGCGGTGGGTGACGGCTGGCACAGCTTAGAGACGGCCGCCCTGCCGACCGACGACGCGCTGCTAGCCCTCGCCGCGAGCCTGTGCGACAAGCCGGACCCGAAATGAACGGGACCCGCAATGGCATGGGCTGGGGCGCGCGGCTGCTGATCGCGCTGGTCTTAATCCTGCTCGGCGCGGGTGCGGCAATATGGAGCCTCGCCCATTATCCCCCGGCGGCTCGGGTGCTCGGGGTCGTTCCGGCCCGGCCGCAGCCAGTGGTGGGGCAGCCGAAGCCCGCAGTGGCCCCACCCTCCCCGACGGTTTCCCCGCCCGCCGCCGACAATGGGCGGATCGCCGCGGTTGAGCAGCGGCTGTCCGCGGTCGAAAATGCGACCCAGCGTGCCGAAGGCTTTGCGGGCCGCGCCGACGCCTTGGTTGTGGCGTTCGCCGCTCGCCGCGCGATCGACCGCGGTGTAGCGCTTGGGTTCCTGGAGAATTTGCTGGTCGACCGTTTCGGGGCGCAGCATCAGGCAGCCGTCGCGACGATCGTCACCGCCTCGCACCAGCCAGTCCGGCTGGAGGAACTGACCAGCGAATATGAGTCACTGGGGCCGCAGCTTCGAAGTGGCGGCCCGCAGGATAGCTGGTGGACGAACTTCAAGCGGGAAATGGGATCGATCGTTGAAATTCATCGTGCCGACCAGCCTGCAGTCAATGCGGAGGCACGGTATAATCGGGCTCTGCAGCGGCTTTCCATGGGCGACGTCGATCAGGCGCTGGCTGAAACGATGCGCATGCCCGGAGCCGCACGAGCGGGCGACTGGATCGCCAAGGCTCGCCGCTACGTCGCGGCGCATCGGGCGCTCGACGAAATCGAATCGGCTGCACTCCTGACCGGCCCCGGCAACGGCCGCTAATGCACACGGCCTGTTCAGGAGCATTTTGCTAAGTCGTTGAAAATGAGAGTTTCGTGGAGGCGTGCCAAGGCCATGACGTCACTTTGGAAGCACGTCGGAATAGCGCTCGCGGTGACCGCGGCAGCCTCCGTCGCCGCGCTTGCCACCAGCCACGCGCCCCCCCCGATGCCACGAGCTGCGGCGCGTGCTGCGGCCAAAGCCGCGCCGCCTGCGCCCGCTTACATCAGCGACCGCGTCGCCGAACTCGGCCAAGGCTTCAATGGTCAGGTCGGCATTGCGGTGAAGTCGCTCGACGATGGCTGGTCCACGGGATGGAAGGACGACGAAGTCTATCCGCAGCAAAGCGTCAGCAAATTGTGGGTGGCGATCACCGCGATGGACGCGGTCGACAAGCGCAAGGTGTCGCTCGAGCAGCCGGTCACGCTGACCAAGGAAGACCTGACCCTCTTTCATCAGCCCATCGCCGAGGAGGTGCTGAAGACGGGCAGCTTCACGACGACGCTCGGCGACCTGATGGTGCGGGAGATCACGCAGAGCGACAACACCGCCAATGACAAGCTGATGTGGGCCGTCGGCGGTCCCGCCGCGGTGCGCGCGATGATCAAGGCCAAGCGCCTCGGCGCGATCCGCTTCGACAAAGGCGAGCGCGCACTGCAGAGCAAGATCGCGGGCCTCAGCTGGAAACCCGAATATTCGATCGGCGATGCCTTCTTCGAGGCTCGCGATGCGCTGTCGCCCGACGTGCGCAAGGCGGCGTTCGACCGTTATGTCGCCAATCCTTATGACGGCGCGGCGCCGAACGCGATCGTCAATGCGCTTGCCAGGCTGAAGCGCGGCGAATTGCTGTCGCCTGCCTCGACTACTTATCTGCTCGACATCATGAGCCATACCGTGACCGGCGCGAACCGGCTCAAAGGAGGGCTCGGGCCAGGATGGGTGCTCAACCACAAGACCGGGACGGGCCAGGTGCTGGACGAGGCCCAGGCCGGGTACAACGACATCGGCATCCTGACCGCGCCCGACGGCAAGAGCTATGCGGTTGCGGTGATGATCAGGCTGACCTCGGTGCCGCTGCCGGTCAGGATGGAGCTGATGAACAATGTGGTTCGCGCGGTTATCGCCCAGCACGACATGCAATATTTGCCGGCCGCGCCGGCAGGCCAGGCTCCTCAGCCGGGCAAGTGACCCGAGCGCTTGCGCTTGGTCGCGAGATAATCGGCATTGTGCGGGTTGGTTGGCATGTGGTGAGGGACCCGCTCGGTGACCCTGATACCAGCGGCTTCCAGACCCGCGACCTTGGCCGGGTTGTTGGTGAGCAGCCGCACCTCATCGATGCCGAGGCCTCGAAGCATCGCCGCCGCATGGCCGTAGTCGCGTTCGTCGTCGGCGAAGCCGAGCCGCTGGTTGGCGTCGACGGTGTCGAGCCCGCGGTCCTGGAGCGCATAGGCGCGGATCTTGTTGGCGAGGCCGATCCCGCGCCCTTCCTGCCGCAAATAGAGCAGCACCCCGCCACCGCTTGCGCCGATGATGTGCAGCGCGTCCTTGAGCTGCGGCCCGCAATCGCACTTCAAGGACCCGAACACATCTCCGGTCAGGCATTCGCTGTGCAGCCGAACCAGCGGCGGCTTGCCCCCGAACGCGCCGACGACAAGGGCGACATGTTCCTGCCCATCGTCCGAGGCGCGGAACGCGACGATCTGCGCCGGCGGCATGTCGTCGAGCGGCAGCCTCGCACGAGCAACAATCTCAACCGCGGGCTGCCTGCGCTCGCGCATGATGTCTTCGATCGGCACCGACAGCACAGCGGCGTTCGGATCGAGCAGCCACAGCGCCGGCAAAAGCCCCGCGAGGCGGGCGAGGTCGAGCGCCGCGCGCGCGGTCTCGGCGCATTCCGGCGCGACCGGCTGCAGCGGCCCAGTCGGCGCACGATCGAGGTCGCGGCCGGGATCGGCGATCGCCAATGCCGTCGCGGCGTCGAGCCAATCGGCATGGCCAAGCACCACCGGAGCGCCCGGATCGGCGGCATCGCGCTCATTGGCGAGGCTCAGCGCTGCCGCGCGCTCGCCGCTGATCAGCAGCCCCGCCCGGTGCTTGGGATCGGCAAGGTCGAGCAATTCCTGGCTCGCCGTCTCGACCGCCAGAACCGCGACTGGCCGCGGCCCTTCGATCCTGAGCGGCCGGCCGCTACGCAACGCGGCGATGCCAATTTGGACGGCGCTACCGGTCAAGCCTCGATCTCGACGATCAACGGGACATGGTCAGACGGACGCTGCCAGTTGCGGCAGGGTTCGAGCACGGCGTGTGCCATCAAATGTCCGCCAAGCTCGGGTGAGGCCCACATGTGGTCGAGCCTGCGCCCGGGGTCGTTCTTCGTCCAGTCCGGCGAGCGATAGCTCCACCAGGTGAAGCAGCGCTCCGGCGCGGGCACGAAGCGGCGGCCAATGTCGATCCAGTCATGCGCATCGCGCAACCGGGTTAGCGCCTCGACCTCGACCGGCGTGTGGCTGACCACGGTCAGCAGCGCCTTGTGGTTCCAGACATCGCATTCCAGGGGCGCGACGTTGAAGTCGCCAACGATGATCGTCGGCTCGCCGAGGCCCTCGGACCAGCGGGTCATGCGCTCAATGAAGTCGAGCTTCTGGCCAAACTTTGGATTGACCGTGCGGTCCGGCGTATCGCCACCGGCAGGGACATAGACGTTCTCAAGCCGAATGCCGTTCGGCAGGCGGACGCCGACGTGCCGCGCCTCGCCATTGTCCTGCCAGTCATGCTTGCCAGCGTCCTGCAGCGGCACGCGGCTGAGGATCGCGACGCCATGGTGCATCCGCTGACCGTTAAGCTCGACATGGGTGTAGCCGTGGCGCTTGAACGCATCGGCGGGGAAGATGCTGTC
>WNFM01166752.1_pt2 | contig 14224 bp, 8 predicted proteins | sample 5400271 | NCBI WGS metagenome assembly WNFM01 (sample SAMN13153352, study PRJNA577476) | soil metagenome | isolation source: 60 cm saprolite on Douglas fir-dominated hillslope | place: USA:California | collected 2013-09-17 | reverse complement strand
CTGCGGGCTGGGGTTGGTGCCAGGCGTCGCCTCCGCGACGTTCACCGCTGGTGGATTCGCGGCAAAGAGTGTCAGCGGCAGCTCCCACATCCCGCGGCCGTGGGTGGCCACGAACAGCCTGTTGCCGGTGTGGTCGAAGAAGATCTGGTTGATGGTGGCGTTGGGCATGCCGATGCCGAGGTTCGCCCAGGTGAGACCGCCATCCTGGCTGACGAAGACACCCGCGTCGGTGCCTACCACTATGAAGTTGTGGTCGGCTGGGTTCAGCGCCACGGACTCGAACGGCACGTTCGGCAAGCTCGCGCTGATGTCCGTCCAGCTGACGCCTGCATTCGCTGTCTGGAAGAGGTGCTTGCCACCGCCGTTGACGAAGCTGTTGAAGGTGACGTCCGCGATGCTCGTCGGGATGCCATTGGGATTGAAGTTCGGGTACGCCACTTCGTGCCAGCTCGCGCCGCCATCCGTGGTCGCGAAGACATCGCCGAAGTCGGAGCCGGCGTACATGAAACTGCTGTTGCCCGCGCCGATTGCTACCGCCGAAAGAGGGGCACCGCCATCGAGCGCCGAGGCGCCCATCGCCGTCCAGTTGGCCGCGCCGTCAATCGTTTGATACACCCTGTCGGTGCCCATCACGAGAGTGTTGCTGTTGCTGCTCGACATGGCGAACGGCGCAATGATGTTGCGATTATCACCGGTGCCGATCCCCCTGGTTGCCGGCGCCCACGTCTTGCCGCCGTCAGTACTCTTGGTGATGTTGCCGCGGGGGAACTCCTCGTAGATGACCGCGTTGTTGGTGAAGTCCACCGCGGTGTTGCCGCCGTCGCCGCCGAAAGCCTCGTTCCATTGGGCCGCACCGGAGACAGACGCGCCCGGGTATTGCAGCTCGCCGTTGTCCTGGGTGCCACCATACAGCTGGGGGCACGGCTGATTGGACGAGACGCCACAGATGGATGGGCCGACCTCGCCCATCGATCCGCCGTAGAACTGCGTGATGTTCAGGCCACCGGTGTTGCGATTGGTGAAGGCTCCTGCCTTGGTGCCGGTCCAGACGCCGCCGTCGTTGCCGAGGTAGTAGTTGGATGAGCTCGGCAAAAAGACGAGCGCGTGCTGGTCGGGGTGCGGGCCGACCGGTGAGACGCTATAGACATTGGTCAGATTTTTCCAGCTTGCGGTCGTGCTCGACGCGCCGGCTTGCGTCTGCCAGATGTCCACGCCCCCGACGTACACCGTGTTGGCGTCTGTCGGATCGACGGCGACGGCGCTGTCATACCACCACTGCTGCTCGTTATCATCGGTGGCCATGCCGGCTACGCCCGAAATGTCTCGGGCCGACCAGCTCTGGCCGTTGTTGGTGCTGGCATAGATGGCGCTATTGAGCAGATTACCGAAATTGGGCTCGTTCGTTTGAAAGTCGCGGGCATCTCCGTCTGTCAGCGCCGCGTACACGTGGCTGCCATCGCTGGAGATGCCAAGGCTGATGCGTTCGATGTCATTGCCTGTAGGGATGCCGTTCGAGAGCTTCGACCAGGTACTGCCGCTGTTGGCGCTGAACCACACGCCGGCGCCGCTGGAGAAGCTGACGGTCGGGCGGGCGAAGCTGTTCGCGAGTCCAACGAACACTTCGCCGGAGTGCGCGGGGTCGAACGCGATGTCCGTGCCGGCGTCGAAGCTATTGATGCTAGCGTTGACGTTATGCAACACCAGCGTCCACGTCTGGCCGCCATTGGTCGACTTCCAGATGCCCAGGTTGCCCCACGGGATGCCCGATCCAGAAGGGGCGGAAAAGCCATCGAACGCGACCGCCGCCAGCACGATTGAGCTGTTATGCGGGTCCACCGCCATCTTGCCGATGCCCAATCCGCCGAATTGGCTCGCACCATATAGGGTCCACGTCGCGCCGCCGTCGCTGGACTTGAACACTCCGACGCCCCAGTAGGCGTCACCATTCAAGTTCGCCTCACCGCTGCCGACGTAGATCGTATTGGCGTTGCCGGGATCAATGGCGATGGAGCCGATCGAGAGGGTCGGCCACGGGCCGCCGTTGACGGTCGAGTTGTCGCTCACCGATGCCCAGGTCGCGCCACCGTCGGTGGAATGCCAGAGGCCTCCGTCCGCGGCGCCGACCCAAATGTCGTTACCGTTGACTGGGTTCACCGCTTCGGCGGTGATGCGCCCGCTGTTCACGCCATAATTGTTACAGTTATTCGGAGCACACGTGCTGCTGTTTTCACCCACAGGACCGAGCGGAACCCAGCCACCGCCGGCGGACGGGAGATTGGGCGCGCTCGCGGCCGTCCGCGTCGCGCCGAGCAGGGGCGATTTCGGCAGCTTCTGAGCCTGCTTGAGGGCCTTAGCGCGTGCATCCGCCGGCGGACGCGACTTGCCAAAGTGCGAGAGCTGGAACCACGTGCCCTCGTCCTTCTTGCTCGCGTGGCCAGGCTTATTAGCTTTCGTATGCGCTGTCCCTTGATTGGCCGCACGCGTGACGAGCAAGGTGCCCACACCAAGCATCCCCACAATGACCGTGATACTTAGCGTGACGGCGAGTGCAGTCTTCGATCCGCCCGCACGTCGCCAGAGCTGAAGTAGGTTGAAACGTTGCATCATTGCCTGTGTTCCTCCACCAACTCACCCATGCACTTCCCAACAGGCGCGCTCGGAATGAATCCTTCGCTACGATGTCGCGCGCCGCATCCGATGATGACTTTCGGAGCAGCCGATCACCTAAGTACAAAACGGGCAAGGGTAGAGCAGGTAACCAGGACAGTGACGTTTGATTGAAGCCGCAAACTCACCTGTTCTAGTGTCGATACTGCTATGCTGCCGTGCTGCCATGCTCCTCTCGCGTGAACGCTGTATGGGGCATCACCAGGTGAGCCGCGGGCGTATGTGAACACGCCCGCCGCAGTACGGAGCGAGCCGTACCATGCAGTCGGTTACGGTGCGTGAAGAAGGGAATGCTCGCTTCCTCCGAGAGCCAGGCATCGGTCACCACGTCCGCATCATTCTGGCTACATGTGGGTTGTTGGCACACGCGCCGGGCTGCAGCCCGCGGCGTTCCCCGTGCGCCGGCACGTGCGCGGCGCGTGCACCCACCACGCCCGCGTCACATGCTCCTGGCGCCATGACGTCGAGTGCGCGGACGAGGCACAACACATCGCTGCTGGCGGAAGTGAGCCAGGGCCAGCTCATGGGTGCGTGCCCGTGCAACGCCTTGCTGCTTGGGTAGCGTCGGTGCGCTTGCAGCGAGTATCAAACGGGGGCGGCAGCGCGGCGGTGCAGCACTGGAGCGTCACCCTGGGCGTGTGATACCGCTTCGCCCTGGACCCTCCTGAAAACAGGGTAGGAGAGTGCCATGCAGCCGATGCTCAATCCGGTCGACTGCACGCCATTTTCATCACTGCTGGCGGGCTGTGCTCAGGGGTAACTGTTGTAGAATAGCGTCCCTGATGTGACGAGCGGTCCGGTAGCGTTACCATACGCTGATACAGTCTGATGCGGCAGCCGATGCTTGACAGGAGCGTGCGTCCCCGCTAGCCTGGCGGCGTGCTTCTGCGTGCTGGCGGTGGTGAGGAGGGACCCATGCCGCGCTTCCCGACCCGGCCCGCCTGCGCGCTCCTGGGCCTCGCGGCCTGCACCCCCACGGCGCGCGAGCCCGCGGCGAGGCCGGGGATGGTGGGGCGAGCGCCCACCGCGCCGCCTGCACGCGTCCCGGCCGGCTGGAAGGTGCTGGCGACGAACCATTTCAGCCTCGCTTACCCGCCAGACTGGACGATCCAGTCTTTGTTCGCGGGGCAAGACCTCATCACGGGATACTTCATCGAGACGCCCGCCCAGCAGTACCGGCTGGACGTGCAGGCGCTGCCGAAGGCGGACCTGTCGTGGTACTGTCGTTTGACGAGCCCCGCAGCGCAGACGACGCTTGCCGGCTTGCCGATGTGGTACCGGCTCGGCCCCTCCTCGTCCGGCCGGGCGGCGCGACGAGCCGGTGCGGCCATCCAAGCGCAGGACTGGGCCATCCTCGCTACCTTCCGCCCCGACGACGCCACCCCGTGGAGTTGCGAAGAGCCAGCACCCAACGGAGCTTGGTCCTGATGCGCCGGCCTTCGCGGTCGGCCCGCCAAACTGCAATGGTATGCCGCGACTGCGTATGAGCTGTGCGCGGCTCTGCCCGCCGCAGCCGTCCGGACGGCAGTGCCGCCTGCGCATGTGCGCCTGGGCACTCAGTCCGCGTGCCCAGCAGGCATGGCGGCCGCGCGCGTCGCGCCATCAGGGGAGAGCGCACCGCCGAAAAGGTTGTGCCCATGCCATCCGACGTGCCCAACGCTCGGTCGATCACCAATGCCGGCACTCGCTTTCGGGACGCACCCGCGGTGAGCGCTGGTGATCCGTGGCGCGCGATGTCAGTGCTGCTGAGGCAACGCGCGAGCCGCGTGATCGTACTCCAGATCCGTATCGGCGGATACCTCACCCAACGTTTCGGCCGCGGCAACGGCTCGGCCCCCATGGCAATTCGAGATGGCGGTTTGCAGCAGTGGCGTCAGCGCGAGTAACCAGACCAACCCGAGCGCGAGCGGGCGCAGGTTGAGCAAAAAGAGAGCCCAGGGCCCCGGTGGGCCGGGATTGCCACGGTCGGCGCCGAAAGGCAGCTCGCAGGTGAGGAGGGCGATGCCCACGCAGCCGACGAGGATCGTCACCGTTTGCAGCCGCGTCGACAATGTCCGTGGGGCGAGCAACGGATATGCGGCGAGCATCACTGTGCAGGGCATCGCGACGACATAGAAGTGGGACCAGACGAGCGGGGTGACGAGCTCATACGCCGCGAGCGTCAGTGCGAAGCTCAGCCACACGGTCGGAGCGAACACTGCCGCGACGGATAGCACATTCTCGCCCGCGCCTTCCCGCGACCGCGGCCGGAGCCACCTCGCGGCCCCCAGCGCGATGACCGTGATGAGGCCAATCAGCCCGGCGACGGCCTCGCCCAGCGTCTCAGCTCGCGTGAGTGTCGCCGCGCTGCCATGACCGAGCAGTGCTGCGACGTGGGGGAAGATGGCGATGAACGACTCGTTGTGGTCGCCCAAGACGAACATGCTATCGAGCAGCGTGAGCTCGACGCGCAGGTGGTCATAGTCCTGCGCGGGGAAGAAGAGCAAGGGCGTGGCGAAAACCAGTCCAGCGCCTATGGCGCCGACCGCGAGCGCTTTCCATGCGCCGCGGATGGCAAAGTAGCCGAGGAAAATGAGCGGAGTGAGCTTGAGTCCGCCGGCTAGCGCGACGGCCGCTCCGGCAACCACGGGATGGCCGCTGAGGTCGGCGTAGAACGCGATCAGCAGTAGGAACACCACAACGAAATTGATCTGGCCCCAATAATAGGTGTCCCACGTCGGCCAGGAGAGCAAGAAGACCGATGCCGCCACGGCGAATGGGACGAGCGGGAAAGCGTATGCGCCCAGGCGCAGCTCGGTAGATGAGAGAAACTGGTGTACCGCACGTATGCGCGCGTCCGCGCCCTCTGCGCTCGCGCCACGACGCAAGACGAGGGTGAACGAGGTGGCAAGCAGCCACGCCGAGCCAATGGCGCAGGCATGCGAGCAGACCGCCCACAGCGTGCTGGCGACCGACCAGGGCAGCGCCGCCAGCGGGCGCAGCGCCAGCAGCGCGAACGGGGGATAGATGTAGGGGTAGAAGGGGCCGGTGACATACTGTTGGGTCGCGTTCAGCCTGAGCAGGCCGCCATAATCGTAGACGTTCACGCCGGGAAAGCTGATTGCTGCCCGCGCCGGCACATAGTACGAGGCAAAGTCGGCCGGCCAAATTGCCGTCTGCGCGAGTAGCGCGAGGAGGTCGTGTCCGAGTGCGATGAGCACCACGCCGATAGCCACTGCGCGGACGCCTTCGCGCCACGGTGTACGTTGGATGCCGTCCATTGGGTCTTCCTCCGCCCGCTAGCTAGCACTGCAAGAGGGGCAGCAACGCGTTGCATGGCGGGGGCTGCTTATCATTGGCGTACCAGGCACGCAGCACGCGGGAAGCCGGTTGCCAGTTCGGTGCGAATGGGGGCACCGACCACGCCCAGAAGAAGATGCCCGCGAAGTGTGGATCGGAGTACACCTCGATCATTGCCGCTTCATACGCCGCAGCCTGGAGGGTGGCGTCCTCAGGCGCGCGCGTGCTATGCACCCATGGCTGGTACAACGCATCGGTCGCATTGCGGTAGCCAATTTCACTGATGAGGATCTGCTTGCCTGACTGCGCCGAGATCCGATCTAGTTGTGGCAAGATGCTGACTTGCCACACACTTTCCATCTGGCTGACTGACAGACGCTTCGTTGGGTCGTCGACAAGCGACTGGTACTCGGAGACGCCCAGGTACGTGAGATGCGGATTCGTCATCCAGGGGTAGGGCAACGAGTACGCGGAATTGAAGTTGAAGTTATAGGTCAGCGCGCCTGGGAAGGTTGCGTGTACCCGGTCGAGGAGCTGGTTCCACAGGTCGGGCCAGTGCTTGTCCAGGTTGTCGAGCTCGTTGCCGATCGAGAACTGGTCTGCCCCAGCCTGCGCCGCGGCCTGAAGGTAGGGTGCTAGGGCGAGCTCGTAGTTGTCGAACCACTTTTGCGCCGATTGGTGGGTGGAAAAGTCGATCAAGCCGGCCCAGTCGGTGCTCTCGAGCGTCAGGGCTGGGACGACGTATATGTGGTAGCCGGCCGCCCGAGCGGCGGCGATTCCTGCTCCCAGATTCTCAGGAGACGTGCTCGACTCTCCGCGATACACCTGGGTTGAGGTGATGTCCTGTTGATACAGGGTGAACGTCACCTCGACCCAGTTGGCACCCGTCTGCTGCTGTATCTCGCTCAGCGCCTTGACATAGCCGTGATCCACTGCGCCGTAGGCATCTTGACCCCAGCGCGGCACAATGACGCCGCCCTGTAGATTGAGGTGCTTAGTGGGGACCGGAATCGGCGTGGGCTGCGCCTTGACGAATGGGTTCGCCCCGCCCGTCACAAAGGTCCACGTAACAAACACGGCCAAGGAGACGGACGCGCCAGATACCACGAGCGCGGAGAGCGCGCGACGCAATTTCACCATATCCTTGTGTGGCGAACGGCCTCCCGCAGCGGTGACGAGGGCCGTGCCTTCCCCTTTCAACTGCGCTCAGAAGTAGCAGGGACGCTGACCTGGGCTTCCGGTACCGCGGGCAGCCGCGTCTCCTCTACAGTGCTGACGAACGCATCTTCGCTGGCAAGCGGGAGAGTTGATTCCTCGTCTTCACTCTGGGTGGCCAGCGAGGGCTTCTTGATGACAAAGAAACCTTGACGGGGAATCAGGCTATACACAATCGCGGCCGCCTCGAGTAGGGCAAACCAGATGTAGTTGATCGCCATCGCCCACGCGAACAGGCGCCCGGCAGCCCGGCGCACACGCGAGCGTCGTTGGAAGGTGCCATCCCTGTTGAGCTGCGAGTACTTGGCCTGCACGTCGGCGCCCAGCACATAGGCCAGCACAAACACTGCCCACGCGAAATCGGCAGGAATGCGCATCCACGCGAACGGCAGCACGTGATAGATAAGGGCTAAGGCGGCGACTACAAAGGGCAGAAATGAGAGCTGCCACAGCGCCGTGAATATCCCAAGGCAGGCGCGAAAGCGCAGCGGCACTACCGGGTCGCGCAACACGAGGCGAATCCCCGATAGCCAGCGCGCGCGCTGGCGAATGAAGTCCAGCGCGTGCTGGGGCGGCTGTTCGTGGACGCACCCCCGCACCCAGCCGAAGCGCCACCCTTTCGACCACGCGCGCAGCGCCCAGGCGGCATCCTCGGTGATCGAGTTATCGTACCCGACATCGAAGGAGATCTCACCATCGGCCAGCGCGGGCGTCACGATGTAGGAGCCGTGAATGCCAAAGAGTGGCATGCCGAGCGCGTACTGAATGCGGAAGCGGCCGAAGTCATCGGCAGTGCGCAAGGCATCAGCACCGCGGAAGAACCAGTGGCCACCCTGGTATAGGATGCCACCCTGGCCGATAAGCCGCGGCACGCTGGTGCTGTGTGCGCAGTGGCGGGCGACGAACTCATAAATGCCGGCGATCAGGTAGGCGCTGATGCCACTCTCTTCGTCGAGATACACGAGCCAGTCCTCGGGGCGCGTGTCTGCCTGCGACTGGAGAAATGACAGCGCGCGCGCCTTGTAGCGGCTCTTCGCGGGCGTTACGTATTCCGGCGGCACCACAACGACACGCACATCGGGCTCGAGTGAGAGGTGCCGCTCGGTCACAACTTCGAGCACGTACTCCCCCGCCACCCCCGAATAGGAGGCGAAGGCCGTGCGGGCAGAAGCCAGGCTTTGACGCAGGACGGCGACGTTGTCGCCTCGTGTGACATACCGCAGCACTAGGCGCAGCGGTCGCCGCGCCCGGGGCGCGGCGCCTATCGGCACCTGTGGAACCGAGACCATGCGGGGCTGCTTCGGCTCAGCAAATACAAACCAGCCGATCCAGAGCACGACGCCGAGCGGCACTGGTGCAAGCCAAATCAACTCCGCCCACTGGATGGCGCGCTGCGCCACATTGTACGTGGCGAAGCTCTGCCCGACCTTGGACTGGAGCCAGACAATGGCATACACCAAGACGGCGGTAGCGATTACAAGCACGCCGCGATAAAGGCCACGTTTGACCAGCGCACCCCACCGGGTGTGGTGCTCTAGGCCGAACAGACCGCCGACATGCGGCAGGGGACTCATCGCGGGCAAAGCAGCTGCCGCCACGCGCGCCGCGGCGCGCGTGGCGGACTCCGCCCCAGCTTGTCGCGCCGCGTCAGATAGCGATTGTCGCTTGCTCTTCGATCGGGCAGTCACCTGCCACCTCTCTCTTCCCACGTCGCACCTGCTACGACATGCTGCCGTTGTCATCAGCGGTACAGAACCCACTCGCCGTGGGTGAAATGCAGGATGGTTCCCTGGACGCCAACGGCCCAGCCCTCTGAAGCAGACAGCATGAAGATACCGCGCAGCGTGAACGGCGTAGGACTTGTGACCGCCTGCCAGTGTCCCCCACTGTCGTGCAGAATGGTGCCACCAGCGCCAACCGCCCATCCTTCAGACGAAGAGACCATGCTGATCGCATACAAGTAATGAGTTGCAGGCACTTGCACCGCGGTCCACACCTGGTTGCTGTAATGGAGCAGAAGCGCATTCACTGGGATCCCGCCTGCCGCGTACGCTTCCCCCACAGCCCAGCCCTCATCCGGCGAGGCCATCGCGACCGCATAGAGTTTGCGGGCCGGATTCGGGGCGCTCCAGTCGGTCCACACCCCCTGACTGCACTGCATGATAAACCCTTCGCTACTCACGGCCCATCCTGTGTCGGCCGAGAGCATGGCTACGCCACTGCGGCTGAGCTGGCCTCCATCCGGGTTCGGCGTTTTCGTCCATCGGCCTGCAGAGTAATGGAGGATGTCTTTGCCCACGGCCCAGCCTTCCGTCGGCGACACCATATCGATGCTGTCGAGATACGACGTCGTCGGACTGGGGACCATGGTCCAGCGTCCGTTGCTGTAGTGCAAGAGGGTTCCCAACTGTACGGTACCGCTGTAGTGCGATGCGCCGACGGCCCAGCCCTCATTCGGTGAGGCCATCGAGATTCCCAGCAGGTCCGTGTCCGTCGGGCTAATGACAGGCGACCACGAGACCCCGTTGTAGTGCAAGATCGTGCCTTGCGCGCCCACCGCCCAGCCATCATTGGGGGCCAGCATGGCGATCTTGACAAGATCCACCTGGTTCGGGTTCGCCATCACCACTGCAGAGGGCGTGGCACTCGGCGGCAACAGGTCGTGGAGGTGTGGGCGACTACAGGCGACGATTGGCAGCAGAGCAAGCATGAGCGCGAGTACACCTGTGAGCGGCCCGCCGCGAGTGAGCCGTGGCCCGCGCATCGAATGCTGGCGCGGAGGTAGCCGATGGCGCGCGGTGGGGGGCGCGGATTCCGTAGGTGTCAGGCTGTCGTTGCTCGCAGGCGCGAAAATGTCGGGCTCCATGACCTCGCGTTGGTTCATCCGCCCAGCGCTCTGAATCCGCGCCTGATAGAGTCGAAAGATTGGCTGTGCCACCGTGGAACGCCTCCGCTAGATGTTGGGTGTCGGGGGGGCCACTGGGGCGCTCACCGGCGTGCCGCCGGCTTGATCCACCGGCGAGAAGGTGATGACCTCCGTGCCGAGCAACGTCAGTTTGTCGAGTGTCGGTGAGGTCAAGAGGTAATGTGTCGTCGCGCTGCTCGCCCAGGCCTGACTCGTGCCGGGACCTGCAGTGGCATGGTATGCGCCCAGCGCAATCGCTGCCTGCGAAGCTAGGTGCGGTCCGCTCACGCTGAAGGAGAGCGCGCCGACGGGCTGTGCTGGCTGATCGGCTTTGGCACCCTGAGGCAAGATCTGCGCGGTCAGTGTGTCGCTCGAGACGGTCGGCTGATACCACACCGGATTGGCGTGGACGATGTCCAGCTCAACGTTCTGCGGTGGTGGTGAGCCCTGGGCAGAGAGCGCGGTGAACGAGTAGCTTACCTGTACGGTGTGGTCATCCACCTGCTGGGCAATTTCGATGACTTGCCAGCCAGCGCCGGTTGTCGTGCTGTAGACCGTGCAGCCGCCGTCAGCAACGCTGTAACCATGGTAGTTGTTCCACAACTCCTGCGCCACCCCGTTGACCGTGATGCTCGAGCTCCAATCAGCATAGGAGAGGACGGGGACGCCGCCATATGCTATTGCCGGCCGGCCGGTGCCGTCAGCGCGACGAAAAGTCGTTTGAAGCTTTCCCTTGGCACATGTCACCAGGTCACGGGCTGCATTCAACTGTGCCTGGGCGGTGCGCATCTCGGAGGTGAAATGGACAGTGACCAGCACGATGAGCCCGGCCAGCAAGATGAGGGGCACGAACGACCGCTGAATGTAGCGCCTGGCGAGTTGGCTCACGCGAGGCTTCGGCGCACGCGAAGGCGCATGCTTCTGGTGATTGCTAACGATGGCACCCTCTTGGGTTTGCAGGTTGGGGGAGTCAGAGGTGATCGCGGCGGAGGATTCCGCTTGAGCTACCCCGCGCTCGGCTTTGCCGCGATGGCCAGTCCACCATGCTTCATGACGTGTGGGCGCTCTCCAGCGAGGCCCGCCAGGCGGGCCTGCAAGCGAGATGCGATAGGCTGGCCATATGAAGACGACGACCGAGAGCACGAAGAAGGTCAGGCCGAGCAGGGCCATCCCAATTGGATCGACGACAGCGTGCTTCCACGGAATAAAGGGCGCCTCGAAGCCCGTGTCGCCCGTCAGGCTGATCACGCTCGCGGACCCGGGAAACAAGGTGTGGTAGAGCGGCCACAAGAAGCGATCGATGGGCACGCGCATGATGGCGAATAGTAGCGGCACGACCCAGAAAAGACGGTAAAACCAGCGCCAGACGCCCCCCAGCAGTTCCGCCTCGATGAACATGAACGGGAACAGCAGCAGCGCATACTGCTCGTTCACGAGCTTGGAACCGATGAAAAACGCGAGCAGCGTCATGATGATCATGCGATTGAGCGAGAGTGCACCAGTAAAGACGCGCCAGTAGGCGATCAGCAGCATGATCGCCAGCGTTGGGGTGCCGAAGAAGCCGATCGCCGCTTGCACGGTAGGGAGCGACGGGAGCGTTGGGAAGAATTGCCACAAGACCCACACTTGTTGCCAGTTCATGCCGCCTCCGGTGCGCCCTCCTTGAAACGCGGTGGCTGCCACTGTGCCTGAGAAGAACGGCGCGACCAGCGCAAGTGTGGCAACGATATTGACTCCAAGGAAGACGCCCATCTCCTTGAAGGTGCGTCGCTTCTTGAACAAGTAGATCAAGCAGGTAGGGACCAGGATGATAGGGATGAACTTGACGGTTGTCGCGACAGCGAGCGCCGCACCCGCGCGGGCAAACTTGCCTTGGTGCAGCCAGAATATGCTGCACATCAGCGCCAGCACCATCACCACGTCGAAGGTCCACGCGCCGCTAATAAGGAGCACATAGGGGTTCAGCAGATAATCGCGGAAGCCCCGAATCGTGCCAGACATGCGCGCGAGCAGCGTCGCGAGGGCGAAGTCGGCCACCCACATCGGAAGCTTGTACAGCACGTAAAAGTCAAGCGGCAGGGACGGCATCGCCGTGGAGCTCGACACAGGGAAGAAGTAGGTGGCGGCAGGGTGCAACAGCACGAATAGCCGGGCAAGTGGGTAGTACAGGTAGATAGCAAGGGGCGGATAGGCGTAGTACTCGTAAGCATTGGCCCAACCCGAGGATTGCGCTATGTGACTGAGCGTGTCGAGGGTCGCATAGGGCGAGTGGTTGTGACCGAGGTCAATAAAGGTGTTGTAGAAGGTGGTGATATCCCACCAGTGGCCAAGTGGAAGCAGGATAAGGCGGGCAACCACGGCTATCAAACCGATAGACCACAACAGAGGGCGCGTGCGACGGCCGACCAATTTCTGGACTGCGGAGAGCTCATCAGAGAGGGGCAGTGGCAAATCCACTCGTGCCCTCGCTGACTCACCCCCGCCTCCAGCCACAGTCGAAATCACGACTTCCCCCTCTAGGCATGTCCCGCCGCAGCGGCACTCGCTCGACTGTTAGTGGGCGCCTCTACTCTGTGTCGTGATCTGGTCAGCTGTGGGCACTGATCCAGATCCGCGCGTCCTTTATCTGCCAAGTCTCTTGCATGCCGTATGCCACAAGGTGGGCGGCTCCTGACGTCGCGGCCCGGCTGCGGCGATCCAGGACAGGTCGCGATGTAGGCTGTCGGGTCCTTGCCCGCCACTCTCACCGAAGTTTGGTAGAGTATACCCCGACAACGTCATCTAAGGCTCCCCGGATAGTAGGCGACGCAATCGACGGTGTCAAGACAGTGGGACTGACGTTGACCCGTTTAACGTGGACAGCGCAGTGCGTCAAACGCGCGGTAGTCACCACATACACCTAGTGCGATTCCAAGAGAGAGTAGTCTGAATGCGCTAGCATAGAAGGCATGAGACCTCCCCTCTTTGTACGTGCGCTCAGCGACGAGGAGCGCACCCAGCTGGTGGCTGGCTTACGCTCGTCGGAAGGAATCGTGGTGCGGCGCTGCCAGATCGTGTTGGCCAGCGCCCGCGGCGAGCGGGTGCCACGGATCGCCCAAGCGGTCGGTTGCTCAGAGAAGACGGTGCGCCAGGTCATCCGGCGCTTCAGCGCACAAGGGGTGGCGGCGCTCGCGGCCGGCTCCACACGGCCCCATCGGGTGCGCCCGCCGGCGTTCGCGGGCGAACGGGCCGAGCAGCTACGGGCCCTGTTGCATCGCAGTCCACGCGAGTTCGGCAAGCCCAGCAGCCTGTGGACCTTGGACTGGACCGCCGAGATCAGGTGCGCCCAGGGCCTGAGCCCGACCCGCGTCAGCGACGAGACCATCCGCCAGACGCTGCTGTGCCTGGGGGTGCGCTGGAAGCGCGCCAAGCAGTGGATCACCAGTCCCGACCCGGAGTATCTGCGAAAAAAAGGCAGCGCGACCGCTTGATCCACCTGGCGGAGCAGCAGCCGGACTGGGCGCTGGGGTTTCTGGATGAGACCTGGTGGAGTCGGCTGGCGCGCCCAGCCCTGCACACCTGGGCTGCCCCTGCCCAGCCGCTGCGTCTGGTGGAGCAGGCGGTCGCCAAAGACGATCCCGATCCCAAAGCACTGGCCGGGTATGGGCTGCTCGTGCGCCGGGCCGAGCCGGTCGGCCACGCTGAGCAGGTTTGGCTGCGTTTTGTCGACGGGCGCCCCGTCAGTGCGGTCACCACCCAGTTCCTGGCCTGGTGCTGTCGCAAACTGGAGGCGCTGGGCGCCCGTGTGTGGGTGGTGATCTGGGACAACGCCTCCTGGCATGTCAGCAAGGCGGTGCAGACCTGGATCCGCATCCACAACCAGCAGGTCAAGCAGCAGGGCCAGGGCGTGCGGATTCTGTCCTGCTACTTGCCGGTCAAAAGCCCGTGGCTCAACCCCATCGAGCCACAGTGGGTCCATGGCAAGCGTGCCATCGTTCAGCCGGACCGCCTGCTCTCTGCTCGCGAGCTTGCGGATCGGGCCTGTGCCTATTTCGGCTGCCCGCATGAAGACCACCTCATTCAGGAGCATGTCAGTTGATTCTGCACTAGTGCGCGCCAGAAGGGTGGGCTAGCAGCGGCGTGTTGCTTGTGACACTCGCGCCCAGGCGGATGGGGCGG